>Ga0116193_1002175_pt1 | contig 15189 bp, 9 predicted proteins | sample AD_UKC115_MetaG_FD_89892 | JGI IMG/M metagenome (GOLD analysis project Ga0116193, IMG submission 89892) | Active sludge microbial communities of municipal wastewater-treating anaerobic digesters from Hong Kong - AD_UKC115_MetaG | ecosystem: Engineered > Bioreactor > Anaerobic > Digestate | place... | reverse complement strand
TGCCAAAATCGGTTAAGGCTTCGGCCGGCTTAAACACATTTTCCGCGGAAGCGTCGCCCATTTGTTCGATCAACTTGAGAGGTGCCTGGAAGAGCAGGCCCGTCTTGCGGTAAAGGACCACATCGATCACCTGAGACGGCAGCATGACCTCACGATCCAGAAGATGCGATTCTTCCTCGTGCTCCTCGACGCCACTCGGGATGAGAACAGCCAGCACGGCGTGCGACAGGCGCGCGGCCTGTTCGGGCGTCAAACGTCCCGCGGCGATCTCCTCGGTCACCAACTGCATGAGGACGGCGTCCGCCGTCATGATATGCAGAACTGAACGGAACTTGAACCCCTCACCGGAGAGGTCAAATGGGATGACTTCTTTGTACTCATTGTCGAGGATATTGTCGCATCCCGTCACCAGTGCGCGCAGGCAATGGTTGACCACAGCGTAGAAACGCACCTTCTCTTCGGCCAGTCCCAGCGAATTGGTTGCCATAACAAACAGCGTCGAGAACAGGTTACGCTTCATCTCGAGGCTTTTGTCGTTCACTGGTCTGATGGTGCAGGCGGTTCCCAGGGCATCCGCGCAAAGCCGGTGAAAGCAAAAAACCGTGTCGCGCTGTATTTGATACGCGGTGTGCCACGCCGAACAGGAGTCCAGTATTTGAAGATGATTGTCATTCATAAGTAGGCCTCAATTTTCTTCCCTACTCAGGGAAAGCCTTAACCAGAGGTGGTATATTCCCGGTGGCACAGTTGTGGAATCAGGAAGGGCGTTCGCGCTCGGTAATCGCGATATTGTTCACCGAATCGAACCAGCATTTCCTTTTCTTCAACATTCTTAATATAGAAGATGCCTACGGCCAAACCCACTGTTGCCGCCACCAAACCGGTGACAAAAGATGAGACCATCGTTCCCAATCCTAAAATGTAAAAAAAACTGCCGAATTGGATGGGATTTCGGGACAATCGATACGGGCCGGCCATCACCAGGCGTTGCGGAGGGGCGTTCAGCGATGGGGTTCCTTCACCGTGGCGCCACTGGGCGGTTACGGCCCATAGTGAGTATGCCAATCCAAAAATAACGGAGACGCTGCCGAGGGCCATTCCGGACGCGCCTGACATCAGGCGCGGCCACGAACGGCACAGCCAATGAGCTGGCCCAATCAGACACCACGGGGCAACGACCAAGAAGAGGAACTCGTCCACAATTAGCCAGATCGTACGCGACCGGCGCGTGTGTATTTTGCCGCTTTTGGCCAGAACCTTATCGACAACCCGCTGTAGCACGCCTTTTCCCTCAGGTAATTAACCTAAGGACAATTGCCCAGGCACATTTATTCCGGCTCGGACTCGAGTTGCGTGTCGATGCCTCGCTGTTGAAGGAGGATGGCGATGGAATGTGATGTCATTTTGATTCCATCTGATGTAATCCGGCAACCATTATGTGAGGCCAGAATGATCTTCACATTAAGGGTCTTTTCCAGCGGGATTTGTCTGGGAGCGGCATCGAAATTGACCGCAATGGTGATGGGCCGCCGTCGAATCACCAGCCATCGTTCTCTTTCGCTGAACTCGGTGCACACATGATCCATTCGTCCGTCCGCCAGCACGGCATAGGTCCGCCGTAGCCGGATCAGAGACTTGAACCACTCCAACAGTTGGGCGTGAGGATCGCGCTGGAGTTCATCCCAGTTCAACTTGGCCGACTCAAAGGTCTTGACGTCTGCGGGATCTGGCACAGATTCGGGTGGAATTCCATACCGCCCGCACTCGTCCGTGCGCCCTTTGCGGATAGAATCCACGATGTCGGTGTGATAGTCGACGAAATACGGAAAGGGGCTTGAGGCGCCCCATTCTTCGCCCTGGAACAGCATGGGAACAAATGGCGATGTCAACACCAGGCCGGCCGCCACTTTGACTTCATCGACCGAAAGCAGATGACTGATTCGGGCTCCATTGGGTTGGTTGGCAATTTGATCGTGGGTTTGGGCATACGCCAGAAATCGGTGTCCGGGTATGTCTGGCACAGGCCGCCCGTGCCGGCGGCGCCGGTGCGGCGAGAAGGTGCCGGCAAAAACATAAGCGTGGCGTAGCGCGCGCGCCAGAGTTCCGATGCTGCCGTACCCGGCATAGTAGCCGTTGCGTTGCCCTGTGAGTAGGGCATGCAGCGCGTGGTGAAAGTCATCGTTCCAGTGAGCGTCCAGCCCGTATCCACCAACGGCGCGCGGCTGAACAATCCGTGGATCGTTCAGGTCGCTCTCGGCGATGATGACCAAATGCCGGCCGAGCGAGCCTTCCAAGGCGCGGACTTCGTCGGCGAGCTGTTCCAGAATGTGTAGCGCGGACAGGTCAAAAATGGCTTGAATGGCATCGAGGCGCAGGCCATCAAAGTGATAATCGCGCAGCCACATGATGGCATTGTCGATCATGAAGCGCCGGACTTCATCGCTGTTTTCTTCGCCATAGTTGATGGCACTGCCCCAATCGGTGTTAATCTTGTCGGTGAAATACGGCGCGAACTCTCCCCAGAAGGAGCCCACCGGGCCAAAGTGGTTATACACCACATCCAGCAGTACGGCCAGGCCCCGTTCATGGCAGGCGTTGACCAGCCGTTTGAGTTTGATCGGGCCGCCATAGGCGTGGTGGGGAGCGAAGATGTCCACACCGTCGTAGCCCCAGCCATAGTTGCCGGGAAATTCCGCCACAGGCATCAGCTCCACATGGGTTACTCCAAGCTCGACCAGATAATCCAGCCGCTTGATGGCGGACTCAAAGGTGCCTTCAGGCGTAAACGTTCCGATGTGCAACTCGTAGATCAGAGCGCTGGACAGCGGCGGCGGATTCCAGTTGAGGTCGGTCCATGGAAACTGTTTGTGGTCAATTAGGCGCGACGGGCCCATCACACCCTCCGGCTGGTGCTTACTGCGCGGATCCGGGCGCGGGTCGCTGCCATTGATGCGGAAGTAGTAATCAACGGGACCTTCAGGTTGTGGAAGGCTGTAGTAAAACCACCCCTTTGGCGATCGGTCTTCACCGGTCGTGAACGGTTCGCCGGCAAACCAGTCCGTTGGCACCGGCTCCAAGGGCTGGCGATGGCCATTGAGTTCGATCTCGACTTTGTCGGCAAGTGGCGCCCATAGAGAGACATGGCGATGTCTTTTATTCACTCTTGCCCCCCTCTTTGGTGAACAGCGCCACGGGAAACTGGCTCAACAATTCAGAAACACGGACCTCGGCGGCCGTTATGCGTTCCGACGTGAACAGATTCACCCATGTTCCTGGCGGCCGCTCGATGGTCGTGTCGCCCCAATCATCGCCAAGCCCCAGCACAAGGCGGGGAACGATCGTGATCAGGCTGTCACCGCGTTTGAAAGCTACTACATTTTGAGCCTTGGCGCCGGATGCGTCCAGCGGTTAATAAGATGACAGAAATACATCGGAATGGGCTTTGCGGTACTCGAGCGTTCGCTGAATAACCATGAGTTTGGGCATTCCCGAATCAAAGTCACGTAGGCTTTTCTGAAAGGGCATTTTTTTAGTCTTGGCCACCAGGTCGCGGCGCAGCGCGTAATCCACAGGCCGCCGATTGTCGGGGTCGACCAGGTTGTGGTCCCACAGTTCGCAGCCTTGATAGATGTCGGGGATGCCGGGCGCGGTCAGCTTGAGAAGTGTCTGGGCCAGCGAGGTGATGCGCGCCGGCTGGACCAACGGCTGCACGAATTCGGTCAGCGCGTTTACAAAGACCTCGTCCGAGAGTGAGCCTTCCACAAAAGACCGCAATGCTTGGTCATAGACCGGATCGGGGTCGATCCAGGATGTGTGCATCTTGGCTTCACGCGAAGCCTTGTGCATGAAGGCAACGGCGCGTTCAACTTCCAGCGGCCACGCCCCCACCAGCGTCTGATAGAAAAGGTACTCCGCGTTGCGCTCGGGCAGGTCGTCTTGGCGGTATTGTTCATTAATGACCGACCAGTTGCGGACGGCTTCGGCCCACTTGTCGGGGATTTCACTGAGCATGCCGATGCGCAGCCGCGCGTCTTCGCCGCGCTTGGTGTCGTGTGTGGCCGTCGCCAAGAGCGTCTGAGGCCACTGTTGTTGGATTTCCACGCACCGCTTGTGGAAGTCGTCGGGAGAACAGCCAAAATGGTCCGGGCTTCCGCCCACTTCGTTGAGCGAGATGAGGCGGTTGTAGCAATAAAAGGCGGTGTCTTCGAGTCCTTTGGCCATGACGGGACCGGTTACCTGCTGGAACCGCAGCACGAGGTCGTCTTCCAGGTCGCCCCGAATGCGCAACAAGAGGATGTCGCGCAGGAAATCGAACAGCCGCGGGTCGAGGTTGGGCTGGAGGCGTTTGGCGGTTTCGATCGCTTGGGTGGTGACAGTGACATCCTGATCGCTGACGCTGCCGGATTCGGGCCGGGCGTACGCCCTGTAAACGGGAAAAGCGTTGATTATATTGAAAAGCGCCTCGTGCAGTTCATGGCGCGTAAAATCACGATAGCGGCGATGGCGGCCGCAGATCTCGTACAGGATGTGTGTCAGCCGGTTGAGCTCGCCGCCGAACATCTCGGCCAGCACCAGGCCTTTGGTTTCTCGAAGCCACGTGCTGTAGTCTTTGTCCGTCGCAGTAAACTCACTGTAGAATGTTACCAGTGACTGTTCTCCGGTGGGATCTACAAACAGTCCGGCGACTCGGTTGAGGAAATCGTAGCCGGTGGTTCCGGCGATAGGCCAGGATTCCGGCAGGCGTTCGGGCTCCGCGAGGATCTTTTCCACAACAATCCACGCCGACGGGGACTCCTGGCGAAGTCGGCGCAGGTACTGCTCGGGATCGCGCAGCCCGTCAATATGGTCGACTCGCAATGCCGTGACGGAGCCGTCCTCAATCCACTCCAGCACGCGCTTGTGGACGTCCTGGAACACGTCGTCGTCTTCGACACGCAGTCCCACCAACGCGTCGATGTTGAAGAAGCGGCGGTAATTGAGCTCATGAATGCCAGCGCGCCACCACGCCAGCCGGTAATGTTGCGCCTGAACAAATTCGTCGAGCCGGTCGGGGTCCACGTTGTGTCTGGCCACCATCTGGTCGATGGCGTCCGCCACATCGGGTTCATTTTCAGTTAACTGGTTAAGCTGTTCCATCAGCACGTGGAGGTGTTTGGGCACGCTGGCCCCCAGCACGTCGGCAATCAGCGCCAACGCCTCTGATTGCGCCGCAGCCGCGGCTTCCTGAAGCAACGGCGCGAGTGACTCAGGGGCAACGGGAAAGGACGTCATGCCGTAACTCAAACTGAACGTGCCGTCGCTTCGCACGATCTGGAGCTTGCCCGAGTCAATGATGCGTCCGATTTGATCCGCCAGTACAGGCAGCAAGACACGTTGGTGAATACGGGCTTCGGGCGCTTCCCAATCGATGTCGAAATAGTGGGCATACGGACTGTCCGGCCCGCGCCGCAGGATGTCCTGCCACCAGCGGTTACCGGCTGGGTCCGTTGCCATGTGATTGGGAACGATATCCAGGAGTTGGGACAAGGCGTGGCGTTTGAGGGCCTGAACCATCACTGCGTGGCCTTCTTCGCCGCCCAGTTCGCGATTCACGGCATGCGCGTCCACGATGGCATACGGATTGGGGTTGCCCGGCATTGTCTGAAAATACGGAGACGGATAGATGTGGCTGATGCCGAGCGCGGAGAGATAATCCATCAGTTCAGCCAGCTGTTGGAATCCAAACCCTTCTGTTAACTGAATTCTGTAGGTGCAGACAGGCGTCCTACTCATCTTTCTTTTCAACCCCTTCCAAAACCACCATCGAATGCGCCTCGAGCACGACCTCTTCGTCTACACCGAACGCACGTTCACTCACGTCGGCCAGCAAGCGACTTGTGTCCACCACGCAGTTCCAGTTCATAACGTGTTCACGTTTGGGCAGGACAAACGTAATGGGTTTGTCACTGGCGTTGAACAACAGGTAGAAGTCCGTGTCGATGACGCGGTCGCCCCGCTCATCCACGCCCGCGATTTCCTTACCATTCAGAAACACAAGCAATGCGCGCGCAAATCCTGTTTCCCAGTCTTCCTGCGTAAACAGTTGCCCGTCGGGGCGATACCAGCCGATGTCGGTTTCCTGCTTATCCCACTGAGGGCCTTTGAACCATTTCCAGCGGCGAAACGTTGGATGGTCGTTTCGAATGGTGATCAGGTGGGACACGTAGTCCACGAGATGCTCGTCAGTGGCTTCCCAATTGAGCCAACTCAGCTCGTTGTCCTGACAGTACGTATTGTTGTTGCCCTGCTTGGTGTGCCCCATTTCATCACCGCTTAACACCATGGGGACCCCTTGTGATAACAGAAGGGTCGCCAGGAAATTGCGCTTTTGCTTGGCACGCAACGCGGTGACCACCATATCGTTTGTCGGTCCTTCGATGCCGCCATTCCAGGAGCGGTTGTGAGACTCGCCGTCCTGGTTGTTGTCCTTATTGGCCTCGTTGTGTTTTTCGTTGTACGACACAAGGTCCTGCAGCGAAAATCCATCGTGGGCGGTGACGAAATTGACGCTGGCATGGGGGCGGCGTCCTGTGGACTCGTACAAGTCGGCGCTGCCGGAAAACCGCCGGGCAAACTCGCCTACGCCATTGCATTGGCCGCGCCAGAAATCGCGCATGGAATCACGATACTTGCCGTTCCATTCCGACCACAGAGGCGGAAAGTTGCCGACCTGATAACCGCCTTCGCCGATGTCCCATGGTTCGGCGATGAGCTTGACCTGACTAATCACCGGTTCTTGCTGGATGAGGTCAAAAAAAGCTCCCAGCCGCTCAACTTCGTGAAGGCCGCGTGCCAGTGCGGAGGCGAGATCAAAGCGGAAACCGTCCACGTGCATCTCGAGCACCCAGTACCTCAGCGAGTCCATCACCAGTTGCAAGACGCGCGGGTGTCGAAGATTGAGGGTGTTGCCGGTGCCTGTGTAGTCCATATAATAGCGGCGATCGTTGTCCATCAATCGGTAGTAGGCTTCGTTGTCAATGCCCTTGAACGACAGCGTCGGCCCCAGGTGATTGCCTTCGGCCGTGTGGTTGTACACGACATCCAGGATGACCTCGATATCATGTTGGTGCAGCACCTGCACCATGTGCTTGAACTCCTGGACCTGCTGGCCCGACTTGCCCATCGCTGCATATTGAGTGTGCGGGGCGAAGAAGCCGATGCTGTTATATCCCCAGAAATTAGACAACCCCTTTTCCAGCAGATGTGAGTCATGAACGAATTGGTGAACGGGCATCAATTCGATTGTCGTGATGCCCAGTTTGTCAAAATAGTCCAGCATAACCGGATGCTCGATAGCCGCATAGGTTCCGCGGATGTCCTCCGGGATGTCCGGGTGCTGGTACGTCAACGCTTTGACGTGTGCCTCGTAGATGACGCTTTCATGCAGGGAAGTGTGCGGATGCCGATCATCCAGCCAATTGTAGAAGGGGTTGATGACGACACACTTGGGCATGAACCGCGCGCTGTCCGTGCGATTGGGCTCTCCATCAGGATCCGAAAAGCTGTAGGAAAACACCGCCTGATTCCATTGCACTGCTCCATCAATGGCCTTTGCATAGGGATCCAGCAAGAGCTTTGACGAGTTGAACCGTTTGCCAGACGCCGGATCCCAGAGCCCGTCCACCCGGTAACCATAGCGCTGGCCTGGTTGGACTTCGTTCAAGTAGCCGTGCCAGGTGCCATCGGTTCTCTCTAGAAACTCAACTTGGGTTTCGTTATCATCCTCATCAAACAGACAGAGTATGACCCTTTCCCCCGCTTCAGAAAAAAGGCTGAAATTGGTCCCCATACCGTCGTAATTGGCTCCAAGCGGGTATTCCTTTCCAGGCATCAGCTTCATATGCACCCCCTGTAAGAGATAAGCCTACTGCTACATGAACGGTTGGCGGAGGGTGTTTCGTTCCCGGGATGCCTATGTGAGGTGCATCTGCCGCCTCCGAGGCTGTCTGCGCGTTTTCCCAGGGAAATTAAGATGGCGGCATATTATCCAAGCCATAATTGTACACATAAGCGGCAATACCGCCAGACAAGGGGGAGGCCTCGAAATGAGAGCACGCTTTAACGGGGGCGCAGTATATGGAACAAGTGTTAATCACGGGGGGCGATGGTTTCATCAGATCGCATCTGGGGGACCGGCTTCTCGCTGACGGGCCTTGCCCGGCATCCTTACCATTCGGGTGTTTGAGGCTCTTGTGTGTGGCATTCCCTTGATCTCGTCACGGTGGCAAGACGTGGAGCATCTGTTTTCGGCTGGGGATCATTTTTTGATGGCTCACGCTCCCGTGCGGATGCGGGTACGCCTCAAGCTGGCCATCCAAGACCGGGCTTTTGCCTCCTCCATGGTGGAACTGGGGCGGAAAGACATTTTCGAGCACCCTACACGCGCTCAGCGGCTTGCTCAGCCTCTTCAGATGACACAGGAATTAGGCGTCTCAAAATGTGCAGGAGTGACGGTATGAAGATTTCATTTTTCGGTTCGAGCCTTGTGTCTGCTTACTGGAACGGCGCTGCCACCTACTACCGAGGCATTCTCCGTGGTTTGTCTCGTCGAGGTCATACCGTGACTTTTTACGAACCTGATGCTTACGATCGCCAACGCCATCGGGATATTGACGACTCGCCGTACGCGCGCGTCCATGTGTTTGAGCCTTCCGAAGCTGGGCTTGTGCGCGCTCTCAAATCCGCGGCGGGTTCCGATGTGATTATCAAAGCCAGCGGCATGGGGGTTCTTGATGGGATGTGCGAATCCTGGATTCTGGATCTGAAGCACCGTGACAATCTGATTATCTTCTGGGATCTGGACGCACCGGCCACGCTCGACCGGATCGATACCAACCGCACTGACCCATTTCGATGCCTGGTTCCTGAGTATGATCTCGTCTTCACCTACGGCGGAGGGGAACCGGTAGTAAAGGCGTACAAAAGCCACGGCGCCCGGCACTGTATTCCCATTTATAACGGGTTGGATCCTGACGTGCATTATCACGTGCCGCCCAACCCTCAGTTTATCTGCGACCTGGCCTTTATGGGCAATCGGCTGCCGGATCGCGAGCAGCGTGTCGAGGAATTCTTCGTCAAACCCGCGACGCTATTGCCCCACCGCCGTTTCCTGCTGGGCGGCAATGGGTGGCAAAGCGGTCAATTGCCTTGTAATGTTTCCTGTCTGGGCCACGTCTACACCCGCGAACACAATGCGTTCAACTGCACACCGTTGGCTGTCCTGAACGTCAACCGTGAAAGCATGGCGCGCTATGGTCATTCCCCGGCAACGCGCGTGTTTGAGGCGGCCGGGGCTGGCGCTTGCATTATTACGGATCAGTGGGAGGGTGTTAATTCATTTTTTGAGCCCGAAGACGAATGGCTGATAGCCACCTCAGGCGACGAGGTCGCGCAACGACTTGAAGCTCTCTCGCCTGAACGCGCCCGCGTCATTGGTCTGGCCGCCCAAAAACGGGCGCTGGCCGAACATACCTACACGCAGCGCGCCCAACTGGTTGAAGACGCACTTGAAATGGTGAAGCCATGCGAACTGTAATCCTCGGCCTTTCGATCTCATCGTCCTCTGGCAATGGGCAGGCTGCGATCTTCAATCAGCCCGATCCCGAAATCTACTCGTGTCAACGGGTCTGATCATTTGGAGTGCGTGCGGCAACGCCACCGCACCTGTATCTCCCAATAGCGACTTCTAGCGGCCGAAGATTTCGCCGCCGGGGGCTCTTCCTGCGGACGGGACGGGCGGCGGGCCTTGCTGAGCACCTTGTTCACCAGCTTTTGGTATGTCTGAAATCTGACCGCAACGCGGGCATTTTACTTTGTCCCATTTGAAGTCTGGCGGGACTTTCATCTTGAGGCCACAGCTGCAGGTCACAAAGGTGAACTGATTCAGTGTCCGGACCAAATCGCCTGCCTGGCGTACCTGTTCGCGCACGGTCTTTGTGCCTGTCGATGCTTGCGGCTCGACGGTACGCAGGGGGACGACGCCGCTGGCGGCGAGAGCCGAGCCTGGGACTACGCCCGCGCGTTTGCCGGTGACCTTGCGCCAGGCTGCGTCATACTGGACGTACGAGGCGCTGCCTGACATGGCGCGCAGGATGCGGATACGCTCCTCGATCGGCGGGTGCGTGCTAGCCAAGTTCAGTGACATTTTCCGGTTTTCGAGCGGGTTGCTGATGTACATGGGCGCCGTGGCCTTGTTCATGGCCAGTGGCGTGCCGGTGTCCATGGCCAGCACTTCGAGCGCGCCCGCCAACCCCTCGGGGTAGCGCGTCAGCACGACGGCGTTGGCGTCGGCGAGATATTCACGCCGGCGCGAGAGCGCCAGGTACAACAGATTGGCCAGAATGGGCGCGAGGATCGCCAGCACCAGCGCTACCAAAAACATGATCAATTGCGCCTGACCGCCACCTCCCCCGCCGCCCCGATCAGAGCGGTACCGGCGCGACGACCCGCCGCCATGAAACATCCCGCGCAGAAAGATTTGGCTGATCATGACAATCGCGCCCAGCATGATGCCGGCGATGGTCATCAACAGGACGTCGCGGTTGACGATATGCGACATCTCGTGGGCGACAACGCCCTGGAGCTGATCGCGGTTGAGCTTGCCCAGCAGACCGGCTGTGACGGCGACGGACGCCGTCTCGGGACCGCGGCCGGTGGCAAAGGCGTTGAGCGCCATATCATCAATGATATAAACGCGCGGCATCTTCGGCAGTCCGGCCGCGATAGTCATCTCTTCGACGACATTGAAAAGCTGCGGGTGGAGCTCTTTTGTGATCTCATGCGCGCCGCTGACGGACAACAGGATGCTGTCGCCTTGAAAATACGCCACCAGCCACATTACGACCCATACGATGAGGGCAATCCCGATTCCAAACACGCCCCCGCCCTGGCCGTAGGCTTCGCCAATGACAAAGCCCAGCGTGCCCAGGAGCAAGGCCATCACGAAGACCACCAGGAACGACCGCCGACGGTTGGACCGGACCTGCTCCCACATGTTTACGATGGGGCGCTTCATTTGGATCATTTAGGAAAAGCTGACTTTCGGCACGTCGCGTTCGGCTTCCACTTCAATTTCGAAGAACTCACTTTGCTGGAAGTTGAACATGCCCGCGACCATGTTGCTGGGGAACATTTGAATCTGGTTGTTGTACTGCATGACGGCATCATTATAAAACTGGCGCGCGAACCCGATCTTGTTTTCGGTCGAGGAGATTTCTTCCTGCAGGGCCAGGAAATTCTGGTTGGCTTTCAGGTCGGGATAATTTTCGGCCACGACATAGAACTGTCCCAGGGCCTGACTTAGCCGCCCCTCGGCTTTGCCCGCTTCCGCCACACCGGATGCGCTCGCGGCCGCATTACGGGCTTGCGTTACATTCTCCAGCGTGGCTCGCTCGTGCGTCATGTACCCTTTGACCGTTTCCACCAGATTTGGAATCAGGTCGTGCCGGCGTTTGAGCTGAACGTCAATCTGGGCCCAGGCGTTCTTGACCTGATTGCGCAGGCGCACCAAGCCATTGTACATGCCCATGACCCACACGAAAATGAAGAATACAATCCCCAACCCCACCAGCAATCCAATCATAGGTCATCCGCTCCTTTCGGCGTTGAGAACATCAGTCACTAAGACCAATATACCACTAATGGGTGGGCGTTATTCACCAAAAAAGGACTGCAAAGACTTCAGGGACTTCAAGGATGCTTAAGTGTCCTTGAAGTCCCTGAAGTCCTTGCAGTCCGTGAAAGTGTCTACCCAAAAATCTGGTGCATGCGGTCGCAGTAATATTGCACATTGTCCCATTTGGCATCCGGGGCAATTCGGTGATCCGGACAGGGGATATAACCGCCGAGGTCAACCAGTGGGCGCAGGCGTTCCACTTCGGCGTCGATGGCGGCGCGGTCGTGGGCGAAGACGGTTTTATTCATGCCGCCGACGCCGCGCAGTTCCTTGCCGTACTGCTCGCGCCACGGGGCGATGCTGGCATTCCAGGTGCCGACTTCAATGGGGAACATCGTGTTGACGCCGTTGTTGAGCCACGTTGGGATCAGGGAATCAATCAAACCGTCGCAATCGACTGAGACGATGTTGATGTCGTATTGGTGCAGAAGGTCAGTGATCCGCTTGTAGTGCGGGCCGACTTTTTCGTCAAACGCATATGGTGAAATCAGCGGACCGTTTTTGAAACAAACATCCTCCCAAAAATGGGCGAAATCAAATTTGGCGCCGCTTTCGAGGACGGCTTTGATGCACTGATAACAAAGCTCGGCCGTTACATTGATCATCTCATCAAACAGCGGCTCATCTTCGCAGTAAATATACGTCGCCCCGGTGACACCGATCATGTCTCGGATGCGGCCAAAGAGGCTGCCGCAGTGGAGACCATAGAAATTGTCTCGTTCATTCTTGCATAGGTACTCCAATCCGCCTTCGTCGAAGCGGATGGATTTGTCACCAACCAACACCATAGATCGGTCAATACGGCTTTGAGAAAACTGGAGCCGGTGGAGATAGTGTTCTTCCCAACTCTTGCGGTCCTTGAGCAGGTGGTCGATTTCGGCCGGGATGCCGGTGGCGTCCGCTTTTTGCAGGACAATGACGCCATCGTGATTGAAGAGCTTTTTCGAGCCGTCCGGCAGTTCCTCAACAACCTCGCTTTCAAACCATGGGTCCAGCGATATCGGAACGCTAAGGCAGCTATAGTAGTTGCAGTCGAAGCCCAATTTCCGTGAAATCGAGATGTCCTCCGGTTTGCCGTCCCACCAATTCTTGGCTTCCTCTTCGGTGATGTGTCCTTCTTGGGCCCATTTCTCAAGAGTCTCATGCCAAAAGCCGAAATGAGGAATTGGGAGCCGATCGTATGATTGGTAATTTAAAACTGCCTGCATGCGCTGTCTGTTGTTCATGATTTCCCCTCAATGGTCAAAACACCAAGCATTTATACCCCGAATGCCTCCCGAAGTTCCATAAGCTGCTGTGCCGTCAATCCTTCTGGTTCATATCCGATAGAACGGCATTTCATAAAGATGGATACCGACTTAGCTACAGTGTCGATGCAGTCAAATGCTTCATCCAAGGACCTGCCTGTAGCGACCACGCCATGTTTTTCCCACAACGCTACCCGGTGGTTGGTCATCGTCTTCACCGTCGCGTCAGCTAGGGCATCCGTTCCTGGTGTTGTATACGGCACAAATCCGACTCCTTCAGGTAGCACCACCGCTGTCTCAGGATGCATCGCCCACAACATGTTATTCAGCGTGGCCTCGTCCTTGAAATGCGGAATGTGGCTCAGCGCAATCAGTTCATCGGGATGCGTGTGGATGACGACCTTGGAATCATCTTTGCGCAATGCCTGCATTTCATGGATGGCAAGGTGAGCCGGAAATTCGGAAGACGGCCGCAAGGCACTATTTTCGGCATTATGAATATGAGCCGAGTCGGCGGCGGGGCTGATCTGCAAGAGGCACGTGGTGGCGGCTGGATTTTTCGCGACATGCCGCATGCGGGTCTGGGTGCCGCTGATAAGGATCAGGGCGTTGGCCAACGCCGGGTATGGGCGTCCAAACATGACAGAGGCCTGGGCGTCGCCGCAGAAAGGGGCATCGAACAAGCCGGTAATATTGACCGATATGTTTCCCGCATTGCGTTCCGCCCATCCTTTTTCCCAAAGCAACAGGCCGATTTCGGCTATTTCTTTTTGCAGTGCTGTTAATGCCGGATCATTCATTTCCAGGTTTCGCTTTCTTTTGTTTTTTGGACATAGGTGGCATGGGCCGCTTCCCAAGCCTCGTTTGTTCGGGGTTCGAATTTTCGAATTGATTGGGTGTTCAGGATCATACTGCGCCCCTCTGCTAGCGTATCGATTTTTCCGTCGGCTATCATTTGAACCAGAATGTTGCCCAGGGCTGTGGCTTCGACGGGCCCGGCCAGCACTTCGCATCCGCATGCATCCGCCGTCATCTGGTTCAGTAAATCGTTCTGACTTCCACCGCCCACGCAGTGAATCCTGTTTATCAAGGTGCCCGTCAGGCGTTCGGTGTCTTCTTTGGCCGCCCGGTAAGCAAGGGCCAGGCTTTCCAGCGCACACCGCACAAATTCGCCCGGAGACTGAGGGGGCGTCTGGCCGGTCTGCGTGCAGAACGACTCGATCTTTTCGTGCATATTTCCAGGACGTCCGAAGGGTGCCCAATTGGGATTGATTACCGGGCCGAACGGCTTGCTCGTGGCGGCCAAGGCTGTCAATTCGGCATAGCTGAATGTTTGGCCCTGGGCAACCCACGCGCGCCGCAGTTCCTGTACCAGCCACAAGCCCATGATGTTTTTCAGCAACCGGATGTCGCCGCCGAATCCGCCTTCGTTGGTGAAACCGTATTTCATCACGTCTTCACTCACCAGAGGCCGATGAAGTTCCACGCCGAACAGTGACCATGTACCGGAACTCAAATAAGCCCAGTCGTTTCCTTGGGCCGGCACGCCTGCCACAGCCGAAGCCGTATCGTGGCGGCACGGCGCGATGAGTTTCAGCGAAGATGGGGCCCCGGTCGATGCGGCTACTTGGGGAGAAATCGTGCCCGTGGCCGTTCCCGGCCTCACGATACGCGGCAGCATTTTCGTGGGCAGGCCCAGGTCTGACAGGAGCGGTCTGCTCCAGTTTCGCCGCCGTACGTCGAGCATATGTGACGTCGAGGCCACCGAGTATTCGGTCACGGCATCGCCGCCCAAGGCGCATGTCAAAAAATCGGGGATGAAGAGCAGTTTATGCGCGAGATCGAGCCGACGCGAACCGCTTTCCCGCTCTGCGTAGAGCTGAAACAACGTATTGAAGGGAAGAAACTGCAAACCGGTAGTCTCGAACAGACGCCCGCGGCCCAGTCTCCGAATAACGGCATCCATCGCGCGATAGTTGCGTTCGTTGCGGTAGTGATATGGATAGCCCAGCAAGCCGCCGCGTTTATCCAGCAGAACGAAATCCACGGCCCAAGTATCGACGCCCAAGCTGACAAGATCGCCGCGCGTAGTGGCCGCGGCGGCCCCGACTGCTTCGGTGAGATTGGCCGATATCTGGAGAATGTCCCAGTGCAGCGAATCAAGGTGAACCAGCGGCGCATTCTGGAAACGGAAAACCTCTTCGAGCTGAATGGCGCGTCCATCAAAGC
>Ga0116193_1002172_pt1 | contig 15199 bp, 8 predicted proteins | sample AD_UKC115_MetaG_FD_89892 | JGI IMG/M metagenome (GOLD analysis project Ga0116193, IMG submission 89892) | Active sludge microbial communities of municipal wastewater-treating anaerobic digesters from Hong Kong - AD_UKC115_MetaG | ecosystem: Engineered > Bioreactor > Anaerobic > Digestate | place... | reverse complement strand
GACCCACCCTACGGCTCAGGTGTAACGCATAACCTTACTCGGCCACTTAATTTTCGTGGCAGCACGAGCACGAAAGTGTGTGGCACAGCCGCCCTCGGCTGTGAAAGCCGCTCGTCCATGCCGGTATTGTCATTTCGAGCGAAGCGAGAAATCCCACATATCACTTAAACAGATTTCTCGGCCCAAAAAAACCGGCAGGAGCGCATTGCGCAACTCCTGCCGGCCGAAATCCTTCTCTCTAATTCTTCCTACTGCTTATTCATTCTCACCCAGACTGCTCTTGTCCACGACCGGAGCTTTGAGTCCCTGGCCGCCGGACAATAATGATTGCAGAATGCTGGGATCGACTTCCACCGGCTCTTCGACCGGCTCTTCTTCGATCTTCACGCCATAATCGGCCACTTCTTCCTCGGCATCCTCGCGATAATCCGCATAGCGGTCTTCGCGATCGGCCAGTGTCAGCCCCGATTCCATCAGCAGGCGGTCGGTGCCTTCGGGAACGGACAGGCCGGATTCCATGCGCACCTGCAAGCCTTCCTGGCACGCCTCGGCCACTTTCTGGCACATCAGGCTGATCGAGCGGATGGCGTCATCATTGCCCGGAATGACATAATTGATCGGGTCGGGATCGCAGTTGGTATCGACCAGCGCCACGACGGGAATACGCAGCGAATTGGCTTCCTTCACCGCGATTTCCTCATTGTGCGGATCAATGACAAACAGCGCCGCGGGCATGTCCACCATGTTCTTCACGCCCTTGAGGTTCTTCTCCAGGCTCAGGCGCTCCTTGTTCAACTGCGCCTGCTCTTTCTTCGAATACAAGCTGAGCGTGCCGTCGGCTTCCATCGTCTCGAGCTCGATCAAGCGCAACACGCTGCGGCGGACCGTCTTGAAGTTGGTGAGCATGCCGCCCAGCCAGCGGTTGTTCACATAATACATATTGGACTGCTGCGCGTAGCTCTCAACGGCTTCCTTGGCCTGCTTCTTCGTGCCAACGAAAACGATCATGCCACCCTGCGCCACGGTGTCGCGCACAAACTGCAGCGCCTCGCGCATTAACTTCAGCGTCTTCTTCAGGTCGATGATGTAGATGCCATTGCGCTCGGTGTAGATGTACTTCTTCATTTTGGGGTTCCAACGGCGCGACTGATGGCCGAAGTGAACACCGCATTCCAGGAACTGCTTCATGGATACCTGCTGCATTGAGGACCTGCCTCCCACGGTTTGGTTTTTTATCTTCCGCGGCGTTCGCGCGCCTTCCCACCCCTCGCAGGGACCTGGGCAAGGCATCCCGCCGCGTGCAAGATGTGCTTTTAGCGCCTAAATCTCTATCAGTGGCGCCATTGTGCGACAAGCGAAAAACGGCAATGCGCCATTCAAAACGGTTTTAGACTTCTGTAATGGCCGCGACACCGGGCAGCGTAATGCCTTCCAGGTATTCGAGCGAAGCCCCGCCGCCAGTGGAGACGTGCGTCATCTTGCCATCCAGATTGTATTCGGCCACGGCTGCTGCCGTCTCACCGCCGCCAATGATCGTCGTGGCCTGCGAGTTGGCCAGCGCCTCGGCAATGCCGCGCGTGCCCTTGGCAAACGGCTTCTTCTCAAACACGCCAACCGGGCCGTTCCAAACAATGGTCTTGGCTTTGGCGACTTCGGCCTGAATGGCGGCCAGCGACTTCGGCCCAATGTCCACGCCTTCCCATCCGGCCGGGATCTTGTCGGCATCGACGATCTGGGTATTGGCCGCTTCATCAAACTTGTCGGCCACCAGGCAATCCACCGGCAGGAGGAACTTCACCTTGGATTTCTCCGCCTCGGCCAGCAGTTCCTTGGCCAATTCAAATGATTCCTCATCAAACAGCGAATTGCCGATTTCCCAGCCTTTGGCCTTGTAGAAGGTGTAGGCCATGCCGCCGCCAATGGCGAGCGTATCGACGATCTTCATCAGGTTGCGGATGACGCCGATTTTCGAGCCGACCTTGGCGCCGCCGAGAATGGCCAGGAACGGCCGCTCGGGATTGCTGACAGCCTCGCCGAGGAACTTGATTTCTTTCTCCAGCAGATAACCCGCCGCCGCTGAAGGCATGTGCTTGGTGATGCCAACGATGGAGGCATGCGCGCGGTGCGCCGTGCCAAAGGCATCATCGACATACAGATCCGCCAGGCGCGCCAAACCCTCAATGAACGCATCGGCCTTGGCCTGCTTCTCCGAATCGCCCTTGATCTTCTTCGGATCGGCGCCTTCCTCTTCGGCATGGAAGCGCAGGTTTTCGAGCAAAATCACCTCGCCATCCTTCAGCGCATTGACCTTCTGCTCAACTTCGGCACCGACGCAATCATCAGCGGTCTGCACTGGCACGCCCATGAGCTTGGACAGTTCTTTGGCTACCGGAGCCATGCGCATCGACTCCACAACCTGCCCCTTGGGGCGGCCCAGATGTGAAGCCAGCACGAGGCGTGCTCCCTGCGAGCGAAGCTTTTCGATGGTGGGCAGCGCCGCGCGCAGGCGCGTATCGTCGCGCACGGTGCCGTCCTCATTGAGCGGCACATTGAAATCGACGCGCACAAAGACGCGTTTCCCGCGAACATCCTTCAATTGATCAACACTCATTTTCGCCATGATGGTATCTCCAGTTTCAAAATTGCACTGCGCGGTTGCGTTGATGCGCCTCATCTTGAAAACAGCGCCAAAGGGAGTCAAGGGGGATTGTGAAACGGGGGGGCAGAAGACCTAAGGGACGGACGGGACATAAGAGACAGTAACAATTGAACGGCCAAGGAAAATAAATTGAAGCAAGCGTTGCCTCAGGAACCTCAAAGGAAACAGAAATTAAACTTACCAATGTTGCGCGAGCCAGTCTGGAGGAACTACTGGAGGATGCGCGCGGTTTTCTGCGCCAGCAACACATTGAGGAATGGGCAAAGGATTATCCATTCGCGCGCCGTCCTTCTGACCTGGCTTGCCAGAAGGATGCTTGTTACGAAACATTGAAGAACGCCTTGGAGCATTCCGATCCAAGTATTTGCGTTAATGCGCTGATCGGGATGATTAAAATGATGTCTTTTCTATTGGACCGTCAGATTCGCTCGCTGGGGAGGCAGTTCATTAAAGGAGGCGGATTGCGCGAGAAAGATGACTCAAGCGCGCCTTTCGCATTGCTCAAGCAACAAAGGGACCTAAGGGGACCAAAGAGACAAAAGGGACAAAGAAGCCAAAAAAGCAAAGCGAAAATCTCAGGTCAGCTATTATGTCTCTTATGTCCCTTTGGTCCCTTTCCCTTACTCAATCACCCACGTCTCGTTGCCATCCAAAATCTGCTGCAGCGTGGGTTGGCCTTTCTTGGCGCGGACGGCTGCCATTTGCTCAAACATGGCTTCATCGGCGGTCTGCATGCGCACGGCGCGGAAGACGCCAATGGGCTCGGGGAACTCAGGGGCATGCATGCGGCTGAGCATGTAGGCAATCATCGGATTGGTGGCCTGCTCATCATGCACCAGAAGGTCGGCTTCGGTGATGCCGTTTTCACCAAGGGTCACGACCTCAGGATTCAGCCCATTCAGCCGAATGCCCTTGTTGCGCTCCTTGCCAAAGATCATCGGCTTGCCGTGCTCGAGTTCGAGGATCATGTCCTCGCGCACGTCTTTGCCGGTGATGTAGTCATAGGCGCTATCGTTGAAGATCACGCAGTTCTGATACACCTCAACAAACGCCGCGCCGGTATGCGCGCCCGCGCGTTCGAGCACGCTTAGCATGTGCTTGGGATTAATGTCCAGCGTGCGGGCGATGAAGCTCGGCTCGCATCCCAGCGCCAACTGCATCGGCCCAAAGGGGCGCTCGTACACGCCATAGGGAGTGGAAGGCGTAATCTGGCCCAATTGCGAAGTGGGCGAGGCCTGGCCCTTGGTTAATCCGTAGATGCGATTGTTGAACATCAGGATTTTCAGGTCGATGTTGCGCCGCAAGGCATGAATCAGGTGATTGCCGCCGATGGACATGCAATCGCCGTCGCCCGTGGCGACCCAAACCTGGATATCCGGGCGCGACAATTTCAATCCGGTGGCCAGCGGCAGCGCGCGGCCGTGAATGCCGTGCACGCCATATGTTCCCATATAATACGGGAAGCGGCTGGAGCAGCCGATGCCCGAGATAAACGCGATCTTGTCCGGATCGATGTTGGTCGAAGCCAGCGCGCGCTTGACGGTGTTCAGGATGGAGTAATCGCCGCATCCGGGACACCAGCGCACTTCGGCATCGCTGGCGTAATCGGTGGCCTTGCGCGTGACTTCGCATGACGCGCAGCTGTGGCCGTTTCCATTTCCGTTGGTCAGTTCTGCTGCTTCCGTTGAGCTCTGCATAGTGGTCATTGTTCAGCCTCTCGCCAATGTGTCTTCAATGCCCGCCAGGACGTCGGAAGCGTTCAGCGGCTTGCCCTGCATCGAGCACAGGGGCACTACGTCCATCAGGTAGCGGGCGCGCAGCAGCATTCCCAGCTGCCCGAGGTTGTTTTCCGCCACCATAACTTTCTTCGCCTTGTTGAGCAGTCCGCCCAAATTCGCCGGGAATGGATTAAGGTAACGCAAGGAAGCATGCGAGACATTCAGTCCCCTGGCCTGGGCGCGCTCCACGGCGGTGCGCACAGGGCCAAAACCGCTGCCCCAGCTTAACACCAGCACGTCGGCATCTTCATTGCCGAATACAGTCTGGTCGGGCAGCATGCTGGCGACATTTTCGATTTTTTCCGCGCGAATGTGGCTCATGCGCTCATGGTTCATTGCATCGTAAGAGACGCGTCCTGTTTTTTCCTGCTTCTCCAACCCGCCGATGCGATGCGCCAATCCCGGCATTCCTGGAGCCGCCCATGGGCGGGCCAGGTCGGCATTGCGCTCATAGGGCTGGAAGGTCTGCGGATCGTCGGGAATCCACATCGGGAACTCCGGCAGATCCTCGGCATTGACGATCTTCCACGGCTCCGAGCCATTAGCCAGGTACGAGTCGGTCAGCACGATGACCGGCGTCATGAAACGCGTGGCGATCTGGAAGGCTTCGACGCTGATGGCAAAGCAATCCGCTGGCGATACCGGCGCAATGACCGGCAGCGGACATTCGCCATGACGGCCAAACATCGCCTGCAACAAGTCGGATTGTTCGGTCTTGGTCGGCAAGCCGGTGCTTGGCCCGCCGCGCATGACATTTACAATAACGCAAGGAAGTTCCAAAATAACGGCCAACCCCATGGCCTCGGTCTTCAGCGAAAGCCCCGGGCCGCTGGTGCCGGTGGCGGCAAAGGCCCCGCCATAGGCCGCGCCAATGGTCGAAACCATCGCCGCGATCTCGTCCTCGGCCTGGAAGGTGCGCACGTCGCAATTCTTATATTTCGCCAATTCATGAAGGATTGTCGAAGCGGGCGTGATTGGATAAGAGCCATAAAAGAGCGTTCGTTGGGCTTTCATCGCGGCGGCAATCAAACCCAGCGCAATGGCTTCATTTCCGCCAACCTTGCGATAGCGCCCGGCGGGGAGCTTGGCCTTGGCCACGCGATATTGCGTTTGCAGGATCTCACTTGTCTCGCCGTAATCATACCCCGCGCGCAACGCCAGTTCATTGGCCTGCATGACGGCGGGCTTGGAGGCAAATTTCTTCTGGATCCAGGCCTGAATCGGCTCCAATTCTCGATCCATAAGCCAGCAGACCACGCCCAGGGCGTAAATGTTGCGGCAGCGGTCGGCATCCTTGGGTTTTAATCCGGCCGGCGCCACAGCCAAACGGCACAGCGAGGCAACCGGAACAGGAATCAGCTTGTAAGAGGCCAGCGAATCGTCCTCAAGCGGATTGGAAGCGAAGCCAGCCAACTGAAGGTTCTGCGGCGTGAAGCTGTCGGCGTTGACAATGATGCAGGCGTTGGGATTCAAGTCGGGCAGGTTGACCTTCAAGGCCGCGGGATTCATGGCCACCAGCACATCCACTTCATCGCCGGGGGTGTAGATATCGCCGCTGGAGAGTTGAATCTGGTAGCCCGAGACGCCGCTGGTGGTGCCGGCAGGGGCCCGGATTTCCGACGGATAATCGGGCAGGGTGGCCAAATCGTTGCCCATGACGGCCGTCGCGGAGGTAAACAGTGTTCCAACCAACTGCATGCCATCGCCGGAATCTCCCGCGAACCGGATGACCACCTGCTCCAGGTTCTCGAGCGACTTACTACTGGAATGTGAGTCCATCGATCAAATACCCCTACTGGCAACAAGCAGTGCCCGCGCCTTTCAGGACGAAAGGCCGCATCGGTTGCCTGCGCATGAGAGTAGAAAACCCGCGGACGGCGTGGGAATGGGTCCCGAGGTATGAGACTGCGGAAACCTGTGGAGTCCCTGCCGTGACACTTTACCTAAGGCCAAATTTTGAAAATGGTCAAGATAAAACAGGTTCTATGCAGGCGCAAAAAACTGCATTTTTTTGTAAATTCTGCTTGCCTGTTACGAGTATTATCTTATATGCTTCTTTTGTCAGCAAACATTATTAGATATTTTAATAATACAGGCTGATGGGTAATTAGCATTTTCCTCTACAGATGCAAGGCATTTGTAGCGATGGCGTAGTTTTATCCTGCCAGCGCTTTGGGAAATTATTTTGTTCAGGATTTCGGCAGCCGGCCCGTTTGTCCGGCTCATACTCCATAAAGGAGCAGTATAGAGATGACAACCGCAACGGAAGCCCTGCAGTCCGCGCGGGCCAGCAAAGGAGCCAATGGCATGTCCTACATCGAACAGGCGCTGCAAAGCGTCGTCCAGCGCAACCCCAATGAGCCAGAGTTCCTTCAGGCCGTCAAAGAAGTGCTCGAGTCCATCGCCCCGGCCATCGAGCGCCACCGCAAGTATCAGGATCAGCGCATCCTGGAGCGCATTACCGAGCCTGAGCGCATGCTGATGTTCCGCGTGCCGTGGACCGACGACCAGGGCAACATCCGCGTTAATCGCGGTTTCCGCGTCGAATTCAACAGCGCCATTGGCCCTTACAAGGGCGGTCTGCGCTTCCACCCCAGTGTCAACTTAAGCATTTTGAAGTTCCTCGGCTTCGAGCAGGTCTTCAAGAACTCCCTGACCACGCTCTCCATGGGCGGCGGCAAGGGCGGTTCGGATTTTGATCCCAAGGGCAAGTCCGACGCCGAAGTCATGCGCTTCTGCCAGTCGTTCATGACCGAATTGCAGCGCCACATCGGCGCGGCCACCGACGTGCCGGCCGGCGACATTGGCGTTGGCGGACGCGAAATCGGCTTCCTGTTCGGGCAATACAAGCGCCTGCGCAATGAATTCACCGGCGTGCTCACGGGCAAAGCCCTCAACTGGGGCGGCTCGCTGATTCGTCCGGAAGCCACCGGCTACGGCGCGGTGTACTTCGCCGAAGAAATGCTCGCCACGCGCGGCGATTCAATGAAGGGCAAGATTTGCACGGTTTCCGGATCGGGCAACGTGGCCCAGTACACGGTCGAGAAGATCAATCAACTCGGCGGCAAGGCCGTTTCGCTCTCCGATTCCAACGGAACCATTTACGATCCCAATGGCATTGATGCCGAGAAGCTAGCGTTCGTCATGGAACTGAAGAACATCCGCCGCGGGCGCATCTCCGAATACGCCAAGCAGTTCAAGGGCGTCGAATACCGCGAGAACGCCAATCCCTGGAACATCCCGTGCCAGTGCGCATTCCCCAGCGCCACGCAGAACGAAGTCAGCGGCGCCGATGCGCGCACGCTGATCAAGAACGGCTGCATGCTGGTCAGCGAAGGCGCCAATATGCCGAGCGATCCGCAGGCCATTGACGTCTATTTGGAAAACAAGATCCTCTACGGCCCGGGCAAAGCCGCCAACGCCGGTGGCGTGGCCTGCTCCGGTCTGGAAATGGCGCAGAACTCGCAGTTCATGTACTGGACGCGCGAGGAAGTGGATGCCAAGCTGCACAACATCATGCGCACCATCCACGCCAACGCCTTCAACACGGCCAAGGAATACGGCTGCGAAGGCAACTACGTGGTCGGCGCCAACATCGCCGGCTTCGTCAAGGTCGCCGATGCCATGATCGACCAGGGCCTGGTGTAAAGTAGGTCGGCTCTCCGAGCCGACAGCAGTTCAGGCAAACCTATCAAGCTAAAAAACCGCCGGAGAAATCCGGCGGTTTTTTTGCAGGTCCGCTTTGCAAGCCAACATCATTGCCACGCATGAATTGTTTAATTGAGATTCGCGCAGGGCTTGTGCGAAAACTAGATGCAGCATCATCTCGTATTTCCGAGTGCCCACAATGCCCATCAGTTGGAATGAAATTAGGCAGCGAGCCATTCAGTTTGCGCAAGACTGGCAATCTGTTACTCGCGAGAAAGCTGAAGCGCAGACATTTTGGAATGAGTTTTTTAATGTCTTCGGTGTGCGGCGACGCACTGTTGCCTGTTTCGAAGAACCTGTGCAAAGCATCACGGGCACTTATGGCTTTATTGACCTTTTCTGGAAAGGCGTACTGCTCGCGGAACATAAATCATCAGGCAAAAACCTTAATCGCGCCCAATCTCAGGCCTTTCAATATGTTCAAGATTTAAAGAATCAAGGGCGAGATGACGAAATTCCTCGTTACATTATTCTCTCGGATTTTCAGCGCATTGCCTTATATGACCTTGAGCCTGATTCTGATGCGCCCAGCGCCACCATTATAATATCTTTGAAGGAATTCCACCGTCACATCCATCGTTTCGCATTCATCGCAGGTTATACCACACATACATTCGACCACGAAGATCCCGCCAACATCCGCGCCGCCGAACGTATGGGAGCCCTGCACGACGCGCTTGAAGACAGCAATTATACAGGCCACGCGCTTGAACGCATGCTAGTGCGCATTCTTTTCTGCCTATTTGCCGATGATACCGGCATTTTTGAGCCGCAAACATTCAATACGTTAATCGAGAACACGCGTGATGACGGTTCTGACCTTGGATTAATGCTGGCGCATGTCTTTGAGGTTATGAACACGCCCCCAGAAAACCGCCAGCGCAATCTGGAAGAGACTCTCGCCGCCCTGCCTTATGTCAATGGCGGTTTATTTGAAGAGCATCTGCCCATTGCGCAATTTAATCGCCGAATGCGCGAGGTGTTGCTCTCCTGCTTGCGCTTCGACTGGAGCCGCATTTCGCCGGCAATCTTTGGCGCACTTTTTCAGTCTATCATGCAACCGCGCGAACGACGCCAGATTGGTGCACATTACACAAGCGAGCGCGACATTCTCAAAGTCATCCGTTCTCTTTTTTTGGATGAGTTGAAGGCCGAATTCGAACGCATCCGCCGAAATCGGCGGCAAGTCGAGCGTTTCCACGCGAAATTAGCCGCCCTCCGGTTTCTTGATCCGGCTTGCGGCTGCGGTAACTTTCTTGTCATTACTTATCGCGAATTGCGCCTGCTCGAAATTGAAGTGTTACAAGTTCTATATGGCGGTTCGCACGGCATGCAGCAGTTGACAACTGACGTTCTGTTTCACATGGCAAAACTCGACGTTGATCAACTGTATGGCATTGAAATTGAAGAATGGCCCGTGCGTATTGCTGAAGTCGCCATCTGGTTAATGGATCACCAGATGAACATCCTTCTTTCCGAAGCGTTTGGACAATACTTCGTGCGCCTGCCTTTGCGAAAATCGCCACAGATTGTCAAAGGAAATGCATTGCGTCTGGATTGGGCTGGCATTCTATCTCCTGCCCAATGCTCGTATGTTCTTGGCAATCCTCCTTTTGTTGGCAAGAAGGAACAGAATGCCCTGCAAAAAGCCGATCATTTTTTTATTTGGGACAGCATCAAGGGAGCCGGTGTTCTCGATTATGTCACATGCTGGTATGTTAAAGCTGGTGAATATATCAAAGGTACAAACATACGTTGTGCTTTCGTATCGACAAACTCCATATCGCAAGGTGAGCAAGTCGGTATTCTTTGGACAAGGCTCTACAATAAATTCGATTTAAAGATTCAGTTTGCTCACACGACATTTGCCTGGAAAAGCGAGGCACGAGGGGCAGCACATGTGCATGTTGTCATTATAGGCTTCGGGCTTTCAGATATCTCCCCAAAAATGATCTATGTTTATAATGATATTAATGCGGATCCCACAGCAATTTCTGCCAGAAATATAAATCCCTATCTTGCCGATGCCCCGAACGTTCTGATCATCAGTCGTAATCAGCCCATTTGCAATGTACCTCGTATTAATTACGGCAGCATGATGATTGATAAAAATCGCAAATCCGGAATTGAAGAAGGTTTTATTATTGATTCCAATGAGAAGGAAATCTTGCTTGCAGAATGTCCCCAAATAAGGCCTTATATTCGTGAAATTTTTGGCGGCGAGGAATATATTAATGGCACCGTACGATGGTGCCTCTGGTTGATTGATGTTCCTGCATCACTTCTTAGGAAATGTGACAGGTTGCGCAAGAGAATTGATGGAATTAGGAGATTTCGCGAGAGCAGCAGAAGAGAAGCCACAAGAAAACTAGCAGCGACACCTTATTTGTTCGGTGAAATAAGGCAGCCGAAAACGCAATACCTTTTAATTCCCAAAGTCTCATCTGAGACACGCAAATATATACCTATGGGATTCTTGCCTCCAGAAATTATTGCTTCCGGGAGCACACTAATTCTTCCGGGCGCCAATAATTATCATTTCGGGGTTCTAACGAGTTCGATGCATATGGCTTGGGTACGTTATGTCAGTGGACGTATGAAAAGTGATCTTCAATATTCCTCAACGCTTGTTTATAATAATTTTCCCTGGCCGAAACTTGCTAAAGAGAAGCAGAAAGAAGACATCGAAAAAGCCGCGCAGCATGTGCAGTATGTGCGGAAGCGCTATCCAAATTCCACGCTTGCCGATCTTTATGATCCGCTAGCTATGCCGCATGATCTGGTCAAAGCTCACCAGCAACTTGATCGTGCCGTCGAACTCAGCTATCGTCCACAATCTTTTGCTTCAGACCGCCAAAGAATTGAATTTCTCTTTAATTTATATGGGAAATACACAGCCCCTCTGCTTCCTTGATCTTCGCAAGCGCAGCAGAACGTAATAATGCACCAGATCGTCTTACAATCCCAGGCGCCGGCGCGGAATATTCTTTAGTTGTTTTTGGCTTCCTTTCAATACAGCAAGCTTCCTGGCACTTTCTCGTGTTATCAGGGCTTCCAATCCGAGCTTGACCAAAGCCGTTTTCTCTTGGATGCCGGTTAATTCCTGCGCTTGTTTCAGCAGGGCATCATCAATACTGATCCTCGTTCTCATGATCAAACCTCATGATATGCATAGAATCATAAGCTCATTGATGCGTGATATTGATGCAATCCATCAATTGCTTGGGCCATCCCCAATTTTTGTTTCTTCCGTTATTCCGGAATTGGAACTTAAGGGCCGAAGGCCCGAGCTATATCAGCCTGGGGCAACGCCCCAGGAACATCGCACCTTATTATTTAAGGGCTGAAAGCCCGCTCCATGAAACGATAGTAACCGCGTCATTCATAGCGCGGGCTTACAGCCCTCATTGATCCTACCCGGCTTGCCTGGGGCGTTGCCCCAGGCTGATATAGAACCGGGCCGTTGGCGCTCACGGCAGGATTTCTTTATTTGCGCGAGTAATACCTTTTTTAATGATGCACCTCCAGCTTCCCATCCTTCGCATCCACGACAACCTTTGAGCCATCCATGATCTCGCCGGCGATCAATGCCCGTCCAATGCGCGTTTCGACTTCGCGTTGCAAGTAGCGCCGCAGAGGACGCGCGCCATAGGTCGGATCATAGCCATTGCGCGCGATCATGTCCTTGGCCGCCTCGGTTAGTTCCAGCGTTACATGCCGATCCGCCAAGCGGGCGCGCAACTGATCGGCCATCAAGTCCACGATCTTCTTGATCTCCTCCAATTGCAGCGGCTTGAACAGCACGATGTCATCCACGCGGTTGAGGAACTCAGGGCGGAACGCCGTCCGCAATTCGCGCATCACCTGCTCGCGCGCGCTTTCGCGAATCTCGCCATCCGGGGTGATGCCCTCGAAGAGATAATGCGCGCCGATGTTGCTCGTCATGATCACAACCGTGTTCTTGAAGTTCACGGTGCGCCCCTGGGCATCCGTCAAACGCCCATCATCGAGAATCTGTAGCAGCACATTGAACACATCCTGATGCGCCTTCTCAATCTCATCAAACAGGATGACGGAATAAGGCTTGCGCCGGACAGCCTCCGTCAACTGCCCGCCTTCCTCATAACCGACATAGCCTGGAGGCGCACCCACCAGCCGCGACACGGTGTGCTTCTCCATGTATTCGCTCATATCGATGCGCACGATGTTCTCTTCGGTATCGAAGAGCGTCTCGGCCAGCGCCTTGGCCAGCTCGGTCTTGCCCACGCCGGTCGGGCCAAGAAAGATGAATGAGCCAATGGGGCGGCGTGGGTCCTTAATGCCGGCCCGCGCGCGCAACACGGCATCGGCCACGAGTTGCACGGCCTCATCCTGCCCCACCACGCGTTTGTGCAAAATCTCATCGAGTTTCAACAGCTTCGCGCGCTCGGTTTCCATCAGGCGCGTGACCGGAATGCCCGTCCAGCGCGAGACGATCTGCGCGATTTCATCCTCGGTTACTTCCTCGCGCAGCAATCGCGAACCGCTCTGCTCGCTGCGAATCTTCTGCTCCTCCTCATGCAATCGCCGCTCGGCTTCGGGCAATTTGCCATGCTTTAACTCCGCCGCCCTATTCAGGTCGTAATTGCGCTCCGCGAGTTCGGCCTGATGCCGCAGCGACTCAATTTCGCCGCGCAATTGCTGCACCTTTTGGATCGCTTCTTTTTCCTGGTCATACTGCGCGCGCATTGAATCGGCGGCCGCTCGTTGTTCCTGCAATTCCTTCTGCAATTCCTTCAGGCGCTCCTGGCTGGCGCGATCCTTCTCCTTCTTTAGCGCCGCCTCCTCGATCTCCAATTGCGTCACGCGCCGCGTAGCCGCATCCAGTTCCGCCGGCATTGAATCGATTTCCGTGCGAATCAGCGCGCACGCTTCATCCACCAGATCGATGGCCTTGTCCGGCAGGAAACGATCCGTAATATAGCGATGCGACAGTGTTGCCGCCGCCACCAGCGCGTTATCCTGAATATGCACGCCATGATGCACCTCAAAGCGTTCGCGCAAACCGCGCAGAATCGAGACCGTGTCCTCCACACTCGGCTGCTCAACGAGCACCGGTTGGTAGCGCCGCTCCAGCGCAGCGTCTTTCTCGATGTGCTTGCGGTATTCATCCAGCGTCGTTGCGCCAATGCAATGCAACTCACCGCGCGCCAGCATGGGCTTGAGCATGTTGCCCGCATCCATCGAGCCTTCGGCCTTGCCCGCGCCGACAATGGTGTGCAGCTCGTCAATGAAGAGCAGAATGCGCCCTTCGCTTTCCTTGATTTCATTGAGCACAGCCTTAAGGCGTTCCTCAAACTCGCCGCGATATTTCGCCCCGGCGATCAGCGCGCCCATATCCAGTGCAAAGAGCGACTTATCCTTAAGCCCTTCGGGAACATCGCCGCGCACAATGCGATGGGCCAGCCCTTCGACCACAGCCGTCTTGCCCACGCCCGGCTCGCCGATCAGCACCGGATTATTCTTTGTCTTGCGGCTTAAAATACGAATGACGCGGCGGATTTCCTCGTCGCGCCCGATCACCGGATCGAGTTTGCCCGAGCGCGCCATCTCGACCAAATCGCGCCCATAGCGCTCCAGCGCCTCATACGCCTGCTCGGGCGTGGCGCTTTGCACGCGCTGATTGCCGCGCACCTCGGTCAGCACGGCCAGAAACCGTTCGGCTGTAATGTTAAAGCGCTTGAGCACGCGCCCGGCGGGAGTGGCGTCACCCTCTTCGATCAAGCCCAGCATGAGGTGCTCAACCGAGACATATTCATCCTTGAGCCGGCGCGCCTCGCGTTCGGCACTGACCATCAGTTTTGACACCTGCTGCGAAACGAAAATCTTGCCCGGTTCGGCGCCGGGTCCGGAGACATGCGGGCGGTTGTGCAGTTCCTGCTCCACGGCATGAATCAGCGCATCCACTTGCACGTCCATGCGCCGAAGCAGGCGCGGGATCAGCCCCTCGGTTTGCTCGAGCAACGCCAGCAGCAGGTGCAAACTGTCCACCTCCACATGCCCGAACTCCACGGCTTTGTTCTGCGCCTCGCCCAATGCTTCCTGCGATTTCTGGGTCAGCCGGTTCAAATCCATTTGTCATACTCCCATTGAACTGCAATCTGCCGCGCAACGTTGCCTGCTACTGCTTACCGCATAGCAAATCGGTAGCGTGAGCGTTGCGTCGGCGCCTATTTCCCTTATGAAGGGCAATGCCTATGCCATTTTTATCAAAAGATTGGCTTATGCGCTGGATGGGTATGGGAAAGCTCGCAGCTGGGTCTTGGTTGGCCATGAGTTGGCAGTGTAAGTGGGGTTGGATTACCACTCTGGATCACAGCGTTGTGATTCATTGACATCCATTGACAGTTTCCGCAAGCCGAAATTACACTCAACGTGGCCTGATGGGCCGATTGCCCTGCGAAAGCGCGCCCGATGCTGGAAAGCCGTCATTACGTGCTGCGCCAGATCCATATGGGAGTCGATCTCCTGTTGGGGTTGGCCGCCTTTTTTCTGGCTCACCTGCTGCGTCAATACGTGATTGCGCCGTGGCTGCTGCCTGAGCAAATGGCTTATGTGCCGAGCTGGCATGGCTATGCCTGGCTGCTGGCGCTGATTCCGGCGCTCACGGTCGTGGCGCTCAATCTCAATGGCTTCTATGACACGCGCCGGGTGTTCACGCGCTTGTCGCTTTCGCGCGCCATCCTGCTTTCGGTAATCGAAGCGGCGGCGGTGGCGTTTGTATTGGCGGTGTTCTTCCGCGAAGAAGGCCGCGTCTCGCGCGCGCAGACCCTGTTAATTCCCTGCATTTTCTACATTCTTCTTGAAGTGCGCACTACGCTTTCGCATGCGATTTTATTCCGGCGGCGACGGGCGGGCAAAGATTGTGTCTCGATGATGCTGGTGGGGAGCGGGCCGCAACTGCCGCGTCTGATCTCGCTGTTGCAGGACCATCCGCTGTGGGGTTTTCAACTCGTCGGAATCATCAGTGACTCAAGCGACCTGCCAGCCGGTTCGAACGTGCAAGATGTGGAGG
>Ga0116193_1002171_pt1 | contig 15199 bp, 16 predicted proteins | sample AD_UKC115_MetaG_FD_89892 | JGI IMG/M metagenome (GOLD analysis project Ga0116193, IMG submission 89892) | Active sludge microbial communities of municipal wastewater-treating anaerobic digesters from Hong Kong - AD_UKC115_MetaG | ecosystem: Engineered > Bioreactor > Anaerobic > Digestate... | reverse complement strand
GTGCGCACGGCGGAGCATGAATTTTGTTTCGTCTTTTTCATCGCGTTGTAGTGAAATTTTAGAATTTCTAAGGTCAGGGGCTCGTTGACTTTTGCCGGAGCTATGGTTTCATACGTTCCCAAGAACTGCTACGAAGATAACCCTTATTTTCTGCCTTGTCAAGTATTTCGATGAATAAAAGGCTGTCCGTGTACGCTTTTCCTCGCTTCCGTTATATCTTTGTCCTGAACTTCCGCCGTCTCGGTCCTTCGGAGGACTGACGATCCGCGGTATGAACGTTAAAAACGAGAGAAAGATGAAGAATATGCTTTTACTGATTGCTGCCTGCTTCGTGGCGACTGCCGCAACGGCACAGATCTCCTACGGGACAACTGTTGAACTGAAGAAATCAGTCCTGCTTGACAAAATTAAGGGTGGCTGGGCCGGACAAACCATCGGTTGCACCTTCGGCGGACCGACCGAGTTTAAATATACCGGCGGCTTCATTCCCGACAGCGAACCGATTCCCTGGTACGACGACTATTGCAAGGATGTCTTCGAGAAGCAGCCCGGGCTTTACGACGATGTTTATATGGATCTGACCTTCCTGCAGGTGATGCGCGACAAAGGCATCGACGCGCCCGCTTCGGAGTTTGCCCAGAGCTTCGCCCACGCGCCTTACCAGCTTTGGCACGCCAATCAGGCTGCACGTTACAACATCCTTCAGGGTCTCATGCCGCCGAAATCGGGCTATTGGAAGAACAATCCGCATGCTGACGACATCGATTTCCAGATTGAATCGGACTTCATCGGTATGATCTGTCCGGGCATGCCCAACGTCTCGGCTGTCTATGCCGATCGCATCGGCCACATCATGAACTACGGCGACGGCTGGTATGGCGGCGTCTTTATGGGTGCCATGTACACGCTCGCCTACGTCAATGACGACATTCCGACCATCGTTGCCGAGGCTTTGAAGGCCATTCCCGCCGAGAGCGGCTTCCACAAATGCATCGCCGACGTAGTGAAATATTGGAAAATGTATCCCGACAACTGGAAGCAGTGCTGGCTCGAAGTGGTAAGCCGTCACGGTGCCGAAGTGGGCTGTCCCGACGGCATCTTCAGAGGCTTCGACATCGATGCGAAGATCAATGCGGCCTTCTGCGTCATCGGACTGCTCTACGGCGGAGGCGATTTCGCCAAGACGATGGAGATTGCCACGCGCTGCGGACAGGATTCGGACTGCAATCCCGCTACGGCTGCCGGCATTCTCGGCGTGATCCACGGTTACAGCGCCATCCCTGAGTACTGGCGTCGCGGCATCGAACGTTGTGAAACGTATAAGTTCCCGTACACGGATATCTCTTTAAGTTCGGTTTACGACATCAATCTCCGCCTGCTTGGCGACGTGGTGAAAGCCAACGGCGGCACGGTGAAAGGCGACAGTTACTACGTGCAGCTTCAGCAGCCCAAGGCGGTTCCGCTGGAAGTGTCGTTCGAAGGTCTGTATCCTGTAGAACGCCGTGGTGTCAACGTGGAGCTGGATAGCGAGAAGTCCGTTTCGTTCACCGGCAAAGGCGTCGTGCTGATGGGTCAGGTGACGCAGAAAGTTGCCGGCGGCGATCCTTCCTATACAGCGCAGATTGAAGCATCCATCGACGGTCAGAAAGTGGAAACGTTCGCGATGCCCTACAATTTCACGGTCCGCAAGTACGATGTCTATTACAATTACGATCTCGCCGAAGGTTCGCACAAGCTGACGCTTCGATGGCTCAATCCCGACAGCCATTACGCCGTCAGTTGCGGCGATCTCGTGGTCTATTCCACGCACGCAGCCACGGAGAACACGATGCAATAACGTGTAAATTCTTGTAAATACTTGAAGAATTTACAAGAATATCTCAGCCCATAAAAAACGAGGATCCGTCATTGCGACGCATCCTCGTTTCCTTTCTATCTAGTTCAAGTTTATTCCTCTTCAGCAAACATCGGATCCCAAGCGGGAAGCATGATCGGTTTCTGCTTCAGAATCTCCTTCACTTTATCGGTGATATACTTCTTGTTGACCACCAGACGGAACATGTACTCGTTGAACCATTGGTCGGTCATGATCAGATGGCCTTCGTTGGCTCCGGGTCCCCAGCTGTTTTCCACCATCCAGGTTGTCGGCTTTCCATTGTTGTCGAGCTTGACAGCCATCAGCGTCATCGCGTGGGATGATCCGCTGGCGAAGGTCTCAATGCGCTGCTTCTTGTCCATGCCGAAGGTCGTGCCCATCAACGAACCGTAGTCGTAGTAGTTCGGATCGAGGATGCCGCGGCTGCGATCGAAGAATTTGCCGACATCGCAGGAAAAGTACAGAGCTGTGTTGTCCTTCAGCGAAGCGATGCCCATGGCTTTGATGTCGTCAGCGGGAAGATTGACATAGGTCCAGTTCTCGCCGTCGTAGGTGTGGCGGTCGTAGTCGATGGAGTACAGTTTGTAGTACTCACGCGAAGGATCGTTCATCAGCATGATGTAGTCGTTCTTCAGGTCCTGTCCGATATACTCGTTGTAGAACTCCAGCGGCGTATAATCCTTGGTCACGCCTGCCTTGTTGGTCCAGGAGAAGTGCGTGGGCGGTTCGCCGAGGTTGAGAACGAGCATGCGATAGATGGTGCCGAGCATCTCTGTCTTCTGCTTGTCCAGTGCATCAGCCTTCGCGCCTTTGGCAGCAGCATCGCGCAACTGCAGACCGAACTCCTTCAGCTTTTGACCGACAAGAGAGGCCATGCGATTGGTGTTGTCGCTGCTGTTCGTCTCCACCATGACGGAAGAGGGAACGACACCGTACTTCATTAAGATATCGGCCACGCCTGTGAACTGTCCGCCGTCGCCAATCGGGTTGTGGAAGAGCCAGTCCACCTTGCGGTCGTCCATAGGCTTGTCGCGCGTGTCGATGATGCCCTGCAGGAACAAGTTCGACTTCTCCAGCTGATCGTAGAAGAAACAGTAGTTCTGCGAGAAGGTGAACTCACCGAGGTTGAAGCGGTTGATGGCCTGCGAGCGCATCACGTTCAATCCCGTGAAGAGCCAGCAGCGTCCCGAAGACTTCTGGTTGGTGATGCCTTCGCTGTGCACCTTGTAGGTAAAAGTGGTGTCGGGCGCATTGTTCAGGCTTTCTCTGTTGACAGCGAGCTTGTCGATGTCGTTGTTGGTGATCGCGTTCAGGATAGCCTTGTCTGAAGGCGTGCCTTTCCACGATTGCTTGATTTGTTGAAGCATAGTCGGCGTGATTCCACCCGATGTCTGTTGTGCAAAGACAGCGGAAGCAAAAGCAAGACCGAAAAGCGTCAATCCGATGATGTTTGTTTTCATAAATATAATTTAGATGTTAAAGGTGAATCATTTCTTCGCCTCTTCGTCGGTGTACCACGACGCGTACATGTGGTAGTTGCGGGCGATCTTCTGATTGATCTCCTTCGACTGGGCAGGATCGACCTTCTTCACGAACTTCGCGGGACATCCGGCGTAGATGCTGCCGGGTTCCACAATCGTGTTGCTCAGAACAACCGCTCCTGCTGCGATGATGGCGCCTTCGCCTACAACGGCATGATCGAGCACTACGGAACCCATTCCTACCAACGCTCCGTGGCAGATCTTGGCACCGTGGATCGTAACATTGTGACCGATGGAAACATCGTCGCCGATCTCGATGGTAGATTTCTCATACAGTGTATGCAGCACGGATCCGTCTTGAATGTTCACTCCGTTGCCGATGCGGATGGAGTTTACGTCGCCGCGCAATACCGTACCGAACCAGATGCTGCAGCCGTCGCCAATTTCTACATCGCCGATGATAGTGGCGTTGTCCGCCAGAAACGTGTCCTTGCCGATCTTCGGCGTGAAGCCACGTACAGATTTTATTAAAGCCATATTGTTGTATATATATAAATGTATAAACGTGAATTAAACTTCGGCCGTCTTCTTGCGCAACCAAGCCTTCTCCTCTTCGTTCAGATGCGGAGCGAGTTTGTCGTAAACCATCTGATGATAGCGGTTGAGCCAAGCATGCTCACGAGCCGAAAGCATCGAGACGTCCACCAGTCTTGTGTCGATAAAGCAGAGCGTGATGGTCTCGAAGGAGAGGAATTTTCCGAACTCCGTCTCACTGTCTTCATGAATCACGACCATATTCTCGGTACGAATGCCATACTGTCCCGTGCGATACATGGCAGGTTCGTCACTCATCACCATTCCCGGTTCGAGAATGACAGGATTCTCTTCCATGCGGATACTTTGCGGACCTTCGTGTACATTTAGGCAATGTCCGATGCCGTGGCAGGTGCCGTGCAGATAGTTGATGCCTGCATCCCAGAAAGCCTTGCGTGCGAAAGCGTCGATGATGCAGCCGCGGATGCCTGCCGGGAACTTGCACTTGGCAATGCCGATCGTTCCCTTCAAACCACGGGTGAAGTCCTTCTTCATCTGGTCAGTCGGTTCGCAAAGAGCGATGGTACGCGTGATATCTGTCGTGCCGTCCATGTATTGTGCACCTGAATCCAGCAGATAGAGGTTGTCCGGCTTCAGTTCAACGTCTGTCTCAGGCGTAGGAGCATAATGTACGACAGCTCCGTGAGGACCGTAGCTCGAAATGCTGGCGAAGCTGTCCATGATGCAGAGCGGTTGAGCCGCACGCAGTTCGGTCAGTTTGTATGAAGCACTCAACTCGGTGACCTTCTCGCCCGCAGCCATCTTCTTCTCCAGCCACATGTAGAACTTGGTCAGTGCGATACCATCTTTTACCATGGCATTCTTGAAGCCCTTGAGCTCGGTTTCGTTCTTGATGCTCTTCAGATGATTGGCGGGAGAGATGCCGTCGATTAGTTCGCAGCTCTTCGGCAGTGCATTGGCAACGGCTACATTGGTATGAGCCATCTCCAGCAGACCGACGCTGTTGGCCGGAATCGTGCCCAGATATTCGTAGAACTTATCATAAGCAGCCAGCTTTACGCCCTCTTTCTTCAGTTTCTCAGCAATCTCAGCCGGAATCTTCTTCGGATCGGCGAAGAGAACGACCTCTTTCTCAGAAATATAAGCATAGCTGATCAGTACAGGATTGTATTTCACGTCTGTACCGCGGATGTTGAATGTCCAAGCCACTTCATCCAATGAGGAGAGAATGGTGAAGTCCGCACCAGCCTGATGCAGCATGTTGTTGATCTCGATCAGCTTGTCCTCTGTGGATTTACCGCTCAGTTTTACAGGCATCTCAAAAGCCATGCCGTCAGGAATAGCAGGACGATCTTCCCAGATAGCATCCAGCAGATTGGCGCCACTGTTCAGAGCAATGCCTTTTCTCTTCAATGCCTTCTCCAGTGATTCAGCGTCGGCCATGCTGTATGTCAGTCCGTTCAGTCCGACGGTCTGACCCTTTTTCAGTTCTGCAATAAGAAACTGCGGAATGGTAGGCGTGCCTTCGATCTTCATCTTGTAAAGGTCGATGCCCGAGCCAGCGAGTTGTGTCGCTGATTGGAGAAAATAACGGGAGTCAGTCCAAAGTCCTGCTTTGTCAGCTGTAACTACGATGGTTCCGAAGGATCCTGTAAAGCCGGAGATCCATTCGCGGTATTTCCAGCAGGCCGCAGGATATTCGCTCATGTGCGGGTCGGATGTTGGTATGATGAACGCGTCGATTTTGTGTTGTTTCATTGACTCTCTCAGAGCGGAGAGTCTTTCAGGAATACTCTTTTTCATGTCAGTATGTTTAAAGATCTTATTTCCGACAAAGTTAGCATTATTCTCGGTATAGTAAAAAAGTAAAATGCGGCTTATGTTTTTCTTTCAGCTTTACTTGCACTATCTTTGCAATAGTTGTGAAGATAATACTAAAACGCAAATATCATGAAACGAAATATCATCTGCCTGTTGTCTGCGCTTGTCTTACTCCTGCTGAACTCATGCACGGCCTATTATTATTCGATGCTTGACTCCAACGACTCGAATGGTGGAAAGAATCTCAGCCATGACTTCGTACAGGAAAACGACAGCGCTGTCGTTACCTATTGCTTCACCGGTGAAAATGCGCCGGTCGCAATCTCCGTCTATAATAAGCTCGACGAACCGCTCTATGTGGATTGGGCACGTTCGGCACTGATCATCGACGATGTAGCTTCCAACTATTACCAATCTTCTGCGATTGTTCATCCCGATGAGGTAATGCCGACCGGCATGCCGGTACCGAAAGGCATTGGTTTCGTGCCGCCGCATTCCCGTATCGTAGAGACGCCTTTGCAGCTCTCTAACATTACCTATAAGAAGATTCCCAAGGAGGCTTATTCCCCGCAGACCTTTGCACGTGCAAACAACGGTGAGGTGACGCTTCCCACATGTAACTTCACTGAAGCCAACAGTCCGCTTTTCTTCCGCAGTTACCTGACGCTCTTTGTCGGCGACAAGGATGGAAAGGAAAAACAGCACATGAATTTTCAGCGAAGCTTCTTCGTCTCCAAGGTGATTCGAGGCGGAACGCTCTCTCCGGACAATCTTCTGCTTTGTAAGAACAAAGCCGGCGACTTCTTCTTTATTTCTGATCATAAGAGCGAGACGACTGGAACGATTGCTGCAGCCATAGCCGTTGGCGCGGTCGGTGTAGCCGTCGGTGCAACCATTTCGCCTAACGAATACTAACGCATATATATAGATGTAGAATGAGTTCCTCGAGTATTCTTGATTTGAAGACGGTTCGTCTCAGTGAATCCGGCGATGCAGTGATCATTCTTGATCAGACGCAGCTTCCGCTTCGGGAAGTTTACATCGAACTTCGCACGAAGGAGGATCTCTTCGATGCCATCCGCAAGCTGAAGGTTCGTGGAGCTCCCGCCATCGGCGTTGCTGCTGCTTACGGAATCTATGTCTGTAGCAGAAGTCTTCAGGTTTCCACGTATGCGGATTTCCTTTTCGAGTTCCGGAAACTAAGAAGTTATCTTGAGTCATCGCGTCCGACGGCAGTCAATCTCTCCGCAGCCCTTGAGCGAATGGAGCAAACGGTTACTGCTTCGAAAGACAAGCCGATTCCGGATCTTCTCGAAGCCTTGCACATCGAATCCGAAGCCATTCGCAGTGAAGATGCAGCCGCATGCAGGAAGATAGGAGAGAACGCCTTGACATTACTTCGTCCCGGCATGGGTTTGCTGACGCATTGTAACGCGGGACATCTTGCCGTTTCGGAATATGGCACAGCACTTGCCCCGATCTATCTTGGAGAAGAGCGCGGTTACCATTTCAAGGTCTTTGCCGACGAAACCCGCCCATTGCTTCAAGGCGCCCGTCTGACATCCTACGAACTTCATCGTGCGGGCGTTGACGTGACGCTCATTTGTGACGATATGGCTTCGTATGTGATGCAGCAAGGTTGGATCCATGCGGTTTTAGTGGGTTGTGATCGGGTCGCCGCCAATGGAGATACGGCCAACAAGATCGGAACATCGTCTGTTGCCATCCTTGCGCACTATTATCATGTCCCTTTTTATGTGCTTGGACCCGAATCGAGCATCGATGTTCATTGTCCTAATGGCAAAAACATTCCTATCGAACAACGTGATCCTTCCGAAGTAACGGACAAATGGTATCAGCATCCTATGGCTTCTAAAGGTGTGAAAGCCATCAATCCAGCCTTCGACGTTACACCTCACGAACTGATAACGGCTATCATCACCGAGAAAGGAATCCATTATCAGAATCAGAATAAGGTAGAAATCTGACGGAAAGAAGAAGCTGAAAAAATATACCATTGAATCAGCCTCTTCCGACTATGAAAGAAAAAAATTTCAACCATGGTTAAAATATTTTCGCATAGTATCCCAGACTCGCTCATCTAATGATCTAGAAAGTTTCAACCATGGTTAAAACTTTTTCCATTCGTAGAAGCACTTCAAAGAGAGAAAGAAAAATAGAGAAGAGAAGGAGAAGAAATAAATTTTTAAAAGAAAATTTTGATTCTAAATAAAGTATCTGTAATTTTGCTGCCCGTTTAAAGAATGTAATAAACAACAAAATAATAACATTAGATTATGATTGTAGTTCCATTGAAAGAAGGCGAGAACATAGAGAAAGCGCTGAAAAAGTTCAAAAGAAAGTATGAGAAGACGGGTATCGTAAAAGAATTGCGTGAACGTCAGGCTTTTGAAAAACCGTCCGTTACAAAGCGGAAGGAGATGATGCGTGCAGTCTATGTAAAGCATCTGCAGCAGGAAGAAGAACAATAAAAAATAGGTCGCGAGACTTGTTTATTCCGATTCTATTCCCTACATTCGTTGCATGAATACAGAGGGAATCAACTGGATCGGAAAATTTGTGGAATACTTACAGTACGAGCGGAACTATTCAGCTTGTACTGTTACTGCGTATACAAAAGACCTTTCCGAGTTTGAAGGTTATGTAAAAGAACATAAAGACGGCGGCTTCCTTCCGGAAGAAATCGACAGCGACATCGTAAGAAGTTGGATGCGCAGTTTGATGGAGGAGAGGATGTCGCCCGTTTCAGTTCGTAGAAAACTCAGTTCCCTCCGATCTTTTTTCAAGTATCTGCGGAAGAAGGGCATTATACAGTCCGATCCGCTTCGTTTGGTGTCTGGTCCGAAGACCAAGAAACCCATTCCCTATTTTGTTGATGACGATTCCATGGAGCATCTTTTGGATGAAGATGAGAAGGAAGAAACGGATGATTTCACCAATGTCCGTGACGATCTGATTATGGAGATGCTTTATGACACAGGTATTCGCCGTGCGGAATTGATAGGCATCCATGACGGAGATGTGGATTTCGGAGCCATGACATTACGAGTTACCGGCAAACGCAACAAGCAGCGGCTGATCCCTTTTGCCGAGAAACTGAAAGAACGAATGCTTCATTATATAGATGTACGTGCGCGTGAGGTGAAAAATGATACCGGTTGGCTTTTTGTACGCCCCAATGGCGAACAATTATACCCTGGTATTGTTTATAAGGTAGTAAGGCGTCAATTGCAGACCATACCGACGCTTGCCAAACGGAGCCCGCACGTGTTGCGTCATTCGTTTGCAACGAGTATGCTAAACAACGGCGCGGAGCTGAATGCAGTGAAAGAATTACTCGGACACAGCAGCCTGGCTTCCACCAGCGTTTATACACATACGACCTTTGAAGAGTTAAAAAAAGTGTATCATGCTCATCCAAGAGCAAAAAAAGAAGGAGGTTTTTATGGAAATTAGAATTCAAGCTATCCATTTCGATGCCACTGATCAATTGAAATCGTTCATCGAAAAGAAGGTGTCTAAACTGTCGCAGTATTACGATGCTATACTTCAGGCAGAAGTTACGTTAAAGGTAGTAAAGCCAGAAACCGCGATGAATAAGCAGGCTGGTATTAAATTGAAGATTAAGAATGGCGATTGTTTCGCGGAGAAAATCGAAGATTCTTTTGAAGCCTCTGTTGACGGTTGTGTGGAAGCATTGGAGAAACAGCTCGTTAAGTTCAAGGAAAAAATCAGAGCAAAATAAAAAATTCATTAGAAAATTTGGTATGTAAGAAATAATGCATAAATTTGCAGCCGTTTCGCCCCTACAGACGAAGCGGCTTCATTTTAATGGAGTCAGATATTGCCTCTTTAGCTCAGTCGGCCAGAGCACGTGATTTGTAATCTCGGGGTCGTTGGTTCGAATCCGACAAGAGGCTCAAAGTTAGTAGGAAGAAAACAAAGGGCAGTTACCAGAGTGGCCAAATGGGACTGACTGTAACTCAGTTGACTTACGTCTTCGGTGGTTCGAATCCATCACTGCCCACAGTATTTCATACGCGGAAGTAGCTCAGTTGATAGAGCATTAGCCTTCCAAGCTGAGGGTCGCGGGTTTGAGTCCCGTCTTCCGCTCTTTTGAAAGAAGTTTTCGCCTGCGTAGCTCAGTGGTAGAGCACTTCCTTGGTAAGGAAGAGGTCCCGAGTTCAATCCTCGGCACAGGCTCAGGATATGTCAATAATTGCATGATCATTAATTAAATAAGAACAAGTTATGGCAAAAGAACATTTTGAAAGAACGAAACCGCATGTCAACATCGGTACTATTGGTCATGTTGATCATGGTAAGACAACTTTGACAGCAGCTATTACGAAGGTATTGGCTGAAAAGGGATTCTCAAGAAGCGACGAGATCAAGACTTTTGATCAGATCGATAACGCTCCCGAAGAGAAAGCCAGAGGTATTACGATCAACACTGCCCATGTAGAGTATGAAACAGCTAACCGTCACTACGCACACGTAGACTGCCCAGGTCACGCCGACTATGTAAAGAACATGGTAACAGGTGCTGCCCAGATGGATGGTGCTATCATCGTAGTTGCTGCAACCGACGGTCCTATGCCTCAGACACGTGAGCATATCCTGTTGGCACGTCAGGTAAACGTTCCTCGTTTGGTCGTTTTCATGAACAAATGTGATATGGTTGATGACCCTGAAATGCTTGACCTCGTAGAAATGGAAATGCGTGAGCTTCTCACATTCTACGGATTCGACGGCGACAATACTCCTTTCATTCGTGGATCCGCTCTGGGTGCACTCAATGGCGATCCGAAATGGGAAGAGAAAGTTATGGAATTGATGGATGCTTGCGATACATGGATTCCTCTGCCAAAGCGTGAGGTTGATAAACCGTTCTTGATGCCTGTTGAGGATATCTTCTCAATCACAGGTCGTGGTACAGTTGCCACAGGTCGTATTGAGACTGGTAAAGTTAAGGTTGGCGACGAAGTTCAGATCATCGGACTTGGTTCTGAAGGTAAGAAATCAGTCGTTACGGGTGTTGAGATGTTCCGTAAGATCCTCGATGAGGGTGAAGCTGGCGATAACGTTGGTTTGCTGCTCCGTGGTATCGATAAGGATGAGGTTAAGCGCGGTATGGTAATTTGCCATCCGGGACAGGTTAAACCTCACTCTCACTTCAAGGCTCAGATCTATGTATTGAAGAAGGAAGAAGGTGGTCGTCACACACCGTTCCACAATCATTATCGTCCGCAGTTCTATCTGCGTACCCTCGATGTAACGGGTGAGATTACACTTCCTGAAGGAACTGAAATGGTAATGCCGGGTGATAACGTTCAGATCGATGTAGATTTGATCTATCCGGTAGCATGTAGCCAAGGTCTTCGCTTCGCAATCCGTGAAGGTGGACGTACGGTAGGTGCAGGCCAGATCACAGAACTCGAAGACTAATAAGATTCGATATAGTATCTTATCGTAGCCAGTCCTGAATTAAGAACTGGCTATTTTACGGAAGTAGCTCAGTTGGTAGAGCACTGGTCTCCAAAACCAGGTGTCGGGAGTTCGAGCCTCTCCTTCCGTGCAATAATAATTGATTCAATGAAGAAAGTTATTGATTACATCAAAGAATGTTATAACGAGCTTGTTTATAAAGTTTCGTGGCCTACGAGAACAGAGCTTTCAAATAGCGCAGTCGTAGTATTGTTTGCTTCCCTTATACTGGCTGCTGTTATCTTTGTGATCGATATGGGTTTCGAAGGAGTGATGCGTTTCTTCTACGATAAAATTTTTTAATCCGTAAGGGATATGCCAGAAATTCAGAAACATTTTTATGTCCTTCGTGCTATTAGTGGCAAGGAGAATAAAGTTCAGGAATATCTGCAAGCGGAGATGAAAAATTCCAATCTTGGGGAGTTCGTATCACAAATTTTGATTCCTACCGAGAAAACTTTTATCGTACGTAATGGCAAAAAGGTTATGAAAGAAAAAAACTGTTTGCCCGGTTATGTTTTGGTAGAAGCTCAATTGGTCGGAGATGTGGCAACTCGTCTGGCAAATGCACCTAACGTGATTGGCTTCCTAGGTGGAGCTAATCCCGATCCTATCCGTCCTTCTGAAGTAAATCGTATCTTAGGTAAGGTCGATGATATCCAAGAAGAGGGTGAGGAGATAGAATTGCATTTTTCAGTGGGTGATCATGTCAAAATTACCTTTGGACCATTTAACGGCTTCAGCGGTATCGTTGAAGAAGTTTTGGCAGAGAAAAAGAAACTGAAAGTGAATGTCAAGGTCTTCGGACGTGACACGCCACTCGAGGTGGGTTATTTACAAGTGGTAAAAGAATAATGCTGTTGTTACGGACGGCGTGATCTTTTCGTTATTGTTGTTATATATCTAAAATTTAGAAAAATGGCAAAAGAAGTTGCTGGACAAATCAAATTGCAGATCAAGGGAGGAGCAGCAAACCCTTCTCCACCTGTAGGACCCGCGCTGGGCTCTAAAGGTATAAACATTATGGAGTTTTGCAAGCAATTTAATGCCAAGACCCAAGACAAGGGTGGTAAATTGTTGCCAGTGGTAATAACTTACTATTCTGATAAGTCTTTCGACTTTGTCGTTAAAACACCTCCTGTAGCTGTTCAACTGCTCGAAGCTTCTAAAGTGAAGAGTGGTTCTGCTGAACCGAATCGTAAGAAAGTTGCTGAACTTACTTGGGATCAGGTCAGAACAATTGCAGAAGATAAGTTGGTTGATTTAAACTGCTTCACCGTAGAATCTGCCATGAAGATGGTAGCAGGTACGGCACGTAGTATGGGTATGACCGTCAAAGGTAATTTTCCAGGTAAATAATTCATAAACTTCAATTGAGATGAGTAAATTAACAAAGAATCAGAAATCAGTTGCAGGCAAAGTTGAAGCCGGGAAAATGTACACACTTGATGAAGCATCTAAGTTGGTTAAGGAAATTACCACAACCAAGTTTGATGCATCTGTCGATGTTGACGTTCGTCTTGGAATCGACCCCCGCAAGTCTAACCAAATGGTTCGTGGCGTTGTTTCGCTGCCCCACGGTACAGGCAAGCAGGTACGAGTATTGGCATTATGTACACCTGATAAAGAGGCAGAGGCTAAAGAAGCCGGTGCTGATTATGTAGGTCTTGATGAGTTTATTACTAAAATCAAAGGCGGTTGGACTGACATTGACGTCATCATTACGATGCCCGCAGTCATGGGTAAGATCGGTCCTCTTGGTAGAGTTTTAGGTCCTCGCGGACTTATGCCTAACCCCAAGAGCGGTACGGTTACTAATGAAATCGGACAGGCAGTGAAGGAAGTTAAACAAGGTAAGATCGACTTCAAAGTTGACAAAGCCGGTATTATCCATGCTTCCATCGGTAAGATCTCTTTCTCACCGGAGAACATTAAGGATAACGCTAAGGAATTTGTTGCAGCTTTGATTAAACTTAAACCATCTTCTGCTAAGGGCGCTTATATTAAGAGCATTTATCTTTCAAGTACTATGAGTGCAGGAGTCAGAATTGACCCTAAGTCAGTTGAGGACATTTAATTTTTGAACAAAATGAGAAAGGAAGATAAAGGTATTATTATTGGTCAGCTTGAGGAAATAGTAAAGAGCTATCCAAACTTCTATTTAACGGATATCGAAGCACTCAATGCTGAGAAAACCTCTAAATTAAGAAGAGAATGCTTTGCTAAGGAAATTAAGCTGGTAGCTGTTAAAAACAGCTTGCTCCATAAAGCACTCATGAATATCGACGGTGATTTCTCACCGTTGTTTGAAGCACTTAAGGGCAATACGGCTGTGATGTTCTCACAAACCGCTAATGCTCCCGCTCGCCTGATTAAAGAGTTCACCAAAGATACAAAGGGTGAAGGTAAACCGAAATTGAAAGCTGCCTATGTTCAGGAAAGCTTCTATGTCGGTGCTGACAACCTTGATCTCTTGGTCAACATCAAGAGCAAGAACGAACTTATCGCCGACGTTATTGCATTGCTGCAGTCTCCGGCAAAGAACGTTATCTCCGCTCTCCAGTCATCAGGACAAACTATTCTCGGCGAACTGAAAACGCTCGAAGAGAGAGAACAAAAATAAATTTCATAACATAGTAAATAATCATTTAAATCATACGAAAATGGCAGATTTGAAAGCTATTGCAGAAGAATTAGTAAACTTGACCGTCAAAGAAGTAAGCGAATTGGCTACTATCCTTAAAGACGAATATGGTATCGAACCGGCTGCTGCAGCAGTTGCTGTTGCAGGTCCAGCTGCCGCTGCTCCAGAAGCAGAAGAGAAAACCTCTTTTGATGTTGTTTTGAAGAGCTTCGGTGCAAACAAGTTGGCTATCGTTAAATTAGTTAAGGAATTGACCGGTCTGGGTCTGAAGGAAGCTAAGGATTTGGTTGACAATGTTCCGAGCAATCTGAAAGAAGGAATCGCTAAGGCTGACGCTGAAGCATTGAAGAAGAGCCTGGAAGAAGCCGGAGCTGAAGTTGAGCTTAAATAATATCAAACCTGGTTGCCAGGTTACTGGTTAAGAGTCTTTCTTAAAAGAGGACTCTTAACCTTTTTGTGTCTATTTTTCCAATAAGTTCAATAAATTCCTTACCGATGTCTTCAACAACTGAAAACCAAAGAGTTAATTTTGCTTCGATCAAGCATCCGTATCCATTTCCGGATTTTCTCGAAGTCCAATTGAAGTCATTTCAAGACTTTCTTCAGCTCGATACGCCTCCTGAGAAAAGAAAAAAAGAGGGCCTGTACAAAGTGTTCGCTGAGAATTTTCCTATAGCTGACACTCGTAACAATTTCGTGCTGGAGTTCCTGGATTATTATATCGATCCGCCTCGTTATTCTATTGATGAGTGCCTTTCACGCGGACTTACATATAGTGTGCCTCTTAAGGCAAAACTTAAGTTATATTGCACCGATCCCGATCATGAGGATTTTGATACGGTCATTCAGGATGTATTCCTCGGACCGATCCCCTACATGACTGAACGCGGTACGTTCGTTATCAACGGAGCCGAACGTGTCGTTGTTTCCCAGTTGCACCGTTCTCCTGGCGTTTTCTTCGGTCAGAGTACGCACGCCAACGGTACAAAACTTTATTCAGCCCGCATCATCCCGTTCAAGGGATCATGGATCGAATTCGCTACCGATATTAATAATGTGATGTATGCTTACATCGACCGCAAAAAGAAATTGCCTGTCACCACATTGTTGAGAGCTATCGGTTTTGAAAGCGATAAAGATATTCTTGAAATCTTCAATCTTGCTGAAGAAATCAAAGTCACAAAAACCAATCTGAAGAAGGCTGTGGGTCGCAAACTGGCTGCACGTGTCCTGAAGAGTTGGGTTGAGGATTTTGTGGACGAGGATACCGGCGAGGTCGTTTCCATTGAACGTAATGACGTTGTCATTGATCGT
>Ga0116193_1002168_pt1 | contig 15210 bp, 13 predicted proteins | sample AD_UKC115_MetaG_FD_89892 | JGI IMG/M metagenome (GOLD analysis project Ga0116193, IMG submission 89892) | Active sludge microbial communities of municipal wastewater-treating anaerobic digesters from Hong Kong - AD_UKC115_MetaG | ecosystem: Engineered > Bioreactor > Anaerobic > Digestate... | reverse complement strand
ATTCGTGTGACTGTCAATGGACAAGTTATTACGGAAGGTAACATCCGCGAAGCTACGAAGGACGGTACGCCCGATCATGAAGAGCATCCGGGTCTGTTCAACAAGAGCGGTCATATTGCATTCCTCGGCCATGGTTCACCTGTCGAGTTCCGCAATATCCGTATCAAGGAATTGAAAAAGTAATACTCGTTTCATATTTACATTAGAAAAGGCCGGCAGGAATCTTTCTTGCTGGCCTTTCTTTTTTGAAATCGAATATGGCTTATCCTAAATCTGTCAAAGAAATGATGAAATTCAATCATTTCACCGGGCGAAACACTTAAAACGGCCTCAAAAAGTCGTTTCACCAGTGCAGGAAGCTTTTTAGAAGTTATATTCGTACTTTCACCAGTGCAGGAAGCTTTTTAGAAGTTATATTGGCACTTTCACCAGTGCAGGAAGTTTTTTAGAAGTTATATTGGTACTTTCACCAGTGCAGGAAGCTTTTTAGAAGTTATATTCACACTTTCACCAGTGCAGGAAGCATTTTAGAAGTTATATTGGTACTTTCACCCATGCAGGAAACATTTTATAAATTATATTGGCATTTTTACTCATGTAAGAAGCATTTATCAACTTGTAAAGTGGGCATGTTGTGTTTTTTCTTCCGTTTGTGTGTTTAAGCGCTCTTTGTAGAATCATTTGTTATCTGGCAAAAGTAGAACGATTTCCGTCTTAACGGTAATAATTAAATTAAATGATGATGATCCCCCAATATGGATTTGTCTTTATAGTGAAAGATTGAGTTTATTCGAACCGGAAAAGATGCTGTTTCCTATTGTGAATTTGTAAACACACCAACAATGTTTTTAGGAATGAATCGTAAGGGCGAGATTGTAAATTTTTTCTACCTTTACGGTGTAAAAATCAATCATTTTATTCATCATGAAGAAAATACTATTCATTCTTGCCGCTTTGGCAATAACATTGACCTCTGCATTCGCGCAGTCTGGTCAGAAGGAAAAAGGATCTTTCTATTCGTTCCAGATGAAAACCCTCGAAGGGGCAAACGTATCCTTCGACAGTTATCGGGGCAAAGTGATCCTTGTCGTAAACACCGCATCCAAGTGTGGTTTCACTCCGCAATATGCAGGTTTGGAGGCTTTGTATAAGAAGTATAAAGACAAAGGTCTGATGATTTTAGGCTTCCCATGCAATCAGTTTCTGGAGCAGGAACCCGGTTCCGCCACGGAGATTAAGAACAGCTGCCTGATTCATTACGGTGTCACCTTCCCTGTATTTTCCAAGATCGACGTTAACGGAAATGATGAGGCTCCGCTTTATACTTATCTGAAGGCAAAGGCGCCTTTCGCAGGTTATCCCGACAAGAAGACCGGTGCGATGCTCGATGGCATTCATCAGAAGAACAATCCCGAATTTGCCAAGGGCAACAGTATCCGCTGGAACTTCACGAAGTTTCTGATCAGTCGTGATGGCAGCAAGATCCAACGTTTTGAGTCGATGGTGACTCCCGAGCAGATCGAACCGGAAATTATCAAACTGCTGGAAAGCAAATAGACGTGTGCTTAAACGGTTGAAATGTAATGACCCATTTTGCAATGCAAAAACTGTATAGTTCTGAAGATTTGGAGAGACTGGCCGTAGAGATGGGCTTCCTGCCCTTCTTCAAGAACGAGATCGGCGGTTTCTCCATCGAGGAACATACGCCCTCCGAACGATGGTTCTCCGATGAGAACGAAGGACCATGGGATTGGAAAGGTTCGGTGGCACGGAATGGTAAGTGTGTCTATGGAAAGTTTTTCAAAGGCAAGGCCGGATTCGTCAGCATGGAATGGTTTCCGGAACTGGTCAATTATCGCAGGCATTGTTATGAAGAGGCCAATCAAGCAAGCAACAACCTCCTTGAGGTAAACGACAAACCCATTTACGATGCGGTTGTCGCTCATGAATCTTTGCTTTCGAAAGAGATCAAGCTTTTGCTCGGCTTCGGTGAGGATCGCAAACCGCATCATCTTGAAGCCCGCCTCGTTGAGGAACTGGACAAAAAAAACAAGGCAACGCGCCGTAGCGGAGGTTATGATACTATTATGACGCGCCTTCAGATGGCAACGTATCTGATCATCGTAGATTTCGAATATCTTTTGGATAAATACAACCAGCCTTATGGTTGGGGCATTGCACGTTACACAACTCCGGAGCTTCTCATCGGCAAATCTTTGATTCTCTCATGCAGCCATCATACAGCGGAGGAATCTTTCCACTGTCTTCAGAATTATCTTTCGCGACTTCTTCCTCAAGCCACCGAAACGCAGATTAATCATATCATCGATTGGAAGTGATCTTCCTGCTTACAATTCTTTCTTCATTTTCTCCAGCCATTCTTTGACGGCCTCTTTATCGTCGGCCGACGGACTGAAGGGTGCAAAATCATCCGGAGCAACAGGTGCAAACGGACCTTTCTTCACTTCGTACACCACAGATCCGCTTTCCAAAACCAGCAGAGCATGCCAGATTCCTGCTTCGATCTCCGCTCCATAAACGCCGTCGTTAGGAGAGAGAATCAGCTTTTTTGTGATGTTGCTTTGGTCATCGAAGAGGAAAAGGGCAACGCGACCGCGAAGAAGAAGGAAAATCTCCGTCTTGGGCGGTGTGAGATGACGATGCGGACGGATGTAGCTGTCCGGTTCCATGGCATTGAGCAGCCGGTTGATTGGATCGTTAAGATCCTCATGGAAATTATGGTTCATGCGCAGTCTTGGACTGGCTTTTGCCAAGTCGGTCGTGGCATTAAGCAGCGCTTCGTCAATGATCTTGTATTGCATATCCGTATAGATTATAGTACATAAAAAAGCTTCTTCCCAATTCATAGTGGAATAGGGAAGAAGCCAATTGTTTTAGATGTCTGTGAACTTAGTAAGCCTTTTCGAGTAGCCAAGCATCCTGAAAACTGGGTGCATATTTCTGCTTGATGGCGTCACGACTTGCAGCAGCGTCAGCCTTGTCGTCAAAGCTGGAGACGATTACGCGAAGCATACCTTGTTCATTTTCGGCAAGCACTGCATTATAACCGTCATTCTGCATTCTCTCTTTCAAAGAATAAGCATTCGTACTCTGTTTGAAACTACCAATCACTACGCTGTATCTTTTCAGACGACTTGCATCTTCTCCCTGATAAGCATTGATCTTCTCAGTGCGAGTTGTAGCGTTAGATGTACGCGGTTTTGAAACAGGTGCAGGCTCTGCTACATCATTGTCTTGCGCAGGTTGTGACTGAGCCACAGGCGCAGTTACAGGAGCAGTCGTCTCTTTTTCTTTCGCCTGCTCGTAGGCAGCCTTATAGGCACTTTGTTTGGGTTTACATGAGCCAAGAGCCAGAATCATACAGGTGGCAGCTCCGAATAACCAAATTTTGTTCATAATATTCAGTAGTTAGATAAATACTTATTTTCTATTTGCAAAGATATGAATTATTATTATTTTCGCAAATAAATATATGATTTGGTTATGAATAAATCGATTGGTGCAATGGTAATGATTGCCTCTTTGCTGCTGCCAGGTTGCCGACAGCAAGAAAAAAACTCCTCAGAAGACGATAATGCTCCGCTTATCGGCCGTTCGGATATGAAAATTCCGGGCGGAGTGATGACCCCTGAAGTGCTTTACAGCATGGCTCGTGTGAGCGATGTAAAGCTTTCGCCCGATGCTAAAAAGGTGCTCTATGGCGTTACGTTCATGAGTATCGAACAGAACAAGGGCAATCGCGAACTCTTTACTGTAAATCTGGACGGATCTGACAAGAAGCAGATTACGAAGACGAAGACCAGCGAACAGAATGCCGTTTGGATCAATGGTGGAAAGCAGATCGCCTTCCTTTCTGCGGAAAGCGGTAAATCCCAGATTTGGGTAATGGATGCCGACGGTTCCAATCGGAAGAAGGTAAGTGATTTTGATGGTGACATCGATGCTTTCCGTCTTTCCCCTGATCAGAAACAGGTGCTGTTTATCCATGAGATCAAATCAGGAAAAACGACGCAAGATGTTTACCCTGATCTTCCCAAAGCTACAGGCCGCATCATCGACGATTTGATGTATAAACATTGGAATGTGTGGGTGGAGACCGTTCCGCATCCTTTCATCGCATCTTTTGATAGCAAAGGAGAAATGGGCAAACCAGTTGATATTATGAAAGGTGAACCCTATGAATGTCCGATGAAGCCGTTCAACGGTATTGAAGATCTGGCTTGGAGTCCCGATGGACAGAACATCGCCTATGCCTGCCGCAAGAAAACAGGTAGGGATTATGCTTTATCCACCAACTCCGACATATACATCTATAATATAGCATCCAAGCAGACCAAGAATCTTTCGGTCGGCATGATGGGTTACGACACGCAGCCTCAATATTCGCCTGACGGAAAGTATATCGCTTGGATCAGCCAGGAACGCGACGGATATGAATCAGACAAGAAGCGTCTTTTCGTAGAAGATCTGGCTTCCGGAGAGAAAACCTATCTCACCGCTGATTTCGATTATAATGCCGATGCGATTCAGTGGGCATCCGACAACCGTTCGCTGTACATGATTGCCTGCAAAGAGGCTTTGACACATATCTGGAAAGTCGGTTTGGACAAGCAGATCACGCAACTTACTACCGGAAAATGCGATTTTGTTAGTATGGATTTGGCCGGCGAGAAGATGGCAGCCGTCCGTCAATCGATGGAATATCCTGCTGATGTCTATTCAGTAGATACCAAGACGGGAGAAGCCAAGAACATCAGTTGGGAGAATAAGAATCTCGAAGATCAGATGACTGTCGGACAATCCGAAGCGCGTTGGATTCCGACAACCGACGGCAAGAAGGAACTTGTCTGGGTGATCTATCCGCCTCATTTCGACAAGAACAAGAAATATCCCGCCCTACTTTATTGCGAAGGTGGACCGCAGAGCACCGTCAGTCAGTTCTGGAGTTTCCGTTGGAATTTCCAGATTATGGCAGCCAACGGTTATATTATTGTAGCGCCCAACCGTCGTGGACTTCCCGGATTCGGTCAGGAATGGCTGGAAGAGATCAGCGGCGATTACGGTGGACAGAACATGAAGGATTATTTCTCTGCCATCGATGCGTTGGCAAAAGAGCCTTATGTGGATAAAGATCATCTGGGTGCTGTGGGTGCAAGTTATGGCGGCTTCTCGGTTTATTGGCTTGCCGGACATCACAACCACCGTTTCAAAGCTTTTATCGCACATGCCGGAATCTTCAATCTCGAACAGCAATATCTCGAGACCGAAGAGATGTGGTTCGCCAATTGGGATCTGGGTGGTGCTTATTGGGATAAGAGCAATGCCATTGCTCAGAAGACGTACGCCAATTCCCCGCATCTCTTCGTGGACAAATGGGATACGCCGATTCTCGTCACTCACGGAGAATTGGATTACCGAATCCTTGCCGGACAGGGCATGAGCGCGTTCAATGCAGCCAAGCTTCGTGGGATACCGGCCGAGATGCTGATCTTCCCGGATGAATGTCACTGGATTGCACAGCCGCAGAACGGTGTGCTTTTCCAACGTGTCTTCTTCCGTTGGCTGGATCGTTGGCTGAAGCCGCAAAGTCAGGCACAGAAAGCTGAAAAATAAATCCATTTCATCAGATTAATTATACTTTTTTGTGTGATTTTTCTCATTGGAATTTTTTATATTTGCAATACAGTTATAGAGAAAAGAGCTGCTCAGCGGATCGCCGATGTCCCAAGGATTTTTTCCGAACCAGCAGCAGGTTATAGTATCAACTTATAAAACAATAGAGTATGAAGAAAAAATGGATTTGCACCGTGTGCGGTTATGTATGGGAAGGTGAAGAACCCCCGAAGTTCTGTCCGCAGTGTAAACAACCGGCAAGTAAGTTCAAGCTTCTGGAGGAGGAGACGGGAGCCCTTACCTTCGCTGACGAGCATGTCATTGGCATAGCTAAAGGCGTCGATCCGGAGATACTTGATGGACTGAGAGCGCATTTCACGGGCGAATGCTCAGAAGTAGGTATGTATTTAGCGATGAGCCGTCAGGCTGATCGAGAAGGCTATCCTGAAATCGCTGAAGCCTTCAAACGTTATGCATACGAAGAAGCAGACCATGCTTCACGTTTCGCAGAGTTGTTAGGTGAAGTCGTTTGGGATACCAAGACAAATCTTAAAAAACGTATGGAAGCTGAAAAGGGTGCTTGCGAAGACAAGAAACGCATCGCTACTCTTGCCAAACAGCAGAATCTTGACGCTATTCATGACACGGTTCATGAAATGTGCAAAGATGAAGCACGTCACGGCAAAGGCTTTGAAGGACTATACAACCGTTATTTCAAATAACTCACGGTTTAACGATATAAGAAGGCATTCGCAAAACGGATGCCTTCTTTTTTTCTTTTTACTTTTCGTTTCTTCCATAAAACTCTTACATTTGCACCGCAATCGGAAAAAATTGACCAGGAAAGATGCCGGAGTGGTCGATCGGGCCGCACTCGAAATGCGGTGAACGGGTAACTGTTCCCAGGGTTCGAATCCCTGTCTTTCCGCAGGAAGCCTCAAAGCTTCTGATGAAACCCCAAATTTGACGTATTCGTTAAGTTTGGGGTTGATTGTTTTCGTATTTCATCGGATTATGCTCATCATTATAATTTCCCCTATTATGATAAATTAATCATTTTCTTTCTCAAATTTCGAATATTTGATTTATATTTGAGAATTATCAACCTTTTAATACAAATAATTATGAAATCCAAATTATTATTCTTTTTCTTATTCATCTTTATTTCTTGTTGCGGACTCGTATCATGTCATGATGATGATAATGATGGTGTTTCAGAAGAAACGACGACTGATGCTTATTCGCCTGTTTCATTATCTGATAGTGTTCAAATTAATGCTTCTGTGTTGATTTACTCGGATGTTACTGATGTACTTTCTACACCTATAAAGTTAAGAATACATACTTCTGCAAATTCAATCTCTAATGCTCAAGTCGTTTTTATAACTTCATCTTCTTTAGATGCAAATAAAGATGCCTTAAAAGCTCTAATTGATAATAGAGGAATAGTTGTGGTTGCTGATCCGGATGAAACATCCTTGAAGCAGTTTATTGAAAATTTGGATTTGCAAATTACTTCACCTTCAAATATTAATGATTTGGATGTTTTTGCAATTTCAGGTAATGAAACATTTTCTCAGGAATACGTTTATAGTCATAAAAGCGATACAGACGTTTCTGGACAATTGAACTCATTAGTATCGTGGATTAATACTCAATTAGCAGAAAATAATTTTAGTTATGATATCAGTGATGCTGTACAGCCTGATATTACTTCATTTGAAGGCTCTCAGGTTTTTACTCTAACTTTTCCTTATAAACTCGAAAAGGAAATCGATAAGTTAGCATCTTCCAATCCGGATAATCTTACTGGAACAGGACAAGTGATTGTTAGTTATACTGTCAGACCTCTTTTTGCATTTGAAGGACAAAGCGGAAGTGGAGATTATTATATAATCAATGCAAGTATTAATCCAAGCTCGACAAATATGTTTCATCAACCTTATTCTTCAAAACATGGAGGGTATAGTACATACATTTGTGGATATTACCTTACTTCGTTTTCTTATGAAACTTCAATAGTCGATAATAATGGAAGTGAAACGAATGTTGGCTTATTTCCTACTTTATCCGGTTCGGAAAATCCTACTCCCAATACTACAGTGGGAGCAACTTCATATTCAGAATCAATGACAAATTCTTTTAATTGGTCTGTCACTGCAAAGGGATCAGTCAAAGCTGCTATTGGTGTTACTGATTCTACAGGTCATAAGCCTAAGGCGAGTGCCGGAGTAGGCGCAGAAGCTGAAGTGAGTGCAACTATTGGAGGTGGCGTTAGTTATACAAAATCTCAAACAAGGAGTGTATCTGATTTAGATATTGCACTTTCCTATGCTGCTAATTCAGGCTACCATTATGGTTTCCAATTTAATAATCTTCCTAGAACAAAGACAGACAAACAGAATATCCCTGCGCCTCCTATCGTTGCTCAGAATGGCCAGGATTTATATCAATCTTGCATTATTTATGTCCCAAGAACAAAAAACAATGATGTAACTCATTTTTGGTTGAAAACTACCATTACAAGTCTTAATTTCCAATGTGCATATTATACGACTAACTTCTCTTTGAAATTTCATGATTATACTATGAGTGATTTAACTGAGGCTCCGACTTGGACAAAATGGACTCAGCTGGAGGCGCCTCCTCGTACTCCTACTGGCATTATTTATCTGACTAATAATTTTGCTAAAGGTGAAATAACAAAAGTGCTATTCTTCCAATATGATTCTTCCGGTAAATTGATAAAAACTTTCACTGTGGACAATAAGACGTTGCAACCTGGTGGTGTCTTTTATAATATTTTACCGCTTGGAAAATATGGCGTTGAGTTTACGGTTGAAGCCGATAGAGTGGAGACAAAATATAAACTTCCGTCAGATAAATACGTTGATGTTACCTTAGGAAGTGAAAATGAATTGACAACCAGCACACGGTTCCAAAAAATGTAATTGGAATTGATATTCAATTAAAGGCTTCTGATGAAACCCCAAATTTGACGTATTCGTTAAGTTTGGGGTTGATTGTTTTCGCTCTCTTTTCTTTCTCTTCTCTCTATCGCCACGATGATGCCTGTCATCGGAGGATGAATCTTCCATACGGATAGATTTGCTGCATAGAAGTCTTGAATGGTCAAAACAAAATGTATTGCAAATAGGTTATTTTCATGAAACTTTTTGAGTTTAATCGAAAATTCATAACGGACAAATGGACTTTAATAACATCTCAATCGCTAAGTTCAAACAGCAAGGGCTTTCTGCTTCGACTTGCTTCAATGATGATTTGATCATTACGGATCAGATTGAAAATCTGGGACAGTTCAAGTATGCTTGCCGCATCGATGCGATAACGGTCGTGTTTTGTGTGAGAGGCGAAATCCGTTGCCACATCAATCTGAAGGAGTACAAGATTGTGCCTAATGAGATTCTGGTGAACTTTCCGGAAAACATCATCCAGATTGATCAGGTTTCGGATTTGGAGGCGTACGCCTTGGTGATTTCATCGGATTTCCTAAGAGAGCTGCAGATCGAGTTCAAACAGAAACTCAGTTCCTATCTTTATCTGAAAGAGCATCCGCTGACCTCACTGCCTTATAAAGAGCTTTCCTGTTTGAAAGATTTTTACAGTTTGATCAAAGACAACATCTCCATCGTTCGTCCTGAAAGCGAGAACATTGTTAAAGGACTTGCTGCTTCGCTGGTCTATAAGATTATCTCTTTGATCAATGCCTTTCAGAAGCCGGATGAGGATAATGGCATTGCGAACAAATCCCGCATCCAGCAATCGTTTGAGAAGTTCATGTCGTTGCTCGGCATTTATCATTCGCAGGAACACAGCGTCAAGTTCTACGCTTCGAAGCTGAATCTTACGGCCAACTATCTTTCGGGCATCGTCAAAGACTATAGCGGAAAGACGGCTTCGGAATGGATCAATGAATACGTGATTCTTGAAGCGAAGACTTTGTTGAAATTTTCAGATATGAACATTCAGGAGGTGGCATACAAGCTCAACTTCTCGACGCAGTCGGCTTTTGGTAAATATTTCAAACAGAAAACGGGTATCTCGCCCAAAAACTATATAAAGAGCATCTCGTAAGACGCTACATTCGTCGTGTCAAATTATAAATCATGAATCCTGTGAAAAAGTTATGGTTCACATTGTTTCTCTTGCTGACCGTATTCGGAGCTAAGGCGCAGAGTTTTCCTTACGGTGCCTATCGTATCGTTTCGTACATGAACATCAATGAATCGGATACCATTTATACCACGAAGGCAACGGAAGGCGTCGGTTATGTTCTGATCAACGCCTCCAAGAAAACCATTGGCGTCGGCATCGACGGATATACGGTTGAATTGCTGTCGTGGAATGAAATTAAGGATTTTGACGGCAATCAGAGTTGCACCTTTAAAGGTTATAGCTTGATCGACGCGACGAGTAAGAAATGTATCCTGACGAAAACGGAGAATAAAAATCAGAAGACGGTCTATTCTCTTTACATCCCGCGCGGAAACGGTTCGCACGATTGTTTTATGTTTGAACGTCAGTAGCTGGATCACAAATCAGATTTCCCCTAAAAAAGTTCTTCCTGATAGTCGTTTCATCGTATGAAACGCTCGGAATGACCTTAAAAAGCCGTTGCAATTTTGCAGGAAGCTAAATACGATGTAAAATTGTTGTTGCAATTTTGCAGGAACGATTTTACGGCCTGTTTTTCTCGTTGCAATTTTGCGAGAACGATTTTATGGCCTGTTTTTCTCGTTGCAATTTTGCGAGAACGATTTTACGACCTGTTTTTCTCATTGCAATTTTGCAGGAAGCTTTTTCACCTGTATAATCTCTCCCGCAATTTTGCAACGCTCGTTTTCTATGCTTTTATCTTATTCGTAATGTTTCAAGGCCTCTTGGAATATCTCTTTCATATTGTTGCGAAGGCTATTAGGCTCTATCACTTCCACATCATAGCCGTGCGACAAAAGCTCCTGGCAGAAATCGTAGGTGATCTGCAGTTCATAGGTGAAGATGGAAAAGTCGGCGTTCGTCACCTCCTCTTTCTGTGACGCATGTAGAGGCAGCCATCTGAAATAGGGACGCTGATCTGCCGACACTTTGATCCGAACCTTTTCGATGGGAATTTTCTTGTCCACCATGATCCCGTAGCTGTTTTCGAAGAACCGTTTCGGATCGAAATCTTTCGGATAGCGGAAGTCCTTTTCCGTCGCTGTCAGGTTTTGAATCCGGTCCAAACCATAGATACGGATCCGTTTTGGATCGGACAATGCATTTTGTGCCACGAGATACCAGCGTTGCTTGAAGACTTTGACGCATAATGGCTCCACTTCGAAGGTAGATTCCTCATTTTGGCCCAGGCTGAAATAGGTGATCTCGATCACGTGGTTGTCACGCATGGCTTCGATGATAGGCTCCAGATATTTCTGTCCGGAAGGAATCTCCTCGAACAGAATACGCGGACGAAGGTTCACATTGTCGTCGATCAAATTGTTAACCGTGAAAGTGTTCATCAGCCATTTTCTTAGGGTGCTGCCTTCTGTAATACTGTTCTCGTCGATGCGATAGCCGTAGAGATCGTTTCCCCCTTTTCTAACGCATTCGATGTTGATGTCAAACATCTCCTGAATGGAGTTGAGGTGGTTGCAGAAAGTCCGTCGCGGCATGTTTTCGCCATTGCTGTGCGCGTTGTTCCTCCATCGGCGTTGAATCTCCTTGAAGGTGATCGGTTGGTGCTGATAAATCGTATCGATCAGCCAGATATACCTGTAAAATGTATCTTTTGCCATTCCCCTTAGCTTTACGTAAACAGATCTTATTTCTGCTTTCGAGCAAAGGTAGAATCCGCTCTGTGCCAAAACCGTTCACATGTTCTCAAAAAAAAGGAGAAACATTTCTGCTTCTCCTTTTCTGATCATTTCGACTTGTTCTCGTTCAGACGTTCCATGACACTGTCGGTCCCTCGTTCTAATGAATGTGCTTTGACCTTTTTCCCGCTGTTGAAGTTCCATGTCAAGGCAACCTTGAAGACTCTTCCCGCATCGGGCGCATTGTAATGGTTTACGTATTGATAGTCGTCGAGTTTGCTGAAATAGTTGTAATTGTGGTTGAAAATGTTGTTCACGCCTGCAGACAAAACCCATCGGTTTCCTCCGAACTTCTGCCGCCACGTCAGATCGAAGGTATGGCGCGGATAGATGCCGCTGTTTCCGGAATAGAGTTTGCTCGTTCCGTTGTATATGGCTTCGATCGTGCTATTGGGCGAGAGCGTAAAGGCCGCATTGACCACATAGAACTGCAGGAAATGATTCTTGTAATCAGACTGCTCTGTCATCTTGATCTGCTGAAGCACTTCGATGCAGTTGACCGTCAGCTTGAACCAGGGGAAAGGCTGCAACGGCGCTGTCAAAGCAACGAAGGTATGGTTTTCCCGATTGTGATTCTCGTAAGTCACGTAATAGACCTCCGGATTCTGTGAATCTTTGTAGGCATATTCCCTGATCAGATCGTGATGAAGATGTGTCCCGACGGTCAACGTGTAGCGATAGTTGTACACGAGCGTCAATTGGATGTTGTCGATATAGGTGGGACGAAGCTTCGGATTACCGATGTCATACGAATAGTCGGAGATCTGAATGCGGTTCGGATTGAGCGTGTAGAACGCCGGACGTTCGATGCTTCGGGAATACTGTCCGATGAGGATCCATTTCTTGATCGGATCGAACGCATAATTCAACGTCACGTTTGGAAAGAAATCAAAATAATTCTTGTTGATATGATCCGTTTTGTTGGAAGTCCTCGTGTATTCCGTTCTCAATCCGGCAATGAGGGAAAAGGGTCCTTTCTCCATAGAATAGGAGGCGTAAGCCGCAGCGATGTTTTCGTTGTATCGCATCTTATATCCATAGTTCGGAATCGTGTTCCAGCTATTGTTGGAGGAAAAGCCTTCATATTCTGAATGGTCGTCCATCAACGTGTAGGTATATTTCGCACCCGCCTTGAGCATCGAATGTCGTGACAACACCTGATTCATCGACAGCTCGGCCGTCGCTATGTCATAGCTGATTCCGGAGTGGTTGCGATAGAGCGAATCCTTGCTGTATGAAGGAAAGGTCCAGTTCGTCTCGTAGTTGTTTCTTCCCGTGGAATGTTTATGGATGTAAGTCGTAATCGCCTTCAGTTCCGAGCCGTACGGATCCGTCTTCTGTATGTAATTCATTGTAGCGGAGTTGATGGAGTAGGGCGAATGCTCGTTATATATTCCTGTGGTATGAATCGGAACCGTCGTTTGGGTGATGTCTGTAGTGCTGTATGACTTGTTGTCAGAGCTCTGTTCGATATGTTCGTATTCCGCACCGATTGTTCGGATGGAATCGATTTCGTACAGGGCGCCGAGTCTTGCCATTCCATAATTGCCATGAATCTGATATCTCGAATGGCTGTAGAAGTCCGTCGAGTTGTCGGGATACAGTCTGTACGCGTCCATCAGGCGATGATTCTTCGGATTAAACTCCAAGGTCGTCATTGCGTTCAGATCCCATTTTCCGATATGAGCGTTCAATGTAGCCGAAGGCTGGTATTTCTGATATTCTTTGCCCACTGTGCTTCCCATGGTGATCGTTCCGTTCACGCCGTTATCCATACGGTTCCGCAACGTGATCATGATGACGCCTCCTTTGGTGTCCGCATCGTATTCAGCTCCGGCCACAGGAATTACCTCGATTTTCTTGATATTGTCCGAACGAATGGAACGGATGTAGTTCACTAGCTGTTCTCCTTCCAGTTTTACCTCTTTGTTGTTGATATAGACCTTCGTTCCCGAAGCTCCGTTGATGGAGATGTCTTTGTCCGAAAGCCAGACGCCGGGCGATTCGGAGATTAGCTGCGCACCGTCTTTCGAAAGCGATGGAGGAACCATCACCACGAATCTGTCCGCTTTCCGCTCTATCTGACGCGCTTTGACTACAACCTCGCCCAAGGCGACGTTCAGATCTTTCAATACCAGCGTATCTTCTGTCGATTGGTGTAGATCGATCTTCTTCTTCAGTGTCTCATATCCGAGGTATTGCACGACAACCTGATAAGTACCGGACGCAAGCATCTGCTTGAACAGACCGTTCTCATCCGTGATCGTTCCTCCTACCTGATTCTCGTTCTTGAGAAGTACGACGGTTGCATATTCAATCGGCGCTCCTTTTGTGTCACAGACAACACCGCTATAGGAAAGGCCTTTTTTCTCTTGCGCCATACCGAAGAACGAGAAAAGCAGGGCGAAGGTTATGAGTGTTACGATACGTTTCATCGCATTACTTTTCAGAACTTGGATAATATACGGTCATTTCGCAAGTCGCCTCTTTTCCCTCTTCCAGTTTCACTGTCTTGAGTGCATACCCTTCGGTGGGTTGTCCAAAAGCATTCCGTTCGAGCTGGCTGTCGCCGTTTTCATCGTGGAAGAGAGAAATGTTGACTTTTTCTCCTTTCACATTGCTGAGTACAACCGTAACGTCGCCTTTCTGTGCTTTTACCATCGCATAAACCGGAGGATTCTCTTTCCCCGTTTCTCCCATTACCATGATCATCCCGTTGTTACTTCTGACTCCTTTTACTTTCAGAGTGATGTTGCTCTGTGCTTCTGCTGTAGCTGCGAGACTTGCGATTGCAAATAATACAATGATTAAACGTTTCATGACTTCTTTGTTTTAGACGCCTCGTCTGAAAGTTGTTGTGAGCTTTCTTCTGAGAGCCGGTTTTGAACTTCTTTTTTATTCGTGATCATTTGTCGGATTCATAATCACACTGCAAAGTTGAACTAATTTATTTTATAAACCAAATTATTATTCAATATATTTAAAAAGACATAGAGTATAGGCTAATAATTAATTGATATTCAAATAATATTTGTATTGTTAATTATATAAAAAGAATGGTGGATTATGCTTGTATGGTGTGTGAATTATCGTCATCTGTCACTAAGTATCCGCATAAAGTAAATAGGACATGGATACGGCATTGAGGTCGCATCAAAAACAACAGAATTGTAAATACGTTCACATAGGAATGCAACCATCTTAGGTTCGATTCTTAAAAGAATCTATCCATTTTGACAACGGACTTCCCGTTGTCAAAAAACCGAATTTCTGAATAAAAAGGGTGGAAATGGGGCCTTTTTGCACTTGAATTTACCGATTTTGACAACGGACATTCCGTTGTCAAAATACCTTATTTATGGCAGGAAAGATCAAGGCTTTCTGGTGAATCTGCATCAGATAGTGCGCATTCATTCCGATAGGAGCGAGTACAAAATGTATTTTCTAATAACGAAGGTTGTGAAATATTCTTCAATCACAGGTGTGCTGTTCGTTTTGGGGAGGAGTAGAATGACAGAGTCTGACATTCTTGCACAATTTCTTGACGAAAAACTAATTATTTTGCGGGTGCAGTGCATTCCTGCACACAAAAAAGGGCTGCTTGTTTGGAGCAGCCCTCTATGATTTCTAAAGGATGATCGATTAGAATTTAGCAAGTTCCCAACCATCGCGATATTGATAGCTGAAGTACTTGTTAGCCTCT
>Ga0116193_1002167_pt1 | contig 15214 bp, 18 predicted proteins | sample AD_UKC115_MetaG_FD_89892 | JGI IMG/M metagenome (GOLD analysis project Ga0116193, IMG submission 89892) | Active sludge microbial communities of municipal wastewater-treating anaerobic digesters from Hong Kong - AD_UKC115_MetaG | ecosystem: Engineered > Bioreactor > Anaerobic > Digestate... | reverse complement strand
TTCGTTGATCGCAACAGGTACGCCTGCCGGCAGTGGGACCGCCTGGCCACTCGTAACACCGGTCCCACCAACAGTAAGGCCGAAATCATTGACCCCGAGCGTGCCGCCATTGTCGTTCGTAACAGATTTTATGAGTGTTACCGTGCCTGTTTGGCGAGTGTTCGTAAACACACAGACGATATCGCTACCATCGCTCGCATTAATTGTTAGCTGACGACTTGATGCCCCCGTCGGATTACCCTGCCCAACGACCGCACCAGTGCCATTAGCATCTCGACACACCACGCTGGTTGTGTAACTACTGAGCGATGTGCCCGTGCCTGCCGTTTCAGACACAGTGATAGAGCCGCTAGTCAGAATTTGCTCTTCTGTCGTGCCATTGTTGCCTATATTTGTTGCATACGTCGTAGAGCCGATTTTCAAGTTGAACAACCCCGGGTCCACTGCTGGATCTAGGACTTTTTTGACCTCTATGCGCGCGGAGTTATCACGATACATCACACAATCGCTTGGAGAAGAATTGGGTGACGACGAAGGATAGGAACATACGTCGATCAGTACGGCGTTGGCACCTCCAACGGCTGCAAGGGGAATAGTACACACCCCCTCTGTGTCAAAAGGATAGCCGGAGCCAGCAGGAAACGGATCGGTATTTTGCTGGCTGACAGAACACGTCGTGCCGCTAGGTGCGACCGCACTACTCCCGTAACATCGATTGGACGAGGTGTCTGAGCAACTGTAAACGGTCACAGAGGTAAATGTCGCAGGTGTATTGTTGGTCGCAGTGCAAACAGAGTAATTGGCATAGCCATCTCCATCAGTATCAAAAAGCGAGCAGGCATCCATGGTGTTATTGCCCGTTGTTCCCAGATCGTCCCAGCTCCATGTCGTCGTGACACTTGTAGGCAAGCCGGCATAGTCGGCGCACATCTTTGTAAGGTCTTTTTGGTTTGAGGCATCATTTGCTCCGGCTGTATCTACTGTACAGACCGATGCGGCATTTGCACGTCCTGTAGCCACAAATGGCGTGATAGCACCCACCGTATATGCCGCCAGGAAAAGCACCGCGATAGATGCGTTTTTCACCCGGGGGGACCATTTCTTAAGAGTAGTAATTAGTCTCATTATGTCTACCTACCTCCTGGCCAATGGCCAACTTACGCCACCTCTTATACTTTCTTATGCGTATCTGGCGTATACCTAGATCAAGAATTCCAGTGTATCGCTTGCCCAAAACTTTTTATATTTTGTCTTAACGGTACATCAGTGGCTGAGAAATAGCTGTGAGAAATCTTACAATTTTGTCATATTACACTTTAAAGCACAAGCGTTACGAAACAGTTTGGAGCAACACGCCAACTGCCATAGGAACGAGCAGATTATCAAAACCAAGCGCAGCAATATTCTCAAGTAGCGTGGCGCCAAGTGAACCCACTAGGACTAACTGCCATGCGAGCCCGTTGTCCGAAAAATGACTGTACCCAATAAGTAGCGCAAGAGATATCACGAAAAATGTCGTGCTCCCCACCAGACTCTTGGTGCGACCAAACAGATGGTATTTAGTTTCTCTACCATAGCGACCGCCAAAAATAGCCGCAAACCCATCCGCCAAGGCCATCTGCAATATGGCTGCCGCATAGATGCCTTTTGAGGTCGTGATGAGCGTGAGAAGCCCTACGCTAAGCGCAAAAAAAATCTCACCATACGTTGGTCGCTGCACGCTCCCGATTGCTCGAAATACCCCGAGATGCATGGCTGCAAGCACAACTACGAAAAAGGCCAGGCTGAGTAGTCGTATCTCTGTCCAGTCAAGAAAAAACGGCCAAAACGCCACAAACGTACCAATACTGATGTGCACAAACTTACGCCCAACTTCACCATGCAGCCAATGCCATCGCCAGCCCCATTCCGAGACCAGCAGCAGCGTCAGGACGACCGCGGCAGCAAACACCATGTTTATTAGATTCATTGAGCTCTATTGTACGCCTATCACGCACCCTACCGTCAACTCCAATATGCTTGGTCGCCCTCCCCCGAGTTTACGCTCAAAAATGTGCGTCCATATCGGAAGCCGAACCCCTAGACGAAAAAGCCCCCTGGCGAGAAACCAGGAGGCTTTTACTGTCCGAGTACAGACTAATCCCCTGCTTACGCCAGTTTCTAGGCGGTTGGCACAGTAAACGGTTGTGCAAAATATGTGCGGATACGACGATCAAGCTGTCTGCCTCGCAGAGTGTTTTGCGCAAAAACTGCTACGGCTGCCAACATGACGGCACTGCTGAACATCGTCATAACACTAGCATTCACCCCAGTATTTTCCAGCTGGGCCGCAGGAGCGGCGACTGTCGTCGTTGCACCCTGAACTACTCCTCCACCACGGCCACCTTCTGGAGGTGTCACGGGGCAGGCAACGTTGCTATCGCCCGCCACACCATACTCGTGTGTAAAGGTGCCGTCAGCAAAAACATAACCGAGCTCAGCATATGCTGTCAGCGTACCATCTGAGGCAAGCTCCCACACAACTGAGTCAGTATCTTCTGGCACAACCCACGTCGCGTTTGATGTACCACAGGGATCTGTTACAGCAGGCATTACAGGAACAGGTACCTCTACCTCTTGGCCCTGGCAATAGCTGACGGGAGGTTCAACTTTGTCGCCGTTATCCCATGCAACGACAAATGATCGGCCATGTTGGTCGTTGAACCACGAACCGAGACCAGCAAACTCAGCAACCGCATTGGTGCTGACGCTGATGGGGTTTTGGCCGGTCTGCAATCGCTCATCCTCACCGGGAGTGCCGACATATTTGCACACGTACACTTTATCGTACGAAGCATCTGGATCTAAACTAAACGCTTGCGCTTTGACGCCCGAGAAAGCCGGGGCCGCACAGGCGACAGCGAGTAAGGTCACAAACCCCGCATATTTAACTTTGTTAGCAACCATCACATCCTCCTCGTAGATTGGACAGCCAACCCACTGGTTTCCCACCCTTACTATGTAAATGCTTTTATTTCGATATCTTCACTTTATTTTGATTTTATATATAACATATGTTTGTTTGTAAAGCAACTATATATCATGTTTATGCTTACCCAAACCCCCCTTTTCCTATCCTTTTTAAAGATCTGATCTTTACCTCTGGAGAAAAATGCGATTGGTATGTGATGATTGGATCAAATACTCTAGTAATATCTCGGGATTATTTGTATAATTACCCCTGTTATCACTATTTCGGGGTGTAGCGCAGTTTGGTAGCGCGCAGCGTTCGGGACGCTGAGGTCGCCGGTTCAAATCCAGTCACCCCGACCAAAATTTTTGAAAATCATGTCTACATTAGGGCTTGTCGGTCTCGGGCTACTCGCTGCATCCGCATGGGGTGTTGGCGATTTTTTGGTGGCAAAATGCTCAAGAGCCTACGATGTACTCCGTGCTGCTGCGGTCATGAATCTCGTCGAGGGCAGCATCGTTATAACATACCTGCTACTTTTCCAGAGTTCCCACTTCACCTTTGACTCCGCCGGCAGTCTATATACCATTGCTGCAGGACTCTTCCTCGCGGTAGCTCTCTTGTTTTTCTTTCAGTCTATGCGGCTCGGGCCCGTCAGTATCACAAGCCCGCTCGGGAGCATGTATCCCCTCATCACTACCATACTTTCAGTGGGAATTTTCGGAGCTCACCTCACCCCACGACAATACCTCGCGATCGCGCTCATACTCGTCGGCGTCTGCTTGGTCTCTGGGGTTACCACGAGGCGTAACCTCAGGCTCGGCAAAGGACCGCTCGCCGCTGTCTGTACAGCCATAGCTTGGGGTGCAGCTTTTTCACTCCTCTCTAAGGCCATGTCTCTGCAGGGCTGGCAAAGCACTACGCTCCTCCAATACATAACACTTAACCTGTTTTTTATTGGCGTATGTGTATATCTACATCTGGGACAAAAATCTTCTGCTCGTTCCACTGAATTCAAGAAAATGCTCCAAGATAAGCTCATCTTTGGCGCTGTGGCGTTCGGCGTTATCGGCATAGGGGCGTTCAATTACGGCATCTTTGCTTCACCCGCGAGCGGCGGAGCGCTTATCTCTGCCGTGTCGGCCAGCTACCCGCTGCTCACCGTCTTTCTGGCGCTCAAACACTTCGATGAAACAACCACTTGGCTACGCACAGCCGGAACCCTATTCGGGCTAGCCGGAGTTGTACTCATAGCACTCGGGTAGTGATTATTTTCCGAGGCCAGCAACGAGGTTGACGGTTGCGGCGATGATAAGAGTGCCGAAGATATACGAGATGAGAGCATGGCGCAGGGCAGTTCGGCGTACCCTTTTATACCCAAGCTGCGTGTCCGACACCTGAAAAGTCATGCCGATCGTGAAAGCAAGGTATGCAAAATCGTGATACGAAGGATGCTTTGTATCGCCAAAGTCTACGCCGCCTTCGGGCTTTGTGTAGTACTCCTCGGCATAGCGCAGCATAAAAAGTGTGTGGAGTACTACCCACGATATAACGATGCTGAGCACCCCGAAGACTGCCTCAAAAAGTAGCCTCACACCATTATGGCTCGAAGATTCTGCCAGCAAAAAACCAACTGCCACGAGGCTACCGATGAGCGTGCATAAAAGTACCGTGTCTGATACCCCACGGGATGGGTCCTCGCGGACAGCGTGCCGAGCTGTGGTCGGACCGTCCATGGGCCATATAGTGCTCCATGTCCAAGCGAGATACACCAGCATGCTGACATCCCAAGCGAGCAACAACGCGATTTGCCATTTCCAAAAAACATCGGTGATCCCGCCCGATATCATACCAACACACAGTGCTATCAAAAGCTTCATGCGCACTGACGCCACTGATTTGCTCTTTGCATATCCTACAGGCATAATCCCGCTGCTCCTTATGCATTATCGTACCCCGCGAAACCCACGAATGCAACGGCGACAATCAAACCTCTCGGGCTTACGTTCAGAGTGCGACGCAAGCGTACATTCCGTTTTGAGCTGCACCACCCAAGCAGTAAGAATTAAGTATGGAAAAACAGTTTCGTCAACTCAATCAGGGTCTGCGAGATAGTATTGCCGCATTCGTCAGACAGGAGTATCGCTTTCTCCTCCAGCCGTTTGTAAAAGAAAATGCCTTACCGTCGCTTACTTTTGCTGGACTCCTTCCGCGACCCTGCGACTACGATCTTTTCCTAGCGGAAAATATCTGTCGTAGAACCAAACCTGTTCCTGACATGAAAATACGACCGACTTTCAGCCGATCGTATTTTATTGGTCGGGGAGACAGGATTATCAGGCTTCGCCCTACTCCCTGTGGTACTCGCTAAAAAGAAAAACCAGTTTTTCTTTTTGCTCCGTTCCTCGTCCGCGAACCTGCAGAGGCAGGATCTGCAACACATCTCACCAACAGGAAAAAAGAGCCTGCCACAGGCAAACTCTTTTTTCCTGGTCGGGGAGACAGGATTTGAACCTGCGACCCCGCGGTCCCAAACCGCGTGCGCTACCGGACTGCGCCACTCCCCGACAAAATAGGCTTGTGATGTACATGGGTCTTTTTCATGCACGCGAGTAGGCCCAAACTGCGCTTACTGGTCGATTCTACCAGATGAAGCAGTAAATGCATAGTCCCGCTACCCTCACATGCTAGCGAGATGCAAAATACCGATGCAACAAAAAAGCCATGCATGAGATAGCCGTGAGGCAGGCAAAAGCAAACAGAACGAGCTGAGATTCTAAGCTAGCATTTCCGACACGACTCACGGCTATTATCAGCAGCGGTAGCGTCGCCGCCCCAAGCTTCACCCAGAAGAGTATTCGATCGGTCAGTGCTCGCCGTTTGCGTTTCGAGATTTTGGGCAGAGGTGTATGCACCACGATGGGTACGGTCTTTTCGGCCGTCACTTCAAGTGTTTTGCGCGAGACATGAGTGACGGCTGGAATATACTTTTTCAAGACTGCGTACACAACCAGCCCAATGAGACACAGACTCAGCGCCGTCGCTGAGGCGATCGTAATCCCTGACGACGTACTTGTAGCCACCGAGTGCTGAGCTTGGGGCGGTGGCGCCTCCCCTCTCGGAAAAAATAGTCGTCCAAGCCCGGAATCAATAAAACCCGGCAGATATATGCCGACCAGAAACAACCACTCCATAAAAACCACGAAGTACCCTATTTTTTCAAACAAATTTGCAAGTTGCTGCTGACGCCCAGCTATCTTTGATGTCATATCTACAAGCATAATGTCTTTTTGCTGCAAGGACAAATATCCCTACAATCCGTGGGCGGCCCCAGACACCGCAGCCAAAAAGAGGACACAGTAAACTAGTTCTGCCGAAAATAGCCAAGATTCTCGTCGCAAAAACACGACAAACGCGGCTACAACCCCGGCGACAAGTCCAGAAGCCATGAGAACTCGTGAAACCGCTCCACCCACGCCTGACTGTATGATCATGAGAAGTGCTGCAAATGTAACCACAAAAACCGTCCCTGCTGTCGCCGTATGCAGCCGCGCCCACCTACCTGAGGGCGGAAACCACACAAAGAGCAACTCACATAAAAAAGAGACGGCTAGTAGCCCGTAAAACCAGCTGGGCGCTCCAAACCAAGGAGATAGCCAAAAATACCAAAAACCATAGTACATCGGCACGATCAAGCTCATCATGGCACCGTATAGAACCGCCGACTTCTGTGAAGCGGTACCATATGACTAATGGTAGCGAAGGGAGCTAGGGTACGACGATACTCTCGCCACATCAGCCAACCCATTGCAGGCAAAAAAATTGCTAGTGCGGTTAGGTCAAAAAACCGAAAGAATGAGAGGGGTTCGCTCGGGATCATGACCGTTCCCAGACACGCCGGATGTGCTGCACGGCCACGGCGCGGCCATTTGACTCATCGATGTCGACTAGCAGCGCATTGAACTGCAAGCGGCCGCTAGTTTCGAGGTGATTGCGGGTTTGGCAGCCATCTCGCCAGCGCGGGATGATGCTATCGAAAGTCACGCCCAGTGACGAGTCCAGCGAGCCGCACATGCCGACATCTGTCATGTGTGCCGTGCCTCCTACGAGCACTTGCGCATCGGCAGTCGGGACATGCCAGTGATCGCCGACCACCACGGATACTCGGCCGTCCAGATAGTGGCCAAACACAACCTTTTCACTACTAAAGTCGCCGTGCAAGTTTACGACACTCGCCACATAGGAATCTCGTGGCACGTTCGCAAGTATCTCGTCGATTTTTTTGAGTGGGTTTTCTACCTCCACGTCCGCCTGTTTGCCCACGATACTACCGAGCATGCTCACGACGAGTACCCTGCCCTTCGCAGTCTCGACGAGCTTGTAGCCCGGTCCCGGGCACTCAACCATATTCGCCGGGCCGACCACCGGCTGCGCTGTGTCTTCCAGAAATGAGGTTAAGACCGACAGATGCGGCGTGTGGTTCCCACCCGAAAATGCCTGTACGCCCGCCCCCTGCAGCCGCTGCATATCTTCCGGACCCATCCCTTTTCCGTCTGTCACGTTTTCGGCTTGGGCCACCACAAAATCGATGCCCTCAGTTTTGATGAGACTCGGCAAAACTGCCTCCACTGCCTGCATACCCATCTCCGCCATCACATCACCCACATACAGAATCTTCATACGCTCATTGTAGCAGAGAAAATGAAGTAAAATCCTCCCCTGTTGTACACCGATCCCGTGTGAAAGCTAGCCCGTAACGGTCTAGCATGGTTGCATTGGTAGTGTTTATTGCATCAGGTGTCTCTGCCGGCTTTTCAGCAGCTTGATGACCATCGCGATGCTACGCCGCGACTACAATTCGTTTGGATCAAAAATAACAGTCATAGAAACGGTCGAACTTTCATTGGGCATAAGCGGTCTTGCCGGGTTGTCGCTCAAATACCCTCCAGTGGTCGGCTCAACGCAGAGAAAACTTTCGGGCGATTCACTCCAGATTGCAAACAGAGGCAGTCCGGCTGCGCTAATCGTCCAAGCCCCTTGCTTTGACATGAGCCGTGCAGCCGAGTCAATGCTGTCTATCTTGCGAGTTGCCCCTAGCTCCTCAGCGCTGAAAGTGAAATTTTGTTCATCGATAGCTACGTCCATTTGCGTCGCAGTATCCCCAGTGGGCACTGGAAAATACGGGTGAAATGCCGGATTCAACAGGAACGCTTCAATGCCTATGTTGCGAATGACGAGCGTCTCTCGCAGACCATTTTCGAGCAGTTCGATGTCCAGCTCCATAGCGCATCCAGCATACACTGGTGGGATATTTTCCACCTGGGATGCAGGATTGTCCAGAGACAACTTCACCTGGGATTCTGCTTGGGCGTCGATATTCCACACACAGTTTCGGGCAAACCCGTGCTGGTTGAGTCCCACTGTCTCGCCCGGGCCAAAAATGGGCGCACACACTGGTATACCCCCACGATTTTTGCCGCTCGGCATATCGCGCCGCACAAAAAGTAATTCCGTGCCATCCGGCGCCGTCCAAGACTCCACAAACGCTCCATCTGCATTAACAGTCCCGTGAAATCCTGTTTCACTACGCAGCTCGATCATAGCAACTATTTGGCAAATTCAATGGCACGAGTTTCGCGGATGACATTCACTTTGATGGTCCCCGGATAATTCATGCTCGATTCGATTTTGGTCGCAATGTCTCGGGCTAGCCGTATGGCCGATAGATCATCTACCTGTTGCGGCTTTACGAAGACGCGGACTTCACGGCCGGCGCTAATGGCATAAGATTTTTCGATACCAGTAAAGCCATTGGCGATGTTTTCGAGTTCTTTCATACGCTCGGCAAAGTTCTCAGCCGAGATGTTACGAGCGCCGGGACGAGCAGCCGAAACGGCGTCGCACACCCGTACAATGACCGCCTCAAGACTGGTTGCCTCCATGTCATCGTGGTGCTGCTCGGCAGCGAGCGCAACTTCTTCGGGCGCACCATACTTGCGGAGCATTTCTCCAGATATATGGTGGTGCTTGCCTTCCATTTTGTGGGTCAATGCCTTGCCAACATCGTGGAAAAGCGTGGCATATTTGGTGATCGTCACATTGGCACCGAGCTCTTCGGCGAGCATGCCTGCCATGTGCGCCATTTCTGTTGAATGTTTGAGTACGTTTTGGCCGTAGCTGGTGCGGAACCTTAGCTCTCCAAGCATGTGTAGCAGCTCTTTTGGCACACCGAGCACACCTACTTCTCGGGCGGCATCCTCGCCGGCACGCAACACGTCCTTTTCGACCTGTTTTTGGGCCTTTTCTACCACCTCTTCGATGCGTCCGGGGTGTACGCGCCCGTCTTTCAGCAGGAGCTCAAGAGCCTGACGCGCTACTTCGCGGCGCACTGGATCAAAGCTACTGAGTACGATGTAGCCGGGTGTATCGTCTACCATGATATCTACGCCCGTTGCTCGTTGGAGCGCCTGAATATTGCGACCTTCTTTACCGATAATGCGGCCTTTCATCTCCTCGTCTTCGAGTTTGACGCTCGTCAGTGTGCGCTCGGCAGTAACTTCGCTGGCCATACGTTCCATCGCCGAGACGAGGATGAGGTTGGCAGATTCTTCGGCATTGTCTTTAGCTTCGTTTTGCAGCTTCGCGACGAGACCGAGCAGGTCGTTACGTATATCGCGCTCGGTCATTTGCATGAGCTTGTCGGCGGCATCGGCCTTGCTCAGTTTGGCAATTTTTTCGAGTTTTTCCTGCTGCTTGACGCGGATATCCCGTATTTCATTTTTGAGCGACTCTACCTCGTCTTCGCTCGAGCGGAGCTTTTCAGTACGCTTGTCGAGTTCGTCGAGTTTTTTATCGAGGCTACCTTCGCGCTGCACGAGCCGGTTTTCGAGGTCTTTGAGCTCATTGCGGCGGGACTGCTCCTCGCGACGCGCATCGTCAGCGACTCTTTTGGCTTCTGCTCGCGCTTCGTCTACGAGCTTATCGGCGTCTTTTTTAGCCTTTACCAGTTCCTTCTCGGCCTTGTTCTCGGCGTCTGCAGATTTCTTTTTTGATGCATACGTACTCGCACCATAACCGGCACCAAGCCCGACTACAGCGAGCAATATGGTCAATGGATCCATGTTTTCCCTTTCGATTTGTCAGGATTTTAGGGCAATCGCTATCACTTCTCTAGCCCGTACGAAAACCCACCAAATACTATTTACACGTTATAGGTTGGAAGCGGCCCCTCCTAAGAGTAGTTGGGCCTATATAAAATATACGCCTGTTCGACGCAAAAAAACAAGCCACGACATAGAAAAAACTATACTCGAATAGCTCGAACGAGTACCCGTTGATTGAGTGTTGTTGTACCTGGCACCACTTTGCCCGTGCACGTTATGAAATTGAGTCCCTCTCCAGCCCCATTTGCGGGAGTCAACATTGTCGCCATATCTACGCCGTCATGAGCAACCACACGTACTTCAGCTATTGTATAGCTCAATTTTGCGCCGTCTCCCCGCTCAACCTCTATAGTATCTCCCGCGGTTAGCTTGGCAGCATCATGAAAAACCCCCTTAGTGCTCCCTATGCCTGAATGGCCGTCGATCAACATCGCTCCTGCTTGACCGGGCCGCGCAGAGCTTTCATACCAGCCAACGTCATGAATGTTAGTCGGTACACTCAACTGATTATCGGAGTCAACCGATAGCGCTTTTACTCGAGCATGTACATTTAGCTTGGGGATAGATAGATAGCGCGGTAAGTCTGGCGCAACCGTGTACGCCCGCACGGCAGCTGGTGTAGGTTTTTCGGTCGAGGGTACACTGTCATTTGAGTTTTGCGTGCTGGCAGCTGCCATACTCTGTGTCGCAGCCGCTTTTTGCATCGCTTTTACCTGTGCCGCCACATGCGTATTTGCCTGAAACCCGTTGAGCGTAACGGCAAGCCCAAGCACAAAAAGCGCTGTAGCCATAGTGTACAGACAAACAACCTGCCATGATTTGCGGCGAAAACCCTTTAGTAGCTTTTGTTGCACAGGTACGCTAGAGGCATGCTCGTCAGCCCTCAGCGCATTCACTCTCAACGTCTGAGATTCATGGCTTTCAGGCTGTGTCGGATTTGTAGCAGCACGCTGGCGCGCAGGCACAACACTTCCACGAAAACGCAGTGAGCTCTCCGCGGGATGTTTTGATGTCACGCTGAGCGAATCTAACACCTTGGGATACTTCGGATACTTCGCCTGTGCGGCATGAGCAGTATTCGCAGACTGAAGGGTCTGGGTGAACTGCTTGCGTTTACCGCCTAACGTTTTATGTGCGAGCATACTGCCGCGCGAGGCCGTTTGGCGCGTGATAAGACCACCGCTGTCTGTGACACGAGACTTGTCAGCCGTAGGCACTGCACGCCGGTTAACCTGAGGTTTTTCTCGCACAGACGTTTGGGCGTAGCGACTCGACAGACGCGTCCTGCTAGCAATAAACCCATCCTGCAGACTCGCCCGTATCCGCACCTCACTCGATGCATACTTGACCGGACGATCCTCCGAAGGATATACCTCAAGCGCAGACGTGCTACCTTTTAGCTGGGCGCTGGCAAAGACTGGGCTATCAAGTGTTAGGCGAGCGGTACTCATATGTTTTTGTTGTTTGTGTTGTATTGTTGTTTTCAGAAAAATCATTTACCCGTGCAGTAAAACCCAGTGTCAACAGCAGTGTCAGTAGTGCTACTACAATTGCTGCAGGCAGTGAAGCAGAATTACCGCGAGAGAGTTCGATTTGTTTCATTTTTCTTTTGTTTAGCCACTACCATTTTAGTGCATTATTTTGGACAACGCAAGGGGCGGATAACAGGTAGGTAACTTGTTTTTTTGTTTGTAAAATTATCTACAAACCAACTATTTGTTGTTCAGAAGACTGCTGCGTCGAGCGAGACCAGCGATGACAAGTCCGATGAGCACAATTAAGCCGCCGGATACTAGAGGATTGCTCGTCAGCACGCCAAACCCTGTGTCTGGGGTCGCAGGAACCGGGACAGCTTCTACGTCAATCGCCGTAGGGTCATTCGTAATCACGGTTACCGGATCATCCGAGCGAAGCTCCGTCGGGAACGATGCAATGTTGAAATTATTAATGACAGCTTGGTTCGTTACAGTCTTGGTGGGTGCATTTGCGGGAATCTGTACTTTCACAGTGAAGGTAATCGAGCTAGAAGCAGGCACGGACATACCGGTAATTGCGAGCGTAGCTTGGCCAGCATACGCACTTGCTGTTCCGCCAAATGCATTGCTGAGCGTATCGGCAACAAATGTTCGGCCTTCATCAAGCGTATCATTGAAGTTGAACGTCATGGGGCCGCTCACGAGAGCGTTATAGACCGTATAGGTATAGGTGACTTGCTCACCAGCTTTCAGAGTTCTTGGAGAGGCGTCTTTTTCAAACAGCGGAGCATAGGGACAAGCGGCGCCGTCGTACTGCGATACAGTTGGAACGTCACTCACTACTGTAGATTTACCCGTGCCACTACCATTCGTACCAATAACAGATCGGAAGAGCGTTCCAGGGTTTAGCTGAGTTGTCAGCAGATTACCTTTTGCATCTATCATAGCGGCGCCATGTAAGCCGTTTGTGCCAGTCACCATCAGCGCTGAGTTATCCGTCGGCAGGTGAGTGACCGTACCGGCTGTATGTGTTGCATTCACGCTGAACATTACCACCTGATGTGTCTGAGTATCCATGCCATAAAATTTGCCGTCTCGAGGGTTAAAAGCAATATCTCCGACTGCAAGCGAGCCCGCTACATCGTTGGTGATCGTAAATGTGCCCACTAGTGTCGCTGTGGTGCCAGAAAGATCCGTCACAACCCACTCATTTGCCCCCGCACCGGTAGCCGAAAGCATATTATGATAGCCATCACCATCAAAATCGCCAGCCAAATACGATGGAGCCCCTGCAGGCATACCTGCCGGCGGTGCGATTTGCGTGCCCGTGCCATCAGCCGCAATACGAACATACTGCTCGTCGGTGCTGTTATAGCCATATATATAACCGTCGTTAAAATTGAAGCCCATCGCATTGTAGCCCTGTGCATACGGGGAGCCGATAGTGGTCATATCGACTGGCTTCTTCTGGAGATTTAGCGTCGAAAGCTGGGTATTTGTAGAATTGTACGCGATATAGAAGGTGCCGTCACAGGTAAATGTTGGCGGTGTCTGCGCACTCGCCTTTTGCACTGAATGCGGGATAAATCCCAGTAGCCCCGACGCCAATAGACCTGCGGCGATTCCAAAAACCTTCACTGATCTCATACTATGCCGTCTCATTCTGTTTCCCCTCATTTACACCTCAATCATAAGCGGTTTTTATACACCACGCAAGTCCAATCTAGCCTCTTCTATTTCTTTTGAGCGGTGATATGAACCGGCGCACCGTAAAAAGGCAGCACAACGAAGCTATTCTCTCCTTTTAGGAGCTGGGCGGCCCCCTTTTCCTGCCACTTCGTACCACGGCCAGATACAATCGGGACACCTAGACCCTGAGCAAGACTATTCGCAACCGATAGACCGATTCGCAGCCCGGTAAAACTCCCTGGCCCTTGGTACACAACAATACCCTCGATGCTTTGCCAGCCCAGTGAATGGTCCCCTAGTAACCGGCTAATCTTTTCGTGGATCGATTCTGCCAGCTGGCGGTGTGCCTGCCATTTTTGATAACCGATTTCATGAGCGTCATCGAAAAGGCCAATCTCTGCCTCAGGATTATCAGTGCGAAGCGTCAAGATAGTCATCGTCTCATTTCCCTGCCTCAAGAAGGTAGCTGAGTGTTCCTCTATACTGACACGAGATATCTCGCTCCCCCTCTCCCGCAGCGGCAATTGTTATTCGCAACGTATGCTCCGGCAGAATATCTCTCACGATATCACCCCATTCAATCACTGTTACATTGTGTGGATCGTCGAGCACCTCTCGCAGTTCTTCCGCCATAACCCCTGCCTCGCTCAGCCGGTAAAAGTCAAAATGGATAATGTGGATGTTCGGCGCAGTGTACTCGCGACTAATAGTATACGTGGGGCTGGCTACGGTATCCCCGCTACCCGCTCCACGGACGAGACCCCGAGTAAACGTCGTTTTGCCGCCTCCTAAGTCGCTTATGAGCTCCAGTATCTCCCCCCCTTTGAGCCGAGACCCGATTGCTGCCCCAAGCTCCTCAGTGTCGCCTGAGCTTGTAGAATGCATTCGCCATATCTTTACGGTAGACATATGCTCCATATCCTACCCCGCCAGATATAAATAGGGCAAGTACTCCGGGGTGTATGGATGTCGACCTCGGGGCTACTGCCGTCTGTTTGACTGGTGTAGTTGCGGCTTTTTGCTTGTTCGCCGCCGTTTTCGTTTTCGTCGCCTTCGCCTTTTTTGTTGCGGCTGATTTTACCGCGCCTGAGGACTTCTTGCCCGAAGTAGACGCGGCCTTAACGGATAATTTTGATATGCCGGTAGCCGGTTTAAGTATGGGCTGATTAATGATATTGGTCGTTGCCGGCGTTGTCTTTGTCGTCCAATACCATGTCCCGTTAGCCAGTGCCCAAGCTTGGCCATCAGGTGCCGAATCGTACGGATCGGACTGCGCGACAGTGCCTTTCGATCTATCAAGTAGCGTCACTTGTCCACTCGTATTGCTCATGCTGAGCCCCGTCTGCGCAGCATAAAAAACCTTAAACTCATTCGGAAGAATGGTCGTACCAGCGGGTAGTGTGTAGGCATGCTTGGTGGCTAAACCCGTTTGCAGCGTGAAGCCCCCGAGATCAAACTGGGCATCGCTTGAATTGTATAGCTCTATGTATTCATCACTTGCATCATTGCCTGTCCCCAAAGGATTTGGCAAGATTTCGGTAATAATCGGCGGGGCTAAGGTAGCATTTTCACTTGGGACACTGTCGCCGTCGCCGTTCATCTCAACCTCGTTCAGCGCCTCTATGATTGCCGGCGGCTCCAGGGCAGACTGTTGCCAGCTAACGGTCTCGGTGGCATTCGAGCTACTTCCCGACACTGGAGCAAGCGTCAGCTCACACCCCGCCAGATTACCCAGTCGCCACGGTTTTACAAAGGCTGGGTCATGGTACCAAACAGGATAGGCGAGCATGGTCGTCTCTTTGCGCACATCGAGCAGTGCTGTCGTTACTGCGGTCGCTGCAGGCTTCGCCCAATTGACACTATCAATGGTCGTAAATGTACTGCTGAGACCGCTGTTTTCTAGCAGCCGAACTGCAAACGTGCCCTTTGTATCTGCC
>Ga0116193_1002165_pt1 | contig 15219 bp, 10 predicted proteins | sample AD_UKC115_MetaG_FD_89892 | JGI IMG/M metagenome (GOLD analysis project Ga0116193, IMG submission 89892) | Active sludge microbial communities of municipal wastewater-treating anaerobic digesters from Hong Kong - AD_UKC115_MetaG | ecosystem: Engineered > Bioreactor > Anaerobic > Digestate... | reverse complement strand
ATTGCGGTCATGATGCTGCGCCTCGGAGTCAGTGGTACGGTAGCCGCAGCAGGACGGGCAGATGCACAGGTTCACCCGCTGCTCCTCATGAATGTAATCGGTATCGTAGAAAATCTGCTTGTAATAGCTGTGAAATCCCTCCATTTTGGAGCGATTTTCGGCTACTACCTCCTCCCGGGTACGGAAGATCTGCAATTGGCGCTTTACCAGCCCCTGCAAATACTCCAGGTTGGCGCGGCTTTCACGGAAATTTCCCGGGGAATAATCCGGTTCCCGCAGCTTCGAGAAATCAATTCCCGCCATGGCCATGATAATGCCCATGTTAACGTAAGGCAATGCAGTTTCCACCGAGTAGCCCCCCTCCAGAACGGCGATATCCGGTGCCAATCGGGCATTCAGACGCGCATAGCCCTGGGCGGTAAACTGCATGTCGGCCAAGGGATCAGTATAGTGATTGTCCTGACCGGCGGAATTAATGACCAGATCGGGGTTGAACTCCTCCAGCATTGGCATAACCAGGTTTTCCAGTACATAGAGAATGCCCTCATCTGTGGTACGGGGCCGCAGCGGAATATTAATGGTGGAGCCAAAGGCCAGCGGCCCCCCCAGTTCATCGGGAAAACCGGTACCGGGATACAGGGTGCGGCCATCCTGATGAAAAGAAATAAACAACACGTCAGGGTCGTGGTAGAAGATTTCCTGAGTGCCATCACCATGATGTACATCGGTGTCAACAATGGCAATTCTCTTTAAACCGTATTTTTGGCGCAGGTATTCCACCAAAATGGCTTCATTATTGATATTGCAAAAACCCCTATTGCCATGAACCACGGTCATGGAATGGTGGCCCGGGGGCCTGACAATGGAAAAGGCATTGCGTATTTCACCATTCATCAGCGCATCCGCCAGCCGAATCGACGACCCGGCAGAGATCAAGTGGGCCTCCGTGATCCGGGAAGGAATATCTGGTACACAGAAGTGCACCCGGGCAATATCGCGCAGGGATGCAATCCCCGGTTGATATTCCTGTACCTGAGGCAGATCCATTATGCCTTCCTCAAAGAGCTGATCCCGGGTGTACAGCAGGCGTTCCTCCCGTTCCGGATGAGTGGGAGAAATGGCCCAGTCAAAGGCCGGAAAAAACAAAATGCCCGTTGGTTTCATGATTGCACCCCCTTGAATTCGTGGATGAAGCCGGGTGAAATCTGGATGCCGACCTCGAATATCTTGCCCGCTCGACTGCGCCCACCCAGGGAATTAAACTGCTCCTCCAGGTAGTAGCGATAATCAGCAGCGTAATCTTGCATACCCCGTTCGGCAGCAATCCGCTCCAGCTCCTGGCGGGCCAGAGTTTTCATGTCTTCCAGCTGGGTCTTGGCCGGGTTGGCCAATTCCACCCGGCGTGCTCCCGGATCAATAACTGCTGCCCCGATCTGCGTGTCGGCATGCAAAGAAACCGCCAGGGTGGGTCGAACCACACTGGCCCCCAAAGCATTGGCGACGGGGGCGTAGTTGTGAACCTCACCGGGAATCTGCATGTGCTCGGACAGGGCGGGAATAATGGCCGGTGCGGCCGCCCCAATTCCCAGCAGGCGCTCTGGCGCGAATTTGCGCTGGTTAATAACCTCCCAGATCTTATAGGCGGGCTCATTCTCCCATTCCCGGAACATGTCTTCTATCGCCCGGGCCAGCTTGCCCGTGACGATGTTAACAACCTCGGTTGAGAGCTCTGTCGGCTCCAGGCCGCACTGGGAGCATAATTCTTGCAACGCTTTCAGGGAGGCTTCCTTCTCCCCTATTCCCAGCGAATAGCGGTAATTAAAGGCATCGGTGACAGTGGCAACCGCCCCGCCCAGGCAGGCAGCCGGTCCCTGGCGTCCTTCTTCTACCACCAGCTGGCCGGAAATACAGGCCAGGCTGCTATCTCCTCCCAACGGGAGGGAACAAACGGCAAAGGCAGCTACATGGGTGTAGTGTCCCTCAATACGTGCACCCCGCGAAGCATAAAGGGGTTCCCCCTCGATTAACAAAGATATATCACTGGTGGTGCCACCGATATCAATAACCACGGCGTTGAGCAGATCTTCATGCAAGGCTACTGCTCCCATGGTACTGGCGGCCGGTCCGGAAAAGACCGTTTCACAGGGCATCCGTCGGGAGTGTTCCAGAGAAACGGTGCCTCCGTCCGCCTTTAGCACCTCTACCTCCACATTCAGCTGGCGTTCTCTTAAGGCGGCCTCGATCTCATCCACAAAGTGGTTCCAGGCCGGGGAGGTCATGGCCGTAAAATAAGTGGTCACCGCCCGACGTAAAAAGTTGAGTTTGCCGGATACTTCCGAACTTATGAAAACCGCCAGTTGTGGATACCTATGTTTTACAAACTCTCGAATTCGTAATTCCGAGCGGTTGTTGCGGTTGGCAAACTTGGCGGCCACAGCCACCCGGGTGATTCCCTCGGAAACAATTTGCTCCAGAACGGATTCCAGTTCCTTTTCATCCAGCGGCTCGATTTCCCGTCCGCGAAAATCAATGGCTCCTTTGACCCGATAGGTATGAGGAAAAGAAAACAGGGCTTCGGCTGGAAGGCCATAGCCGGGCAGCAGAATCAAAGCGGTGGCTTCTCCCCTGCCGGTCGCTAACAAATTTGTTACCAGCGTGGTGCTGAGCACCAAACGGTCAGGTGGATTTCCATCACAGCCGGACAGGATTTTATCCAGTACCCCCAGCACACTTTCTTTCAGGTGTGCGTTATCGGTGGGAACCTTGGCGGTAGCTTTGATTTTCCCGTCGGCAAATAAAACCCCGTCGGTAAAAGTACCCCCCACATCGATACCGATAAGCATGCTTTTCACCCCCATTTTAGACTCTTTCCTTCCATCTATAAATCAGTTGCAAGGCTTCTCGAGCACTGAGCAGGTCGGGATCCAGCGATTCCAGTTCCTGCTCCAGCCAGCTTTTTTCAACAAACAATCCCGGTTGAACCAGGTTAGTTCCCGACGGGCTCGGCGATGAGGTTTCCAACTGGGCCAAAATCTCATTGGCCCGTTTGACTACCGCGGCGGGAGCCCCGGCCAGAGCCGCTACATGCACTCCGTAGCTCTTGTCAGCCTTCCCGGGTAAAACCCGCTTAAGAAAAATTACCGAGTCCCCGCTTTCGTTTACTGAAACGGACAGGTTAAAAATACCGGAGAACTCTTCGCTAAGGGCGGTAAGCTCATGATAATGGGTAGCAAAAAGGGCTTTAGCGCCTACCCGGGTATAAATGTATTCACTAACCGCCTGGGCAATACTCAGACCGTCATAGGTGCTGGTCCCCCGGCCAATCTCATCTAAAATAATAAGGCTGGATGCAGTGGCGTTATGAAGGATGTTAGCCACTTCTACCATCTCTACCATAAAGGTGCTCTGTCCCTGGGCCAGGTCATCAGCAGCGCCCACCCGGGTAAAAATTTTGTCAACCAGGCCGATCCGGGCCTGGTCCGCGGGAATGAAGGAGCCCATCTGGGCCAGCAGCACCAGCAAGGCATTCTGACGAAGAAAGGTGCTCTTCCCTCCCATATTGGGACCAGTAATAATAGCAAAGCGAGCGTTATCGCTGTCCAGGTGCAGATCATTGGGGACGAAGCGGCTGCCGGGCAGGAAATGTTCCACCACCGGATGGCGCCCGCCCTTGATATCTATCCCCCGCTCCCGGTCTACCTCCGGACGGGTGTAATTATTTAAGAAAGCCTTTTCCGCCAGACAGCCCAAAACGTCCAGGCTGGCCACCTGTGCGGCAGTAGCCTGAATACGCGCCAGTTCACTGCCCAGCTGGGCTCGTATGCTTACGAATTCATCATATTCCAAACTGAAGAGCTTTTCCCTGGCTCCCAGAATTTTTTCTTCGTACTTCTTTAATTCTTCGGAAATGAATCGCTCCGTATTGACCAGGGTCTGTTTGCGGATATAATCGCCAGGTACCAGGTGAACATTGGATTTGCTGACTTCTATGTAATAGCCAAAAACCTTGTTAAACCCTACCTTAAGGTACTTCATTCCCGTACGTTGTTTTTCCCTGCTTTCGTATTCAACCAGCCATTCTGCACCGCGGGTGGACAAACTGCGCAATTCATCCACCTGCTGGTTATATCCTTCCCGAATAATCCCTCCTTCCCGCACAGTCAGGGGGGCATCCTCGGCAATGGTGGCAGCAATATAATCATGAACATCCTGCAATGTATCCATAGCAGCCAGCTTATTTAAAAGGGTGCTGTTACAGGCCTCCAGGTTGGCGGCTATTTCCGCTGCTCCCTGCAGGGAATATTGCAAAGCCAGAAGGTCCCGGGGAGTGGCTATGCCCGCCCCGATTTTGGCCGCCAGTCGCTCCAGATCATAGACGCCCCGCAATGATTCCCGCAGGCGGGAACGAAGTGTCAGGTCGTTTTTCATTTCCTCTACCGCATCCAGACGCTGGTTAATCTCTTCCGTATTGAGCAGCGGTTGTTCGATCCACTTGCGCAGCATGCGTTTGCCCATGGCAGTGCAGCAACAATCCAATACCCCCAGCAGAGAACCTTCCCGCCGATTCTCCCGCAGAGTGGCGGTTAACTCCAGGTTCCTCCTGGTAGACGCATCCATCTGCAGCCAGCTTCCCAACTGGTATACCCCCAGGCTGGTAAGGTGCTGCAGAGCCGTACGGTTGGTTTGCTCTAGAAAAAGAATAATAGCAGCGGCAGCACATATGCCTTCCGTATAGCCCTTTAAACCGAACCCATCCAGCGATTCCACCGCAAAGTGCTTTTGCAGGATCTTCCGGGCTTGCTCCAGGTTAAGACGGTAAGAAGCAATATCGTCTATAAGTGCTTTTCCGGCCCAAATGGGGGGCTCGTCCCCCTCCAGAATAGAAGTATCCTTTTCCAGCAACAGTTCAGCCGGGGCCAGGCGCATTATCTCGTCCTGGGCGCAAGTCTGGGCGGCTTCTCCGGACAACTCGCAAACCCGGAATTCTGCTGTGGAGATATCGATATAGGCTACTGCAGCCAATCTGTCGTTGCCGGTAAGAGCAGCCAGATAATTGTTACAGGATTCATCCAGCATTTCCGCTTCCAGGATAGTGCCGGGAGTTACTACCCGGGTGACCTCCCGGCGTACGATGCCCTTGGCCTGAGCCGGATCTTCCATTTGTTCGCAGATGGCCACCTTGAAACCACGACTCACCAGCCGGGCCAGATAGCTTTCCACGGAATGGTAAGGAACCCCGCACATGGGAATACGTTCCTCGCCTCCGCCTTCACGTCCGGTCAGTACAATATCCAGTTCCCGCGAGGCCAGTACGGCGTCTTCGAAGAACATTTCATAAAAGTCTCCCAGGCGGAAAAAGAGAATGGCATCCGGGTGCTCTTTTTTGATCTCCAGGTATTGTTCCATCATGGGTGTGTATCTGGTCAATTATGCACCCCCTGAAAAACATCCTAAAAAGAAAGACTCCGCCAGGGCGAGTCTTTCTTTTTAGCTGACAACATTTTTTCTTTTCAGGATCTACATGCAATGGCCTCCGCAGGAATCGCAGCCTGCAGAGCAATCTCCCCCGAAAACTGCCTGGTTCATGGCAAAGTAGACAGCTTGCATAAGATTATCAAACTTTTCCTGGGCCTGGATCAACTGTTGGACCAGCTGGTTGTTGTTCAGGCGCTGCTCCATAATATCCAGGTGGCTTTCCTCTTCTTTGGTTACCAGCAAGCCGTCCTCCAGTTTGTGGTTGATCTGGTTACGCGCATCCTGGTAGCGGACCACCAGATCATAAGCCTGCTGATCTGATGTCAGGCGCTCCTGCATTTCCTTGAGCTGTACAATTTCTTCTGAGTTGGCAATGGCTTCACCCAGCTCAAACGCTCTTTTAATTATCTCTTCAGTTGTCAAATGCTCTCCTCCTAAATCATTCTTTGCCGTCTGGCTGTAATTCGCCAAACAGGGAAAAAGTTCTTGCTTCCGTTATTGTAACATGTACCCGTTGGCCAATTAAATCATCTGGGCCAGAAAAGATGACAATATGGTTGCGGCGGGTTCTCCCGGTTAGTTTCTCCCGGTTGGTTTTGCTAACTCCCTCTACCAAAATTTCCTGTACCGTATTCTCCAACTGACGGTTTTTTTGGTCGGCGATAGCGTACTGCTGCTGGTTGAGCCGTTCCAGCCGCTCTTTTTTTTCCTCCAAACTTACCTGTTCCTCAAACCCGGCAGCCTTCGTACCACTGCGGACTGAGTACATGAAAGTAAAGGCGGCATCAAAATGAACCTTGTGTACCATATCCAGGGTGTCCATAAAGTCAGCCTCGGTTTCGCCGGGGAAACCCACGATGAGATCGCTGCTGATGGCTATATCAGGGACCCGGCTGCGTACCTTTTCCACCAGTTGCAGATATTGTTCCCGGGTATAGCCACGGTTCATTTTCTTAAGTATTTGGTTACTACCTGCTTGCAGTGGCATGTGAATATGCTCGCAGATTTTTCCCCCGCTGGCCAAAACATCAATCAGCCGGTCACTGACGTCCTTGGGGTGGGAGGTGGTAAAGCGGATGCGTTCAATCCCTTCCACCCGACTGAACATAAGCAAGAGATCAGCAAAATCAACCTTTTCCTCCAGCCCTTTGCCATAGGAATTAACGTTTTGCCCCAGGAGGGTGATTTCCTTATATCCTTGCCCGGCAATTTCCTCCACCTCATGCAACACGTCCTTAGGATGTCGGCTGCGTTCCCGCCCGCGGGTATAAGGAACAATGCAGTAGCTGCAGAAATTATCACAACCATACATGATATTTACAAAGGCGGAAATGCCAGGACGACGACGGGAGGGAAAAGGTTCGTATATACCGGTCGCTTTATCCCAGACCTGATGTACCGGGACCTTATCTTGCAGGGATTGTTCAATGAGGTTGGGCAGCTCATGCAGATTATGGGTACCAAATACCACATCTACCCGGGCCCGCTTCAGCTTTTCCCGAACCTCGGGAAGCTGGGCCATGCAGCCGCCGAAAGCAATCAGCAAATCCGGGTTTTTACGTTTCAGAGAAGCCACCTCTCCCAGTTTGCCAAAAACCTTGTTTTCTGCAGAATGGCGTACACTGCAGGTGTTGAAAAGAATCAAATCCGCCTCTTCCAGGGAGTTAGCTTCAACATAGCCCATACCTTCTACTAGCCCGGAGATAATTTCCGAATCACGAACATTCATCTGGCAGCCGTAGGTAAGGGTAAAATATTTTTTCCCCGTTCCTGCTATTCTGGGGTCAAGTGCCATAAATCCTGCCTCCGTTTTGTATTGCACTAACATCTTACCCCAAAAAAACCAGAAAAACAAAAGGCGGAATAAATCCGCCCTTGTACAAGAACACCCCTTTGGATCACTTATATAATCGCTGTTTTGTCTTGTAAAGCTGCCCGGCCGGTTAGGTTTGACTCCAGGGAAGCACATTTTCCTGCCCTGGAGTCCAGGGCAATTGCTAGTCGGCCTTTTGGCTAACTATTTAATATTTCCTCAATACTCTTCTTCAGTTCCGGAGCCATAATTCCTCCGGCGAACTTGGGTTCTCCGTTGATAACCGTAATCGGAAAAGGATACCCCATCTGCAACACCCGGTTTACCAGTGGGTAATCATTCAAACCGGTTTTGTCCGCATCTACAAACCGGACTACAACCTGCTGGCCGAATGTCTCTTCCAGGTCGGCGGCCAACTTGTTGGTTTCAGCTTCAAAATCAGCGCTGGTTCCACCGCAGCTCCCGGCTGCGGCTGAGGCACAACCCGCTCAACCGCCACCCGAGGGGGCAGTTCCCTGAAAAATCTCCACCAGAATCTGAGTCTCATCGCTCATATGATATCCCCCTTAGATTATCGAATCATTCGTAAAAACTCCCTGTTTACCATGGATAATAACAGTTAAAGGCCCAATTGGCAAGCGTTAAAGATCTACACCAATCGATGCTCGAAGATCATGCCAGAAAGGTCAGACTATTCTTATCGCATTGTTCCTCAGTAGTTTTTTTATCTTGTTCCTTTATTATGGCAACTTGCGATAGCGACTGCTTTAAAAAAAGCGGTGTGGTGAGCTGTCCGGTAAAAATCCCTTCAAAAGGCCAGGGACCGTCTGTTTCCAAAAGCAGTTGATGATTTCCTACCGCTCGACACAGATCCTGATCCCTTTGCCGGTAACAGATTTCTGGAGTTACCGATATAAAATGCCCCGCTGCCAGAATGGCGGCCACCGTTTTCGAATCCGCCTTGAGCCAGTGAAACTGGGCCCGGGGCACCATCTCTTCCTCCAAAACTTGCAGTGCCATAGCGGCCTGCTCATGGACGGCATGAAGACTCATGGGCAGATCCAGTTCCACAGCCAGACGGCAGAAATTGCGCAAAAGATCGGTATAAGCAGGCAACAGGCAGGGATTATCAGGTTCCCGGGTGTAATATGGCAAGCCCACCTCGCCAATAGCAGAAATACGGTGACGCTCCTGGCGTATGAGGCTGAAGATTTCTTCTTGCTCTACTGAGGGGGGGAGTTTTTGTTCGGGGTGATAGCCCAATGCAGCATGGACAAAACCAGGGAAACGCCCGCGCAGCTCCAGGGTCTGATAACACGAAGCCAGATCGGTGGAAACGGCCAGGACTCCGGTAACACCTTCCTTTTTCCACTGCTCGATTAGTCTTTCCAGTTTCTCGGGGGGATACTGATCCAGATGAATGTGACTGTCAAACAATACAGTTCACCCTTTCTTCAGGTTCACCCCCGAGTCTATTATATATCGTCAAATTTTGTCCAGGATACCGGTATAGGTTTCGAAGTCCGCAACATTATCCAGTTCCTTTTGCAGATTGTCTTCCATCTTTCGGGCCTCAATACTCATCTCCATATACAGGCGACGTTTTTGCTCAAACTCGCTGTTGCTGGCCAATAAAACCAGGTTTTCATGGACTTCCTGCAAAAGCTCCTGCACCTTGACAATAACATCCGCACTATGCAAAAGGACAACCCCCTGACGCCAATTTAAGCCTATTATCCCCGGGGATTGCTTTTCCATGCAGAGAGGGACGATTCTCGCCTTGCGTGCCAGGAAGGGGGGAGAAGCTGCCCCCGCTATTCTTTATTTGGCTAATGGAGCATTAATACTTACTGTCCGGGTTTGGTCGTTCCAACCCACCTCATTGCCCAGAGCCTGGCTGACAAAACGCAGGGGCACAAAGGTACGGTCATTATAAAGCAGGGGCGGAACATCCAGATTCACCGTCTGACCATTAATTGTGGCAGTACCAACATTAATCCTCATTATTATGATGGTAGTTCCTTTTTTTAAGGTAATGGTTTTGGTGGTGCCTTCCCATTCCACCTCTGCACCCAGACTCTCAAATATTGATCGCAAGGGCACCAGTGTACGGTCCTGGTACAACATAGGCGGCTCAGGCTGGGGATCCAGAGTATCAAGAGGTACGCCATTAATCAGTATTTTAATATCTTTTGCTATCATAGGCGGTTCCGGCTGAGGATCCAGGGCGTCAAGGGACGGAATGTTAATGGGTTTATCCATGTCAATCGGCCTCATAGGTGGTTCCGGCTGAGGATCCAGGGCGTCAAGGGGCGGAAGGTTAATGGGTTTCTCGATGTCGATTGGCCTCATAGGTGGTTCCGGCTGAGGATCCAGGGTGTCAAGGGGCGGAATGTTAATGGAGTTATCGATGTCGATTGGCCTCATAGGTGGTTCCGGCTGAGGATCCAGGGTGTCAAGGGGCGGGATGTTAGCGGAGTTATCGATGTTAATTGGCCTCATAGGCGGTTCCGGCTGAGGATCTAAAGCTAATAGTGTTTCATTGGGCAAGAGAAAAAAGCACGTTAACAGAAAAAGAAACATGGTAACCGGAATAAGTCTGACCTTCACAATAATGCCCCCCATAACCGTAATTTTATTGCCAATATTATAACATTTATATGAAGATTTTCTCAGTTTATTGAAATTCATCCCAGTAAGGCATTTGCCGCTGATTCATCATAATTACCATTAATTCTAAAGCGGGATCCTAAACCCAAACGTGACGGCCGTCAGTAATAAAAGATACCCCGCGTTCGGCCAGATATTCTGAAATTTTGGGGAAATTTTCTTTAGCGTTCATACCTTAATTCAATCCAGACCATCTTTTTACAGTAATAATCCACTGCAAAAAGTAAAATGTCCTTCTTGGGATGCGTGAATATTCCATTCGGGGACAGGCTCTCAAGTTACAACTGGTATGATCCCAGTCTCATAACGGAATTTTTCAGCAACCGCTTCTATATCATCTTGCCGGGAGAGTCCGTGTAAGAGCTTTAAATCGCTCTGTTTTTTCTGTGTACCATAGGTAAACGAGATATACTCATCATCTATCGTGATTGCCAATAAACGTATTCCATCACAATTGTATTTGTATACTTTATTCCCGGCTAGAATGCCAAAAATGGATACAATCACGGTAACTGCTTGGTTACTCCCCGGGAAATTTGCATCATCTTCACTGCTCAAAACTGTCCCCGCAGGAATACATAAAACAGCATTTTCCGTAATTAGTCCAGCCATTTTCAGCCTTCGCAGTTGACGCTGCAAAAACCCGGCAATTATAAGCGTTGTTATTACCGCAAGAACAAGCAAGATATAACTTTGAACAATAAGCAGATAACAGCAAAAGGCTATTCCTGTAATCAAGGCAGCACCCAATAGAATTGCTCTTTGGTTGAGTTGCTGCATAGATTGACCTTCCTTTCCAATATGGTTGGAGTTGAGCTTAAGCCCCCGGGAAAATCGGTGAGGAGCTTAAGCTTCAACTCGGTCAATTAAGCTGTGCTCATTACGCCATATAGGGAGGATCAGCTGGCAAGGGTGCAACGGCTGTGGCAAAAGGTACACTTCCGAAAAGCTCCCCGAATAGATAATCAAAGAGCTTATCCAGCAGGTCAGGTTTTAAGTTGATGCTGATCTGATACGCTTCAGTTTCGCCATCAGCACCGGCAGTGGTAGTTGTCCAGCTGATGACCGGCCAGGCGGAAACATCCAGGCTGCTGGTGATGCTGCTTTGGCTGGTCAATTCATATAACCCCTGGGCAGCAGCCATATCGATTTCCACTACCTGGGCTACTCCCATACCGAAGATTTCTTCCAGATATTTTTGGATGATATCGGACTTGGCGAAATCCGTCATGGTGTATTTCAGGGCATCTTTGCCTTGGCCCCACTTGACCAGGCTGGTATCCGGAACCAGATCCTGCAGCCATTTAGCTATGGGAGTGTTGAGGTTTTCCTGCACCACTTTGTTGTTCAGGGCTTTTTGGAAGAAGCTGCCGGCAATCGCCTTCATGCCCATGGCTGTCAAATCGGCAGCGGTGGCGGTGATGGCTGCATAAAGGTCGATCTTGCCGTCCCGATCCAGGTTGTCATACAGGTTTTTGGCGATTTTCCAGATCAAAAAGCCTCCTACTACCACACAGACCTGTTTGAAATCCACTTTTTTGCCCATCTTTTCATCAAAAGCATTGCTGATCAGGTTGTCAAAGGCGGCATTGATGTTTTTTCCGGTCTCCAACTGCTCCCAATCAAACTTCTCTCCCCAAACCAGCTGGTCTATGACTTCGCCCAGGAAGGATGCGAAGATATCCTTGGCCGGAGAGAGGATGGCATCGGCTGTGCTGCCGTAATAAGTGCTGATCAGATAGGAAAAGGCCTGGTCGCCAAACCATTTGATCCACTCGGCATAGTAGATCATTTTATCAAGCTCATCAGCGATCTGGTTATATTCTGCGGCGTCTCTGGTGTAATAGATAATGGCGTCCTGACAGATGCGCTTGTTAATCAGACGCAGTTCGGCCCTGGACATCCTCTGGCCATTCTCCCGCAGCACCCGGGCAATTTCCGGGCTGATCCCGCCTACTCGGCTGACGATGCGTTTCATCTTGGCAAATTCTTCTTCCCAGCCGTCCATAGGTCCGGGACCTCCGCCCAGCAAACGAACCGGCAGGTCGAGTGTATATTCCTTGTCCCCATGGGTACAGGAAACCGGCAGGGTAACATAGTAAGGCCTACCCTCCTCTTCAACCAGGGCTTCCTGAGGCGCAAATTGGTATTCCTTCAGATTGCTGACTATTTCCCCTATGTTATATTGGAATCTTTCCACCAGATGGCGGGTACGTTCATCGGTTTCCTGGATGCGGTCAAATACCGGGGTAAATTCATCCGGTTCCATGACCCGCACCCGGCGCCGGTCATTTTCATCCACTTCCGGTACGGCAAATTCCACCACAAAACGGGTAGGCAGTACATCACCATACTCATCGGTAGCTTCATCGTCAAAGGTTCCCACCCGGGCATAACCATTTTCATCAAACTCCAACTCGCCGACCGAGAGCCCCTCGGGATAAAGTTCAATCTGGACGCTGCTTTCCGCCAATTCTTGCTCGTTTTCGGCCCGTATCCCGACAAAGGCGGTCTGCTTGTGGGCTTTATGGGCTTCCGGTGCGGCGCTGTTGTTTTGCACCTTGAGGATATACTGGTTTTCCTCAATTTCCTCTAGCGTACAGCTGAAGGGAGCAGCTTCATCAGGGTCACATTGGACGGAGGTGGGCTTCTCCATGAAATCATTGAGCAGGAGCAAAGTCTCGTAACTGCCTTCATCCCCCAGGAGCATGGGAATAGTCATGGTAAGATAATTGCCCTGCTCGGGGAAGGTGATGTAAGGTTTGCCCACCAGCCGGAAGGTAACATTGTTCTGTAAGGAACCTGTTTCACTGGTATACTTGATGCTGACCACACCTTCACCCGGGTTGGGGGTGCCCGGTACCGTCTGGGCGGAAACCAATGCGCCCATATAGTTATCCACCATCTGGCAGCCTTCTACCGATAAATTCTCCCCGGAGAAAATATCTATGGAAGCGGTCAGATCAGGCCGGTCAATTTCATCCCCTTCGGGGGTTATCTCCACTATCCGGGCATAAACACTTACCGGCTGGCGGTCATAGCGGATGGCATCGCCGAAGTCTTTGCGCAGACACATCTTATAACGGCTTTTCCGGCCTTTGTTCTCGCTGCCGCTTCCAGCACCGGCCATCGCTGCCCCAATACCCAGAATGGAAATAGCCAGTGCCTCGGGAAGGGGCACCGAGGTTTCACCTTTATCCTTATCAGCCCGGGTATCCACCTGGCCTGTTACTGCTCCGGCCGCTCCGTCAATTTGGCCCAGTTTGACACTGGTTACCTTGAACCACACATTGGCCTGGTTATTGGCATTCTCTTTCTCGGATACCTCTGGTACGTCCTGGTTGGCCCTTTCCAGTTTTTCCTTATAGCTCCCCCGGGGATTCAGGTAAATCCGCAAAAAGCCGTCATCACCCACATACCAGTTAATTCTGCCATCCACACTGTCCTGCAGAGTATATTCACCTGTAAAGGTCATGTTGTTTAAAACACTACCTGGTTCCAAGAATTCCTTTGATCCCCGGCCAGCGGCAGTGCCCGCTGCTTCATAGGCCAGATCAAAGCGGGCTCCTCCCAGGCTTGTTTTTTCAATAGAATACATCACATTGTTGAAACTCAAAGTTATAGAGGCATCCCATTCCCAAACATTTTCGTCTTTGCTCCCCGGCAAATAGTGCCCGCTGCTGCCTTTGCTGTGGGTGATGCTATAGCTGCTTTTTTCGCCGGCTTTCAAGATCCACTGGTTCCCGTCAAAAGGGTAGGTGTCCTCACCGGAAGAGGGGTCGGAATTGCCGGCGGCCATTCTGATGGCGGCATAATCCAGGGCTAACGGTTCCAGCACCAATTCTACCGGCAGGTATTCCTTTTTCAGAATGGTTTTGCTGATATCACCTTTGGCAGTCAGCTGCATCCCTGCAAACTGCTGTAAATCGTAATAGTCTACGGGGTCCACATAATCTCCTTCTTTAGGACCGGCGGCCCAGGCTGCCATGGGCAAGACAGCTGCCAGTATAAATGCCATTATAAGGGATAGTGATAAGAGCTGTTTTCTCATGGGGCGGGCACCTCCTCCCTATTTCTGCCGGTGAGTTTAACAATAACGGCAGCCATGAGGAAAATACCGCCTAAAATGTAGCCATTGAAGCCTCCCGGTAAAACCGAAAACACAAAAGCTACAGCGAAACCGGCTGCCCATCCGGCCATAAAACGGTTGCTGCTGGCGGTCTGCTTAGTATTTTTGTAGAAAATAGAGGTGAATAACTGCCGGGCAAATCCGCCGCCGCTTGCCAGGCCTCGCAGGGAAAGCCCCAGACAGGCGATAGCTGCCATACTGTTTTGTATCGAGGTACTGCCCACCATGATGTTGTATAGAATAAGTGCCAGAGCCGTCCCCAACAGCCAGCTGGCCAGGGTCTGTTTCTCTCCTTTTAAACCGGCGGCAAGAGTCGATAAGCCTGCTTTCATCTGGGTCAGGGTGCTTTTATCGATTATTAATGATGTAAAAAGGGCGGCCAAGAGACCTTTGCCTAAAATACCTCCGATTTGACTAATGAGGCCTCCGTTTAATCCTCCCTGAGCAAAGGTCAACCATGACAGGATCTTTACCGGTGCAGTATCTGTGCCTGCCCGGGGCAGGAAGATAAGGACTATCCACAATACTGCTAAGACCAAGGCCGGTATTAGCCGCTTTTTATCCCGGAGGGCTGCCATAAAGCCTGCCAGCAGCCGCCTTGCCCCACTGCCCAAAACCACAAGTGGATTGGCAAACTCCGATATCGCCGGGGGAAACAATTCCTGGGACAGGGTGATTTCCCCGGCCGTGGCAGGTGCCCGGCTGGTGTTTAAGAGCTGTGTTGCTGTTTTAGCAAGTGACGGACTGAGGATTACGGGAGTCCCCTGCTCCGCTTCTTTTTTGACGGTTTCCGGGCTGATCATAGGGGCAATCTTCTGCTCCGCTTCTTTGCCTGGTGCTTGGTTTATTACCGGCGCCCCACACCCGGTGCAAAATTTATCATTTTCTTGCAGAGGAGCGCCGCAGGCAGTACAAAATTTGCTCAAGCTATCATCTCCCTTTTTGAAAATAAAACTTCTAACAACTGAGAGGCAATTTTCTATGAAATTGCCTCCCTTAATGATTCGGTTCATCTTTCCAGATTTGTGACCAGGCGCATCAGGATACTGGCTGCCTCTGCGCGGGAAGCATTTCCTGATGGATCAAGTATCCCTCCCCTCCAAGCGGATTTTTTTTGTAATTGGCCTTATAT
>Ga0116193_1002162_pt1 | contig 15241 bp, 14 predicted proteins | sample AD_UKC115_MetaG_FD_89892 | JGI IMG/M metagenome (GOLD analysis project Ga0116193, IMG submission 89892) | Active sludge microbial communities of municipal wastewater-treating anaerobic digesters from Hong Kong - AD_UKC115_MetaG | ecosystem: Engineered > Bioreactor > Anaerobic > Digestate... | reverse complement strand
TGGGGGATGCCGTCGGAGCCGGAACGGTCACTCCTTATATGGTCTACGATCCGGAAGGGCGCCCGATGGATTTCACCTTCCTCGACGTCCGGCAGTACGGGGACGGCGCGGAGACGAAGCCCTGCGCCTCCTTCAGCGAGCTGCTCGACCGCTATTATGCCGACCGCACCGGCGCGGACCGCATGAAGCAGCGCTCCGGCGACCTGTTCCGCTTCATCACGAATCTGCGCGACCGGCTCGCCCGGAAGCTCGAGATCCAGCGGCAGGAGCTTGCCCAGTCCGCGGAACGGGAGAGTCTGCGCGTCTGCGGCGAGCTGCTTCAGGCCAATCTTTACGCGCTTCAAAAGGGAATGACCTCGGCCACGGTCGAAAATTATTACGACGAGAACCGCCCGCTGGCCATCAAGCTCGACCCGCGGTTCACGCCTGTGCAGAACGCCCAGCGGTATTATACCGAATACCGTAAGGCCGACAACGCGGAGAAGATTCTGAAAGAGCTGATCGAAAAGGGCGAGAATGAGCTTGCCTATGTGGATTCCGTCTCCGATCTGCTCTCCCGCGCGCGGACGGAGGATGAGCTGCTCGCCATCCGGGAGGAACTGCTGGAGCAGGGATACCTCAAAAACCACGGAGCCCGGAATCAGAAGCCCCCGAAGCTGTCGCCGATGGAGTACGTCTCCTCCGACGGCTTCCGGATCCTCTGCGGGAGGAACAACCTCCAGAACGACCGCCTGACGCTCAAAGACAGCCGCAAGACGGATCTCTGGCTCCATACGCAGAAGATCCCCGGTTCCCACACGATCATCGCCGCGGAGGATAAAGAAATCCCGGACCGCACGATATTCGAGGCGGCCGTCGTCGCGGCTTATAATTCCAAAGCGCGGGATTCCTCGCAGGTGCCGGTGGATTACACGGAGGCCCGGAACGTGAAAAAACCGGGCGGTGCCGCGCCGGGCAAAGTGATTTACGACCACTACAAAACCGTCTACGTGAAGCCCTCGCAGTTCGAAGAGCTTTTTGGTAGCAAATAAAACGTCCCTGCGGCCCGCCGGATGAGAAGACGGGCCGCTTTTTTATGCCCGGAGATTTGCCGTGCCGGCGATACCGGCCGCAGATTTCCGGTGCACCGCAAAATCGGCCGAAAGCGGATCGGGAGAAACCGCACCGGGTCGCTGCCGGCTCAGCTGCAGGCCTTGCGGGCGGCTTTGATTTTTGCGGAATTCGATGGGATCTTCAATAAAAGACTTGTCTGAAGAGGGAAAACGGGCCCGGTCTCCTGCAGCCGGACCTTCTGGAATTCTTTGCGGAAAAGTGCGTGATTTCCACAAAAAAAGGCGGGATTCCGCAAGAATTGATTGACTTTTATAAATTGTATGATATAGTTAATTCGTTAATTTTGCATCTGTTGTATTCCCTTAAAGAAGCGGCCAAGGGGAGGTGACACTGTCGCCGACAGCCTGCGGGCAAATGTGCGATAGAAAACGAGTTTGCCGTCTCTATTGGGGAATCTGAAACACTGCGCCACAGGAGCCTTCTAAAACCGGGCGTCACAGCAACGTTTAGAAAAAAATCCTTTTGCGGGGTCGGTTCCGAAAAGCGCGGTGGGTCGACAGGTTTTTAACACCACGAGGCAAAATTCATTTCAACCTTGCTTCGTGACCATGTCGGGCAACCGGCATGAAAAATGGGTGAGGCGAAAGCCGGATCCTGTTTTTACCTTGCGTGACTTGAAATCCGCAAAAGGGGGATGCAGAATGGATCATACTGCCATTATCAGCCTGAAAAATATCGTGGTTGAGTTTGACGGGGAAAAAGTTCTCCGCGACATCAGCCTCGACATCCACAATCATGAATTCGTCACGCTTTTGGGACCGTCGGGATGCGGCAAAACAACGACTCTGCGCATCATCGGCGGCTTTGTTGCACCCAAAAGCGGGGACGTTTTTTTTGATGGGGAAAAAATCAACGCCCTCCCGCCGTATAAACGGGAGGTCAACACCATTTTCCAGAAATACGCCCTGTTCCCGCATTTGGATGTGTTTGAGAACATCGCCTTCGGTCTTCGTCTCAAGAAGATGCCGAATGAGGTGATCCGCCAGCGCGTCTCCGAGATGCTCGAGCTTGTCAACCTGCAGGGGTATGAGCACAGAGCCGTGGATTTGCTTTCCGGCGGCCAGCAGCAGCGCGTCGCCATTGCCCGCGCCCTGATCAACCAGCCGAAAGTGCTGCTGCTCGACGAGCCGCTGGGCGCGCTCGACCTCAAGCTCCGCAAGGAGATGCAGGTGGAGCTCAAGAAGATCCAGAAGAACACCCAGGTCACCTTTATTTATGTGACGCACGACCAGGAGGAGGCCCTGACCATGAGCGACACCGTTGTCGTCATGCGCGCCGGGCAAATCCTGCAGGTGGGCACGCCTGTCGATATCTACAACGAGCCGAAAAACGCGTTCGTTGCGGATTTCATCGGCGAATCCAACATCATTGACGGCATCATGAAGAAGGATTACCTTGTGGAGTTTGCGGGCCGGGATTTTGAGTGCGTGGATTTCGGTTTCGGCGACCACGAGCAAGTGGACGTCGTGATCCGGCCGGAGGACATCAAGGTGTCGAGGCCGGAGAAGGGCCAGATTTCCGGAGTGGTGGAGAGCGTGATTTTCAAGGGCGTGCATTATGAGATACGGGTCTTTGCATGCGGGTACCACTGGAAAATCCATTCCACGCTGTATGAGGAACCGGGCAGGGAGGTCGGTCTTTCCGTCATCCCCGACGATATCCACATTATGCACCGCATGGAGGGGACCGGAAATGGTAAAGTCTAAATATCCTGCTTTCCCTTACCTTCTTTTTATGGTGATTTTCATCGTCGTCCCGCTGGGCATGGTCGCGTACTTCGCCTTTACCAACCTTGACGGGAAATTCTCGATCGCCAACATCGTGGAGGTCGCGAACTACTCCTCCGTGATCATCCGCAGCCTCTGGATGGCGCTGGTCGCCACCGTAATTTCGCTGCTGCTCGGATATCCGTTCGCGTATTTCATGGCCAGAAGAACGGTCCACGTCCGCCGCACGATGCTGATGCTGATCACGCTGCCGATGTGGATGAACTTTCTGCTCCGCACCTACGCGTGGATGACGATTCTCGAAAATAACGGCCTGATCAACCGCCTGCTGAAGCTGCTTGGCCTCGGAACCCTGCAGCTCATCAACACGCAGGGCGCGGTCGTGCTCGGCATGGTCTATGATTACCTGCCGTTCATGATCATCCCGCTCTATACGGTGCTCATCAAGATGGATGTCTCCGTCATCCAGGCCGCGCAGGATCTCGGCGGCAATCCGATGGAAGTGTTTACGCGCGTGATCCTTCCGCTGAGCGTTCCGGGCATCACCACCGGCGTGACGATGGTCTTTGTGCCGGCGGTCAGCACGTTTATCATCTCCCGCATGCTCGGCGGCGGCTCCGACCTCATGATCGGCGACCTGATCGAGATGCAGTTCCTCGGCAACACCTACAATCCGAATCTGGGCGGCGCCATCGCCTTCGTGCTCATGGTCATCATCCTGTTTTGCATGAGCGTGATGAACCAGTTCGACTCCGACAAGGAGGAAGCGGAGGAGGAGGTTGTCGTCATATGAAATTTCTTTCTCGATTCTATGTGGGCATCATATACTTCTTCCTCTATATCCCGATCGCGGTGCTGATCTTCTTCTCGTTCAACGAGTCCAAAAGCCGCACGCTTTTCACTGGTTTCACGACGAAATGGTATGAGAAGCTCTTTACAAACGACATCATCATCAGCTCCGTGATCAATACGCTGGCGGTCGCCCTGATCGCCGGCATCATTGCCACCGTTCTGGGCACGATGGCCGCCATCGGCATCTCCGCGTTCAACCGCAAAATGAGGGAGCTTGTGATAAACGTCTCCTATCTGCCGATCATCAACCCGGATATCATCACCGGCGTCTCGCTGATGCTGCTGTTCCTGTTCCTGCGCATTGAGCTCGGGTACACGACGCTGATCCTTGCGCACATCGCCTTCAACGTGCCGATCGTGATCTTCAACGTCCTTCCGAAGATCGGCCAGATGGATAAGAACGTCTACAACGCGGCGCTGGATCTCGGCTGCAACCGCCGGCAGGCATTTTTCAAGGTGATGCTGCCGGAGATCATGCCCGGGGTCATGGCGGGGCTTCTGCTTTCGATTACCTATTCCTTCGACGATTTCGTCGTCAGCTATTTCACGAGCGGCCCCACCTCGCAGGTGCTCTCCGTCGTCATCTACTCGATGACCAGGCTCAAGGTGAGCCCGGAGATCAACGCCCTGTCGACGATCATGTTCACCGTCGTGCTGGTCGTCCTGCTCGCCGTGAATGTGTTTGAAATCAAAAAGGAAAAAAGACTGCTGCAAAAAAGAACAGGCGGGGGGTCATGGCTGTGAAAAAAGTGTTTGCCGTGCTGCTGGCCCTGCTGATGCTGGCACTCTCCTCCTTTACGGCCGCTTCGGCGGAGGAGGAACCCTACACAATCCACGTGGAGGACGAGTCCTATTATCAGAAATTTCAGGGTCAGGGCCTTGAAATCAACGTCTACAACTGGGGAGAATATATGGCAAACGATTCTTTCAATTTTGTAGACGTCAACCAGGAATTTGAGAAACTGACCGGAATCAAGGTCAACTATACGCTGTTTGCCTCCAACGAGGAGTTATACGCGAAAATGTCCTCCGGCGGCACTACCTACGACGTGATCATTCCTTCCGATTACATGATCGGGCGGATGATTAAGGACGGCATGCTTCAGAAACTGGATTTCGACAACATCCCCAACTACAAATATATTGATCAGGAATATAGAAATAAGAATTACGACCCGGAAAACGAATACTCCGTACCGTATTTCTGGGGCGTCGTCGGCATTATCTATAACAAAACGATGATCGATGCCTCGGAGATCACCGGCTGGGATATCTTCTGGGATGAAAAATATGCCGACAACATGCTGATGTTCGCCAACTCCCGGGATGCCTTCGCGATCTCCCTGCTCGATCTCGGCTATTCGTTCAACACAACGGACGAGGGAGAACTCCGTGAGGCGGCCGCGCACCTTTCCGAACAAAAACCCCTGGTTCAGGCCTATGTCATGGACGAAATTTATGATAAAATGGAAGGCGGGGAGGCCGCCTTCGCGCCGTATTACAACGGCGACGCCGTGCTGATGATGAGCGAGTGCGAGGATCTGGCTTTCTACATCCCGGAGAATACGAGCATCTTCGTGGACGCCTTCTGCATTCCTGAGGAGGCCAAAAACAAGGAAGCGGCCGAGATGTATATCAATTTCATGTGCGAACCGGAGGTAGGTGCTGCCAACAGCATCTTCGTCGGCTACTCCACGCCGATGACCGCCGCCTGGGAACTGCTCGACGAAGATACCCACAACAATGAGGCGGCCTATCCGGATCCGGAACTGTTGGAGAAACTGGATTCCTTCGCGACGCTTCCGAGAGAGACAAACGGACTCGTCGACCAGCTCTGGACGGAGATCATCGCCTCGGATGTCGGCTCGGGCGGCTGGCTGCTGATCCTGCTGCTCGTGCTGCTGATCGGGAGTTCCGTCGTGATCAACGCGGTTCGTAAATCACACAAACATAAACGAATGATGGATTGAGGAAAGATGTCCAAGAAAAAGATCAAACTGACCAAAAAGAAAATATTGACCGTGGCGGGGCTGCTCCTGCTGGCGGTACTGACGGTGCTGGCCTATGTGTTTCGCGGCTTTATTGAGGTCTGGCTGGAGACGGGAAAGGTCAACAGCGAGAGCTCCGCGATCCAGAGCCTGTACGAGGGCGAAAGCGGGGCGTCGGAGGCGGAACCCGGCGCGGAGATCCCCGTCAACGGCCGGTTTTATGCGCTGCTTGAGCAAAACAAAGATACGGTCGGCTGGCTGGAGGTCGAGGGTATCGACATCAGCCTGCCGGTGGTTCAGTTGGACAACTCCTACTATCTGAAGCACAACTTTTACGGCGAAGAAAGCAGCCACGGCACGCTCTTCCTCTCCAGGTACAACATTGCGGACCCGAACAACGCGGATTACCCCGACGACTGCCTGATTATCTTCGGCCACAACATGCTGGACGGGACGATGTTCTCCGATCTGACGAAATATCGGAAAGCGGATTTCGTTTCCGCGAATCCGTTTGTCTCCTTTGATACGCTTTGGGAGGATTCCGATTATGTGGTCGCCGCGGTCTTTGTCGCGAATACGTTGGAGGAGCAAGGCGAGCCGTTCCTCTACAACACGATGCGCCGCTTCGACACGGAGGCGGAGAAGCAGGATTTTATCGACGCCGTCATGGAGCGCTCGCTGATGACCACCAATGTGGACGTCGGAACGGGGGACACGTTCCTGATGCTCTCCACCTGCGACTATGAATTCACCGGGGAACGCCTCGTCGTTGTGGCAAGAAAGCTCCGTGCCGACGAGACAAGGGAGAGCTTTGCCTCGTATGTCGTTTCGGAGAATCCCGATCCGCTGATGCCGGATATTTGGAACGAGCTGTATAAGAAATAATCTTTCTGAACGAAAAAGCCGCCGGAGTGGAATCTCCGGCGGCTTTTTTATTTTGTTTCGATTTTCAGGATTCCTGCGGCGTATCCGCCGGCAGGCTCTTTTCTCCGGCTTCCGGAAAACGGATCCGGATGCGCGTGCCTTTTCCGACTTCGCTCTCCAGCTCGATCTTCGCGTTGTGGTACTGCGCGGCGTGTTTGACGATGGAAAGGCCGAGCCCGGTGCCTCCCGTCTCCTTGGAGCGGCCCTGATCCACGCGGTAGAAGCGCTCGAACACGCGGTTCTGCACCTCCGGCGGAATGCCGATGCCGGTATCGGATACGGTCAGTACGGTTCCATCCTTCTCCTTCGAGATGCCGATGTCCACGCGGCCGCCGGGGATGTTATATTTGATCGCGTTGTCGCAGAGATTGTAGATGATCTCATACAGCAGCCTGCGGACGCCGTTTACGTCGGCGGGGTCGCCGTGAATTTCCACCGCGACGCCTTTGGATTCGGCTTCGCCCGCAAGCGCTGTGGCGGCCTCCTCCGCAAGCGGCCGGATCTCCACGTCCTCCCGCGGCATTTCCTCGTTTTCGTCAAGCTGAGAGAGGCGGATGATGTCGTTGACCAGGTCCACAAGGCGGGCGGCCTCGGAGCGGATATGCCCGACGAAGCGGGGAATGTCCTCCTGCTCCACGAGGCCCGCTTCCAGTAGTTCCGCGGAGCCCATGATGGAGTGCAGCGGCGTCTTAAGTTCATGGGATACGTTTGCGGAAAATTCCCGGCGCTGCTTTTCCGCCCGGGCCTTTTCCGTGATATCAAATGCGAGGATGCAGACGCCGACGATCCGGTCGTCCGACATCACGGGGCTGGAATTCACCTGGAATGTGCCGCCGCTGAGCTCCATGACCGTTTCCCCGTGCCTGCCGTTTTGTGCGTCGGAGAGGAGCCGCTGCACGGCAAGGCTTCTGTCCACCGTCAGCAGGTCGCGGCCCACGCAGTCGGAATCTGTCCGGAAAAGCCGCGTTGCCGACCGGTTGATGCTGAGGATGATTCCTTTTTCGTTCATCAGGATCAGGCCCTCGCCCATACTGTCGGTGACGGCGGCGAATTCATCCTGTTTCCGCTTGAGCTCCGCAAACTGGCTCCCGATCTGCCGGTGCTGGCGCTCGAGGCGCGTCAGAAGCGGGGAGAGCTCCTCATAGGCGTCGTTCTCCAGCGGGCTGTCGAGATTCAGCGTATTGAGCGGCTCGACGATCTGTTTGGAGAGCCGGTTCGCGAGCACGGCGGAAAGAATAAGGGCGACGCCGAGCACGATACAGATCGGCCTGAGCATGCCGAGCGTCAGCGCAAAGACCGTATATTGCCGGACCGATACGCGCAGAACCGTGCCGTCCGGCAGCCGCTCGGCATAGTAGCTCGTCTTTTCCGCAAGCGTTTCGGAGGAGCGTTCGCTCTCGCCGGTGCCGGATTCCAGCGCCTCCATGATTTCCTTGCGCCCGGCATGGTTTTCCATCGAAGCCGCGTCCGCCTCGGTGTCGTAAAGCACCGTGCCGTCCGCCGCCACCCAGGTGAGCCGGTAGCCTTCGGCATTCAGCCCGTCAAAATAGGAAAAGCCCTCATTTTCCACGCCGTGTGCCGCAAGCGCGGTCTGCACTTTCAGCTCTTCCTTCTGCATGTTGGTGAAGTATTCATACATCACGCCCATGATGATCAGAAGCGAAGCGAGAAGCACAACGGAAGCGACGAGAAAAATCGAGCGGAAGATTCGTTTTGTCATGTGCGGTTTCCCTCCAATCGGTAGCCGACGCCGCGCACGGTCTCGATCAGATCCCCGCAGACGCCGAGTTTCCGGCGCAGCGTGCGGATATGGACATCTACCGTGCGCGTCTCTCCGTCATAATCCATGCCCCAGACGTCGCAGAGGAGCTGATCGCGCGTAAACACCATGCCCGGGTGCGACAGAAAGAGCCGGAGCAGTTCGAATTCCTTCAGCGTCAGGAGAACGCGTTCTCCATCCGCGGTGACAATATGTTCTTCAAGATTCATGGCAAGCCCGTCCGCCCGGAGCAGGGCGGTATCCTGTGTCGGCGCGGTCCGCCTGAGCACCGCCTTGACCCGTGCAGCCATCTCCATCATGCCGAAGGGCTTCACCAGATAGTCGTCGGCGCCGAGGTCGAGGCTCATGACCTTGTTTGATTCCGCGCCCTTCGCGGTGGCCATGATGACGGGCAAAGCGCTTGTAGAGGGGTTGGCCTTTAGCTTTCTGAGGATCATGGTTCCGTCCTCCCCGGGAAGCATGACGTCGAGGAGGACAAGCTCCGGCATTTTTGTTTTGAGCGCCTCAAAAAAGGAGGCGCCGTCCGCAAAGCCCTCGGCTTTGAAGCCGACGGACTGCAGCGTATAGACTTCGATATCCCGGATGCTGGCGTCGTCTTCGACACAGAAGATCATAGCTCGCTCTCTCCTTTATGAACGCCGGTGACCGAAAACACCACCCATTCCGCAATGTTGACGGCATGGTCGCCGATGCGTTCAAAATATTTGGCAATCATCAGAAGGTCGATGGCATCCCCGCTGCTCTGAGGCCGCGCCGCGATCATGCCGATCAGGGAGGCCTTGACTTTCTCAAAAAGGTCGTCCACCACGTTGTCGTAGTCGATAACCGAGGCGGCAAGATCGGTGTCGTGCCGGACAAAGGCATCCACGCTCTCGGTCACCATTTTTATGGTCGCCCGGGCCATATCCCCGATGAGCCCGCACCCCACGTCCGTGTTCCCGGAAAGATGGCAGACGATCTCCGCCATATCCGAGGCCATATCCCCGATGCGTTCCATATCCGTGACCATCTTGAGCGCCGCCGAGATCTGGCGGAAATCTCTGGCCACGGGCTGCTGCTGAAGGATCAGGCGCAGGCAGAGGGATTCGATATTCCGCCCTTTCTGGTTGATCGTTTCCGCCAGAGGCGCGACTTTTTCCGCATCGCCGAAATCACCCTCCAGCAGGTCCTTTGCCGCGACGGCAAGGGCCTCCTCGCAGAGCGCTCCCAGCTCGATCAATTCTCTGTTTAAAAGGGAAAGCTGCTCGTCAAAACGAGAGTTCATCATCCGAACCTCCCGGTAATATAATCCTCGGTGCGCTTATCTTTCGGATGGGCGAAAAGCTTCTCGGTGTCGCCGTATTCGACCAGCTCGCCGAGCAGGAAAAACGCCGTGTTGTCGGAAATTCGCGCCGCTTGCTGCATGTTGTGCGTGACGATAACAATAGTATATCTGTTTTTTAATTCCAGAGCAAGTTCTTCGATTTTTGCCGTGGAGATCGGGTCGAGCGCGCTCGTCGGTTCATCCATCAGGAGCACCTCCGGCTCCACGGCGAGCGCCCGCGCGATGCAGAGCCGCTGCTGCTGCCCGCCGGAGAGCCCAAGCGCCGATTTTTTGAGCCTGTCGCTGACCTCATCCCAGATCGCCGCGTCGCGGAGGGACTGTTCCACGATGTCGTCGAGTTTTGCCTTGCTCCGGATCCCGTGCGTGCGAGGGCCGTAGGCCACGTTGTCGTAGACGCTCATGGGGAAGGGGTTCGGCTTTTGGAACACCATGCCGATCTCCCGCCGCAGGCTCGTTACGTCGATGCCGGGCCCGAAGATGTCCTCTCCTTTGTAAAGCACCGAGCCGGTGGTCTTTACGCCGGGGATCAGGTCGTTCATGCGGTTGAGCGTTTTTATAAAGGTGGATTTTCCGCAGCCGGAGGGGCCGATGTAGGCGGTGATGCTCTTTTCCGGGATGCCCATCGTGATGTTTTTGAGCGCCTGCGTGGCTCCGTACCACAGGCAGAGGTCGTTCACTTCAAGAATATTCATATTTCTTTCCTCCGGTTCAGACGTTTCCCAACGAGGGAAGCCAGGAAGTTGATCAGGAGCGTCAGGATCATCAGCAGCGCCGCGATGGCAAACGCCACATCGAATTCGCCCTGCTCCTTTGCATAGACATAGAGCGCAACGGTGAGCGTGGCGCCCGCGCTGCTTAAACCTTCAAAGAAATCGCAGAGTTCGTGGGCGAAGCCGGCCGTAAAAAGCAGCGCCGCCGATTCGCCGAGCATCCGGCCGATGGAGAGGATGCACCCGGTGAGGATGCCGTCCACGCAGCCGGGCAGCACAACGGTGCGGATAACACGCCATTTTCCCGCGCCGAGAGCGAAGGCCCCCTCCCGGTAACTTTGCGGCACCGTCTTAAGGCTTTCCTGCGTCGTCCGCATGACGGTGGGCAGGTTCATGATGACGAGCGTCAGCGCGCCGGCAAGGAGCGAGGTCTTCAGATTCAGGAACCGGCAGAAAAACAGCATGCCGACAAGCCCATAGATGATCGACGGGATGCCGGAGAGCGTCTCCGCCGCATATTCGATCACGGCGACCATCTTTTTGTTTTGCGCATATTCGTTCAGATAGACCGCCGCGCCGACCCCCAGCGGCAGAACAAAAAACAGGGCGGCGGCGATAAGGTAAATCGTATTGAGAATATCCGGCAGGATGCCGATACGGTCCGAGAGATAGCTCGGTTTGGTGAAGAGCAGCTCCCAGGTGAGGTTCGGCAGCCCGCGCACAAGGACGTATCCGATCAGAAACAGCGTGAGCACGCCGGTAAATCCCACCGCGGCCGTCATGAGCACGCGCATCAGCAGCGCATAGGTTCGGCGTCCTGACGATAAAGCACGCTTCATTTTCCGGCGCCTCTTTTCAGAAGAAAGTTCAGCCCGGCGTTGATCATCATGATAAAGAAAAACAGCACCAGCGCGATGGAGAAGAGCGCCTCCCTCTGAAGCCCGGAGGAATAGGACATCTCGCTTGCCACGGCGGTGGTCAGGAACCGCACGCTCTGGAAGAGGGAGGGCATGTTCGCCACATTTCCGGCCACCATCATCACGGCCATGGCCTCTCCCATGGCGCGCCCGACCCCGAGCACCACGGCGGCGGCAATCCCGCTTTTCGCGGCGGGGACGGATACCCGGAAATAGGTTTCGATCGGCGTGGCTCCGAGCGCGAGGGAAGCGTCTTCATATTCCTTCGGCACCGCGTCGAGCGCCGTGATGGAGACTTTGATGATGGAGGGCAGGATCATGACCGCCAGCACCAGAATCGCGGCCAGCAGGCTCGCGCCGTCCGGAACATGAAAGAGATTCCGGATCGCGGGCACCAGCACCAGCATGCCCACAAGGCCGTAGACCACGGAGGGGATGCCCGCAAGCAGCCCGGCCGCGGATTCCAGCACGGCCCGTACCTTTGCCGGGGCGATTTTGCTGAGGTAGACTGCCGTGAAGAAGCCGACGGGAACTCCAAGCAGAATCGCGCCCGCCGTGCCGTAGACGGAGGTGAGGATGATCGGCAGGATGCCGAAAGAAGGTTCGGCTGCGGTAGAGGCCCACCGTGTGCCGAATAGAAAAGGAATCAGCCCGATCTCCCGGATCGCCGGGATGCCCGCGATCACGAGATAAACCGTGATCAGCAGAACACAGCCCACCGCCACAAAGCCGAGCAGAAAAAAGATGCCGTGAATGACGGCTTCGGCCGGTTTGTCAGTTTTGGCTCTCTTTAACATATTCTTTGTCCTTTATATGGATTTGCGGCGGCTGCATGGAAGGCAGGCAGCCGCCGTAGGATTCCGGATTCAGTTTGCGGATACCGCGCCCGCCTTTGCAATGATCTCAGCCGCGGCGTCGGAGGTGATGTAGTCGAAGAACGCTTGCGCCGGTTCGGAGAGGGCCGTGCCTGTTTTGGTCACGAGCAGGAAGGGGCGCTGGATTTTGTAGCTTCCGTCCTTGACCGTATCCTCGGTCGGGAGGACATCATCCACGGAAAGCGCCCTGACGCTGTCTTTGACGGAGGCGAGGGAGGCGTATCCGACCGCGTCCGGATTCTGCGAGACCGTCGTGATGACGTCGCCGGTGGAGGTCAGCTCCTGCCGGTATTTGCAGATATCCTCGGTGCCGGTGATGGATTCGAAGCCGTCCCGGGTTCCGCTGCCGGCCTCGCGCCCGATCAGCACGATCTCGGCGTCGTTCCCGCCGACTTCACTCCAGTTTGTGATTTCACCCGTGTAGATTTTCGTAATCTGCTCCAATGTGAGGCCGGTAACGGGGTTCTCCGGGTGGACGATCACGGCGATGCCGTCGTAGGCGAGCACGGTCTCCGCGAGGCCCTGAGCTTTTTCGTCGTCTTTCAGCCCGCGGCTCGAAAGGCCGATGTCGCAGCGGCCTTCCAGAACGGCGGTGATGCCGCTGCCGGAGCCGGTCGGGTTATACGTGAATTTTACGCCGGGATTTTCAGTCGTGAAAGCCTCTCCGAGCGCGCCGATGACCTTTTCCATCGAGGTCGAGCCGTCCGTCGAAACGGAGCCTGAAAGGCCGCCGTCCGAAGGGCTTGTGCTCATGCATCCGGCAAGCAGAGCAAAAGCGAGGATCGCCGGGAGTGCCGCGGCAAGTAATTTTTTCATGATGGATCTCCCTTCCTTTTTTTGAGTATTTCCTGTTTTGCAAGTTTTATGGTAAAACCGGGACGTAAAATCAAAAAGAGAAGAGATGTTAAATCCAGGTAAAATCCGGCATTTTGGGCGCATCGGCCGCGCAGCGAATTCCGTGCCGCGAAAAAATTTTCCGAAAACACGGCCATGCACCGGACGGCGCATTATGGAGAGGGACGAGGTTTCTCCGAAAAGAAAAACCTCCGATAAAAACAGCATCCTGCCGAAGACAGGAACCGGATAAGCGTGAGGAAAATGACCGGGTGGGGAGTATAAAACCTGCCGTTTCGGGTTCCGGTTATGGAACGTGCACGTGGGCCGCGGCAAAAAATAATAAAAAAGCCGTGGGAGAACTCTCTCCGGCGGTCTTTCTGGTACAGGCAATTCCGGATTTTCCCGGTCATATATTTCTATATCTTATTTTGTGGGGTGTTTCGGTGGAACTTCTTCTGCTGCTTTCTGCGCTCTCCGGGATTCTTCTGGTTGCGCTGCACGTCACCTCGGGCAGTTCCTTTCCGCAGCCGCTGAGCGCGGAGGAGGAGCGGCGCTGCTTTGCCGCCATGGCGGACGGCGACGAAAAGGCAAAGGGAATGCTGATCGAACACAACCTTCGCCTTGTGGCTCATATTGTCAAAAAATATTACGGTACCTCCGCCGAGCAAGACGACCTGATTTCCATCGGCACCATAGGCCTGATCAAGGCGGTGACTACGTTTGACCACGAAAAAGGCACCCGGTTCGCGACCTACGCGGCGCGGTGCATCGAAAACGAGATCCTGATGTATTTCCGCAGCAAGAAGAAGACGGCGCAGGATATCTCAATCTGTGAGCCGATCGACTGCGACAAGGATGGGAATACCCTGACCCTGATGGATATTGTTGCCGACGAGCGCTCCATTTCGGAGTGCATCGAGGAAAAGCTGGGCTGCGAGAAACTCTATCAATGTATCAATACCTATCTGACAAAGCGCGAGCGGGAGATTCTGATTTTCCGCTACGGGCTGTGCGGCAGCCGCGCGATGACGCAGCGGGAAGTGGCGCAGCGGCTGGGAATTTCGCGCTCCTATGTCTCGCGGATTGAAAAAAAGGCGCTGGATATCCTCCGGCAGCAGCTTCCAAACGACTGAACGGAGGTGGGTTTATGGGAAAGAAGGCGGACGCCGCGGCAGAAAAACTGCGGACGGCGGAGCGGATGCTGGACGTGCCGGTCGGGATTTTCGGGCCGTTCGTGCTGGATATGACCTCCAATCTGGAGGCGGTGCTCACCGGGCGGGCGGAGATTCTGGAGCTCGGGCAGGAGCGGATCGTCCTTCTCTGCGGAAAGATGAAGGTCGGGTTTCACGGCAGGGAGCTGGATATCTCCTGCTATACGGACGAGGGGCTCAAGGTGTCCGGCAAAATTTCTTCCGTGGAATTCGACTGAGGGAGGCGGCGGAATGATTCTTCAGAGACTGGCCGACTCAGTTTTCGGCTACGTGAAATTTGAGGCCGAGGGCATCGACTGTGCGCGCCTCGTAAGCAAGGCGGCGGGCAGGGGGATCGTGCTCACCGATCCCCAGGTCGCCGGCCTTCGCATGACGGGAAACGTCCGCTGCCGGCATTACAGGGAGCTGGGCAGGGAGGCCGTCCGGCTCGGCATCCGCCTGCGGATCCAAAAGAAAGTCGGCCTCCTTTTTGTGCTCCGGAAAAACCGGGCAAGGGCCGGGATCGCCGCCGGCATGATCCTCGCCTTCCTGATGGTCGCGTTTCTCGGCACCTTCGTCTGGGAGATAGACGTGAAAGGGCTGCGGACTCTCCCGGAAAGCACCGTCCTTGCCGCGGCGAAGGCGTCGGGCCTCGCGGTCGGCAGGCCGTCCACGATCTATAACGCGAGACGGATCGAAGCGGATATGCTCGCGCTGCTCGACGACGTCGCGTGGGTTTCGGTCAACATTCAGGGCTGCCGCGCGGTGATCGTCGTCTCCGAGCGCATCCCCGAGCCTACTATGTATCACGACGACGACGAGCCGGTCAACATCATAGCCAAGCGGGGCGGCGTCATCCGCAAAACGGTGGTCTCCGACGGAAAATTTATAAAAGAGATTGGGAAAAGCGTCGCGGAAGGCGATCTGCTGGTCAGCGGCGTGATTGAGGACGAGTACATGCGGCTGACGCTCAAGCACGCCCGCGCAAAAATCTTTGCGGAGAC
>Ga0116193_1002161_pt1 | contig 15244 bp, 15 predicted proteins | sample AD_UKC115_MetaG_FD_89892 | JGI IMG/M metagenome (GOLD analysis project Ga0116193, IMG submission 89892) | Active sludge microbial communities of municipal wastewater-treating anaerobic digesters from Hong Kong - AD_UKC115_MetaG | ecosystem: Engineered > Bioreactor > Anaerobic > Digestate... | reverse complement strand
GGTTAAAAAAGAAATAAGTAAAAAATCTTTACAAAAATTAAATAAAGCTATGCCCGGTTGGTGGGTTACTAAATTGTATGATGGAACAACAGAAATAAAAAATATTGATAGAGGAATTTTTTCAATTTATTTTTTCAATATTGTAAAAATAGAAAGGGGCGGAGCTATTTTTCAAAAAGCAGGCATACCACATGCTTATTTAGAAGGACAAAATGCAGAGTTAATGGCCAATAGCGATAATGTATTACGCGGTGGTTTAACACCTAAGCATATTGATGTAAAAGAATTAATGAAACATACATTGTTTGAACCTGTTGTGCCTAATGTTATGTATGGTAATAACTTATCAGGTGTTGAAAAAAATTACGCTTGCCCTGTACCCGATTTTGGGATTAATAAAATTGAATTGAATGGAACAGATAAACTAACAGCTTTAAGTACATCGTTAGAAATTTTAATTGCAATTGAAGGCGGAGGAATTATATATGATAGTAACAAAACAGGTATTGCTTTTAAACAAGGCGAGGCATTAACTGTATTACCTAATGAAGAATATAGTATTGTATCATCTGGTAAATGTTTAATTTTTAAAGCTTTTGTTCCATCTAATTAACACAATGGGCAAAACATGGTTTGTAATGAATTGATTTAAACTTATTTTTGCATAAATTTTTATTAAAATGAAGAATACTTTAAGAATAGCACTGTTTACATTGTTTGTTGTTGTATTGGCTACAATTTCTAAATTATTGTTTGCTGCTAAAATAGATTGGAGTGGTTTTTCTCCATTAATTGCTACGGCATTATTTAGCGGAATGATTGTAAAAGATAAAAAACTTTCTTTTCTATTACCTTTAATAGCATTGTTTATAAGTGATGTAATTATTCAAATTTTATACATTAATAATTTGTTTGTTTTTGCAGGCTTATATAAATATCAATTAGTAAACTATGCGTTGTTATTATCTGCAACATTAATAGGTTGGGCATTAAAAGGTAAAAGTATTACTGCTGTTGGTTTTGGTGCAGTAATAGCTCCAACTGTTTTCTTTTTGTTATCAAATTTTATTGTTTGGTATGGCAGCAAAATGTACCCTCAAAATTTTAATGGATTAATTACTAGTTACGAAGCAGGGATTCCTTTTTATAAACATGCTTTAGCAGCTACATTAATATTTTTACCAACATTAATTGTTACTTACAATTATATTGTTAAACAAAAACAATCGGTAAATATTGTTTTAGGATAATTTATTTTTTTTGAATAAAAAATAAAAGCCATTAGTATTTTATAATGCTAATGGCTTTTTGTTATACTGTTGTTTGAATTTTAGTTTTTAACCAACTTTCTTTTATAGGTACAATCCACTTACTTAATAATTCTTCTTTATTGGCAACAAGGTTATTAAAGTATAATGTGTTAGCTGTAATAAAATTATTTTCTAAGGCGTAATTAAGTTGTTGCAATGGCAGTATTTCAATTTTATTTTTTACAATAAATGCTAAACTGTGCCTGTTAAACAATTCAACTTTAAATAATTTTTCAATTTCTTTAATTACTTGCATGCTGCTGCTAATACTGCAACCACCAAGCTGAGCAACTGTTTCATCGGCCATTAAAATAATAAATTGTCCGAAAAATAAATTGGCATAACCTTTTACGGCATCACCATGGCTTTGCCATGTTGTTGTAAAATCTGTAAGCATTTTTTCAATAGTAAACACCTCGTTAAGTGTAAACAAACGGTTGCTTTGGTATATCCATACTTTTGATGTAGGATGAAAATTTTCGGGAATATGTGATTGATAATTTAAGTCCATAATAAATTAATTTTTCTTTTCTACTTTATAACTTGAATAAAAAAATGCTCCTACTAATGCTGCTAATATTTTCCAAAATAAGTTTTCAAAACCAAAAATTTTGTGCCAATCTAAATTCTTAAAATCTATTATTACATCTGCAATAAAAACAAAAGCAATAAAAATACTAATGCTGCTAATTATAAATTTTTTCCAGTTAATTTTTGTTTTCATTGTATAGTTTATTCAATTTCATTAACAATTATTTCGGCAATATCCATCACTTTAATATCGGCTTCTTTTTCTTTATTTTTAACGCCATCTGTAAGCATGGTATTGCAATAAGGGCAAGCCGATGCTACAATTTTAGCATTGGTTTCTAAAGCTTCTTCCGTTCTTTCAATATTTATTCTTTTATTACCGGGTTCATCTTCTTTAAACATTTGAGACCCACCTGCACCGCAACAAAGCCCATTGCTTTTGCAGCGTTTCATTTCTACTAATTCTGCATCTAATGCTTCTAATACTTTACGCGGAGCTTCGTAAATATTATTGCTTCTTCCTAAATAGCAACTATCGTGGTAAGTAATTTTTTTTCCTTTAAAATTGCCGCCTTCTTTTATTTTTATTTTTCCTTCATCAATTAACTGTTGCAATAATGTAGTGTGATGTATTACTTCATAATTTCCACCCAACTCTGGGTATTCATTCTTTAAAATATTAAAACAATGTGGGCAGGCAGTAACAATTTTTTTAATATTATACCCATTTAATAATTGAATGTTATTGTAAGCCATCATTTGAAATAAAAACTCGTTGCCTGCACGCCTTGCAGGGTCTCCGTTACACATTTCTTCTTTACCTAAAATAGCAAAATTAATATTGGCTTTATTTAATATTTCAACAAATGCTTTTGTTATTTTTTGAGCTCTTGCATCAAAACTGCCTGCACAACCTACCCAAAATAAAATTTCGGGAGATTCTCCGTTGGCGGTCATTTCTGCCATTGTTTTTACCTGCATGTTCTGTTTTATTTTTCACGAAAATAATTAAAAGAGCTAAGAAGTTTAAAAGTTTAAACTTTTAATAAATTTTATTGTTACAACTAAACATTGGGTTTACTAATTTGTTGTTTACATTATCTTCACCGCCTTATTATGATATTACCATATTTATTTTTAGCTCCATCTCCTAAAGGTGGCAAAGGTGTTTATACTTCAAAAAATATTAAAGCAGGTACAACAATAGAAATTTCTCCGGTGTTAATTTTTATGAAAGAAGAAGCTGCCCTTATTGAAAAAACAAAATTGCATAATTATGTTTTTGAATGGGGAAACAATAAAAAGAAACGTGCTTTGGGTTTAGGATATATTTCTATGTATAACCATCATTTTAATGCGAACTGTATTTATGAAATGGATTTTGTAGAAAATACTATGTGTATTATTACTATTAAACCAATAAAAAAAGGCGAAGAATTATTTATTAATTATAATGCTACGCCTAATGATACAAAACCTTTATGGTTTAAGGCTAAATAATAATTGCTATTGCCAATAATTGTATCCCATTAATTTGGTTAATTCTATTTTAGCTAAACATAATTGAAACTGATAACGTAATTCTGTTAATTGAATTCTTGCGGTTGCAGTAGCTGCATTGGTTAATTCAATATTAGTGCTTACGCCATTTTGAAAACGTGTGGCAGCAAGGCGTTGAGCATATTTAGCATCGTTAATTTGCCCTTGTGTATATTTAATTCTTTCTAAATTACTTGCAATATCTTCTATGGTTTGTTGAATATCTTTTTTGTAATTATTGTTTAATGTTTCTACTGCTAATTGATTTTGTTTTACAATATTTTCTGCAAGCTTAATTTGTTGTTTTGTTTTTCCTCCATTATAAATAGGAATTGATAAACCAACACCTGCATTATAATTAAAACGCATATCGCCAACATTGGGTACATAACCATTTTTAATACCTGTAGATGCTTTAATGGCAACAACAGGTTTGTCGATTGTTTTAGCAACTGTAACATCGTTTTCGGCTTGTTTAATTTTATCTTTTGCTAATGCAAAATCTATATTGTTGGTTTGTGCTGTAGTTAATGCAGTTGTGGCATCTGTTAAGTTAATATCAAAATCAAAACTATTACCAATTGCTTGTTTTATACCTGTTGTGTATTCTAATAAAAACAATTGTTTGTTTAATGTATTTTGTAAATCTACTTTTCGGTTTTGTTCTTCATTTAGTTGTGTTTCAATATTTAATATATCCAATTTTAAAGCATCACCATTTTTTAATTTGTTTTCAACAATTCTTTTATTATCGGTTAAAAAATTAATAATACTGTCTTGAATTGTAATTGCTTTTTTTATGTACACAATATTATAATACACTTGTGCTACTTGGTAAGCTAATTGATTCTTTACATTTTCTACGTTATGTTTTGAAAATTGTAATTCGTCTTTCGATTTTTCTACATTGGCTTTAAACCTTCCAAAATCAAGCAGGGTATAACTTCCATCAATTGAAGTATTTAGTGCATGCACGGGTGCAAATTGAAAATCTACACCATTAAACGGTAAAACTATTTTGGGTTGAATGTAAGCATACGAAGCATTGCCTGTTACTTCAGGTAAATTATTTAATTTGGTTAATGCTAATTTCTGTTCTGATGTAGTAACAGTATTTTCTATTTCTTTTATTTTTGGAAAGTAAGCAAATGCTTGGTTGATAAGGCTTTTTAACTCCGCATTGCTTTTTACTTGTGCATGTAAATTTATGGTTAATACAAGTGCCGATGTGATGATTAAAATTTTTTTCATGTTTAAATCTTTTTTAGTTGCGTAGCGAATAAGTTGTACAAGTGTGCGACGCAACAATTGTTTTATAGTAGTATTATAGTTGGTATAATAATTTATTTTAATGTGATTCTGCAACGGCTTTTAATGCTGCTGCTTGTTCTGCTGCTGTTTTTTTCTTTACTCTTAAAAATGCTACAAACGGAATTACGGCAATAAAAAATATTGCAATTAATCTGAATGTGTCTAAATACGATAAGTAATATGATTGTCTTTCAACTGATGCATTCATAATAGTTAATGCTTTGTTAGTTGCAACTGTAGCAGCATCGCCGGTTTTAGCTGCTATGCCTTGTGCAATGGCAGCAGCTTGTTCTGCACCATGTTGCATAGTGCTAACAATATTGCTGCGATGATATGCGTAGCGATTGGCTACATAATTATTTGCCATAGCAATACCAAATGCTCCACCTAATTGGCGAATCATATTATTTAATGAAATGCCTGCTGCATAATCTTTTTGTTGCAAACCCGCAACTGCCTGATTAATGAGCGGTAATTGACACATTGAAATGCCTACTGCTCTAATTAAAAGTGGAATAAAAAAATCGCCTTTACCAACATCGGGACTAACGTTAGCACTCATTACACTGTATATGGCAAAAAAGGTAAAACCCAATACCACAAAGGGAATTGGCGTTACACCTTTACTCATTGTTTTGCCAATTATAGGCATCATAATTACTGCTGCTAATGTGGGTAGTAATAATGAATTACCTGTTTCAAACGCAGTAAAACCTAATACTCTTTGTGCTAATACTGGATAAACAAATACAGAAGTGAATAAACCAAAACCTGCAACAAAAGTAAATATGGTTGTGAATGCTAAATTCCTATTGCCTAATACTCTAAGGTTTACGGCAGGATTTTTAATATTTAATTCATATATAATAAATGTAATTAAACCAACTGCTGCAACTATTGAACATATACGAATAGATTGACTGTTAAACCAATCTTCACTTTCTCCTCTCTCTAAAACAAATTGCAAACAACCAATACCTGCTGCTAATAAAATAATTCCATTATAATCTATATGAATACTTTTTTTCTTTTTGCCTTCACCTTCTTTCTTTTCAATAAAATAAAATGAAAGAAGTGTAGCAGCAATGCCTATTGGAATATTAATCATAAATATTAAAGGCCATGATGCATGGTCAATAATATAACCACCAAGTGTTGGACCAAGTGTTGGACCCAGTACTAAACCCATACCAAAAAGCCCCGATGCCATTGGCCTGTCTTGCGGTTCAAATGCATCAAATAAAATTGCTTGCGAGGTAGATAGTAATGCACCACCACCAACGCCTTGCACAAAACGCCATGCTATAATTTCAACAAGACTGGTAGATTGTGCACACATGTATGATGCAATGGTGAATATTATCATGGAAGTGATGTAATAATTTTTTCTTCCAAAATATTCTGCTAAAAAACCTGTAAGCGGTATAATAATTACGTTGGCAATAGCATATGATGTAATAACCCAACTAATGTCTTCAATACTTACGCCAAGGCTTCCACTCATATCACTTAATGCTACGTTTACAATTGAAGTATCAATTAACTCCATTACTGCGGCAGTAACTGTTGTTAATACAATAATGGCTCTGGCAAATCCTTTAGATGTAGCCATATTTTAATTTCTTTAAATAAATGAAATAATTATTTTGAAGTAGCAACTACATATACACTTAACCCTGCACGTAATAATTGTTTGTATTTGCTTAAACTATCAATTGAAATTTTTACGGGAACTCTCTGTGTAACTTTTACAAAATTTCCACTGCTGTTATCGGGAGGTAATAATGCAAATTTGGCTCCTGTGGCTTCACTTAGGCTGGCTACTGTTCCAGTAATTTTTTCATCGGGGTATGCATCTACTCTTAGTTCTACTTTTTTACCGGGCGTTAAAGCATATAATTGATTTTCTTTAAAATTGGCTACTACCCAATAAGCTGTATCGTTTACAATAGAAAATAGGGGAGTGCCGGCTTGTACAAATTGCCCTTCAGTTACAGATATCTTTCCAATTTTCCCTGTAATTGGAATGATTATTTTTGTATAAGATATTTTTAATAATTGTTGTTCTATCTTGGCTTTTTTAATTTCAATAGCTGCTTCAGCTTTTTTAACAGCTGTTTGCATTATAGTAATTCTACTGTTGGCTGTACTTAAATCATTATTACTATTCTCTAATTGCTTTTGTGTAGTTTCAACAGCATATCTGCTATCGTCTAATTGCTTTTTAGTAATAGCTTCGCTATTGTATAAATTTTTATCTCTTTGTAAATTTTCTTCTGCTTGTTGCAGTTTTACTTTTGAAATATCAATATTGCCTTTATTAACTTTTAACGAAACAACGGCATTGTTTAATGCTGCTTTTGCATTTTCAACATCTGCAATGGTTTGGTTATAATCGGCTTGCATTTCTGCTAATTGTGTTTGCAAATCTGCATCATCAATATTAACTACAATATCGCCGGCTTTTACACTATCATAATCTTTTACACTAATGCTTTTTATATAACCCGCTACTCTTGGTAATACGGGCGTGATTTGTGTTTCAATTTGTGCATTATCTGTTGTTTCGTGTGTTAAGGCAAAGTTTATTTTCTTATAGCCAAAATATACACCAACTAATAATACTGCAATAAGAATAACTAATTTTAATGGTGATTTTTTCTTTTCTGTTTTAGGTGGTTGTTTCTTTGTCATACAATAATTGTTCTTATCTGTTTTATTTATTTAATAAATGTGAATGAATAAGTTGTTTAATATGTGTGATTAATCTTTTCTTGAATTGTTCATCTTTATAAGGGTCATAATTTTTATTATGCCCTGCAAAAACATTACATACTATTTTAGATTTTAGAATTTGATTAACTGTTCCAATAATGGTTGCAAAAACCAAAGGAGCATCTACTTTAGTAAAGACTTTTTTCCTAATTCCTTTTTCAATAATGCTGTTAAAATTGTTGGTATTTTGAATAAAAGTGTTAATCAATTTTTCATGCATGCCTTCTCTTTTAGTTACCAGCATTTCTTGTTGTATCATTTTATGAAAACCAGGCTGAGATAAAAAACCTTCAACATATAATTCAATAATTAAATCTACTTTTTCAATTTCTGAAAGCGTTTTATTGGCTGCTATTTCTTCAATTTTATCTCTTGTGGTAGCCATTCTTGTTTCAACAATTTGCTGAAAAAGCCCTTCTTTGGTACCAAAATAATAATTTACCATAGCAATATTTACATCTGCCTGAGTAGCCAAATCTCTTACACTTGCTCCTTCAAAACCCTTTTCTGCAAAGAGTTCTATGGCTCTCTCCATAATGTGAGTTCTTTTATCTGTAACCATAATTTTATTTTTTGCGAATACGAAATTAAACAAATGTTTGAATTAAACAAACGTTTAATTAATTTTTACTAAAAATTAATTTTGTATTGTTAAGTGATAATAAAACAGAAACTCTTTAAACGAATAGTTTGTATGTTTGTTTGCACTAAACGCAGTATTATGTTACGAACCTTATTTGTTATTGTTTGTTCTTTTAATGTTTATACGCTTTTTGCCCAAAATAAAATTGTAATACCTGCATATACGGCGTATGCTGTGCCCGAAGAAACTAATGAAAATAAATTTATTTCACAACAATCTTCCGTAATAAATTGGAGTAATACTAATACGCAAATTGAGTTTTATTTTTTTGCAAAAGATACTGGTAATCTTGTAGTGAATATAAAAGCAGCAAGTATTATAAAACCTGCTGTAGTAAACGTTTTGTTTAATGATGCTGTTGTAAAAACTAATACTTCTATTGCTACTCACTCAGCACTTTCTAACAATATTGTTTTACATATTTCAACTTACGGCTTTCAAAAAATTTCTTTGGTTGCAACTAAAATTCCAAAACTTATTCAACTGCAATCCATAGAATTATCAGGCACTATTGTTAATACAATTGAATACAATAAAAAACAAAGACGTAATGCGGCTTCTGTTCATTTATCTTATCCAATAAATGATAGTTTAAAAGTATTGCAATTTTATAATGAAGTGCATGTATCTAAAGGTGCAGATATTCCTTACAGTTATTATGAAGCTTGCGGTTTTGCAAGAGGTTATTTTGGCATGCAAGTTAATAGTAATAAAGAACGAAGAGTAATATTTTCTGTTTGGGATGCAGGTACAGAAGCTGTTAGCCGTACTAAAGTTGCAGATACAAATCGAGTTAAATTATTAGCAAAGGGTATTGATGTTGTTGCAGAAGATTTTGGTAATGAAGGCACTGGCGGGCATAGCCACTGGGTGTATAATTGGAAAGCCGATTCTGTATATAAATTTTTGGTGAATGTTATACCAGATAGTGCAACAAAAACTTCTATTTATACAGCTTACTTTTTTATTCCCGAAAAAAAAATGTGGAAATTAATTGCAAGTTTTAAAGCTCCGAAAGATGGAAATTATTTAAACCATTTATATTCTTTTAACGAAGACTTTATTGGAAAAAACGGACAACTGCAACGCAAAGCATATTTTGGAAACCAATGGATACAAACAAAAAAAGGTGAGTGGATTGAACTTACCGAAAGTAAATTTTCTACTGATGCAACTGGCAAAGCAGGCGATAGGATTGATTTTGGCGGCGGTGCAGATAATAATGTTTTTTATTTATGGAATGGTGGTTTTAAAACTGCAACAGCAAAACAAGGCGATGTTTTTAAACGCATTGCTAATAAACAAAAACCAAATGTAGATGTTACCAAAAATATTGATAGTGCAGCACAACACGCTGTTGATATTAATACAATTGAAAAAGCAGTTGCCAATAAAAAAATAGACACAACAAGTTCTGTAAATGGTATTTATTATAAAATATTAAAAGAAGGAACGGGCGAATTTGTTAAAGTAACCGATACTTTAACCGTTTATTACAAAGGCTCGTTATTGAGTGATAGCTCTGTATTTGATTCTACAAAAGAAAATAAACCTGCAACTTTCCCTTTAAAAAGATTAATAAAAGGTTGGCAATTAGGTTTAACAAAATGCAAAGTGGGTGGAACTATACGTTTAATTATTCCGTCTGCAATGGCATATTCTATACGCAGCAGAAGCAAAGACATACCACCTAACAGCATTTTAATTTTTGATATTGAAGTATTAGAAGCAAAACATGAAAAATAATTTTATTAATTATTAATTCTCATCTCTATATTCTAAAATGTCGGCAGGCTGGCAGTTTAAAGCTTTGCAAATAGCTTCTAAAGTACTAAAACGAATAGCTTTTGCTTTTCCTGTTTTTAAGATGGAAAGATTAGATAATGTTAAATCAACTTTTTCTGAAAGTTCATTCAACGAAATTTTTCGCTTTGCCATCATCACATCTAAGTTTACTATGATTGGCATAAATTATACAGTTAAATCGTTTTCGGTTTGAATTTCAACTCCCTTTTTAAAAATTGTTGCAATAATATAAATTACGGCAGCCATTAAAATAAAAGCCTGACTGTCTTCCCAAAACTGATTTAAATTATCTACCACATAACCATGATGTTGCAAATTTTTAGCAGTTTGTCTGGCTACATAACTTATTATGCCTATTAAAAAAGTTGAATAACTAATTTGCATTATTTGTTGTGCAACAAAATTGTTGAAAGGTTTTAATAAATTTATTTTGGTTACCAACTTAATAACTACATAAAATAAGTATGCTTTTAAAATTGAAATAAATAAAATGAAAGAATACATACCAAAAAAAGCCCATTTGCTTTTATTATATATTTCACTTAAATCTAATTTTTGATATAGATTATGAACAAATTCTGGTTTGTATAAACTGAAAATAAAATTTACTATTAAACCGCCTGCCTCAATACATAAACCAACAAATATGAGCCAAGACACAATTTTTAAAACTGTAAATACGAAGTTGTTTGTTTTTGACATAATTGTTTAATTTAACATTATACTGCAAATATAATAAATATTTATTGATAAACAATAAATTTGTTGCTTTTTTCAAAAAAAATAAAACTTAGCATAAAATAAATTTTTTAATTAGGTTATGTTTCAAGTTTAACTTTACACAACTTGTAACTTACTTAGTTTCCCTTACATTTGCACACTTTTATTTCATGCCGTAACATGAAGTGAGTCGCTCCGTCTTTAGCAGACGGCGGCAAACTAAATGTGGCGTTATATATTCAAACTAAATAAACCACATGAAACTTTCGCAATTTCGTTATGATCTTCCACTAAATCTTATTGCTCAGAATCCAACAAAAAACCGTGAAGATGCCCGTATGCTGGTAGTAAACCGCAAAACCGGTAATATGGAAAACAAACACTTTAAAGATATTCTTGAATATTTTAATGATAAGGATGTTTTTGTAGTAAACAACACTAAAGTTTTTCCGGCACGTATGTATGGACGTAAAGAAAAAACGGGTGCAAAAATTGAAGTATTTTTATTAAGAGAATTAAATAAACCCAATCGTTTATGGGATGTTATTGTTGATCCCGCAAGAAAAATTAGAGTAGGAAATAAATTATATTTTGGAGAAAATGAAGAATTAGTTGCCGAAGTAATTGATAACACAACCAGCCGTGGCCGTACCATTAAATTTTTATGGGATGATGATGATACCAGTTTTAAAGCTATGTTAGAACATTTAGGTGAAACACCCATACCAAAATACATTAAACGTAAACCTGACGAAGAAGATAAAAAACGTTATCAAACAGTTTATGCTAAATACGAAGGTGCTGTTGCTGCACCAACTGCAGGCTTGCATTTTAGTCCTGAGTTAATTAAGCGTTGCGAAATTCACGGTATTCGTTTTGCAGAACTTACTTTACATACAGGTTTGGGAACTTTTCGTCCGATAGAAGTTGAAGATTTAAGTAAACATAAAATGGATGCTGAATATTTTAGAATTCCTGAAGAAGCTTGTGCAACAGTAAATAAAGCAAAAGAAAATGGGCGTCGTATTTGTTCAATTGGCACCACAACAATGCGAGCTATGGAAAGCAGCTTTTCTGCACAAAAATTATTAAAACCTGCTGAAGGATGGACAAATCATTTCATACACCCACCTTATGATTTTAATGTTGCTGATAGTTTAGTTACTAATTTTCATTTACCTAAAACAGGATTATTAATTATGACTTGTGCTTTTGCAGGTTATGATTTAACAATGGAAGCATACAAAAAAGCAATAAAAGATAAATATAGATTTTTTAGTTATGGAGATTCATTATTAATTATCTAATTATTATAATAACATTAAAGCCCTGCAATATGCAGGGCTTTTGTTTTGTACAATTATTACCGTTGGTAAATATGCACAGCGTTTTATAGTTTGAATTTTAACTTTGCGTAATAAAATTTTCAATAATGAATTATATTGTACCCTCGCAAACACGTATTGGTCATATTCATTTAAAAGTAAGCGATATTGATAAGGCATTAAATTTTTATCATAATATACTTGGTTTTCAAATTATGCAACGTTGGGGTAATCATGCTGCATTTATTTCTGCCGGAGGCTATCATCATCATATTGGGTTAAATACATGGCATAGTAAAAATGCAAAACCTGCACCATATAATACTCCTGGTTTGTATCATACAGCTATTTTATATCCTACCAGAAAAGATTTAGCAACTATTTTAAGAAGATTGATTGATGCAGATTATCCGCTAACGGGTGCAAGTGATCATGGTGTATCTGAAGCATTGTATTTAAATGACCCCGATGAAAATGGCGTAGAATTGTATTGGGATAAACCTAAAGAACAATGGCCTTTTAATGAAGAAGGTAGTTTACAAATGGTTTCAGAACCATTAGATTTAAAAGAACTATTAACTGAATTGGAATAGATAAGTTGCTTTAACGGTTTTATTTCATAAACTCATTTCATCATACAATTAATTCTGTATATATTCAATCCAAATAATTTTTTATGAAACTTAAACTGCTTGCTGCTACAACTATATTGCTAATAGCTTCTTGCAAAAACAACGAAATGAAAAGAGAACCCTATACATGGCCAAATGTAAAGCCACCTATTGCCGATACAAAAGAACATGTAAGAATTATGTTTGGAGATACTGTACCCGACCCATATTATTGGATGTACGATTATTTTGGAAAAGGACCCGATAGCACCAAAGTGGTAAATTATTTAAAAGCAGAAAATAATTATTTAGATACCATGATGAGTGGTACTAAAAAACTACAAGAAAATTTGTTTACAGAAATGAAAGGCAGAATAAAAGAGAAAGATGAAAGTGTGCCTACTTTTAAAAACGGTTATTATTATTATGTTAGAACAGAAGATGGAAAACAATATTATAAATACTGCCGTAAAAAAGGAAGTTTAGATGCTAAAGAAGAAATATTATTAGATGTTGATGAAATGGCTAAAGGCCATGCATATTACGCTGCTGTTGGGTTTGATGTTAGTGAAGATAATAAACTAATAGCTTTTGGTGTAGATACTGTTTCTCGTAGGCAATACACTATTTATGTAAAAAATATAGAAACCGGAGAAATTTTACCAGATGCTATTACAAATACAGAAGGCTCTCCTTGCTGGGCAAGCGATAACAAAACAATTTTTTATACTGCCAAAAATCCTGTTACATTATTAAGCGAAAAAATTAAACGACATACATTAGGTACTAATGCTGCTAACGATGTATTGGTGTATGAAGAAAAAGATAAGAGCAATTATATTAGTGTTGAAAAAAGTAAAAACAATAAATATATTTTTATATACTCTCAAGCAACTATGAGTAGTGAAGTAAGAATGATTGATGCTGCCAAACCAACTGAATCTTTTAAAATATTTGCACCAAGAATAAGCAATGTTTTATATAGCGTAATTCCGTTAGAAGATAAATTTTTAATTTCTACAAATAAAGATGCAAAAAATTTTAAACTTGTTGAGTGTGCATTAGATAAAACAAATGCAGAAAACTGGAAAGATTATATTCCACACCGTACAGATGTTTTAATACAAAGTGTAGATGAGTTTAAAGATTTTATTGTAATAAGTGAACGTAAAAATGGTTTAACACAATTAAGAATTCGCAACCTTAAAACCGGTAATGAACATTATATAGATTTTGGAGAAGCAGCTTATGCAGCCAATATTTCTTCAAGCCCAGAATATACAAGCACTGTGTTTCGCTATAACTATACATCATTAACCACACCCAATTCTGTATATGATTATAATATGAACACAAAAGAAAAAAAATTAATGAAGCAATTACAAGTTATTGGCGGTTATAATAAAGAAGATTATACAACCGAACGTTTATATGCAACTGCAAAAGACGGAACTAAAATTCCTATATCATTAGTTTATAAAAAAGGATTCTTAAAAAATAGCAATGCACCATTGTTGTTATATGCTTACGGAAGTTACGGAGCATCTACCGATGCAGGTTTTAGCAGTACACGCTTAACTTTATTAAACAGAGGTTTTGTTTATGCAATTGCACATATACGCGGTGGACAAGAAATGGGAAGACAATGGTATGAAGATGGAAAAATGATGAAAAAGAAAAATACTTTCACAGATTTTATTGATTGCGGAGAATTTTTAGTGAAAGAAAAATATACAAGTAAAGAACATTTATATGCACAAGGCGGAAGTGCCGGAGGTTTATTAATGGGTGCCGTAATAAATATGGCTCCAAATTTATGGCACGGCGTAATTGCACAAGTTCCTTTTGTTGATGTTGTAAATACTATGTTAGATGAAAGCATTCCTTTAACAACCAATGAGTTTGATGAGTGGGGAAATCCTAAAAATAAAGATGCATATTTCTACATGAAAAGCTATGCACCATACGAAAACATCGAAAAGAAAAATTACCCGAATCTATTGGTAACAACGGGTTTGCACGATAGTCAGGTACAATATTTTGAACCTTCAAAATGGGTAGCAAAATTAAGAGCTACAAAAACAGACAATAATATTTTGTTACTGCATACCAACATGAATTTTGGTCATGGTGGTGCAAGCGGACGTTTTGATTATTTAAAAGATATAGCATTAAATTATGCCTTCTTGTTTGCATTAGAAGGAATAAAAGAATAGCATTAAACAAATAATAAAATAAAAAATTAATAGCTCTTGCAAAATTTTGTGAGAGCTATTTTTTTGGGTAACAAACATTTTAATTTCTATTAAACTTCTGTTGCGTCGCACACTTGTACTTTTAAAACTTTATTCAACAATAAAAACCTTGTGTTATTTTGTGCCTTCATATTAATTAATGTAATGTGTGAGTAATAATTATTTTCAATTCAAACAATTTACAATTCAACAAGAAAATTGTGCCATGAAGGTTACAACAGATGCTTGTTTATTTGGTGCATGGTCTGCTGCTATTTGCCGCCATTTATCTGCCAATTCAATATTAGATATTGGAACAGGCACAGGTTTATTGTCTTTAATGTTAGCACAAAAAACAAAAGCATTTATTCAATCAATAGAAGTTGATGAACAGGCTACAATACAGGCAGAGCAAAACTTTCGGCAAAGTTGTTGGAGT
>Ga0116193_1002160_pt1 | contig 15246 bp, 10 predicted proteins | sample AD_UKC115_MetaG_FD_89892 | JGI IMG/M metagenome (GOLD analysis project Ga0116193, IMG submission 89892) | Active sludge microbial communities of municipal wastewater-treating anaerobic digesters from Hong Kong - AD_UKC115_MetaG | ecosystem: Engineered > Bioreactor > Anaerobic > Digestate... | reverse complement strand
GCTGTATGGCGTATTTTTTGGGATACGCGAGCGCCGCTTCCTTGCCCGTTTTGATCTTGAAAAGGTCCTTTATGGGCCCGAAAAAGCCTGACGATGGCGGAGCCGCCTGCCACGGACCCCAGCCGTAATATTTTACAACGTTATTCGTTACCGTTTTATTGCCTATTTCATATTTTACAGGCGTGGTCTGAGTACGCTGCCTGAACGCTATTCTTTTATAGACATCCTGCTCAAGTACGCCTATGATTTTATCTTCAGGATATATAGCCTTTAAATTTGGATCATTTTCAACCGCGCCGTGGTAACAATAATCGGATATGCCTGCAGGCGGCGTAAGGTAAGGTTCTTCATTGATTTTATTGTTATACTTATATGTCCTGGTTATGTTGCCGTACATTTGATTCGGCTGAGTGTCTTTTTTGGGTTTGAACCCTATAGCTTTAAATATTTTTTCGAGCGAATTGAGAGGATCGAACCCGGTAAGGTCGGTATTGCCCCTGCTTCCGCCGTCAAGAAGGCCGTGGTCTATTTCATCGACAGGGCTGCTTAACCATGAATTATGATATAACCCAAGATCGGTATTGCCGCCGTATTGATCTACTTTGGTGCTTGCAAGCTTATCTATCATCGATGGTTTTGTTTCTAATATACCGCTTAATGTCGGGTCCGCTTCCTTGTTAAGCTCGACAACGCAGTTTCGATAAAAAATCCTGCCGTTTACAAAAAACTGCTGAGGCACATACTTGCCTGCGAAGAAATTTACAGCCTTTTGCCACCATTTTGAGTTCAGCTTGGCGCGCCGGCTTGGAAGCTTTTCTTTTTTCATATTATTGACAAAAAGCGCGTGATCATACTGGATTGGAATGTCCTTGAAAAGCGCGATTTCCTTTTCGACCTGAACTTTTCTTTTTATGTTGTTGTACTTGGCAACGGATTCTATCGTTAAATTGCCAATTTTTCTAAATTCATCGAGTTCTTCCGAGAGCTTATATGAGACGGTTATAGAAAGTACCTCGCCGCGCGGCACTTTTGTTGTAACTTCGCTGTCGAATGTCTTGTTTAAATCCGAAATGCGTGCGTCGAAATTATCTATGAAATTTTTGGGGACACTTAACGTGAATTCTTTTTCGGTGGCGAATTTTTTATTCCAGCCGAGGTTTATCGCGTCCTGCGTAAAATCATTCGCGTTATTGAAAAGCAGATACATCGCCTGTTCAATCCCAGCCTCGGCAAGATATTGCGCCGTGGTTGCTTCGACATAATTAAATGCCTGCTGTGATTCGTTTCTCATCATGTATATCATCGAGAACCCGATTATCATCAGAAACAATATCACAAACATTGTAATTATGACAGTCGAGCCTGAATTTTTTTTGATTGTTTCATGATTTTTTATATCATTAATTTTTTTTATCATAACAAAAACCTCGCTTACTCTATTTGGAAAAGCTTTAGAAAGATTATACAAAAAATAATGATATTAGTCAACTTATATGCTTGAATACTTAGTTATCTAACACATTATAATCAGAAGGCTTTTTGCCGGCCATGTCGACGGCGTTTATATCCGCTCCTTTAGATATAAGAAAATCTATAATTTCATTATGCTTTTCGGAATACGCGTAATGAAGCGGCGTTTTCCCCTTGCTGTCACGCGCGTTAATATTCGCTCCGTTCGCTATAAGAAGCTCTGCTATAGCTTTTTTTCCTGAATATACAGCCTGGTGCAGCGGCGTTTCCATTGTCATAAGCTTTAATTTTATGACTTTGCCTGTATTTATGATCGGCCGGCTTTTAGCGTTTATGTCCGCGCCTTTTTTTATTAAGGTTTCGCATACGTCTTTTTTCCATGCGGCCGCCATAATAAGCGGCGTTATCCCTTCCTTGTCTTGCGCATTGACGTTTATTTTCTTTGATACGCACCAGTCGGCCATTTTCTCGTTACGGCAGTAATGCAGGAGCGTCGTGCCGTCGCTGCCGCATTCTAAAGGATTAGCGCCGCAGCTTACCAGATAATCGGCATAGGCCGGATCTTGAGCCCAAAATATCGGGGTTATTCCGTTTTTATTTTTTTCGTTTACATTCGCACCGCCGGATATCAATAATTTTGCCGTCTCTATATCACGCGCCTTATGAAGCGGCGTATCACCGTTAATATCCCTGGTTTTAACGTCGGCGCCTTTCTCTATCAGAATTTTTGTGTTTGCCAGCGTCTCCTTGAACGGCGCCGAAAAATGAAGCGGGCTTTCTTTTCGTTCGGTGAGTATATCTGTTTTCGCACCGTTTTGTATTAATAATTCCAGCTTTTCGCTGTTAAATACGGAGGCGGCATGATGCAGCGGTGTTTCGCCGCGGCTGTTTTGCGCGTTAATATCAGCGCCGTGTGCGATAAGTAATTTTATCACATTAATATTTCTGTTTGTGTGAAGCGGCGTGTTGCCTTTATTGTCCCGGCTGTTGACGCTTAAGCCTTTAGCAAGCAGCAATTCGGCAATTTCCGGCGCTTTTACGTCATGAAGGAGCGTGCCGCCTGAAAGTTTGTCGCGCACGTTGATATCAGCGCCGTTATTTATAAGTGCTTCAGCTGCCTTGACATTGTTTACTGTTTCAAGCGGAGTTTTTTCAAACTTGTTCCGTGCATTCACATCGACGCCGTTTTTAGCCAGTATGCCTATTACTTCAGGCTTGATGTCATAATTATGAAGCGGTGTGTCTGAATATTTCAGTGTTTCGTTTTTCGGATTGGCGCCATTTTTTAATAGCAATTCGGCCATTTTGGACTCGCGAGCCAGGTATAACGGAGTTCTGCCGTTGTTATCGCCGGCATTAACGTTCGCTCCCTTTGAAATTAAAAATTGCGCCATTTCCGTATTGCCCGCAAGCGCTGCTCTGAATAACGGAGTAATGCCGTCGTTATTTTTTGCGTTTACATCGGCCCCTTTTTTTAAAAGCGCTTCGACTATATTTTTTCGTCCGTGAGCGGCTTGATTGAATAACGGCGTATCGCCACGCTTATCGCGAGCGTTCACGTCGGCTCCGTTATCGATAAAAAAAATCGCCAGCTCATCGGTTTCACATGAATGTAAAAATGTTTCCATGTCTTTATCGCCGATATTGATGTCGGCTTTATTATCAATTAAGATTTTAGCGGCTTCTATGGATTTTACCTTGTGTATAGGAAAGTTTTTGGAATAATTATTTTCATTTTCCGATGCGAGTGCCGGGTTTTGTTTTAATAATCTTGAAATCTCGGCGATATTATCGCTGCTTACGGCTTTATGAATTTCGCCGGCCGCGCAAATATTAAAGTTAAAAGCTAAGATTATAGTAATGACTGTTGGATAAAAAAAACGGCTGTAATGCCTTTTCATAGTATCAACTCCGATTTTGATATGATATTAGTGGATTAAAATTTTTTCCATATTATAGCATAACTTTGTTAATTTTTATATAATGTGTGTACAATTAAATTTAAGTTAAAATTATTAAGAAAAAAGCCGATAAGTCATCTAAACCATATTTAATATATAAATAAAAATAAAAAATAATGACGGGGGCGTGGTTTAAATGTGTGAAGTGGATAAAGATTATGATTTATGGTCTCAATATAAATTAAATCACGACCCTTTGTTAAGAGAAAAGATAATTTTGCAGTATGCGCCGTATGTTAAGTATATAGCCGGCCGTATTGCGATGGGGCTGCCGCCTAATGTCGATATTGAGGATTTATATGGATACGGAATATTCGGCTTGATTGATGCCATAGAAAAATTCGAACCGTCCCGCAAAATACAATTTAAAACATACGCGCAAACCAGAGTGCGCGGGGCTATTTTGGATGAATTACGCAAACTCGACTGGACTCCGCGTTCGGTAAGGCAAAAAGCGCGCCAGCTTGAAAAATCATTTGTAGAGCTCGAAAACCTCCTCGGCCGTCCGGCTTCTGATGAGGAAGTCGCCAAGCACATGGGAATCGCGACTGAAGAATTATACGAAATTTATCGCGACACCCGCGGCTCGTTCGTGATGTCGCTTGACGATCTCTTATATTCTGAGGAAGACGGTGTGACTGTCGGCGACAGCGTGCCGGCCAGCGATAATGATAACCCGCAGAATAAAATAGAGCAGAAGGAAATGAAACTGCTCTTAACTAAAGCGATAAATGCCCTTGCGGAAAGGGAAAAGCTCGTATTAACCCTTTACTATTATGAAGAAATGACTTTAAAGGAAATCGGCGCGATATTAAATGTTTCCGATTCGCGTGTTTCACAGCTTCATACGAAAGCGATATTAAAATTGCGGGCTAAACTTGCCAATGTCAGAAATAAAAAATAAAAATACTAGCCCGCTATTGAAATTAAAATGTTTTGAAGTTCTTTTTGCTGATATGGTTTGATGAGCGAAGCTTTAAAACCAAAATTCTTGTAATTTAATACTATATTATTGTCAGGATTAATACTGGTAATGATCGCATTGACATTCGGGTTAATTTCTTTTAATTTTGACATAACCTCTTTGATTTTTTCAGTTTCATTTTCATTTGTACCGTTTTGAGTGCTTAATATTACCGCGTTAAAACAGGTTTCCTTTTTTTCAAACGCCTTTTTAAATTCCAAAATGAGATCATCATAATTGCTTGTCAGGCAGGCTTTATGCCCTGAATTTACGAGCATTTGTTCGGTCACTGTCAGGATTATCTCATCTTCGTCCATTAATAGCACATTTAAAATAAAATTATTTACCGGCTTACCGCCTTGATCGGCTGGGCCGTTATTATCGCTGCCGCATTCGGGCAGGTAAATTGAAAATGTCGTCCCGACATTTATGGTTGAATCTACGGTAACGGCGCCGCCGTGATTTTTTACTATTGAATATACGGTAGCGAGCCCGAGCCCGTTGCCTGTAGGTTTAGTTGTAAAATATGGATCGAATATTTTCTTTAAATTTTCAGGCGCTATGCCTGTTCCAGTGTCTTTTAAAGAAATTTTTATATAGTTGCCTGCATTTAATGAAAAAATTTCATTGCCGTTGACTGTGACATTTTTAATGGTCACGTCTATATTGCCGCCCTCCGGCATGGCCTGTTTCGCGTTTATAGCCAGATTTGTTATTACCTGGGCTATCTGCCCTTCATCGACTTCTACCTGCGCTATTTTGTCATTGATCATGAATTTACATATGACATTCGAACCTGTGAGAGCGAATTTTACAGATTCTTTTACCAGATCGCTTATTGTAATATTTTTTTTGATCGGAAATCCGCCCTTTGAGAAAGTTATAAGCTGCTCGGTAAGGTTTTTAGCTTTGAATGCGACTTTTTCGGCGCGAGTTAATATTTCATAGGTTTTTTCATCTTTTGCCACCCTTTTTTTGGCAAGCGATAAATTTCCGACCACGCCCATTAAAATATTATTGAAATCATGCGCTATCCCGCCGGCTAATATGCCTACCGACTCAAGTTTTGTGGCTTTTAACATTTCTTCGTCGGTTTTTTTTCGTAATGTTATTTCGCGTGAAACGATAACTGCGCGAATTTCGTCAAATGAGGTTTTATATGTTTTGGCATTGATTTCAAAAAGATTATAATTGCCGTTTTTAGCTTTCATTTTTATCGTTAATTCATGTATTGTTTTGCCTTGCACCTTAAATAATTTGTCGAATTCAGGTATTACTTTGTTAAGATCTTCGTGATGGATGAGGTCTAAAAATTTTTTTCCGAGGAGTTCGTCAGGGAAATATCCTGTAATTTCATTGTAGTTTGGGCTGACATAAAGGCAGTTGCCGGATGAGTCGGTTTCTATTATCAGGTCATAAATATTTTCGGTAAGTGTTTTATATCGGCTTTCACTCTCATCCAAAACTTGTTCTACCTTATGCCTTTTCAATATTTCATCCTGGATTTTGCTAAGCGAAAGCTGCAGTTCGTGCGTTCTTTCCTCTACACGGTTTTCAAGCTCGTTTTTTGCTTTAGTCAACTCAGTTTCAGCTTTTTTTCTTCTATAAATATTAATTATAAGTATTATTATGATTGCCGCCAGCAGCGTTAAGACGACTACGGCAGTGAGAAAGTAAAATTTATATTGCGCGTAAAAAGATAACGGTTTGTTTATAATGGTGTGATCAGGCGGAAGCTCGCTTTCGTTTATATTGTATAAGGTCAGCTGGTTATAGTTAAAGTAATAATTTGAGGGGCTTGACTGCTGTATAGGAATTTTTGAAGCTGACTGCCCGTTCAATATGCTCATTGCATAATCGGCGGCCATTTCGCCCTGCGTTTTTCCGCATATTAATTTTCCGCCCACGACTTTTTTCTCTAAATAAAAATCCCAGGCGCAATATGCCGGCACCTTCGCGCCGGATAAAATATAATCGATGCTTTCTTCAAGCGAAAAAAATTTTCCGGTGCTGTCCTGGCTGTAAGTTAAAAAAATTACCGCACTGTCATTTTCTAATTCTGAAACTTTCTTTGCAATTTTATCTATTGTCAGCGGGTCGTAAATTATAAATTCTAACCTGCCTTTAAATTCAGGCTCAATATCTTTTATCACTTTTTTATTCGCAATGCCGGTTGTGGTGTTATCAGTTATAAATACGATTTTTTTTAAGCCGGGATTTAAATTTAATGCTAGCGAAATATTATCTTTGATATTTATAGTCTCAATAATGCCGGTGACCATTTTTTTATTTTTTATTTTGGTTTCATCCAGAAAATTCACGCCGCAAAAAACAATGGGAATGTCTTTGAAAAATTCGCTGTAATATTTTTGCGTGAAATTAAACGCGTCATCATCGGTAGTTATAACTACATCTATTTTTTTCTGCGAGTATTTGAATTTCAAAATTTCAAAAAATTTCCGTAAGTATTCTTCGCTAAAATGTCTTTTGGTATCCATATTCTCCAAAAAAATTTCAGGATAGTTCAGGCTGCTCTGCAGCTTTTTTACGATGGCGGCACTTATATCGTCAGTCCATCTTAGATCGCGGTTATATGAGTTAAGGACAAGTATATGTTTTTTATTGCCTGCGAATTTTTCGAAAGAATCATATTTAAATTGCTTATTCAGGTAGGAATCGGCGCTTGCCGTGAAATTTGAAAGGTAACCGGCGATTAAAAGCATAAAGAAAAAATATCCCGATAATACTATCAGGAGAGCTTTATGGGGATATGATTTTTGGTTTTCAATTTTTCTTATCTTCATAAAAAAACAATTTTAATAATTTTTGGAATTCATCTGTTCGAGTATAAATCTTTCGCCGTCATATACGAGTTTGGTTACTGAACAGGGGCTGTAACGGAACTGCCAGAATTTTTTCAAGTCTATGTCGAGCGCCGCCAGCACTATTACGTTGATTAAAAGACGGTGCGTTACAATCAGAACACTTTCAAACGCATCGTCGTTAATTATGCCGTTTATAAACTTAAACGCGCGCTCCTGGACATTAACCACGCTTTCGCCGCGCGGCATTTTGAAAATATCAGGCGAAACGCACCATATATTAAATAAATTCGGGTACTTTTTTTTGACAGTCGTAATGTCTAAGCCTTGCCAGCTGCCGCAATTTATATCGATCAGTTCATTTTTGACCGTTATGTTTTTAAACTGCTGCATCGATGTAATGATCTCGGCCGTCTGGCGCGCCCTTGCAAGCGGACTTGAAAATACCGCGTCGATACTTATTCCGTTAAAGTAGGAAGCGATCTTATATGATTCTGCTTCTCCTGTTTCTGAAAGCTTTACATCTTCGTGGCCTCTAAAAACTTCTTTGTTTTCGTGGTTTAACGTCGAACCGTGCCTTATTAAATATATGGTTTTCATTTTTTTCCTTTTAAAAAAATTTCCTTCCGGCCTGGAAAGCGAGTGACATCAGCTTTTCATTTTTTAAGGCGTCGCCGGGGTTCGTAAGCCCGGCGGCCTTTATTTCATCTATTACGTTTATATGGTTGAATTTTAAAAAGTCGCGCATAACCGTGGCGGTAAGCTCGCACATCTTAATGTCGCTCGCGCCGCAAACCGATACGCTTATGCCGCTTTTTCCGGATAACTGCGATTCGAACTTTTCATTTAAAAACACCAGACACCTGTCTATAAATGTTTTCATACAGCCTGAAACACAATTCCAATAAACCGGCGAACCTAAAACAATGCCGTCGGCCGCGAGAAGTTTTTGCTTGAGCGCCGGCATGTCATCTTCGATCTCACAGTTTTGCGTTTTCAAACAGCCGTGACACGCAAGACAGGATTTTATATTCAAATCGTTTAAGTATATTTTATCAATAGTTCCGCCAGATGAACGCACACCATTCAACACTTCGTCCACTAAAATATCGGTATTGCCGTTGACACGGGCTGAACCTACTATTGCTAAAACGTGCATTTAAGCCTCCGGAATTTAACTTTATTATTTGAAATTTATATTTGGTTCCTAAAACGAAGCTATTATTTTTTCGTCTAATTCTTTTATTAACTCGCAAACCAATTTAACAGTATTATCTATGTCGTTGATATCCAGAACGCCGACGTGGCTGTGGATATATCTTGTCGGTATTCCAATAACTACCGTCGGTACCCCGCTTAATGAAAGATGAACCGAGCCGGCATCGGTGCCGCCCGACGATCTTACTGTGTATTGCACCTTAATTCCTTTTCTGGCCGCGGTTTTTCTTATGAAGTCAACGAGTTTAGGATTGGCGATCATTGTGGGGTCGTAAAGCCTGATCTGCGGTCCCGCTCCTAACTTGCCCTGAGCCGGGTATGCGGTTTCATTATTCGGCGTGTCATCGGCCGGAGGCGTGTCGATTACAAATGCAATATCCGGCGCGATATGGTGCGATGAGGTTTTGGCGCCGCGTAATCCGCTTTCTTCAAGCGAAGAGCCTACGCCGATTACTTCTACATTATTTTTTAAATTTGCGCAATTTTTCATTATTGAAATCATCGATGTCACGCCGGCGCGGTTGTCAAAAGCTTTGCCGCTTAACATATTAGGTTTGTTGAGTTCGCAAAATTCAGTATACGGGATTATAGGGCAGCCGAGGTCTATTTTATATTCATTTATAACTTCATCCGCTGACGCGGCGCCGATATCTATATATAACGAATCTACTTTCGGCGCTTTCGAGCGTTCATCGTCGCCTAACATGTGCGGCGGTTTCATTCCAATGACGCCTTTTATTAATTTGCCTGCGGTATTTTTTATCATTACACGCTGAGAAGGAAGCGTCTGTGTGGTCCAGCCGCCTAATGTAATAAATTTAATAAACCCCGACGGCATAATTCCGCGAACCATAAAACCGACTTCGTCTATATGCGTAAATATGCCGATTTTTGCTTTTTTAGGAGAACTCCCGCGCCCCGCTTTGTGGCGGCATATTATCGAACCTGCACGGTCGCGGTCGAAATCGCAGATTCCTTTTAATTCTTCTTTAACGATATCCTGGATTTCAGTCTCGAACCCGGTTACTCCGAACCCGTCTGAAAGTTTTTTCAATAATTCGTAATTTGGTGATTTTTTTTGATTGGCCATTTGTAAACTCCTATCTTTCTTATCTTTTAATAGTGAAGATAAAATAAAAAACGCTATACTTTAATACTTCAAAAAATGATATTATTTTATTTTGTTGTGCTATGGTCTATATAATGATAAGCGTCCCATGCGGCCGTAGCGCCGTCTGAACATGCAACTACTATCTGCCGGAAATTATCGGTGCGTACGTCGCCGGCGGCGTATAATCCTTCTATTTTAGTTTTGCAGTTCTTTTCGGTTATTATATAATTATCTTCGGTAAGTATTCCGGCAAGATGCGGGCTGTTTTTTATAAGCTGCGTATTCGGGCTGAGTCCGGCGAAAATAAAAACTCCATCAACGTTTAATAAACTTTCCTGACCTGTCAATACGTTTTTTATCGAGACTCCTTCCGTGAACTCATCGCCTTTTATATCGGTTACGACCGTGTTCCATATAACGTTAATTTTAGGGTGCGCTAATACCCTTTCGGCCAGTATTTTTTCGCCTCTGAATTTGTCGCGCCTGTGTATCAGCGATATTTTCGAAGCGAAATTTGTTAAAAAAAGCGCTTCCGTCAGCGCCGAATCCCCGCCGCCTATTACTGCGATCTCACGGTTTCTGTAAAGCGCGCCGTCGCATGTCGCGCAATACGATACGCCGCGCCCGGTAAGCCGTTCCTCGTTAGGAGCGCCGAGGCGCTTGGGCATATTGCCGGTTGCAAGTATTAATGTCCTGGATATTATAGTGTCGTTGCCGCCGTCGTTGATATATGTATGGAACATATGATCTTTTATTTCGATTTTAGAAGCTTCACACATGGTTTTTATTTTTAATCCGAACCTTAAAGCCTGATTTTGAATTCTTTCTATGAGTTCGGGGCCCTGGATCATGTCAGGAAAGCCCGGATAATTTTCGACTTCGGCTGTCGTGACAACCTGGCCGCCTAATATGCCTTTTTCTATTAATATAGTGTCAAGGCCGCTTCTTACTGAATAAATACCAGCGGTTAAACCGGCCGGACCGCCGCCGATTATTAATGTATCACAATTAATAGTCATTTTATTTTTCCTTTCTTTATTTGAAGGTAATTAAATATAAAAACTTCTATTGATTAAGTATTTATTTTAACATACATACATTAAAAATTCAAAACTTTTTACTAAACTTTTTTACCATAAACCGGTCCTAAGCTGTGTAGAAAATTGTTTCTTGACAAAGAAAAAAAAAAAATATATAATGAAGAAAATTTTACTAAAGGAGAAATATGATAATGAAATTCAAAACCTTCATTTTATTAGTTTTAGTAATGGCATTTTTAATACCAGGCGAGGCTTTCGCCCGTGACAACAAATTTAAACACAATGGCGAATTAAGCATATGGAATACCGATCTTTACGGTTCATTAGAGCTTAACAATACAGGTTATAGCTTGAAGTCAAACTTCAAAGGCGACGGCAATTTCAGCAAGAAAAATGCTGCAAGCTTCGGCTGGACATACAGCACAGGCAAACTTTCGGATGTATATGTCGGCTATACACAAATTAAAAACTCGGGTAATCTGAGAGCATACTCAACCGGCAATGTTAACTTTAACGGCGTTGTGTTCAGTAATACAGGCACCGCTAATATTAACCTCGATATTAAACTCGACGCATTTGACATAATGGGCGCAAGAGAATTGACAAAAGGCGAAAAAGGTTATGTTGATTTTATTTATGGCTTTAAAATAATGAAATTCAATATCGATGCTGTCGGTACCGATGCTGGTTTTACCAATGCGCGTTCAAGCTATTCAATCACTTTGCCGCTTCCTAATTTTGGCGTGCGCGGCGTTTATAATTTTGCTAAAGACTGGAATTTTTATGGTATGTTCTCAGGCTTCAGCATAAACCGCAGCGGCAAATCAGGCACTCTTAAAAATATCGATACAGGTTTCGAATATCATATTCCGCAGAAATCAGTCGGCGTAGATAACAAAAACAACCAGAAAATTGACTGGTATGTTCAGCTTGGATATAGAGCCGAATACATTAAAGGCAAAGACGATAATAACACAATTGTTATCGATCACGAAGGCCCGCAGCTTAAAGTTATCGGCAGATTCTAATTTTAAAATCCTTATATGATAAATGAAAAAGGGCGTTTTTAATACGCCCTTTTTTTATATTCTAAACTTATTATATTTTTATTTGATATTATGTTAAAATTTACTGAAATTCAAAAATCTTATACAATTAACGGAGTTTCTCAGAAAATCCTTGACGGTCTTTCGCTTGATGTAAAAAAAGGCGAAGTAGCCGGTGTTTTTGGTCCGTCAGGTTCGGGCAAATCGACCCTGCTTCACCTGGCCGGCTTGATTGACAGACCGGATCGCGGCAGTATCGAAATTAACGGCACAAATGTAAGTGAAATTTCAGGCTCTGAAGCTTTAAAATTTCGTAACCAGAAAATTGGTTTTGTATTTCAACATCATTTTTTGATTTCTGAACTTTGCGTTTGGCAGAATGTATGTTTTGGCGGCGCAATTAAAAATAATTGTTTTAGTATGGACTTGAAACAGAATGCACTGGAACTTCTTGATTTTCTTGGAATTATGAGCCTCGCTGAACGATGGCCCGAAAAGTTATCCGGCGGCGAGTCGCAGCGTGTTGCTATCGCGCGCGCTGTTTTTAATTCTCCGGATTTGCTGATAATGGATGAGCCTACTGGCAGCCTTGATTCGGCGAACAAAAAAGATGTCACGAAGCTTGTTTTGAAACTTGCCGCTGAGTTGAAAACTACCGTCTTAATAGCGTCACACGATAATTATATAATGGAAAATTGCTCTAAAATTTACAGACTGGCCAATGGAAAAATAAATTAACTTTATTGAGTTTTCTGTTGTATGTGAAATAAAAAAACTGCCGGGCGTTTTTACACGCAAGACAGTTTTTTTATTTTTTTGAGGTTAAGGCTCATCGGTTTTATTATGGTTTAATATATCGATAAAGTTTATGGTTTCCGACTGGATGTTTTTAATGCCACATTTTTATGATATTAAAAATCGATTATTTAAATCTTTGAATATTCGGGCAGGTATGCGCCGTCGCCGATAGCCTTCAGCGAGCCGCCCTCGATTGAAGCGTAAGGCATTATTTTGCAATTCTGGCCTATTATGCAGTTTACTATCTTTGCGTTTTTCCCGATAAACGTGTTGTCAAATATTATTGAACCTAGTATTTGCGCGCCCTCTTCGATTATGCAATGGTTTCCTACAACTGAATGGTCCGTTATGACCGCGTTTTCATGCACTATTGTCCGGTGTCCTATAGCTGACATCGATGCCATTCTTATTTTTTTGCTCATCTGGACATTGTCGCCGAGATATAAAGTTCCGCTGCGGCGCATATCGCTTATTTGGATGTTTACCTTGTTTTCCAGAATATCTTTATTAGCTTCCATGAATTTTTCGGGCATTCCGATGTCGGTCCAGTAATCATTGCTGTTATATGCGAAAAAGGGGACTTTTTTTTGCAAAAATTCAGGATAAAGCCCTATTTCCAAGGAATAATTCACTCCGTCCGGGATCATGTCGAACACTTCAGGTTCGAAATAATAAGCTCCCGCATTGATCATATTCGTAGTTATTTCATTCACTCCGGGTTTTTCTACAAACGCTTTTATTTCGCCGGTTTTTAATGTTTCGACAAGGCCGAACTTGCTCGGGTCCGCTACCGGCACAAGCGCGATAGTCGCCTTTGCGCCTTTTTCTTTATGATAATCAAGCATTTTGCCAAGGTTGATATCGGTCAGGACATCGCCGTTTAATACAAACGCTCCGTCGCCTTTTAAATGCTTCGACGCGAGTTTAACCGCGCCGCCTGTTCCCATCGGCTGTTTTTCGGGTGAATAGATAAGTTTTACTCCGTATTCGCTGCCGTCACCCAGTGTTTTTTTGATTAATTCGCTTAAGTGGCCGATAGCTAAAATTATTTCTTTTACGCCATACATTTTGAGAAGCTCTATTTGATAAGTAAGAAACGGCTTATTAACAATAGGCATAATAGGTTTTGGTATGTTAGTTGTAAGCGGCCTTAATCGTGTCCCAAATCCGCCGACTAAAATTATACCTTTCAATATCATCACCCCTAATTTTATTGTGCTTTTTTAAAAGCTATATTTATAATAAAAACATTACCTTTCAGCTGATTGTATAGTATGAGCGTCCTGATCCGGGTAATGATTTTTTAACTATAATATTAAATTAAATGTGTTTTGTCAATAACAAATTTACAGGTTGAAAATTTGTTTTTACGGCAATAAATTTTATGAACAGGCGCTTAACTGATAAATTAAAAATTCCTTAAAATCCTTGACATTTGAATAATACTTAAGTAAAATAACCATAATTAATAAAATTAAAAATAGTGTTTGCGATTTTGAATGTTAATTGATTCTGGAAGTGCTTGAGTTGCCGGAACATAATAATAAAATTTTGAATTTAATACTTGAAAATTTATTTGCGGCCGACATGAGTCCTGAGCGCGATTTCGATCGGACTATAGGATTTTTAAGGTCATATTTTGACGCCGGCCAAAACTTGAATTTCAATGCTGACGCTGGCGTTGAAATGCTGAAAATTTTAAATAACGCCGTTTACAGGTATATTTTTTCCGAAAAAATTGATTTCTCTGAGTTAATTTCATCGATTTCTGGTGCCAGGGAAAGAATAGCACCCGGTTATGCCGCTAAAAACAACGCTCATTCATTTTTTGAATTTATTGACTGCTATCGCATAGAATTAAAAAAAACAGTCAAATCCGCCATTAAAAAGAAAATGGAATTCGATTCAAAAAACTGCTCTAAACTTGTAGAAATGGTTTTGGAAAAAATCAACTTATTTTACAGTGAACTCTTTCTCCATATATCTAAAAATAAAAAAACTTTTGTCAGCGATACTTTAAAAAAATATCATAACCTGATTCATGAAAATTATGAAAAATTTAAAACCGATATTTTAAACTTTTTCAGCACAGATTCATATTATGAAATAAAATATGGATTTGACAGCACAGACCATAATTATCGTATAGACACGGTTGAAAACAGCATTTCATACCTTAAATTAAAGCCTTCTGACGCTGTTAATATAGCTCTGACAATAACGCCGTTTTCGTCTAAAATTTTAAATTATAATCAAAAAAAATTGCTGGCTTTAAATTTGCTTTTCGATTATCCGAAAATTTCAATGCCGCCTTCGAATTATTTATTTATATTCGAAATTAACGAAATTGAATCGGAGGAGGCTCTGCCTGAGGCTGAATCTTATTTTTTGAAGGCAATTTTTGAGAATTTGCAAACTTCAAATTTGAACGTTGTCTTTCAGTTTGAAAATAAAATTCAGAACCTTTTTATGCCGCTGATCGGCCATTTGAATTTAATACTCAATAAAAATGAAAATATAAATATCCTCGTGCAGTCGTTACTTAAAGAGATTGAAAAAATTTTCAATTGCGACTTCGCGGCCATGAGTTTTATTGAAAATATGACCGGAACTTTTTCGTTTTTGTGCTCGTCCGAACTAAGGGCGGATGATATAAATACCCTAAAGACCATTATAGACGGTGATGAGCACGTTATGTCCTCGCTTATCCAGGAATGCATGCTCAGCCAGAAAGTGATAATTTCCAAAAATATCGATATCGATATAAAGCTTACTGAAAACTCAGACAAAATGACATCTATCAAATCTGTTATGGT
>Ga0116193_1002158_pt1 | contig 15255 bp, 10 predicted proteins | sample AD_UKC115_MetaG_FD_89892 | JGI IMG/M metagenome (GOLD analysis project Ga0116193, IMG submission 89892) | Active sludge microbial communities of municipal wastewater-treating anaerobic digesters from Hong Kong - AD_UKC115_MetaG | ecosystem: Engineered > Bioreactor > Anaerobic > Digestate... | reverse complement strand
GGGAGGGGGTTGAGGCCTACCAGCGACACCAGGTCGAGCGTGAGAACGAGCTCCTGCAACCCGGCGTTGCTTTTGACCTGACGCGCAAACTGCTGCGTCTGAACGAGGGGGATGACGAGCACGTTGAGGTGGTCCTGCTGTCGCGTAACAGCGCCGATACCGGACTGCGGGTGTTCAACGCCATCGCGCATTACCGGCTCGGAATCACGCGAGCCGTGTTTACTGGTGGCACCGACACGTCGCGTTACGTGCCCGCACTGGGGTCGCATCTGTTTCTGTCGGCTGATCCCGAGGATGTCCGGCACGCGCTGGAATCGGGGCATGCGGCGGCGACGATCGTGCCGCAAGTCGATAGGCGAAAGGCTGGTGTTGCTGCCCACGATGAACTGCGCATCGCGTTTGACGGCGATGCGGTGCTGTTCTCGGATGAGGCCGAGCGCGTTTATCAGGCGGCCGGTCTTGATGCGTTCAGCCAATCAGAGCATCAGGCCGCGGGAACGCCGCTGGGCGGCGGTCCTTTCAAGAACTTCCTTGCCGCGCTGCACCGCATTCAAACCGGGTTCCTGCGGGAACGGCAGCCAATCCGCACGGCACTGGTGACGGCGCGCTCGGCACCGGCGCACGAGCGGGTGATTCGCACCTTGCGGGAATGGGGCATCCGCATTGATGAGGCACTGTTTCTCGGTGGACTTGATAAGGCCGAGTTTCTGCGCGCCTTTGGCGCGGACATTTTTTTTGACGACCAGCGACGCCATGTGGAATCGGCGAGCAGGGTCGTTACGGCCGGGCATGTGCCGCACGGCATCACTAACACGAATTAGATCCTGATGAATCTTGTATTTGAAGACGATGGCCAGATCAAGGCTGGCGCCGTTCTGTCTGAATCAGATGCCGCCGCGCAGATTGAACTGCCAGGCGGTCGCCGGATCAAGGTGAAGGCTGCCAATGCGTTGTTGCGCTTCGCCTCCCCGGGCGCCGCGCAATTGATGCAGGACGCTCAAGGCCAACTGACCGACATCGACATGATGTTGCTATGGCAAAGCGCCGAAAGCAGTGATGAGTTTGCATTCGGTGAGCTGGCAAGCGAGTATTTCGGCGCCGGCGCGACGGTCACCCAGCAAACCGCAACCTTGCTCGCGCTGCAGCAAGCGCCGATGTACTTCTACAAGCGCGGGAAGGGACGCTACAAACGGGCGCCGGAAGACGCACTGAAGGCTGCGCTTGCAAGTGTTGAACGCAAGGCGCGTGAGGCCGAGCAGATGGAAGCATGGGTAGTCGCGCTGGCAGCCGGCAACGCCCCACCAGAGATCGCGACACAATGGTCGCAACTGCTGCACGCGCCGGACAAGCAGTCGCTCGCCTTCAAGGCGCTGGTCGCCGCGGCTGATCGCGCCCGCATGTCGCCAGTGCATTTGCTGGCACGGGCGCGGGCCATTCCCTCAACGCACGCTTTGCATTACGATCGGTTTCTACGTGCTACGTTCCCGAAAGGCACTGCCTTTCCGGCGGACTTGACCGTACCAGCGCTACCTGACCTGCCGGTTGCCGACGTCGCAGCGTTCAGTATTGACGACGACAGCACGACCGAGATTGACGATGCGTTTTCACTTACCGAACTGGCCGACGGCGGTTATCGCTTAGGCATTCACATCGCCGCGCCGGCCGCCGCCATCAGTATCGGCAGCCCGCTCGACTGGATCGCCCGTGACCGGCTGTCGACGGTCTACATGCCAGGCAACAAGATCACCATGTTGCCAGAGGCGGTGGTGGCCGCGTTTTCACTGGATGAAGGCAAAGTGCCGACGGCGCTCTCGCTTTACGCAACGCTTGATGCTGGCCTGAATGTTACGGCGACTGAAACGCGGCTTGAACGGGTGCCCATCGCGAGCAACTTGCGTATCGCCGCCCTTGATTCGCTGCGCTGGCGGGATGCAGCCAACGACCACGAGCCCGCTTCGCGTCATGCCGCGGCGCTGCGGGTACTGCATCAGCTGGCGCAGAAGCTGGCGGCGTCGCGGGGCGAACAGATGGTCAATCGCCTTGACTACAACTTTAGGGTAGACGGAAATCCTGACGCTGTCGATTGCCGGATCGAAATCGCGGTCCGCCAGCGCGGGTCTCCGGTGGACACGCTGGTGTCGGAGCTGATGATCTTTGCCAACGTCACCTGGGCAGGCATGCTTGCGGCCAAACACTGGGCAGGGATGTTCAGGGTGCAGGCCGGCGGAAAAATCAGGATGTCAACGGCAGCGGGAGTGCATGAGGGGCTGAACGTGCCCCAATACTTATGGGCAACTTCGCCGCTTCGGCGCTATTCAGACTTGATCAACCAGCGGCAGTTGCTGGCCTTGATTAACTCGGAATCTGCGCCCTACCAGCGTGGCAGCGCCGATCTGCTGGCGGCCGTGGCGGACTTCGATGCCACCTATGCCGGCTATGCCGAGTTCCAGCAGCAAATGGAGTTTTACTGGTGCCTGCGCTTCATCCAGCAGGAAGGCATCGAGAAACTTTCGGCCAGCGTCATCCGCGAGAATCTGGTGCGGTTTGATCGCCTTCCGATCGTGCAGCGCGTGCACGACTTGCCGCCGCAGCCTGCGGGCACACAGGTGGTATTGGCGGTGGCCGAAGTGGACCTGTTCGAACCGGCCCTGCATCTTCGTTACGTCGAATCAGTGGGCGCAGCAGCAGATTCATCCGCCTAGAATGACGGAGTGAAGCGCGTCGCCAAGGTCATCCACGCGCCGGTGCCCCTTTCAGCGGCGCCGGGCATGAGCCCATTGCTGCGCTGGACACTGAGCGCGTCGCTTGGCGTTCACCTGATTCTTCTTTCTTTGCACTTTGAGCTGCCCAAGCTGTTCAAGGCGCCGGCCATCTCGCCGCCGCTGGAGGTATCCCTCGTCAATGCAAAGACCGCCTCGAAGTCGGCCCAATCCGACTTTTTGGCGCAGGCAAATCTTGACGGCGGCGGCAATACCGACGCCAAGCGACGACTCAGCTCGCCGTTGCCTCGCGCGGCGATGGACGCGCAGCAGACACAACTGGCGGCTGCGCGCGAACAGGTGGAAGCCCTTGAACGACAGACGCGCGAACTGCTGCAGCAACTGAAGTCGAAGAGTCAGACCAACACGGATCGCGAAGCTAAGGAATCGAACAAGGTTGATGCCGCCAACGCCTACCGGGAGTTGTCGGCGAAGGCGCTTGAACTGCAACGGCTGGAAGCGCAAATCGCCCGTGAATTCGACAGCTACCAGCAGCGGCCCAAGAAGAAGCACATCGGCGCCCGTGCGACCGAATACCGCTTCGCCCGCTACGTTGAAGACTGGCGGCAAAAGGTAGAACGGGTCGGCAACGCCAACTATCCGGAGGTGGCGCGCAGCCAGAAACTTTATGGGTCGTTGGTATTGACTGTCGGCATCAAGGCGGACGGTCGCATCGAAACGATCGAGATCGACCGCGGATCGGGCAAAAAGGTTCTTGATGCGGCTGCCCTGAAAATCGTCGAGCTGGCTGCGCCCTATGCTCCTTTTCCACCGGATATCCGCAGCGATACGGATATTCTTTACATCACGCGAACCTGGAGCTTCACCCGTGCCGGTGAACTGGAAAGCTCGGCCGGCTCGCTCCCGAAAGCGCCATGACAACGACGTCGCATGACCGCGGTCGCTATGCCGTGTTCGGCAACCCGATCGCACACAGCAAGAGCCCACGTATTCACGCGATGTTCGCTGCCAGCGTCGGACAGCACATAGATTACGTGGCGCGTCTGTGCCCGCTGGGCGAATTCGCGGTCGATCTCGAGCGCTTTCGCGACGAAGGCGGTGTCGGCGCCAATGTCACCGTGCCGTTCAAACTGGATGCGTTCGCGCTGGCGGGCGATGCGTCATTGCGCGCGCGCCAGGCTGGTGCCGCCAACTTTCTCATGTGGCGTGGTGACCACTGGTATTGCGACAACACCGACGGTGCTGGCCTGGTGCGCGATATCGAGACCAATCAGGGCGTCGCCCTGCGGGGCAAGCGCGTGCTGCTGCTGGGTGCGGGCGGTGCCGTACGTGGCGTGATCGGACCACTGCTGCTGCGCGAGCCCGCGGCGCTGGTCGTAGTCAATCGTACGCACGCCACCGCGGTCGAGCTGGTCGGGCACTACGCAACGCAGTATCCGGTCGCGGCATTGACTGCTGATGAATTAATCGCCGATGGACGGCGTTTCGACGTGGTGATCAACGCCACATCGGCGAGCCTTGGTGGCACGTTGCCAGTGCCCGAGGCGACATCGGTCTTCGCGCCCGATTCACTGGCCTACGACATGATGTATGGCAAGGCGCCGACCGTGTTTATGCAATGGGCTGGTCAGCGCGGCGCCGGCAGGACGAGCGACGGCCTCGGCATGTTGGTCGAACAGGCAGCCGAAAGCTACGTGCAGTGGCGGGGCGTGTTGCCGTTGGCGGCCCCGGTGATAGCGCAGTTGCGCGCTGAACTGCTGGCGTCCTGACGGCTGCGCCGGTCATGATTGTGTTGCTGCGCACCCTGATCCGCATGATCATGGCGGCCTGCATCGGCATGGCGCTGCTGTTCATTGCGGTGCAGGGCTGGTTTGCGTTGCTGGTCTGGTGGTATGCCGATCATGCGCCGCGCGAAACGGCGTTCATGGCCTATCGCATGGGCGAACTGCATGACAAAAAGCCGGACGCTACGCTGCGCTATCAGTGGGTTCCCTACGACAAGATTTCGCGTAACCTCAAGCGGGCGCTGATCGCGGCAGAAGACTCCAAATTTGTCGAGCACGAAGGCTTCGACTGGGATGGCATCCAGCTGGCACTGGAAAAAAACCGCAACAAAGGCCGTACTGTCGCCGGCGGCTCCACAATCACACAGCAACTGGCCAAGAACCTTTTCCTGTCTCCTGAAAAGAGCTATTTACGCAAAGGGCAAGAAGCGATCATCACGCTAATGCTGGAGAGCATGCTCGACAAGGAACGTATCCTCGAGCTCTATCTCAATGTGATCGAATGGGGCAACGGTGTGTTTGGTGCCGAGGCTGCGGCCCGGCGCTACTATGGTGTCGCGGCCGCCCAGCTATCCGCCGAGCAGGCTGCCCGTCTTGCTGCGATGGCGCCAAATCCGCGCTTTTACGAGCGCAATCTTGGCGCGCCGGGGCTACGCAAGAAGACCGGCATCATTCTGGCGCGGATGCCACAGGTGGAGCTTCCGGACTGACGGATAGCCGTCATGTTTTGCCCCTACAATCCTGATCATCGCGTTGTGTCGCTTGTGACCTTGGACGTTCCCCTTCCATGCCTGAAGCTCTCGATAAAGAGTCGCCTGTCGCTGGCAGTGCGAGCGTGGATGATGCGCTCACCGAAGCATTAGCCGACGTCGTCCTGCTGGTCCGGCAATATCGGTTGCTGTCCGGTTTTGCTGCAAGCCTCGCTGACACGCTCGACAATCCCTCGCAGAACCCGGTTGTGCAGGGAGTCCTGGCCAACCTCCGCGCGACGCTGGATGACCTGCATCCAGCCGACGTTGCGCATATCCTCGAAGCGTTGCCTCTCGACGAGCGGCTGTTCGTGTGGGACTTGGTCAAGGCAGAGCGCGAGGGCGACATCCTGGTCGAAACCTCGGATGCCGTGCGCGAAAGCCTTATCGCCAGCATGGACGCGCCGGAACTGGTGGCGGCTGCCGCCACGCTGGATACCGACGATCTCGCCGAACTGGCTCCGGATCTCCCGAGTGAGGTGGTAGAGGAGGTCAAGAAGACTCTCGATCCCGAAGAGCGCGAGCAGTTACGGCAGGCAATGTCCTACGAGGAGGACATGGTTGGCGCACTGATGGACTTTGAGCTGGTCGAAGTGCGCCCTGACGTGTCGCTTGAAGTAGTGATGCGGTACCTGCGACGCTTCGATGAGCTGCCGGCCAATACCGATCAGGTGTTCGTCGTAGATCGCGAGGACAAGTTGCTTGGCGTGCTGCCGACCAACGTGATTCTGGTCACCCATGAAGACAAGCTTGTCAGCGACGTGATGACCGAGCCAAAGATCAGTTTTGAGCCGACTGATCATGCCGACTCGGCCGCAGCGGCGTTCGAACGTTACGACCTTGTCTCGGCGCCAGTGGTGGACGCCAATGGCGTGCTGGTGGGCCGCGTGACGGTCGCCGAAGTGCTCGACTTCGTGCGCGAAAGTGCCGAGGAAGATCTGCGCGCCCAGGCGGGTTTGCGCGAAGAAGAGGATATTTTTGCCAGCGTCTGGAAGAGCGTGCAGAACCGCTGGCAATGGCTGGCGCTGAATCTGCTGACGGCGTTCGTGGCGTCGCGGGCGACCGATCTGTTCCAGGGTTCAATCGCCAAGCTTGCCGTGTTGGCAGTGCTGCAAACCATCGTTGCCGGTATCGGCGGCAATTCGGGCAACCAGACGCTAACCATGATCGCCCGCGCGATCGCGCTTGGACAGGTGGGCACTGAGCACTTCCGCCGACTCGTCAACAAGGAAATGGCGGTGGCCGGGATCAACGGCCTGATCTTCGGCGGCGCCATCGGACTGGTGATCGGTCTGATGGAGCAGAACTTGTTGCTCGGCTTTGTGCTGACGCTGGCGATGACGCTCAACCTGCTGCTCGCCGCCGTGATGGGCGTGGTGATCCCGATGTGGCGTTACCGTCGTGGCCAGGACCCTGCGGCCGGCTCCAGCGTGCTGCTGACAGCAGTCACCGACACCGGCGGCTTCTTCATCTTCCTCGGGTTAGCGACACTCATTTTGTTGCGCTGACCGGATTTCCTGACTAGCGGCTTTTTGATGAAACCACGACTTAATGAGGGTTACGGACTGTTTTTCATAAAAGTCGACATCAGTGAAAATCCTTTGCCAGCCCCCTTGCCCGTGTCGTTTCAGAAAAAAGGTGCCTGCACGACCCATAGGGTTCGCGAGGCCGCTACACGATGAGTGAAATCCTCCGCCGCGCAGTGCAGCTACATCAGGCCGGACGTGCTGCAGACGCCTTGCCGCTCTACGCCCAAGTGCTGGCGGCCGAGCCCGACAATCCGGCAGCGCTCTATTACGGCGGCGTCGCGGCATGGACAGACGGGCAGGCAGCGCTTGCACATGAGCGTCTTGACCGCGTGATTGCCATCTCGCCGCAACCAGTTGCGGATGCACACTACCATCGCGCTCTGGTGCTTGCAGCGCTGGGGCGTGATGCGGAGGCGGTTGCCGATTACCAGACAGCGCTACGCCTCAAACCAGGGTTTTCCGCTGCGCACAACAATCTTGGCGTGCTGCAGCGGCGCGCGGGTGCACTCGCCAGTGCCGATGCGTCGTTTGCGGCTGCATTGCAGATTGATCCCGGGCACATCGACGCGCGCTACAACCGGGCGCTGACGGCGTTCCAGCGTGGTGACCTGGCGCTGGCGCAAACACTATTGCGCGAGTGCATCAAACGCGCGCCGGAGCACGACGGCGCACGCGCAACGCTGGTGGACGTGCTCACGGATCTCGGGGAGCGCGCCGAGGCGCTCACACTGGCGCGTGCCAGTGCCAAGCGCCTTGCAGGCTCGCCGCCACTGTGCAATGCGCTGGGGCAAGCGGAGGAGGCCGCCGGCAACCCCGATGCCGCGCGAGCGGCCTATCGCGCCGGCCTGCAGGCTGATCCGGGCAACGCCACTCTGGCCATGAATCTCGCGTTGCTCGAAAACGAGAGCGCCAACGCGGCCGCTGCACAAGACGTGTATGCCGCTGCGCTTGCCGTACGCGACCACGCTGGTTTGCGCTTCCGCCGTGCCACCCAGCTACCGGTTATCCCGGAGTCGGAAGCGCAGATCGACGAAGTGCGCGCGGGCTTCGTGACCAATCTGCAGCAATTGCGCGAGAGCGGCGTTCGCCTCGACGATCCGCTCAACGACTTTGGCGATACCCCGTTCTACCTCTCGTATCACGGACGCGACGATGATCGGTTGCTGCTGCAGGAGCTGGCGCAGACGTTGCGCGCAGCGGCACCGTCGCTCGCCTTGGTGGCGCCGCATCTCGAGCAGGCACGGCGCAGCGGCAGACCGCGCGTCGGTATCTGCTCGCAGTTTCTCTACAACCACAGCGTCGGCCGGGCACTGCACGCCGTGATCGCCGCACTGGCCGGGGCCGATCTCGATCTGCATCTGTTTCAGGTCCCGCCGCTGATCAATGATCCGCTGGCAAAGAAAATTGCCCAAGGTGCGACGCTGCATCGCCTGCCATTCGATCTCACCGTCGCCCGCGAACAAATCGCCGCCACCGAGCTGGACTTGCTGATCTATCCCGAAATCGGCATGGAGGCGCTGACCTACTACCTGGCGCACGCCCGCCTTGCACGGGTGCAGTGGAACACGCTCGGCCACCCGTGTACCAGTGGTCTGCCGGCGATTGACACTTACGTGAGTTACGCCGCGCTCGAACCGGCGGGGAACGAGCGCTTCTATTCGGAAGCACTGCTGCGGTTGAACGGCCTGCCGTTCCCTGACTACCCTGGCGAGCCGTTGCCAGCGCGGCTGCGTGATCGCGAAGCGCTCGGTTACGGCGGTAGCGGGCCGCTGTTCATCTGCCCACAATCGCTGTTCAAGCTGATGCCGCAGTTCGATGCGACATTGCGCCAAGTTCTCGACGAGTGCCCCGAGGCAACACTGTTGCTCCCGGAGGCAGCCAATGCCGGGCAGACCGCCGCTATCCAGCGTCGCTTCGCCCAATCACTCGGGGCAGCGGCCGGACGCGTGAGGTTTTTCGCGCGTCGCTCGCGGTCTGAGTTCACCGAGCTGATTGCGGCCTGCGACGTTTTGCTGGATCCCTTCCCGGTGGGCGGCGGTATCTCCACGTGGGATGCACTGGCGGCTGGCACACCGATCGTCACCCTGCCGGGTGCCGCCATGCGCAGCCGTTTCGCCGCCGCCGCCCTCGTGCATGCCGGGCTGGCGTCCACCGTAGCGGCCGACGTGTCGGACTATGCGAGGGCGGTGGTAAGTCTGGCAACAGACCACGATGCGCGCGACGTATGGCGCGCAAAGATGACAGCCGCCGTGGGCGCAGTCCACCGCGATGCACAGGCCGTCAACGGATGGGTAGAGGCGGTGCTCACCGCTACGAGCACCACCACTGCGTAACAGTCCGTCAGCCTCCTAGGCCTTCGGCGGCGAGAATTTGACCACGGTCTGCTTCGCCTCGCCGAGCTTGTCGATACCGAGCGTGATCACATCGCCGGCCTTGAGATAGGTCGCGCTTGGCTTCTTGCCCATGCCCACGCCCGGTGGCGTGCCGGTCGTGATGATGTCGCCGGGCTCCAGCGTCATCAGTGTCGAGCAATAGGACACGATGGTGGCGATGTCGAAAATCATGGTCTTCGTGTTGCCAGTCTGCTGGCGCACGCCATTGACATCAAGCCACATGCCGAGCTTTTGCGGGTTGCCAACTTCATCGGCCGTAACCAGCCACGGGCCGATCGGGCCGAACGTATCAAAGCCCTTGCCCTTGTCCCAGGTCATGCCACGCTCAATCTGCCATTCGCGTTCTGAGACGTCGTTGACCAGACAGTAGCCGACCACGTGACTAAGCGCATCCTTCTTGCTGACGCTGCGCGCGCGGGTGCCGATCACCACGCCAAGCTCCACTTCCCAGTCAGTCTTGACCGAGCCTTTGGGCAGCATCACGTCGTCGTTTGGCCCCTGAATGCAGCTAGTCCATTTGTTGAACACGACCGGCTCTTTCGGAATCGGCAGGTTCGATTCGGCGGCATGGTCGGCGAAGTTGAGGCCGATGGCGACGAATTTGGCCGGTCGCGCAATCGGCGGTCCCAGCCGGGTCTTAGGCTTCACCAGCGGCAGTTTGGCCGGGTTGATCTTGGCGATCTTGGCCAGCACCTTGGCCGTCAGGTGCTCACCATCCCAGTCGTTGATGAGGTCAACGACCGAGCGGACATTGCCGTCAGCGTCAACGATGCCGGGCTTTTCCTGCCCGGGCTTGCCATATCGCACAAGTTTCATTGCTTCTCTCCGAAAAAGGACGACGCGCCTTCGGCGCTAGGACGACGGTCGCGCTACGCTTGACCTAGGACGACGGCCTGCGCTTTGCGCGGCCTGGGACGGGACCTGAAAACACGACACATGACGAAACAAACTCCAAAAATTTTGGGACATTGGAATCGCACAAACGACGTCGCAAACCTTTGCGTCATTCGTCCCAGGTGAAGCGAAGCGACACCGTCGTCCTAGCGCCAACGGCGCGTCGTCCTCGATTTGACGGAGTCAAATCGTGATTCCGCCGTCAATCATGTATGCGTTGCCTGTCGCAAAGGCCGACTCGTCGGAGGCAAGGAACACTACCAGCGGCGCGATCTCTTCCGGCTTCGCCAGACGGCCCATCGGTTGCCTCGACACGAACATCTTGCGCGCCTCATCGATATCGCCGAGCGCCGCCATACGGTCGTGCAGCGACGGTGTATCGACGGTGCCGGGGCACACGGCGTTGCAGCGGATGCCGCCCTTCACGTAGTCCGCCGCCACACTCTTGGTCATGCCGATGACCGCGGCCTTGGTCGCACCGTAGACAAAGCGGTTGGGCAGGCCCTTGATACTGCCGCAGACGCTCGCCATGTTGATGATGGAGCCGCCGCCGCTGGCCACCATGCGCGGCAGCGCCGCCTGAATTACCTTGAACGGCGCCCGTACGTTGAGGTTGAAGGAAAACTCCCAGTCCTCGTCGTGCGTCTCCATGATCGTGCCCTGGTGCACGAAACCGGCGCAATTGAACAGGACGCTGAGCGGCGGCAGGCCCTCGATGGTGAACTTGATTTGCAGGTCGTCGAGCACATCGAGCTTCTGCGTCACGATGCCGGGGTGGTCATTCAGTGATTCCAGCAGTTTCAGGTTGACATCGGTCGCATAGACCGTGGCACCTTCTTTTGCCATGGCGATGGCGGAGGCACGCCCGATCCCCTGCCCCGCAGCGGTGACCAGCGCCACTTTGCCTTTCAATCGATCGCCCATGTTCCTCCCGAAATTGCGTTGGCGCCAGCACTTCATGACGGCCGGTATTCGCCGTCCGTCGCAATCTCGTGTGAATGACAAGACAAGTGCTTCAAACCATTATAGGAACGACGTACCATTAGAAGCTGTATTTGTCTCACGTCAGACGTCCACGCGCCGTCATTGACCTGCCAATCATCATGCTGTCTGCCGCCCAACTCACCATCCGCCTGCATCCGAGTGACGACGTTGTTATTGCGCGCGTGCAACTCATCTCCGGCACCGAGCTGCGTAGTGAGGGTGTCACTGTCCGGGGCATGGTGCCGCCGGGCCACAAGGTTGCCACCAAAGCGATTGCACAGGGCGCTCCGGTGCGCCGCTACAACCAGATCATCGGTTTCGCCAGCAAGCCCATTGCTGCCGGTGAGCATGTACATGTCAATAATCTCGCGATGGGTGATTTCGAGCGCGACTATGCCTTTGGTCTGGACGTCCGCCCGGTCACCGCTGCGTCAGCGCCTGCCACGTTCATGGGTATCAAGCGGGCTGATGGCCGTGTGGCCACCCGCAACTACATCGGTCTGCTTTCTACCGTGAACTGTTCGGCCACGGTGTGCAAGCTGATCGCCGATCACTTCCGCCCCGGGCCGAATTCACCGCTGAGCGCGTTCCCGAACGTTGACGGCGTGGTTGCCATCACCCACTCTGTCGGTTGTGGCATGGATGTGCACGGCGAGGGCATGACGCTGTTGCGGCGCACGCTGGCCGGTTACGCACGGCATGCCAACTTCCATTCCGCGCTGGTGATCGGCCTTGGCTGCGAGGCGAATCAGATTTCGAGCTTCAAGGCGGCAGAGGGACTGGACGACGGCCCCGCGCTGCACAGCTACAACCTGCAGGATGTCGGCGGCACCGGCAAGGCGGTGGCGAAAGGTATCGAATTGGTCAATGAACTGCTGGTCGATGCCAACAAGGTCAAGCGGGAGCCGGTACCGGCGTCGCATATCACCATCGGTCTGCAATGTGGTGGCAGCGATGGCTATAGCGGCATCAGCGCCAACCCCGCGCTGGGCGCTGCAGTTGATCTGCTGGTGGCCCATGGCGGCACGGCGATCCTGTCGGAGACGCCGGAGATCTATGGTGCCGAGCATCTGCTTACGCGCCGTGCCGTGTCTCGTGCGGTTGGCGAAAAGCTCGTCGCCCGTATCAAGTGGTGGGAGGAGTACACCGCTCGACTCAAGGGCGAGATGAATAACAACCCGAGCCCTGGCAACAAGGCGGGCGGACTCACCACCATTCTCGAAAAGTCATTGGGCGCGGTTGCCAAGGGCGGCACCACACCGCTGGTCGATGTCTACGAGTACGCGCAGGCCGTCGACAAGCACGGCTTCGTCTACATGGACACGCCGGGCTATGACCCGGTGAGCGCGACCGGCCAGGTCGCCGGCGGCGCCAACCTGATCTGCTTCACGACGGGCCGCGGCTCGGCCTACGGCTGCAAGCCTTCGCCCTCGCTGAAGCTCGCCACCAACAATGCGCTGTGGATTCGACAGCAAGAAGACATCGACATCAACTGCGGCGACATTGTCGATAGCGGCGTTGCCATCGCCGACAAGGGACGTGAAATTTTCGAGATGATCCTCGCCACGGCGTCGGGCCAGGCGAGCAAGAGTGAGCGCTGGGGCTACTGCGCCGATGAATTTGTGCCCTGGTACATCGGCGCGGTGATGTAGTGGCAGACACTGGGGGAGAGAGCGAAGCACAACGCGTTCACGCCAGCGGTGGCGGCGAGTCCGCGCGCTCCGCCCAGATCCGTACCGGTCTCTACCGCAAGGAAGCCATCGCCCATCAGCGCGAGCGCGCCTGGGGGGACTTGGTGGTTGCCACGCCACGCGCGGCGCGCTGGCTGGCATGGTGCAGCGTGCTGCTGGCGGTCACCTTCGTTGTTTTCCTGCTCACCGCGCAGTACACCCGCAAGGCCCGCGCGCCCGCGGTGCTGGCCTACGCCAACGACCCCGTGCTGGTGGCCGCTACCGAGGCCGGCACGCTGGTGAGCGTTGACGTGAGGGCGGGTGACAGCGTCAAGGCCGGGCAGCGCCTCGCCACGATCTCGACCGAGCGCACTGCAGGCGGCGAAGCGGTGTTTGCGGCGGGTGAGCGTGATGCCCAGGCTCGTCGCTCGGCCATCGCCGGTGAGCGCAGGCAGGCACAGGCGCTGCTGGCGGCCCAGCAAACCCAACTCAGTGCGCGGATCAACGCCATGACTGCGGAGACATCGCAACTCGGCCGCGAAATCGCGGCGCAGGAGGATCGTGTCGCCCAGCTCAAGGGACAAGTAGAGCGCTATCGTCAGCTCGCCCGCGACAAATTTGCTCCGGAGCTGCAGGTCCAGCAAAAGCAGGACGATCTCGCCGAACAGGTGGTCAAGCTGGAGTCGCTCAAGCGCACCCGTACTGGCATCGAGCGCGATCTCGCCATTGCCCGCACCGAGCTGCCGACCTTGCGCGCCACGGTGGAGGGCAAGCTCGCCACCCTCGCGCGCGACGAGGCCAGCTTGTCACAAACGTCCCGCGAAAGCCTCGCGCGACGCGCCTACGATGTGACTGCGGCGAGCGACGGCACCATCGAGCGCGTGATCGCACTGAGCGGGCAGACCGTTGCGGCGGGTGCCTCGCTGATGCAGATGCAGACCGGACCGCGCATGCTGATGGCTGACATCTACGTGCCTACCCGATCTGCCGGCTTCCTGCGTGAGGGCCAAAGCGTGCGGCTGGCGATTGACGCGTTTCCGATGGAGCGCTTTGGTCATGTCGCGGCGACTGTTACCGAGGTGGGTCGCAGCGTTATTTCGCCGGGCGATACCGGCTTTCCATCGACCATCCGTGAGCCGGTGTTCCGCGTTCGCGCGTCGCTTGCGTCGCCGTCGATTGCCGCCTACGGCGAGACCTGGCCGTTGCGCAACGGCCTTGCGGCTCAGGCAGATATCGCCCTCGATTCGCGGCCGCTATACCTGTGGCTGATTGAGCCCATCCTGCGCCTGCGGGGGCGGCTGTGAGCGCTACGCTTAACTTCCGTCGTCGGCCGGTGCCGCTGATCATGCAGACCGAAGCGGCGGAATGCGGACTGGCCTGTCTCGCCATGATCGCCGGCCATCACGGCATCGAGACCGATTTGCAAACCATGCGGCGCGAGCACGCAGTGTCGCTGAAGGGCTCAACGCTGAAGAGCCTGATCGACATCGCCGACAGCATGAATCTTGCGGCGCGCCCGCTGCGCGTGGAGTTGCCAGCGCTACGACAGTTGCGGCTGCCGGCAATCCTGCACGTTGATTTCAACCACTTTGTGGTGCTGACGGCGGTACATGCCGATCGCGTTGAACTGCACGACCCGGCGCGCGGCGCGCGCACGCAATCGATCACTGAATTTTCCAAGCACTTTACCGGCATCGCGCTGGAACTGACGCCGACACCGGCCTTCGCAAAGCGTCGCAGCGTCGAGCAGTTCTCCATCTGGTCCATCGTCGGCGGTGCCCGCGGCTTCCGCAGCGCCCTGCTGCGGCTGGTGGCACTGGCGCTCGCCTTCGAAGTGTTCGCACTGGCGATGCCGTGGCTCACCCAACTCACGGTTGACGAAGTGCTGGTGTCGGCCGACCGTGACCTGATGACGGTGCTGGCTATCGGCTTTGCGCTGCTGGTACTGATCCAGACGGCGATTGGTGCCCTGCGCGGCTGGCTGCTGCTGCACTTGACCAACAGCCTGTCGCTGCAAGTGCTGACGCAGTTGTTCTCGCACCTGTTGCGTCTGCCGCTGGCGTTCTTCGAGAAACGCCACGTGGGCGATCTGCTCTCGCGCTTCGCCTCGATGGATGCCATTCAGCGCACGCTCACCGGCAGCTCGCTGGAGGTGCTGATCGACGGCGTGCTGGCAATCAGCATGTTTATCGTGATGGCGATCTACAACCTGCACCTGACCTTTGTGGTGCTGCTGGTTGCAGTGCTCTATGCGCTGCTGCGCTGGGCGCTGTTCCGGCCCATGCGCGAAGCGGTGAACGAGCAGCTCGTCTTCGCCGCCCAGCAGCAGACGCACTTCATCGAGAGCCTGCGCGGCATCCAGGCGATCAAGCTGCACATGGGCGAGGCGGACCGCCTGTCGCGCTGGCAGAACGCGGTGGTGGACACGTTGAACGCCAGCATCCGCGCGCAGACGCTCACGCTCACCTACAAGACGGCAAGCTTCGCGCTGTTCGGCCTGGAGAACGTGCTGATTGTCTGGCTGGGTGCGCG
>Ga0116193_1002157_pt1 | contig 15256 bp, 13 predicted proteins | sample AD_UKC115_MetaG_FD_89892 | JGI IMG/M metagenome (GOLD analysis project Ga0116193, IMG submission 89892) | Active sludge microbial communities of municipal wastewater-treating anaerobic digesters from Hong Kong - AD_UKC115_MetaG | ecosystem: Engineered > Bioreactor > Anaerobic > Digestate... | reverse complement strand
TAGTTTTTCCGTACTTGCCGTAGTTATAAGTTTTTGTAAGATTACCCTGATTGTCATATTCTTTTGAAACTTTACCGGATGCGTCATACTGTCTGTAACCTAAAAGTTCTCCGAATTCATTTTTTACGGCAGCCATATCAGTGCCGCTTATTTTTGTTGCTATGCTTGTTAGATTACCTTTGGCATCCAAAGATTTAGTCGTTCCGCCCAAAGCAAAAGTCATCGAGCCGTCTTTCGATATCGACAGAGACATTTTGCCGTCAGGAGTGTAATAAATTCTGTTTCCAGAAGAATCAGTGGCTACAACAGGTCTGTTAGGGAGAATATTAACCATCATTTTTGGAGTTGCAAAATTTCTTAAATCGGCTATGGTTCTTCCTTCAGGCCCGAAAGTGTAAGGAGAAGGAGCCTCTAAAAAAGATGCCCAAGTATTACTTGCCGCCAGCATAAAAGTCAGTACCAAAACAATTGTTTTTTTCATCTTTTTTACCTCCTCCCTATTTCCCTCAAACAAATTATACTAACTCTGTCTGAAAAATAATAGAAAAACTTGTGAAAAATTTGTAAAATCTCAGAGCTTTTTATACGCCGTATCATAAACCTCGTAAATTTCAAAAGCTACCTCATCAACAATAAGAGGCATATTTTTAGGAGGCAACACTTCTCTGCCGAGACAAATTACATTCTGCCCGTCAAGTTTTTTGAGTTTGTTTTTCTTGTCTATCATCATAAAACGGTCGCCGAAAGAATCGGTAATTATTACAGCTTTAACATCTTCGCCTTTTAAATTCTTTCTTGTTTCAAAAGCTATCTTTCCTTCTACAACATCAAACAATACGGGTTTATTTAATATGGCATTGACAGCAATTCTTGATTTTATTTTTTTCAATGCCTTTTCTTTGAGTTTTTCCTGTTCCTGTTTTGATATTTTCTCAGCCTCTTGAGCTGTTATTTTATTTGGATTCAATGCGGCATTTTTAGGCATAAATTTTTCAACTGTCAGAAAAAGCCTTATCGGATGTCCGTCAATATTGTCGCCTTCCTTTGGAATGCGCATTTTTGCTATAAGGCTGACTTTCTGATCAATATATTTTTTCATTTCGAATTTATCGGGATTTTCAACAAAGTAATACAGTTCATTGTCGCCTGCAAGGTAAACCGAATCATTTTTTGCAAGTTTCAATTTGCCGTCGACATTCATAAGAACATTTTTAACTTTGTATTTAGGGCCGTCCTGCCATTTTGCCTTCATGTATTTTGAAACCAAAACAGGAGCAACAGCAACAGAAATAGCTATAATAACTATAATGCTTCCGAATACAAACCATTTTTTATTTGCGCTGGATTTTGTTTCTTCCATGAAAACCTCTCCTATGTTTATAGTTAAACTGAACTTGAAAATTTTCCATTGTTATTATAGCACTATCTTTCGTTTTTTTCAACACAAAAAAACAAACAAAAATAATATCGTTTTGGATTTTATTTAACGGTTTGAGAAACTTATCTTTTAGAATCTGTTTCTCTGATTTGGACTTTTCTTATTTTGCCGCTTATTGTTTTTGGCAGTTCTTTCACAAATTCAATTAATCTTGGATACTTGTACGGAGCAGTTACTTTTTTAACATGATTTTGAAGTTCAACTATCAGAGCGTCGCTCGGTTCGTATCCCTTTGCAAGAACAACCGTCGCTTTAACAATTTGCCCTCTGTCAGGGTCTGGAACTGCCGTGATCGCGCATTCAAGCACGGAAGGATGTTCAAGAAGAGCACTTTCAACTTCAAAAGGCCCTATTCTGTATCCAGAACTTTTTATAACGTCGTCGGCTCTTCCGACAAACCAGAAATAGCCGTCTTCATCTTTGTATACTACGTCTCCTGTGTAATAATATCCGTTTTTCCAAACGGAATCGGTGACTTCTTTATTTTTATAATATCCGCAAAAAAGGCCGAGAGGTTTCCCTTTGCTTACGTCTATAGCAAGAATTCCTTCTTTGCCTGGTTCGCACGAATTGCCGTCGTCGTCAAGAATATCAATTTTATATGCAGGAGACGGCTTTCCCATTGAACCGGGTTTCGGTTTTACCCATACAAAATTGCCTGCCATTATCGCGCTTTCGCTTTGTCCGAACCCTTCCATAATGGTATGGCCTGTAAGTTTTTTCCACTGCTGCAAAACTTCAGGATTTAAAGGTTCTCCGGCCACTGCGCAGTATTTTAATTTTGAAAAATCATATTTTGATAAATCTTCTTTAATCAGATATCTGTAAACGGTCGGAGGCGCGCAAAAAGTGGTCACGTTATGTTTTGTTATCACTCCCACAATGTCTATCGGAGTAAATTTTTCATGATCATATACAAAAACGGCGCTGCCTGCTATCCACTGACCGTAAATTTTACCCCATCCGGATTTAGCCCAGCCAGTATCGGCAACAGTAAGATGGGCTCCGTTATCCTGCACATTCTGCCAATATTTAGCAGTAGTTATATGCCCGAGCGGATATGTAAAATCATGAAGCGCCATTTTCGGCATGCTTGTAGTGCCTGACGTAAAATAAATAAGAAATTTATCGTCGTTTTTTGTTGCTTCTGTCCCTTGAGGTCTTTCGAAAACATCAGATTGTTTTTCTATTTCCTCATTAAAAAAATGCCAGCCGTCAATTTTTCTGTCAACAGAAACTTTGATTTTTAAGGCAGGCGAATCTTTATGGGCGCTGTTAATGTGGTCGACAACTTCCCTGTCTCCCACGGATACTATCATTTTAACGTCCGCGGCATTATTTCTGTATGTTATGTCTTTTTCGGTAAGAAGATGAGTGGCAGGAATAACTACCGCCCCTATTTTGTGAAGAGCTACGGCGCAAAACCAGTACTCAAACCTTCTTTTCAAAATCAGCATTACAAAATCGCCTTTTTGAATTCCCAATGACTTAAAAAAGTTTGCAGTTTTATTGCTGTACTTTTTCATATCCGAAAAAGAAAAAGTTCTTTCAAGGCCTTTGTCGTTGCACCATACAAGACATTTTTTATCAGGAGTACTGTCGGCTGTAGCATCAACCACGTCAAAACCGAAATTAAAATTTTCCGGTACGACAACCTCATAGTTGGCGGCAAAATCCTCATAAGAAGTAAAATCTTTCTTTTTAAGAAATCTGTCTAGCAGCATTTTTGGTTTCCTTTAAAAAACAACAGCTATAAATTTTGTTATTTTTACGCCGACTGCAGTAACATAATGTTTGCAGTTAGAATCAAAATACAAAGAATCTCCTTCATTTAAAATAATTTCTTTGCCGTCAAGATAAACTTTTAAAGAACCTTCCAAAACATACGTAAATTCCTGACCTGAATGAGAATACGGCTGAAGCTCTTCATCTTTTTTATCTTTTGCCGTAACAAGAAATATCTGCGCTTTTTTATTTGTAAATCCGTAAGCTATGTCCTGATAGTCGTATTCTTTTCTTCTTTCAACCGTTACACCTTTTCCCTTTCTGACAATGCTGTACCTGTTCAAATGGGGATTCTGTCCCGTAATAAGCGTTATAAACTCAACCTGGAATTTTTCGGCTATTTTTTTTAAAATCCCTATCGGAATATCCTGCTGCCCGTTTTCATATTTTTCATAAACATCTTTCGGCACATTCAACTCTCTTGATAACGACTCAAGAGAAATATCGGATATATCCCTTAAAGTTTTTATTCTTTGGGCAATGTCTTTTACATCATCTTTCATTTCAGCCTCCGGTTATTCTTTTCCGGCAAATTCCATCTGCTTAAAGAAATCTTTATTTGATTTTGAAGATTTCATTCTCTTTGTAAGTTCTTCTATTACTTCTATCGTATTCATATTGCTCATCACATTTCTCATAATCCACATCTTGTTCTTTTCATCTTCGCTAAGCAGCAATTCTTCTTTTCTTGTGCCGGATCTTAACAAATCTATTGCCGGATAGAGGCGTCTGTCGGCAAGTTTTCTGTCAAGATAAACTTCACAGTTGCCGGTCCCCTTAAATTCTTCAAATATAACGTCATCCATTCTGCTTCCTGTTTCAATAAGAGCAGTCGCTATTATCGTCAAACTTCCGCCTTCCTCAATATTTCTTGCAGCTCCGAAAAATCTTTTAGGTTTCTGCAAAGCGTTTGAATCAAGACCTCCGGAAAGAACTCTTCCGCTTGAAGGTATCGTTGCATTGTAAGCTCTTGCAAGTCTTGTTACAGAATCAAGCAAAATAACAACATCTTTGCCGTGTTCTACAAGTCTTTTTGCTTTTTCCAAAACCATCTCGGCAACCTGTATGTGTCTGTCGGCAGGTTCGTCAAAAGTCGAAGATACAACTTCTCCCTTTACAGATCTTTGCATATCAGTTACTTCTTCAGGTCTTTCATCTATAAGAAGGACCAAAAGAACTATTTCAGGGCAGTTTTCCGTAATTGAATTTGCTATTTTCTGAAGCAAAACCGTTTTACCTGTTTTAGGAGGCGCGTTAAGCAATACTCTCTGTCCTTTTCCTATAGGTATAAACATATCTATTATTCTTGTTGATATTTCTGCAGTTGTTGTTTCTAAAATTATTTTTTTATCCGGATATAAAGGCGTAAGATTGTCAAAAAGCGGCCTTTCTCTTATTTTATCAAGATCTTTTTCTCCGTTAACCGATACTATTTTCAAAAGTGCGAAATATTTTTCATGATTCTGGGGAGGTCTGACATATCCGCCTACGGTATCGCCTTTTCTTAAAGCAAATTTTTTAATCTGGGGTGGTGCTATATAAATGTCGTCCGGACCTGAAAGATAATTATAATCGGCAGATCTTAAAAAACCGAATCCGTCATGTTTGATTTCCAAAACGCCTTCATCGTAAGCCTGGCCTTTTTCCTTCATTTCGGCTTCAAGAATTTTGGCTATCAGCTCCTGTTTTTTTAAACCTGTGATAGTCTCAAGATTCATGGCCTTTGCCATTTTCACAAGTTCTACCATTGTTTTTTTAGACAACACAGTCTGTTCCATGACCTGCTCGGACTGCTCGGACTTTTTTTCTTTTTCTTCAGCCATTACCATCTCCCATTGATTAATTTTTTATTAGCATTTGTTGATTAATTTTAATGATTTTTATTTGTGATTTATCGGTTTGCATACTTTGTTTTGTGGTGGAGGTTCAGGTATTGCTGTTAACTTTAACCTTTTTTAAAACTTTATTATTTTAGATTATTGTGCGACAAAACAATTTTATGATTTGACCGTATTCTATACTTTTTATATTTTAAAGTCAATATCCTTATATTAGTTTCCAAAAACATTGAAAAACAATATATTTTTAGCCGTTTATTGCAAAAGTAAAATCAAATGTGTAAAATACTTAAAATATTGTTTTCTGGAGGGGTTCATGGCTAATAAAAAAATCGGAATCATAACATCTGGAGGAGATGCCCCCGGAATGAATGCGGCAGTAAGGTCAATAGTAAGAACAGGCATATATAACGGATTTGATATTATAGGATTTAAAAGAGGGTTTAAAGGACTTCTTGACGGAGAATACGTTAATCTTACAATAAGATCGGTAAGCGGAACAATAAACCGCGGAGGCACAAAACTTCATACCGGAAGATGTCCCGAAATGAAAACGAGCGTCGGCATGAATAAAGCCGTAAAAATAATAAAAGAACTCGACATTGACGGTCTTGTAGTTATCGGAGGTGACGGATCTCTTGCGGCCGCAAACGCTTTAAGCAAACACGGAATCAAAGTAATATCAATACCGGCATCGATAGACAATGATGTTTTCGGAACAGACGAAACAATAGGATATGACACTGCTTTAAATACAGCTGTTGAAGCCATAGATAAAATAAGAGATACGGCAAACAGCCATGACAGAGTTTTTGTAGTCGAGATAATGGGAAGAGAACACGGATTTCTTACTCTTGCGGTAGGAATGGCGGCCGGAGTGGAAGTTATAATAGTTCCCGAGGTTAAAATCGACAAAGAACAATTGTACAAACAGCTTAAACAAGGATTTATAAACGGAAAAACATCTCTTATCATAGCTTACGCCGAAGGCTGCGGAAATTCAATACAGTTTGCCGAAGAAGTCGCAAAAAATACAGGAATGGACGTGAGAGTAAGCAACCTCGGTTATATTCAAAGAGGCGGCACTCCTACGGCAAGAACTAGAATTCTTGCATCAATTTTCGGAGCTCATGCCGTAAAACTTTTGAGCGAAGGAAAATCAAATATTCTTGTCGGAATTACAAACGGACAGATATCTTATACGCCTATTGAAACGGCGATCAGTTCCGAAAAAACTTTTGATATAGAAAGCTATAACATATTGACAAAACTGTCCATATAATAAATATGAATTTGCTAATACACGGAACAGGAACACAGGCTAAACTTATCTACGCGGAGATCTGTCGCGATAAAAAATATAACGTGGCCGGATTTACCTGCGACGATGAATTTTTTAAAGACGAAAACTTTATCGGTAAAAAAGTTTTTAAACTCTCCGAAATCAAAAAAATATTCAAACCTTCAAATACACGCATTTTATCGCTAGGCGTTTTTTCATCACCCAGAAAACGCCATCAATCTTATTTAAACATAAAAAATAAAGGATTCAAATTCATCAATTTTATAAGTAAAAACGCAATAGTCCAGAAAGACTTGGAAATCGGTGAAAATAACGTAATATACGGCGGAGTTTATCTTGATTTCGGCGGAAAACTCGGGAACAATAACGTTATCCGCCCGAATACCTATATAGGACACAACTTTGAAGTCGGAAACGGCATTTATATTTCACCGGGCTGCAACATCGCCGGTTACTGCAAGATAGAAGATTTATCTTTTATCGGGATAGGTTCTACTGTAATAGAAAAAAAGACAATAGCTGAAGAAACTCTGATCGGGGCCGGTTCCCTGATAATAAAAGATACAGAACCTTATTCAAAATATGTGGGAAGTCCTGCAAGAAAAACCGGAGAACATAAAAAAAACGGAATACTTTTATGACAAAAAACGACAGTCTTATAATAAATTTTACTCCCACCGGAATGATTCCGGTAAAAAAACAAAATCCTTTCGTGCCGATAAAACCGACCGAAATAGTAGACGATGTTCTTGAAGCATGCAGACTTGGCATTACCTCTGTGCATTTACACGCTCGTAATCCCGTTTCCCAAGAACCTGATTACAGAGCCGAATTATACGCCGAAATAATATCCGGAATAAGAAAGTATGAAAAAGAACTTGTCATATGCGTATCTCTCAGCGGAAGAAATTTTAATGAATTTGAAAAAAGAGCCGACCCTTTGAGTCTCAAAGGCGATTTAAAACCGGATATGGGAAGCCTTACTTTAAGTTCTCTTAATTTCAATAAACAGGCAAGCATAAACACGCCTCAGATGATTTATGACCTTGCCGCTGAAATGAAAAAAAGAAAAATAAAGCCAGAACTTGAAGCTTTTGACGCAGGAATGATAAATTACGCCAAATATCTTATTAAAAAAAATGTTTTAAAACCTCCTTATTATTTTAATTTAATCCTTGGGAACATAGCATGCGCGCAGGCCGATCTGCTGCACGCAGGCCTAATGATAAACGATCTGCCTGAAAATTCAGTCTGGACTCTCGCCGGAATAGGATCAAATCAGCTGAAAATAAATTCTGTATCAATATCAATTGGCGGCGGAGTGCGCGTTGGGCTTGAAGACAATATATGGTACGATAAAAATAAAACAAAACCCGCAAAAAATATAGATTTATTAAAAAGAATTCATGCAATAGCCGGCGCAAACGAAAGAGCGGTAATGACTCCGTCCGAATTTAGAAAAATATTAAACCTTAAACCGGGCCGCGGCAAATACGGCTGCATCTGAGAGGATTAGTTGAAAATACCGTTTAATAAAATCACTTTCGATAAAAAAGAATTAAAAAATATTGAAAACTGTATAAAAAAAGGCCATATATCGGGCGACGGCTTCTACACAGATTTATGCAGCAGATGGTTTTTAAAAAATTTTAAACGCCAAACGCTTCTTACCCACTCATGCACGGGCGCAATAGAAATGAGTGCAATTCTTGCGCAACTAAACCCCGGCGATGAAGTTATAATGCCGTCTTATTCATTTGTTTCAACGGCAAACGCTTTTGTTCTGGCAGGAGCAAAACCGGTATTTGTCGATATAAGAAACGATACTTTAAATATAGACGAAAATCTTATTGAACAGGCAGTCACAAAAAATACAAAAGCGATAGCCGCCGTCCATTATGCCGGAGTTGGATGCGAAATGGATAAAATAATCCAAATTGCAAAAAAACACAATCTGTATATTTTTGAAGATGCAGCGCTCGGTTTTTACGCAAAATATAAAAATCAATTTCTCGGCACAATCGGAGATCTGGGAATGTACAGTTTCCATGAAACAAAAAGTATTATATCCGGAGAAGGCGGAGCCCTTTGCGTAAACAATAAAAAATTTTTTGAACGGGCCGAAATAATAAGAGAAAAAGGAACAAACCGTTCAAAGTTTTTCAGAGGACAAACTGACAAATACACCTGGGTTGACGTAGGGTCGTCATATCTGCCAAGCGATATGATTGCCGCTTTTTTGCACTCCCAGCTTGAACATGTAAAAGAAATAACAAAAAAAAGAATTTCCGTATGTAAAAAATATAATGATTTCTTTGCAAAATACGAACAAAAAGGCATATTAAGACGTCCTTTTATTCCCAAATACTGTCAAAATAACGGATCTCTTTATTATATTTTGTTTAATGATTTAAAAACCAGGACAAAATTCATGGATCATATGAAAAAAAACAGTATTGCCGCGCCGTTCCATTATATACCGCTTCACTCTTCGCCCGGAGGTTTAAAATACGCAAAAACACCGTATTCAATGAAAATTACCGATAAAATTTCAGATACAATAGTAAGACTTCCGCTGTTTTATTCAATTACAAAAAAACAGACCGACCATATACTTAAAATAACAGAAAAATTCTTAAATAAAGAAATGTAAAATGAATAAAATCAACGATTTCGCATCAGCTGTAAGTTTACATTGTTTTTTATTTATTCAGCCTTTTAAAAAAAATATACGGCTGATTCTAAAAACTATATATTTTTTAAAATTGTCTTTTTTATATTTAAAAAAAGATTACGAAGGCATTTTAAAAAACCATTGTTTATTGATAAGAAACAATTTGGCGCCGTATAAAAAATCAATAAACCATGATCTTTTTATACTCAAAACCGCCGAAAAACTTAAATTAGAAATAATCAAACATCTGCCTGAAAATACGCGTCAGCCAAAAATAATGTTATTAATGTCAGATATCTATGACAGCGGCGGACATACGGAAGTGGCTCTGCGTTATATAAAAGCTTTCAAAGACGAATTTCCAGTTTATTTCTGTCTTTGCGCCTTAGACGGTCCATCATGCGAAAAAGCACCCGTGAAATCAGACTTAATAAAAAGTTTATGCGGAGGCTATTTTGAAGCCGGAAAAGAAATGACGCCGAGCGAAAAAATAACTTTTATTTACAACAGTATAATTGCAAACGGAATAACCGCTTTATACGCAATAATCAATCCTGCAGATGCAATATGCTGCGCTGTTATGGGCCTTATCAAAAAAAATACCGGCATAAAAATAATTTTTTACAATCATGCAAGCCACTGCTATTCGTTAGGTACGGAATTTGCTGATATCCTTCTTACCCGCTGCAAAAATTCAAGACCGATTACTCCTTATTTGAAGAATAAAACAAACGCACTGTACATACCGTTTATGCCAGACACCAAAAGGAAAGAATATCCTCAAGAGGAAATTGAAAATTTTAAAAAACGCCTGAATATCAAAAATGGCTCTTTTATTACATTGACCGGCGTTCCGCTTCATAAAACCGATACAGCCTATTTTAAAATGATTGCAAAAATACTAAAAAAGCATGAAAATGTCTGCCATATTTTTGTAAGCCGCATGAGTAACCGTATGAAGAAAAATATTTTATCCGTGTTTGGAAAAAACAAACACAGATTTATCATAACGGACACTCTAGCCGATTTTGGCATATTTGCAGAAATTTCTGATTTGTATATAGACAGTTTCCCTCAAGGTTCTGCTCTTACTCTCGTTGATTTTATAAAACACTCAAAACCCGTTGTTATAAAGAAAAATTTAAAAAATCCTCTGAAAAGTTTTGAACTTTATCTGTTTGAAGGATATAAATACTGCTGCTCTTCAGACCGTGAAATGACCGAAAAAATATCAACTCTCATAACCGATAAAAACGAATACTCAAAAACATGCGACGTTGCAGAAAAACATTACCTGTCTGAATATGATATAGAAACCATTAAAAATATTCATAAAAAATTGATACAATAAAGTTTACAAATATAGCAGGAATTTGTAATATTACTGTCTCATAATATAATTTAGCGGAGTTAGAAAAAATGTTAGAAGCCCTTTCAAAAATAAGACGCGGTACAAATGAAATCATCTCTGAAGAAGAATTAAAAAAGAAACTTTCTTCAGGCAAAAAACTGAGAATAAAACTCGGAGTCGATCCAACCGCTCCGGATCTGCACCTAGGACACAGCGTTATAATAAACAAACTTAAAACTTTTCAGGATCTGGGACATCAGGTCGTATTTCTTATAGGCGATTTTACGGCAAAAATAGGAGACCCTTCGGGAAGATCGGCGACAAGACCCATGATGACTGAAGAGCAGATAATAAAAAACGTAAAAACTTATCAGGACCAGGTTTTTAAAATACTTGACAAGTCAAAAACTGAAGTCGTTTTTAACAGCAAATGGTTATCCGAACTCGGAATCGAAGGGTTATTGAAACTTGCCTCAAAACATACCGTGGCGCAGATGCTTGTAAGAGACGATTTTGAAAAAAGATATAAAAATGACGTTCCCATAAGCATAGTAGAATTCATGTATCCTCTTTTGCAGGCTTATGATTCTGTTGTTCTAAAGGCAGACGTTGAACTGGGCGGGAATGATCAAAAATTCAACCTGCTGTTGGGCAGAGATATGCAGCGCGACGACGGCCAGGAGCCTCAGATAGTAATAACGATGCCTCTTCTTGAAGGAACAGACGGCGTAAGAAAAATGTCAAAATCATATAACAATTACATATCGCTCAATGACGTTCCAGGCGAAATGTTCGGAAAAATAATGTCAATTTCAGACGAACTTATGTACAGATACTACGAGCTGCTGACTCAGGATAATCTTGAAACGGTAAAAAAAATGCATCCCAGAGACGCAAAAGTGGCTTTGGCAAAACAAATAGTCGAAAGATACTGGACAAAACAGGACGCTCAAAACGCAGAAGACGAATTCAACAAAATATTTGCAAAAAAAGATATGCCTACCGACATTGAAGAATATGCATGTCCGGCAAATAAAATAAAAATATCACAGCTGCTTACCGATTCTCAGATGGTTTCAAGCAAAAACGAAGCAAGAAGACTTATAGAACAGGGCGGAGTAAAAATAAATTCCGAAAAGATAAATTCTGACGAAGAAATAGAAATAAAAAATGAAATGATAGTTCAGGCCGGAAAAAGAAAATTCAGAAAAATAGTGTACGGAGGTTAATAATGAAAAAGCTGTTAATGTTTGTATGTCTGTTAAGCTGCGGGCTGTTTTTATTTTCATGTTCAACAAAAGTAACGAGAGTCGATGTAGACGAACAGATTGATTTGAGCGGAAACTGGAACGATACAGATTCAAAACTTGTGGCCGATGAAATGATAAATGATTCTATATCCAGACCGTGGTATGACAATTTTTTAAAAGCCACACAGAAAAACCCGAGAATAATAGTAGGCACTGTTGTAAACAAAAGCGACGAACATATTAACACCGAAACTTTTGTAAACGACTTGCAGAGAGCTCTTCTTAATTCAGGAAAAGCAACATTCGTGGCTTCAAAAGAACAGAGAGACGAGATCAGAGAAGAAAGAACCGATCAGGCCCAGTTTGCCGCAAAACCTACTGTTAAACAATTCGGCAAAGAAACTGGAGCAGATTATATGCTCAGAGGACAGATCAACACGATAACCGATTCTCTAAGCGGAAAAACAGTAAAATACTACCAGGTTGAACTTGAACTTGTAAGCATAGAAACAAATGAAAAGGTATGGATAGGCCAGAAGAAAATCAAGAAATACGTAGCCAAGAGCAAATATAAAGCATAAAAAACAACATTCAATCCGGCGTTTTGGTTTTATATTGCGAACGCCGGATTGAATATTTTTTTTGCCAGAGGCCAAAATTGACAAAAACAAAATTTATTTTTTATGTTTGTTTTTCTGTTTCTGTTTTCTTTTTATCGTCATGCGCGACAGGCAGATATTACAGCCAGCTGAGAACCTCGATAGAAAAAGAAGACTATGCCCAGGCACTTACTCTTGCCGAAAATTCTCAAAGCAAATACGGCGATAAGAATCTCTTCCTTTACTACATTGACATAGGAATGCTGGCGCATTTAAACGGCAGCTATGAGCAAAGCAATTCCTATTTTGAACAGGCAAAACAGCTCTATTTGGAAAATTATACAAAAAGCATATCGGCCGGCCTCTTTTCTCTTTTTACAAATGATAACGCCGTGCCTTATTACGGACTGCCTTACGAAGCGGCCTATATAAACGTTTTCTGCTCTTTAAATTATATTATGCAGGGCAAAAACAACGAAGCTGTAGTCGAAGCAAGACAGGCCGATAATCTGTTCAAAAAACTGCAGGCCGATTCGCAGGGAAAGGCTTTTTATCAGGATGACGGATTTGTAAGATATTTTATGGGGCTTGTTTATGAAAACGCCGGATACATAAACGATGCAATTATTTCATACAAACTTGCACTAAAAACTTATCCGAAATCAATATCAAAAACCAATGCCCCCAGGGATCTTATAAATTCTCTTTACAACTCTTATCTTGCGCTGTCTATGACATCGGAAGCTCAAAATTTAAAGCAAGAATATCCTTTTGTTGAAAAAACAAATCTAAAAAACGAAGGAGAACTGATAATAATCAACTATAACGGAATTGCTCCGGAAAAAACAGATTATTTTCTGCAAATGTCGTTTGACAGGGCATGGTTCTATTATAAAAATGCCGAAATCACAGATGAAGACAAAGAACAGGCTGACAGAATAGCATCGGCAACTATAGCCGGTTTTTCAAAAGACGTAATTAAATTTTCATTCCCGAAATTCGTAAGAATTCCCAATTCAATAGTTTCGTTTTCAATAAAAGGATCAAGCGAAAAAAGTTTCACTGCCCAGGATATGGCAACGATGATGGAAAATTATCTAAGTCACTATAACACCACTATATACGCAAGAACTATCGCAAGAGCCGTAGGGCGATATCTGATAGCAAAACAAATATCAAACAATGTTGAGAAAAATTCAGGAGAACAGACGGGAAGCATTGTAAACGCTTTGTTTAATGTGGCAAATTCTCTTATCGAAAAAGCCGACACGCGTTCATGGCACAGCATTCCGGAAAATATAAATATTTTAAGAACAGCAATGAATACAGGAGAACAGGAAATAACCGTTAATTTCTATGATAAGAATTCAAACATAATAAAAACAAAGAATATAAAGGTTCAAATTACCGAAAATAAAAAAACTTTTATCGCCGTGAGCTCAATTGAAAAATAAATGAAAGAACTTATATGCCGTGAAATAATGATTGACGTCACAAATTACTGCAATCTCTCATGCCCGCTTTGCCCTAACGGACAAATACGAAGTCATGAAAAAATATCGCCTCAAAATATGCCATTTGAAATTTTCAAAAAATTTGCCGACGGTCTTAAAACATTTCCGGATCTTTTTGTATTCGGCAATAAATGCGAGCCTCTTCTAAACAAATCAGTATTTGAAATGATCAGGCATATAAACTCAAAAAATAAATCTTATACAATGATGTTTACCAATTTCAATCTCGCCGATACTTTTAAAATCGAAGATATTTTAAATTCCGGCATAAAACAGTTTATAATAGGCCTTGACGGAATTGACCAGAGTTCTTACGAACAATACAGAAAAGGCGGCAACTTCGACAGAGTTTTTGAATCGATAAAAAAAATACAGCAGTATAAAAGAAATAATAATTTGGATTTTCCTGTTTTATCAATAATGTTTATAGTGTTTAAGCATAATGAACATTTAATAGAAAAAGCTAAAACTTTATTTGAGGATCTCGGAGTGCATGTCGATTTTAAACGGACTGATATTTATGACGGATGCGAACAGTGGCTGCCCGTAAAGTTTACAAAAAACATAGTTGTTGACAAAAAAAATGAAACCCGCGCTGCAAGTTTCTGCATACTGCCGTGGAGAAAAGTTACAATAGACGTGCACGGCAATGTTTTCCCGTGCTGCGCCGATGAAGCCCTGGAATTTGAATTCGGAAATATATTTAAAGATTCTTTTGATACAATATGGAAAGGAAAAGCTTTTGAAAATTTAAGAATGTTTTTGACAAATGAAATAAAAAACACAAAGGTACCGTGCATAAACTGCCCGGTATACAAAAACAACGGATACACGGATGTCGCAAATATATAACATTAAAATAGATTATAACCTCGTTCTCTCAAGAATGGGGGCTAATAAATTTAAAACCCGCATTGATTTAAAAACAGAATCATCGGTGCTGGAAATCATTGATAATGCGCAAAAACTGCTTCAGCCCAAATATGCTCTTGCTTATGCAGACAAAATATTATCAAACGGCATAATAAACACAGACGGACTTATAATAGAAAGCTTTGATATTATTAAGCTGCTTGCAGATTCGACTAAAATATGCGGATTAGTTGCGACTATAGGAAATGCCATAGACCAAAAAATAGAACTTCTGCAGAAAACCGATAAAGTTAAAGCTTTGATTTATGATGCGGCAGGTTCGGTAGCAATAGAACAGTTAGTAAACGCGCTAAATAACGAAATTAAAAATTCAAACCCTGATTTTAAACCGACCAGAAGATTCTCCGTAGGTTACGGAGACTGGAAAATTGAAAACCAGAAACCTTTCTTAAAATGGCTTGGAGCCGAAAAAATAGGCATTACTCTCTCCGATTCCTTCCAAATGACTCCCAGAAAATCAGTGTCGGCGATAATCGGTCTTATTCCTTCAAAATAAAAACAGCGCCTTAAAAAATTTAAAGCGCTGTTTTCTTTTATCAAAAAACTATTTCTTTTTCTGTTCGTACTGAAG
>Ga0116193_1002153_pt1 | contig 15276 bp, 14 predicted proteins | sample AD_UKC115_MetaG_FD_89892 | JGI IMG/M metagenome (GOLD analysis project Ga0116193, IMG submission 89892) | Active sludge microbial communities of municipal wastewater-treating anaerobic digesters from Hong Kong - AD_UKC115_MetaG | ecosystem: Engineered > Bioreactor > Anaerobic > Digestate... | reverse complement strand
CCATTAATAATATAATACCAACTATAATTATCCCAATCTTCTGAAAAATAGGATAATAATTTCTCAAAATACTCAACAGTTAAACCTGCTAAACTTAAAAATTGAGTTAAATTTTTCTTTAATCGTAACATCTTTTTTATTATCAACCAATATATCTTGATATACTATAGCATAATTCGTTTGCGATTCAATTGGTCTGACAAAATCTTTCAACGTAACATTTTTAAGTTCTATCGTTACTTTTTGATTCGAGGTCTGCGCATTTGACAAACCAAAGAAAAAGAGATTTTTTGAAAAAATTATTGATTTTTTTTGTTGTTTTGATATCCTACGATTTTTGCAATCTAAAAGTTTTTGCTAAAAATTAGCTTTCTGTAAAGTATTAAATGTTATTTGACCAGTGTACAGCATATATTTATCCTCTAAACGAAGTTTATCCCTGCCAGGTGAGCAAGACCACAATTGGTATACTTAGCAAGTTTCCCATAGCAATGTTTCATAGTTTTTTTCTAAAAAGAGAAATTCACACATTATCAAATTTATAGAGAGTATATTTGTCATTCTTTGTTTTTTTTGGGGGGGTAATAATTCGTAGTAACATTTTTTGTATAAATTCACTAAGAGAAGAAAATAAATCTGATCACTCTTCGGTTTCTGACTTTTTAAACATTTTATTTCATTTTTATCTCGTTCGTTAAAATATTGAAATATAATAATATATGCAAATTTTTCAAAGAACTTTTTCGAGTACTTTTACCTTTTTTTATGACAATAAAAAATAGATTACCTTTGAATGATTTTTTGGGTGAGCCTCAAAGATAAAAAAATTTGTGAAAAATAAGACTAAGAAAAAATAGGTTAAAAACAATATTGTTTGCCTTTTTGAAAGAGGTGATTCGAAAAAAAATCAAATATTGCATTTTCAAAAAGACATAAAATAAGTATACTTGCACATAATATTCATATTCAATTTGTAAAGTTATGGCAGTTGTGGTAATTATGCCCAAACAAGGGCAATCGGTGGAAAGTTGCATTGTTGCCGAAATAAAAAAGAAAAGGGGGATACCGTGAAAAAAGGAGATATCCTGTTTTCTTATGAAACAGATAAAGCATTTTTTTGAGGAGGAGTCTACGGTCGACGGCGTAGTGCTGGAATGTTTCTACAAAGAAGGGGACGAGGTTCCGGTATTGGAAAATATGATGATTATCGGACAACCCGGGGAAGATTATTCGGCATTGTTGGCTGAAAGTCAATTGATGGCAGGTAATCATGAGGAGATAAAAAAGGTTGAGGTCGAAGTAGATTTACCCGAAGCAGCAATTGGCGCAACACAGCCTCAAATCGATCAGGAATCAGTGTCTATTTCTCCTCGAGCTAAAAAATTAGCAGAAAAATTAGCAGAAAAAGAAGTGGTGAATGTTTCGTCCATAAGCGGTACAGGACCCCATGGAAGAATTATTGAGAATGATGTGAAAGCTGTGGTTGAAAACCGACCGATGTTCCCCGACCGAAAGATTTGGGCGACGGTGTATATGCTTTTGTTCCTTATATCGGATTGAGTCTGACTTATGATCATCGGGCACTGGATGGTGGAGAAGCTACCCGTTTTCTGAAACAGATCGCGGTGGAAATAGAAACCCTCAAATTGGATATTTTTTGAAGAAAACAGTAAAATCGTAAATGTAATTAAATAAAATGCTATGTTCGATTTATTGATTATAGGAGGAGGACCGGCAGGCTATGTGGCTGCCGAACGCGCAGGACATAAGGGTCTTGAGGTGCTTTTGTTCGAAAAGAAAGCGATGGGGGGTGTTTGTTTAAACGAAGGTTGCATTCCCACAAAAACCATGCTCTACAGCGCCAAAACCTACGAAAATGCGTTGCACGGCGATAAATATGGTGTGTTTGTGGACAATGTTCGTTTCGATTACGGCAAAATTGTCAGTCGGAAAAACAAAGTAGTCCGCAAGTTGGTGCTGGGTGTGGAAGGTAAAATGAAGGCAAGCCAAGTTACCGTGGTTAAAGGCGAAGCCCGGATTCTCGGGAGAGGTGCTGGCGGCATCGAGGTTGGCTGCAACGGTGAAAGCTATCATGGGACCAATTTATTGATCTGCACAGGATCGGAAGCATCCGTTCCACTTATTCCGGGATTGGCCGAAGCAGGTGATATTGTGGTTACCAACCGCGAAATTCTGGATTTGAAAGAGCAACCGGAATCACTTGTCATTATTGGAGGTGGTGTAATCGGGATGGAATTTGCTTCCTTTTTCAACAGTTTGGGAACAAAAGTGACGGTTGTGGAAATGCTTCCCGAAATACTCGGCGGATTGGATGGGGAAATTTCTGCCATGTTGCGCGATATTTATGCCAAGAAAGGAATTGAATTTTATTTGGATGCCAAAGTTATTCAGGTAGATGGCAAAAAAGTCGTTTTCGAAAAAGACGGAAACACACAAACCATTGAAGGTGAAAAAATATTGTTGAGCGTTGGTCGTAGGCCCGTTACCAAAGGGTTCGGACTGGAAAAACTGAATGTGGAGTTGAAAGGAAACGGCATCAAGGTCGACGAAAAAATGCGCACCAATGTGCCCGGTGTTTTTGCTGCCGGTGATGTAACCGGATTTTCATTGCTGGCACATACGGCCATGCGAGAAGGCGAAGTGGTGGTAAACAACCTGACCGGTCGTAACGATGTGATGCGTTACCAAGCCATTCCGGGTGTGGTTTATACCAATCCTGAAGTTGCAGGAGTGGGTGAAACGGAAGAATCGGCCAAAGCCAACGGCATTGCGTACCGCGTATCCAAACTCCCCATGACTTATGCAGGCCGTTTCGTAGCCGAAAATGAAGGAGGAAATGGGCTTTGCAAAATACTGACTGGCGAAAAACGCGGAGAAATCATCGGCGTGCATATGCTGGGAAATCCTAGCAGCGAAATGATTTATGGAGCCTGCATGGCTATCGAACAGGAAATGACGGTGAAAGAGATGCAAGAAATTGTTTTTCCTCATCCTACGGTAAGTGAAATTATCAAAGAAACCCTTTTTATTTCGTAAATTCAAGTAATTAATGCAATTTTTTCAGGGGAAATAAAAGGTAGAGGAAAATTATTCCTGTTTTCCGCACTTTTTTGCAACACCCTTATAAGTATTTGAATATCAATAATACTTTTGTAATTTTGGGTGTTGCAAAATTTTTATTAGGTTTATTCGAAGAGTAAAAAATCGATCCGGAAGTTAATCTGTACAAGTGATCCAGAAGTTTCGAGGTAGGTATAAAGTAGTGAAAACCATTAGTTGTGCCACTACCTAGTACGAAATTGAGAGACTAGAGCAATTGCCTGGAGAAGAGATGGAGCGTTTAAAATAGCAATCAGTTGAAATTTTTTGGTTACGAGAGAGATGAAATTATTAAACAAACCTTTTCCTTGCTTGACAATAGCAGTATTCACCCTATTGGATCAGAGTTAGTCTTTGAAAGATTTACGATTATATTGGTTTTTTAACGCCATTGAAGAAGAACTTTTCAGATATTTGGTTATAGCACGATTAGTCTTCCTTTAAGCCAAGTTAAAAATTATTTGTAAAAATTTTTAGGGTGTCCCATTGCGAAAAAACAGGAGCGTTTGATACTTTTTATAATTCATACTCCTTCACCGTCAATCCAATTAGCAGATTTTGCCGAGATTAATAGAAATTAGAACGATTATCAACGATTTCAGATTTTTCTCGTAAGTCATCCATAACAGCATAAAATAAAGAATACAGGTAACGAGAATTCAATTGTGAAATTTCATTTTTTACATTAAAAGGTTCTTGGGTTTCTTGTTTGTTAGAAGTTTTAAGAACATAAACGCCTGCATTTCCTTTATAAGGACCTGAAATTTTATCTACTGGAATGACAGTAGCTTTTCCTATGATATAAGGTTCGAAGCCAGCTAACCCAAATTGATAGGAAGTAAAATTAATTGCTTCGGCTGTTTTTACTTCCGTGCCGAGAGTAGAAGCCAAATCTTCCAGTGTAGGGGTTTTCTTTAATTGTGCTGATATGTTTTCAATCATCAGATCAGCTTTTTTATCTTTAATGATTTCACTTTTTAATTGAGCTGAAACTTTTTCAATAGGTTGATAACCCTTTTGATTTTTTTCTGTGACCATTGCTACCACATATTGATTATCGCAATCAAACACATCTGATACGCTTCCTTTGGGTGATTGGAAAGCCCATCGAATAATTTGACGTGAATTAGAAATAGAGTGAAGCTGATTATCATTTTTAAGAACCTTTTCAGCATGATGAACAATATAACCTTTCTCCTGAGCTCTTTTTGCAAATAATTCTGCATTATTTTCGGCTGCAAATTGTTTTGCTTGATTATAAATCAGGCTATAAGTTTTACTGCTTGGAGTGACTTTACGTTGGAGAATAGCCACCTTTACCTTTTTTTTGGGAGTAGTTTTAGCCGTAACTTGCATTATTTGAATACCTTGAGCATTTTTGATAGTGAATACTTCATTTAAAGGTTTATTAAAAGCATTTTCTAATATTTCTTTATCGATTCCTTTTATATCATAAGTCAACCAGCCAATTTCGCCACCATTGGCTGCCGTTTGAGGAACAGCTGAATATTTTTTTGCTAATGAAGCAAAATCAGCTCCTGAGCGAATGGCTTTTATAATACTGTCAGCTTTTGCTTCTTCACTTTTTGGTAAAAAGATATGACGAAGTTTTACAGAATCGGGCTGCATAATGCCAGTTTCCATAATACGAGCCATAATATAAGTATCATTTTCAAAAACAGGACCAAAAACATCGCCTACTTTACCTTTAAAAGCAAAATCTTTTAACATGGGAGGGATTGTTTGTTCAGAATAAGGTCGACCATCATAGATAATATCAGAATTTGAATTAACTAAGCCTATTACATCAGAAGTTGTTCTAAATTCTTCACTTAAGCGATTTATCCACTGTTCGACTTCTTTGAAATCTTCGGGTGATGGCTTAATGTCAAAAACCACGTAATCAATAGAACAATTTTCTTCTTGTTTGAAAAATTCTTTTTGTTTATTATAACGAGCCCTGATTTCACTGGCTGTTACGGTAACTAATGAATCTGGAACAGCAAAATAAGGCTGTACCACATACCAGCTATCGACAGTGAATTTTCTTGCTTCATAATTCATTTTCGCATCAACACTATTGGCTGTTATTGCAGAAGTTAGTAATTTATTGTATTTTTCTTGGAGGATACTATTTTTTACATTTTTCTCCCAAAACAACCAATAATTTTTTGCCATATCAATTTGCTGTTTCATTTCGTTGCTGGTAGGAGTGGCATCAATACTATTTAAAAATTGAATCACTAACGAACGGCTAAACTGACCATTTTCATCAACAAAAATACCCCGTTGAAGAATTAAAGGATGTATGTTATTTCCAATCAATTGATCGGAAAGCTCTTCTTGACTTACTGTAAGTCCTAATTTTTGTGCTTCCTTATTTAAAATGATTTCATTTACCAAACTTTCCCATACGCTGGTGCGAATTTGTGAAATAACATCTTCATTTAGTTCAGTTTGACCCGTTTCAATTTTATATACTTGTGTCATTTGCTCAACTGCATCACTAAATTGTTCAATATTTATGTTTTCTCCTGCAATTTGAGCTACTCTCTCACGTGATTTGTTAAAATAAGAGGTACTTGAATTTAAAAAGTCACCAATGATAAAGGCTAATAATGCTAACCCTACTACTACAACCAGTAAAATTCCTTTACTTCTGATTTTCCCTAATGTTGCCATTTTTTAAATTTAAAAATTATTCACTAAATTGTTCTACTGCCGATTTTGAGACCACGAATATACAAAAAAATTATTCAACTTTTTTATCTTCTGTTTCCTTAATTTTTTAGAATTCATTTGAGGATTAATTAATTATCTAAATATCAAAATATTATAATTTTAAAGAGATAATTTTACTAATTCAATTCGATTATTTTTAATTTCTACACATTTTAAGGTAAATTTATCAATTTGAATGACTTCGTTTAGTTTAGGAAAACGTTCGAGATGATAAAGGATAAAACCAGCTATTGTTTCATAATTGTCTGATTCAGGAATATTTAAATTAAATTTTTCATTAATTTCCTTGATTTCTAATCGCCCTGAGAACAGGTATTCTTTTTCATTCAGTTGTTCACACGTATATTCATGTGTATCATGTTCGTCTTCTATTTCTCCAAAAATTTCTTCAATAATATCTTCTAATGTTACGATGCCTGCAGTTCCTCCAAATTCATCAATTACAACGGCAATGGTTTTTTTTTCTTTCAGAAAAATTTTCAACAATTTTTGAGCAGGCATATTTTCTGGTACGATGGGAATTTGATTTAGATAATTACGCCAGTCTTTAGGATGAACAAACATTTCAGAAGAATGAATATAGCCAATAATATTATCTATATTTCCTTTATAAATGGGAATTTTTGAGAAGCCTGTTTCAATAAAAGTTTGTTTCAGAGTTTCCTCATCTACTTCATAATCCAATGCAACAATTTCGGTTCGAGGAACTAAACAATCGCGGAGCTTCACATTTGAAAAGTCTAACACATTTTGGAAAATTTCTACTTCCTTATTGATTTCCTCTTCGTCATTTTTATTTTCAAAACTTTCCTGAATCAAATAATTCAAGTCTGCCCGTGAAAATACTTTCTCTCGGGAAACATCACTGGTTTTAACTCCAAATAAATGAAGTACCGAAAATGATAACCATGTTACGAAATAAGTTATAGGATACAAAACGACATAAAAGAAAAACAAAATACCTGAAAATACTCGCAACCATAAATAAGAATTGATACGGAAAATCGTTTTGGGCAAAAATTCACCCGTAATGAGTACAATTGCAGTAGCAATAATGGTTTGTAAAAAAGTTATTATAAATTGATTACCTATAGGTTCAAACAGTGGGTTTAATATTTTTGCCATCAATAATCCATAAATGACAAGAGCAATATTATTTCCTACCAGCATAGTAGAAATATATTGATTAGGGTGTTCATAAAAAATGGATAAAAAATAAGAACTTAAACTACGTTGTTTTTTATCTAATTCGAAACGTAGTTTATTTGATGAGACAAAAGCAATTTCCATTCCTGAAAAGAAGGCGGAAAACAATAAAGTTAATAAAATGGCAGGTAAAGTTTCCACACAAAATAATTTCCTAATTATTTACAAAGATAATATTTATACTATGAATCATCAAAAAGCAAAATTCTTTTCAATTTTATGTTTGAAGGAAGTAACTTGATAAGAAATAATTGGATTAACTTTGATATTTTTAAAAAAAAACTGTATCTTTGCAACCTCTTTTAAAGATTTAGTAGCTCAGCAGGTAGAGCACATCCCTTTTAAGGATGGGGTCCTGGGTTCGAATCCCAGCTAGATCACAAGTTGTTCTTTCCTTATAAAACTTTCTTCTTTACTATATTATTCAATTATTCGACAAAAATCATTGCTTTTGCTATTTTTCGTTTTCCTTAGGAAACAAAAAGCATAAGAAATTTTTCAACTTCCCATGCTATACATATTTTTTCCTAACTTCAAGTAATTAATACAACCTCTTAATATAAAATGTAAAATATGATCCATATATCTAAAATTTTATAATATAACTTTTATGATTATCTATCTTGTAGTCATAGGTTTAAAAAACCTTAATCGTAACGCATTTAATACTACCGTTACAGAACTAAAACTCATAGCAGCAGCTGCAAAAATGGGACTTAATTTTAATCCAAAAAATGGATAAAAAACGCCTGCTGCCAATGGAATACAAATAATGTTATAAAAGAAAGCCCAAAACAAGTTTTCTTTGATGTTCCGAATAACGGCATTACTTAAACGAATTGCTGTTACAGCATCTAACAAATCATTTCGCATCAGAACAATGTCAGCCGATTCAATAGCAACATCTGTTCCGGCTCCAATGGCTATACCCAAATCAGCACGTTTCAAGGCTGGTGCATCATTGATACCGTCGCCGATCATAGCTACTTTCTTACCACTCGCTTGCAATTGAAGAATAATTTTGTCTTTATCTTGTGGTAAAACTTCCGAGAAAACTGTTGAAATCCCTAATTGAGATTGAATAGCTGCTGCAGTTTTTGCATGATCACCTGTTAACATGACCACTTCCAACCCCATATCTTTTAACTTTTGAACAGCTTGCTGGCTGGTAGGTTTTAAAATATCTGCTACTGCAATTATACCCAACAAATTTTTACCGTCAGCAATAAACAAAGGCGTTTTTCCTTCTTCAGCTAAACGCTCTGAAATTCCATCAAATTGAGAAAAATCAATTTTGTTTTCTTCCAATAACTTTTTGTTTCCCACCAAAAAAGTTTTGCCTAAAATTTCGGCTGTTATGCCGTAACCAGAGATATTTTTAAAATTTGTCAAAGAATAAAAATCCAGTTGACGACGTTCAGCTTCTTTAATAATTGCTTCTGAAAGAGGATGCTCTGAAAACTTTTCCAGAGAAGCAGCAATTTTTAATAATTCTTCTTCCGAAATATCATCAACAGAAATTATATCCGTTACTTGTGGTTTCCCTTCAGTAAGCGTTCCTGTTTTATCAAGTACCACCGTATCAATTTTATGAGCCATTTCAAGCGATTCAGCCGATTTGATTAAAATTCCGTATTCTGCACCTTTGCCCGTTCCTACCATGATGGCGACTGGCGTTGCTAATCCCAGTGCACAAGGACAGGAAATAACCAACACAGCAATAGCAATTGATAAAGCAAAATCGAAGGGATAACCAGCTAATAACCAAATAGTTCCTGAAATAATAGCGATTGCAATGACAATAGGCACGAAAATATTACTGATTTTGTCTGCCAATTTTGAAATGGGAGCTTTTGAGGAAGAAGCTTCTTCAACCAGCTGAATAATCTGCGAAAGTGTGGTATCCTTACCCACTTTTGTAGCTTTAAAAGTGAGAAAACTGCTTTTATTGATACTGCCAGACATTAAAAGATCGCCTTTTTGTTTGTAAACTGGAATACTTTCACCTGTTAAAATTGATTCATCCACCAGTGAATTTCCTTCTTCGATAATGCCATCCACAGGAATACGTTCTCCAGGTTTGACCAAAAGTGTTTCACCAACCAATATCTGTTCCACTGGTATTTCCATTTCCTGCCCATTTCGCAAAATGGTTGCAGTTTTAGGAGCCAAATTTATTAATTTAGAAATGGCTTCTGAAGTTTTTTCTTTGGAAAACGATTCGAGATATTTTCCCAGCGTAATCAATGTCAAAATTGTAGCACCGGACTCAAAATATAAATTCTGAACAGATTGATGCACCATTTCAACCTGCTGATGCCCTATGCCATAAGACATTTTGAAAATACCATAAATTCCATACAAAATCGCTGCTGAAGAACCAATGGCAATCAATGAATCCATATTGGGCGAAGCTTTAAAAAGTAATTTGAAGCCATTAGCAAAATATTTTCTATTGACAAAGGCAATGGGCAAAGTCAACAAAAATTGGGTAAAAGCAAAAATCAAAGCATTTTCTGTTCCTTTAAAAATGGATGGCAAATACCAACCGAACATATGTCCCATTGAAAGATAAAGCATTGGCAACCAAAATCCAAAAGAAATCCACCATCGCCTTTTCATTTCCTGCTGCTCTTGCTGGACAAAATCAATCGGTTTGGTACTGGAAAGAGTTTTTCCCTCAGCAGGAGATTTTGCATGAGCTTCATAACCAGCTTCTGCAACCGTTTTTTCAATCGTATCGATATTCAATTTCGATTCATCAAAATCAACTACCATGCTGTTGGTCAACAAATTAACGTTAACTTTCTTCACACCATCCAGTTTGCTGACATCTTTTTCGATATGAGCCGCACATGCAGAACACGTCATGCCTGTAACATCAAATTTTTCTGTTTTCATTTTTCAAATTTCAATGAAATATTTTAAAAAAACAGATGAAATGCTATTTAGTTCAATCAAACCATTTTTTAGCCAATCAGCAAAAATAATAACAAAAAAATAGATTCATTTATTAAACTTACAAAAGATGTTAATTTTTTACTTTTTATTCCATTTTGAAAATCAAAATATATGGTTCATTTCGTCTAACATTTACAAAACAAACATTATATTTACCATTAAAATTTAAACATTATGAAAAGAGTAATTTTTTTATTGTTTTCTTTACTATTAATAACTGGCACTGCAATTTCACAAAATGTAGCTCCTGATAGTTTAAAACAGTTACCTACTGTTACAGAAAAATTAAGTAAGTATACCAAGGATTCATTGTTGTTGCAAAAACTTTCGCCAGAACAACTTTTAGAATTAAAAAAAGCCGAATTGGAAAATGAAAGAAAAAGAATTGAAGGTTTTGCACGAGAAGAAATGCCCCTTACAGGATTTCAGATTTTCTTAATCATCTTTTCACCTTTTCTTTTTGTTATTATTCTGATATGGATTATTTATGTTGCAAAAAACAGAGAATCGAAACGAAAATATGAATTATACTTAAAATCGCTGGAACTTGGGCAAACACTGCCAGAAGACTTTTTTGAGAAAAAAGCCAAAAACAAACCTGCCTCTGATTTAAAAAAAGGAATTATATGGTTTGCCGTTGGTTTATCGCTGCTGATTTATTTTCTGATTGTAAAAAACATGGGAGCACTCATTTTGGGAATTGTTCCAGCTTTTGTAGGAATAGGTTATTTGCTGGTTTACTTTTTTGAGAAGCCAAAATCGCCAAACGATATCGATAAAGATGAATAATGCGGAAGATCTTCGATGGATTGCTCAAGTCATTTTATCCAAAGATGAAAGAGCTTTTGAGAAATTGGTACGCAAATATCAGTCACCCATTCGTCGATTCTTTTTGAACCTGACAATGGGTGATGCTTTCCTGAGTGACGATCTGGCTCAGGAAACTTTTATCAAAGCTTTCCTTTCTTTGTCTACTTTTAAGGCTTTATCTGATTTTTCAACCTGGCTTTTTCGTATTGCTTATAATGTGTATTATGATGCTGTCCGAACAAGAAAAGATTTTTATGATCTGGAAGAAAAAGAAATCAATCAACAATATCAAGTAAACAATTCCTATTCAAGCGACAAAGAAGATTTTTACAAAGCTTTAATCAATTTGAACAAAATGGAAAAAACAGCCGTTTTGCTTTATTATATGGAAGACAAAACACAACGGGAAATTGCAACTATTATGAAATGTCCTATTGGTAGCGTAAAAAATTATATTCGAAAAGGAAAAGAAAAAATTGCAAATTTTTTAAAGGAAAATGGATATGAAAATGAATGATTTTGAAAAAGACAAAAATCTTAAAACTTTTTTTAAGCAAAATAAGCAGGAAATACCTGATAATGGCTTCACAAACAGAACATTACAATACTTGCCACAAAGAAAAGATTATTCGTGGATTGTTTGGCTTCTTACAACCATTGGAATTGCAATAGCTCTGTATATTGGAATTTTCTCTGACTGGTTAATGAATTTTTTGGAACATATAATGAACTTGCCATTGATTTATTTATTAATTGGAGCAGCACTTTTCCCGTTAATAATTGGTGCTGGTTTTTTGTTCTGGGAAAAAGAACAAAATTGAAAAGCAATTAATATCTGGTAAAAAGGAAAAGGAATTAAATATTGTTTGAAACAAAAAGAGAGAAAATTGACTTTCTCTCTTCCAAATTTCCTTCTTTAATAACGTTTTTCTTTTATTCTTGCTTTTTTACCTGTTAACTTACGTAAATAAAACAGTTTTGCACGACGTACTTTGCCTCTTTTATTTACAGTAATGCTTTCTATAAAAGGCGAATCCATCGGAAAAATTCTTTCAACACCAACATTTCCCGACATTTTGCGGACAGTAAAACGTTTTTTCCCTTCCTGTCCTTTAATACTGATAACGACACCACGAAATTCCTGAATTCTTTCTTTGTTTCCTTCTTTAATTCGATAGGCAACTGTTATGGTATCACCACTTTTAAATTCAGGATAATTTTTTTCAATCTGAAAAGCCTGTTCTGCAACCTTTAATAAGTCCATTTTTGTTGATTTTATTTATTACAGCACAATATTTACATACTTTTTGTTTCTGCCAGAGATTGTGCTTTAATTGGAACGCAAAAATACTATTTTTTTTTGTTGCATACAATAATTTCATTCTTTTTTGAATTAAAAACTTTTTTAATTGTTAAATATCAATGATTTAAGGATAAAAAGGCTTATCTTCCTATATAAATCATAGGTTATCTATAGAATCGCACAAATGTATTATATTGGTAATTGGTATTATATTTATTTTTGACTTGTGTAAAAAGCAAAGTTAAAATATCCGTCTTTATTTTTGGATCTAGAAACATAAAAAATAAAATACTTTCCTCTGCGAGCTTTCCTGTCTCAAGTACAATTTCATTACCGGTAAAGACTTTTATTCATTTTGCATATTATGGAATAATATTATTCAATATTTCATCACAAAGTTAAAGAACTTAGAAAATATCAAAAAAGCTATTTAAAGAAATAACTTCAATGAATTTATGCAGTGAAACATTGTTTCCCTGATTGGAAACATATTTGCTCAAACGGATATTGCACCGCTGCAACTGATTGTACATATGAAGTAATATTTGTGCTTTGAGCACCGTATAGTAAACCATTAAAGTTATGTTACCCTTGATTTTTATTTCTCGTGTGTTTGGAAATACACCTATTTTCATGTACTTTTGTTTTACAATAAAATAATTATTTTTATCCGTGAAACTAAAATCTTTTTTATTTGCCTTAGGTGTATTTGTTACCTATTGTATAATTGTTATTATATTACGTTTAATAATGAAACAAATACCTGAGAATGCAATATTTTTAGTTTTTTTTACTAAAAATGATTTATTAATCGGCGTATTGGTTGCTTTCTTTGTTACTCTTGCTCATGTACAACGAAAAAGATTGAAATAGTTAGTTGGTATTTAATAATTCATATGGATCAAAAACGATATCATTTACGCGGTGTTTCTTCGTCAAAAGAAGATGTACATAATGCCATAAAAAATCTTGACAAAGGTTTGTTCCCAAAGGCTTTTTGTAAAATTATTCCTGATATACTTGGAAATGATCTCGATTATTGTGATATTATGCATGCTGATGGGGCTGGAACTAAATCCTCTTTAGCGTATGTTTACTGGAAAGAAACTGGTGATTTGTCCGTATGGAAAGGAATTGCTCAAGACGCCTTGATTATGAATATTGATGATTTGCTGTGTGTAGGAGCAGTAAATAATATTCTGGTTTCATCAACGATTGGTAGAAATAAAAATTTGATTCCTGGCGAAGTTATTTCAACTATTATTAATGGGACGGATGAAATTATTCAGCAATTGTGCGAAATGGGAATAAATGTTTATTTCACAGGTGGTGAAACGGCTGATGTAGGTGATTTGGTTCGAACCATTATTGTAGATAGCACCGTTGCTTGCCGGATGAAAAGAGCTGATATTATTGATAATGCCAATATAAAAGCAGGCGATGTGATTGTGGGACTTTCTTCAAGTGGACAAGCAACTTACGAAAAGGAATACAACAGTGGCATAGGCAGCAATGGCTTAACATCAGCTCGCCACGATGTGTTCGCTCATTATCTGGCAGAAAAATACCCAGAAAGTTATGATCCTGCTATGCCAGATGATTTGGTTTATACTGGTTCTTATTCATTAACAGATAAAATTGAATCTTTACAATTGGATGCTGGTAAGTTGGTACTTTCTCCCACCCGGACTTATGCTCCTGTAGTAAAAAAAATTTTAGAAGAATTTCATCCTTACATTCATGGCATGATTCATTGTACAGGAGGAGGACAAACTAAAATTTTACATTTCATTGATCAAATCAAAGTGATTAAAAACAATTTATTCCCCTTGCCTCCACTTTTTCAAATTATTCGAAAAGAATCAGGAACAGACTGGAAAGAAATGTATAAAGTTTATAATATGGGACATCGATTTGAAATATATCTACCACAGGAAGTTGCACAAAATGTAATTGACATTGCGAGAACTTTTCATATTGATGCACAAATAATTGGACATTGTGAAACATCTGAGAAAAAAGAATTAATTATTGAAAGCGAATTCGGAAAGTTTGAATATGAATGAAACTAACAAATTAATAAGCCAGTAACGATTTAATATTTGTTGCAAATAGTCTAACAGCTATCGCTAATAAAATGATTCCAAAAAATTTACGTAAAATATAAATACCCCCTTTGCCAATTATTTTTTCCACTTTATCAGTTGACTTTAATACAAAATAAACAAAAATGATATTTAAAGTTAAAGCGATTAATATATTAACCATTTCATATTCAGCACGTAAAGAAAGTAAAGTAGTAAACGAGCCAGGACCTGCAATTAAAGGGAAAGCAATTGGAACGATGGAGGAAACGCCCTCAGGACCTTTATTTCGAAAAATTTCAATATCCAGAATCATTTCCAGTGAAAAAATAAAAATAACCAAAGAACCAGCCGCAGCAAATGATTCAATATCAACATGAAAAAGTTTTAAAATCCATTCCCCAGCAAACAAAAAAACAACCAAAATAACAAATGCTACTAAACTGGTTTTAGCAGGTGAAACACTTTCTCCTTTACTTTTTATACCCAAAATAATTGGAATGGATCCCAATATATCAATAATGGCAAAAAGTACCATAAAAGCACTTGTTATTTGCAATAAACTGATATTCATAGCTGTTTCATAATTTCCTGGTTCACTACTTTTCTCTCTTTATCGCAAAACCAGCCCCATTTGTTGAAATATTTGATCATATTGAACATATGAATCCATAATATATGAAAATTTTCATAAGAACTATGAGCATGTTGATGAATAATGCTTACTTCCGGATAATAAACTGTCCGGAATTTTCGTCGCATTCGACGCGTTATATCGATATCTTCCGGATACAGAAAAAAACGTTCATCAAAAAGGCCAACTTCACGAAGCGCTTCGGTACGAAAAAACATGAAACAACCCGAAAGATAGGGGACATCCATTACTTTATCGTAACCGGAAGCTCTCATTTCAAACTTTTCGGTTCGTTTTCTTGTCCAGCTTTTAGGTAAAAAACGCCGAAATATCAAGTCGAAAGGAGTAGGAAGCAATTTACAAAGATACTGAATTTCTCCATCAGGATAAAATACTTTTGGCATTAAAAGACCAAT
>Ga0116193_1002152_pt1 | contig 15278 bp, 14 predicted proteins | sample AD_UKC115_MetaG_FD_89892 | JGI IMG/M metagenome (GOLD analysis project Ga0116193, IMG submission 89892) | Active sludge microbial communities of municipal wastewater-treating anaerobic digesters from Hong Kong - AD_UKC115_MetaG | ecosystem: Engineered > Bioreactor > Anaerobic > Digestate... | reverse complement strand
GACCCACAAGCCGGGCTCCTCGGTCTCGGCGAACCCACGCAGGCTGTAGGTCCACTCCTCCAGGCACCGGGTATCCGACATGTAATCGAACAGCTCATCGGGCGGACAGTCGACGTAATCATTGACCGTGCAGTACGTGCCGAACACGTCGTCGTGCGGATAGACCGAACGGATCATCTCCAGCAGGACAGGTGTCGCGATCTCCTTCGGCGATGTTTCGATGCGGGTCAGACCCTCGATGGGATCAGTGCTCCCGCGATGGGTGACGATATCGTCAAGCGCTGGCAGGGACATGGGCGTGGTCCTCCTCGGGGGCCGTGATGTGGTTGCCGGCCCCCGGGTCGAGAGCGGCCAGAAACGGTGCGAACGGTGGGATCTCGTCGGCCGAGCATTCGATGCTGACGACGGCGGGCCCCGAGTGCGACAGCGCTGAGGTCAGGACAGCGGGTAGCCGCCCCGGTTCGTCGACATCGGTCGCCGGCAGCCCGGGGAACATCGCGGCCAGACCGGCGGCGAGCCGGCTGGGACCGAATCTGTTGTAGCTGTGCGCGTTCGCGTAGAAGAGCTGTTCGCGCGTCACGCACATCGCGTGTGCATTGTTGTTCAGCAGCACATAGGTGATCGGCAGGCGGTGCTGAATTGCGGTGTGCAGTTCCAGTCCGTGCATGTAGAACGAGCCGTCCCCCGCGATCACCACGGTGCGTTTTCCGCGTGCGCAGGCGACACCGACGGCGGCGCCGAAGCTGTAGCCCATCCCACCCATGCCCAGCGCGACGACGAACCGTCCCCCCGGCCGATGCGGCAGGTGGTGGACGGCGGCCGCACCGGTGTTGCCCGCGTCCACCACGATGTCGGTGTCCTCGGGTAGCACTTCGTCCAGCGCGCGCATGATGTCGCGGTAACGGACCCCGGCATGCCCGCAGGCGGGCGGGGTGAGTTCGGTCCACCGCCCTGCCCGCACAGTACCCGGCCGTTCCGGGGATTCCAGAGCTGTTACCAAGGCCTGCAAGGATATTCGCAGATCGTCACTGTGCAGATGGGTGGCGGACACGTATGGTTCGGACGAGCCGATGGACACGACCTCGGTGTGTTCGAGCGCATCCTCGAGCCCCCCGCGCCCGGTCAACGGCATCCGGGTGCCCACCAGCAGGCACACGGCGCTGTCGCGAACGGCTGCGGCGGTGGCCGGATGGCCCATGGTCCCCGCCAGCGAGGCCGCGGGGATGGCGACGTCCTTCGCGTCGGGAACGCACGCGATATGGGCCTGCAGGGCAGTGCGCAACCGCTCGAGCTCGGCGCGGGCGTCGTCCCGGGCCACCTGCTCACCGGCCACGATCGTCACCGGTCCGGATGTCAGTGCGGCCACGATCGATGATCCTGGGGCGATTCTGGGCACTCGCCCGGTCGCACGGTCGGGCACCCGACGAACATCGCGGATCTCGATCACGGCCTGCTGAATGTCCTTGGGTAACAACAATACCGCCGGTCCGCCGCAACGAGCTGCCGCGATCGCCTCCGGCAGTGCGTCGAGGATCGCGGCCGGGGTGGTCACCCGCCGGCAGTACACCGACACGGCACCGAACAGGGCTACCGCGTCGAGTGCTCCGTTGCGACCGCTGGTGTCCTGGAAGCTGCCCAGACCATCGGTCGTCGTCGGTGCCTGACCCACCAGGGCCAGCACCGGCACCCGGCTCGCCAGTGATTCCCCAAGCCCTGGAACCAGATTCAGGCAGCCGCCGCCCGAGGTCGCGGCCACCACCCCGATCGTGGGTCCGCACCGGCCGTATGCGTCGGCCATCGTGGCGGCGGAGAACTCATGTTTGGCCAGCACGGTGGTGATCTCGGGCCGGAAGTGCGCGGCGTCGAACAGGTCTTCGATGTTCGCACCGTCCACACCGAAGATGTGCGTGACACCGCGCGCGCCGAGTTGCTCGACGATATGTTCGACCACCCGTGCGTGCTGCACTCCGACCACCACCTCTTCGTGTCTCGTACTGCGCGTCCATGGCCGTATCCCATGACGACGTCCGACCCGTTGGCGTGATGACCCCTGCATTGGAGACGTTGACGCAGCGGGATCGGTTCAAACCACCTCGAAGCCGCTGGCCAGCAACATGTTTGAACCGATCGATGCCGCCCCGCGTACCACGGGGGTGAGGATGCCGAACGGCACCGGTCTCTTCGACCACCTCGCGGGCTCGGTCCGCGCGGTGTCGGCCGGGGTGGATCCGGTCGGATTCTTCACCCGGCACGCCGATGACCCCCATCCGGTCCGGGTGACGTTTCCCGGGCTCGGGGCCGTCCTGTTCTTCGCGTCGGAGGCGGCCGCACGTGAACTGCTGAGCCTGCCGCCGGACGTCTGCATCGCGCCGATCCCGAATCCGATCGAACCGATCGTGGGGTCCGGCTCGTTGATACTGCAGTCCGGTCGCGCGCACCGGCACCAGCGCATGCGGCTGATGCCGGCGTTCCAGGCTGGGCGGGTGCGCGAATACGCCGAGGTGGTCCGCGCCGTGACCGCCGAGCAGATCGCATCGCTGCGATCCGGTGACCAGCTGTCGCTGCGGCGGCTCTCCACCGGGATCGCGCTGGACACCGCGATCCGGGTGCTGTTCGGAATCACCGACCCGGACCGTCGCGAGTCCTACGCCGCCATCATCGGCGCGCTGATGAATGCGAACACCGCGCCCCTGATGCTCGTTCCCGCACTGCGGCGCAGTATCGGCGGGTACGGTCCGTGGGCCCGGCTGATGACACTGCGCGACACCCTGGACGGGATGCTCGGCGAAGACCTCGGCACCGCCGAATCAGACATGCCCGATCAGCGCCGAACCCTGCTGGCCGCCGGGCACGAGACCACGGCCACGGCACTGACCTGGGCGCTGTACCGGATCCATCGGCACGGCGACGTCAGACGACGGCTGCTGGCCGAGCTGGACGCCGATCCGGCCCCGGCGGAGCTGACGGCACTTCCCTACCTGGGCGCCGTCATCAAGGAGGTGCTGCGGATGCACCCACCGGTCCCGGTAGTGCTGCGCAGGCTGACCTCGCCGACCCGGATCGGCCAGTGCTGGATGCAGTCCGGGCAGATTGTCGGGATCTCCTTGTACTCATTGCATTTCAACGCCGAGAACTGGCGGGATCCACACACCTTCGATCCGGGTCGGTTCCTGGACGCGCGGCCGTCTCCGTTCCGGTACGCCCCGTTCGGCGGTGGGCATCGGCGCTGCATCGGTGCCGCCCTGGCCACCACGGAACTTTCGGTGGCGATCGGCACCATCATGACCACCCTGGACCTCAGGGCGCCCACGGTCGCCGGCCGGTGCACCCCGCGCAGCACGGCACGCGGAATTGCCGTGACCCCGCTCCGCGAGATCCGCCTCGAGGTGGTGGGCCGGCGGGGTTAGCGCGCCCGCGGATGCGCACCGGCCCACACCTCGCGCAGCGCGGTCACCGTGACCAGTGTGTAGATCTGCGTCGTGGCGACCGACGCGTGGCCGAGCAACTCCTGGACGACACGGACGTCGGCGCCACCCTCGAGCAGGTGGGTGGCAAACGAGTGGCGCATCGTGTGCGGCGAGACCGTACTGGTGATGCCGGCGCGTTCGGCGGCGTCCTGCAGCACCTGCCAGGCGCTCTGCCGCGACAATCGGCCACCGCGTGCGTTGAGGAAGATCGCGGGTGTCCCCCGGCCGCGTTGTGCCAGGCCCGGACGGCCGCGGACGAAGTAGTTCTCCAGCGCCTGGACCGCCGGACGGCCGATCGGAACCAGTCGCTGCTTGCCGCCCTTGCCCCGCAGCAACACCGAGCGCGCCTCGGCGTCCACGTCGTCGACGTCCAGGCCGACGGCCTCGGAGATGCGGGCGCCGGTGGAGTACAGGACCTCCAGCAGCGCCCGGTTCCGCAACGCGAGGGGGCCGTCGGACGGATTGTCCCCACCGGCCGCCTCGAGCAGGGCCAACACCTCGTCGACCGTCAGGCTCTTGGGCAGCCGCCGGCCCGGCGTGGGGGGTTTTACCCCGCGGGCCACGTCGATCTCGGTGATGCCCTCCGCGGTGGCGAACTTGTGCAGTCCGCGCACGGCGACCAGCGCGCGTGCCGCCGACACCGCCGACAGCGGCACGGCCCCGGTCTCGGGATCGCCGCGGCGCAGCGCGACGACGAATTCGCTGACATCCGTCTCGGTGACCCCGGTCAGGTCGTCGATGCCCCGCAGGGTCAGATGCTCGTGGTAGCGGCGGAGGTCGCGGCGGTACGAGCTGAGCGTGTTGGCGGCGACGCCGCGCTCGATGGTGAGGTGATCCAGGTAGCCCTGCAACTGGCCATCCAGGGGCGCTCGGACGGCCGTGGCGCGCACCTCGGTCATCCGTTCTCCCGCTCGCCCGAGCGGCGGGCGAGGAACCGTGCCGGCCGGTCCACCCAGGGTGCGTCGACCGGGCGCGGCTGCGCGAGCCCGCGCCGGGCGCCGTCGGCGGCCAGGATGCCCGCCACCGCAAGGGAATTGACGATCTCGCCGCGATAGACCATCTGCATCGCCTCGGCCAGCGGCCGGCGTTGTACCTGCAGGTCGGCCTCCTCGTCATGTCCGGCCGGCCGCCCCACGTCGGTCAGACCGGTCGCGAGGTATACCCGCACGCTCTCGTCACAGAACCCCGCGGACGAGACGACGTCGACCAGGACGCTCCAGTGAGCGGCGGTCAGGCCGGCCTCCTCCTCGAGCTCGCGGGCCGCGGCCAGTGTCGGGTCCTCGCCGGGCATGTCGATCAGCCCCGCCGGCAGTTCCCACAGGCGCCGGCCGACCGGATGCCGGTACTGGTACACCAGCACCACATTGTCCTGGTCGTCCAGGGCCACCGTCGCCACCGCGCCGTAGTGCTCGACGACCTCACGCCGGCCGGTGCCCCCACCGGGCATGGCCACCTCGTCGATGCGCAGCGCCAGGATGTTGCCGACGTAGACGGTGTCGCTCGCGACGATGTCGAATTCGTGTTCAGCCACGGGCTACGGGTTCTTGGAGGGCGTGCTCCGACCCGTTGGAGCGCTGCAGGTTCTCCAGCGGCAGGCGTTCCTCGGCCTTGTAGGCGATGGCCGCTCCGATGAAGGCCGAGAACAGCGGATGCGGCCGCGTCGGCCGACTCTTGAGCTCGGGGTGCGCCTGCGTTCCGACCAGGTAGGGATGCACCTCGCGGGGATACTCGACGAACTCCACGAGGTGCCCGTCGGGCGAGGTGCCCGAGAACCGCAGTCCGCTCTCGGCGATCTTGTCCCGGTAGGTGTTGTTGACCTCGTAGCGGTGCCGGTGCCGCTCGGATACGTTCGTTTCGCCGTAGGCCTCGGCGACAATCGAATCTGCCTCCAGCACAGCGGGATACGCACCCAGCCGCATGGTCCCGCCCAGGTCGGCCTCGCCTGCGACGATATGTTCCTGATCGGCCATGGTCGCGATCACCGGGTCCGGGGTGTCCGGATCGAACTCCGCCGAACTGGCCTCCGTCAGACCCACCGAACGGGCCGCCTCGATCACGATGCACTGCAACCCGAGGCACAACCCCAGCACCGGGACGCCGCGTTGGCGGGCGTACCGGATGGCACCGATCTTGCCCTCGATCCCCCGGATGCCGAAACCGCCGGGGATGAGCACGCCGTCGACGTCCGACAGCGCCGCGGCCGCACCCGATTCGGACTCGCAGTCATCGGAGGCGACCCAGCGCATCTCGACCTTGGTGCGGTGCTTGAAGCCCCCGGCGCGCAGCGCCTCCGCAACGGAGAGGTATGCGTCGGAGAGGTCGATGTACTTGCCCACCAACGCGATTCGGACTGTCTCCTGCGAATCGTGCACCCGGGACAGCAGGTCGTCCCACTCCGTCCAGTCGACGTCGCGGAACGGCAGGTTGAGCCGGCGTACCACGTAGGCGTCGAGTTCCTCACGGTGCAGCACCTTGGGAATGTCGTAGATGGACGGCGCGTCCGGCGTGGAGATCACCCCGTCGACGTCGACGTCGCACATCAGCGCGATCTTGTTCTTCAGGGCCTCGGGCACATCCCGGTCGCAGCGCAGGATCAGCGCGTCGGGCGTGATGCCGATGCTGCGCAGCGCGGCCACCGAGTGCTGGGTCGGCTTGGTCTTCAGCTCGCCGGACGGCTTGAGGTAGGGCACCAGTGACACGTGCAGGAAGAAGCAGTTCTCCCGGCCCACCTCATGGCGGACCTGCCGGGCCGCCTCGAGGAATGGCAGCGACTCGATATCGCCCACCGTGCCACCGATCTCGGTGATCACGACGTCGGGCCGGTTGCCCTGCGCGTCGGGTTCGGCCATCGCCAGGATGCGCCGCTTGATCTCGTCGGTGATGTGCGGGATGACCTGGACCGTGTCGCCGAGGTATTCGCCGCGGCGCTCCTTGGCGATCACTGTCGAATACACCTGGCCGGTGGTGACATTCGCCGACCCGGACAGGTTGCGGTCCAGGAACCGTTCGTAGTGCCCCACATCGAGATCGGTTTCCGCACCGTCCTCGGTGACGAACACCTCGCCGTGTTGGAACGGGTTCATCGTTCCGGGGTCGACGTTGAGGTACGGGTCCAGCTTCTGCATGGTGACCTGCAGGCCCCGTGCGGTCAGGAGCTGCCCGAGGCTGCTGGCGGTCAGTCCCTTGCCCAGTGACGAGACGACGCCGCCGCTGACGAAGATGTGCTTGGTGGCGGACTGCGGGTGCTTGCGAAGCGGTGGCAAGAGCAACCTCCGGGGCGCTGCAATAGCGATGATGCAGGGCTGACGCGAACCAAACGCATCAGCTGGGCCTGCCGACCCACGGAAGTCCACCTTAACACCGAGCCCGACAGGTCGCTCCCGACGCGCCGTGGCGCGTGGGTTCCGTGCCGACTATTGCGCGAGCGTCACCGCGGTGGCGCCCTGACCGATGCCGTACTGACCGCTGTGCGCACCGCTGATCAGGCTCTGCAGCGCCAGCACGGCGGTGATCCGGCCGGATTCCGCACCGATGTCGTCCACGGTGCTCACCGCGGCGGCCAGACTCGGATCCGCCCGTAGCACGGCCAGCGCCGCGGTACCCGTCGCGGCGCCGTCGCGGCCGGCGAGCAGGGTGCCCGCGCCGCGCGGCGCCATCGCCGCGGCCAGGCGGGCCACACTGGCGCCCTGGTTGCCGGCGTCCTCACCGAGTGCACCCCCGGTGACGATCAGCGCCGCGTCCGCCGGGCCGAACTTCTCTGGGGTGTAGGTCAGGAAGCCGGTGTCGCGCAGCGCGGTCAGCACCGTCTCGCGTTGGGCGTCGTCGACCTTGGGGGCATCGGGGTTGCGATCGGACAGCAGCGCGATACCCAGCAGGTCGCCGGCCTGCGAACCCTGATCCACCAGCGTGGTGTTCAGCCGGGTACCGGCCGGCAGGATCGACGAGTTGACCACCGACCGAAGCTTCTCGGCCGAGTTGGCATCCACGAATTCCTGGGTCAGGGAGATGGTCCCGGTGGTTGCGGCACCCGACTGGCCGAGGACCCGCCCGATCGCCTCGAGGTCGTCGTCGTTCGCATCGGGGGTGCGGAGCAGGACCACGGATTTGCCGGCCAGTGCGTCGCGGACGATGCGCCCGGACATCTGCGTGTTGAAATCATCTGCCGCCGAAAGCTTTTCGTTCAGCATGTTCTTGTCGTCGGTGAGCTGCGCGATCTGGCCCTGCAGGTCCTTCTTCTGGTCACGCAGTCCGGACAACAGCGTGTCGGACAGGACGCCCGAGCCCAGGACGACGCCGACGGCGAGCGCCAGGAACACGGCCGCCAGTGAGATCGCATGCTGGCGAAGAGAAATCACGTTGGCTCCCTAACTCACCAGGTGCTGGACCCACAGCAGGAACCGGTTCCAGTACTGCACGATCCAGTCGACGACGACGGTGTCCGTGCTCGAGACCCACAGCGCGACCACCACCGCGATGAGCATCGCCAGCACCAGCATGGCGACCGCACCGGCCGAAACGCGATTGCGGTAGAGGGTGGCAACGGCTTTGGCATCGACGAGCTTCTCCCCCACCTTCAGGCGGGTCAGGAACGTCGACGGATTGCTCTGCTGGCGGGACCGGTCGAAGAACTCCTCGATGCTCGCGCTGTGCCCGGCCGTCACTATCAGGGAGGCGCCGTGGTGATCGGCCAGCAGCAGCGCCAGATCGGCGGCCGACCCGGCTGCCGGGAACGTCATCGCACCGATGCCGAGGTCCTGGATGCGCTCGAGCCCGGGTGCATGACCGTCCGCATCGGCGGGCAGGACCACCTGCGCACCGCTCTTGAGCGCCTCGGTGCTGATGTTGCCCGGATCGCCGACGATGAGCTGCGCGCGGTAACCGGCCTTGTGCAGGACATCGGCGCCGGCGCCGACGCCGACCAGGACGGGCTGGTACTCCTTGATGAACGGCTTGAGGGCCTTCAGATCGGCCTCGGCGGACGTCCCTTCGGCCACCACGACGACGTGCCGCCGGTGCATGTCCACGTCGATGGCGGGAATGCCGACACCGTCGATCAGCAACGGGCTCTCACTGCGGATGAACTCGATCGTGTTGCCCGCGAACGCTTCCAGGTGTGCCACGAGGCCCGTCTTGGCCTCGTGCATGATCTCCATGATCTCCTGCTCGCTGCGCTCGGTGCCGGCCACCAGGCGGCGGTCACCGGCGTAGACGCCACCGTCGTGCAGACGGATCTTCGCGCCGTCCTTGATCTTCTTGAAGATCTCCGGGCCCGCGTCGTCGATCAGCACGATGCCGTTGCCGACCAGCACCTCCGGGCCCAGGTTGGGGTACCGGCCGGAGATGGATGTGGCGGCGTTGACCACCCCGGCGATGTTCGCCGAGACCAGCGCATCGGCCGTGGCTCGATCGAGGTCCAGGATGTCGATGACGACAATGTCGCCGGGTTCGATCCGGGGCAGGAGTTTGTCGATGTCTTTCTCGACCCGGGCGGTGCCGACGACCCCGGGACGCGTGCCACTGTTCCGGGTGAGAAGCGATGCCATGCGCATGGCGCCGATTCTGTCGGTGCATCGCCGATTGTCCGGGGAGGCGCGCCGTAACACTGGCCTCATTAGTCACATTGCGTCACATCTGCAACATGGCCGAGATGTGGCCGATCCGCGTCAATCGGTGTTGGTTCGCGCCGCTTCGAGCAGTTCCCGGGCGTGCGCCCGGGCCGTGTCGGACTCTCCGAGCCCGGCCAGCATGCGGGCCAACTCGGCCACCCGCTCGTCGTCGTCGAGGCGGCGCACCCCGCTGGCGCCGTCGCGCCCGAGCGCGTCGACCACCAGATGGATGTCCGCGTAGGCGGCCACCTGTGGCAGGTGCGTCACCACGATCACCTGGTGAGTGTGGGCCAGCCGGGCCAGGCGGCGGCCGATCTGCACCGCGGCACGCCCGCCCACCCCGGCGTCGACCTCGTCGAACACCATCGTGGTGCCGGCCGACGACCCCGCCAGCACCACCTCCAACGCCAGCATCACGCGCGAGAGCTCGCCGCCGGAGGCACTCTTGTGCAGCGGCAGGATGCTGCCACCGCGGTGCGCGGTGAAGCCGAACTCGACGAGATCGACGCCGTGCGGACCGGCCTGCACGGTCTGCCCGTCGGCGAGCACCAGTGCCGCCCGATCATCTGGTTGCGCCCCGACAGTGCCGACCGTGACGGTGAAGTCGGCCCCGGACATCGCCAGGCCGGCCAGCTCGGCGGTGACAGCCTTGCCCAGCGCACCGGCAGCCTTGGTGCGCGCCCGGGTGAGATCCGTGGCGGCCGCGGCCAGCTTGGTTCCCAGTTCGGTGACCAACCGCTGCAGGGCACCCAGCGCATCCTCGGACACGTCCAGTTGAGCGAGGCGTTCCCGGGACTGCGTGGCCCACGCCAGCACACCGTCGACGTCGGCCGCGTACTTCCTCGTCAGCGAGCGCAAGTCGGCCTGACGAGCCAGCTTGTTTTCGAGTGTCGATGCGTCGCTGGGCAATTCGGACAGGTAGGCGCCCACCTCGCGCGCCACATCGCCGACCACCGTGAGTGCCTCGCCGAGCTGTTCGCCCAGGCCCTGCAGGACCGCGTCATCGGTGCCCTGCAGCGACGCCGCGGCCCGGCCGATCGACCCGGTGGCACTGCTGGCGGCATCGAGCGGGTCGTCCGCGTCACCGGCGAGCGCGTGCCGGGCGGTGGCGGCCGCGTCGCGCAGCGCATCGAGCTCGGACATGCGCCGGATGTCGGCGACGAGCTGTTGGTCCTCCCCCGGCACCGGGTCCATCGCGTCGATCTCCTCGAGCGCGAACGTCAGACGGTCGGCCTCCTGGGCCAGCTCCCGCGAGCGCTCGGTCCGGTCGGCGAGATCGCGTCGGGCGCGGCGCCATTCGTCACGCAGCTTCTGGTACTTCTCCAGCCGGGCGGCGACCTCCGCGAACCGGTCCAGCGCAGCGCGCTGCTCGTCCGGGCGCATCAACCGCAACTGGTCGTTCTGACCGTGCAACGCCAACAGTTCGCCGGTGAAGTTGCTCAATGCCTTGGCCGGCACGCTGCGGCCACCCAGATACGCCCGCGACGGCCCGTCACGGCTCACCGACCTCGACGCGATCACGCTGCCGTCGTCGTCGCGGTCGGCCCCGCATGACTCGAGGATCTCCTCCACCGTGCGGATGTCCTCGTTGGACAGCTCGGCCGTGCTGAACCGGCCCTCCACCACCGCCCGGTCCGAACCGCTGCGCACCCGATGAGCGTCGGCGCGCGCGCCACCCAGCAGATGTAATCCGGTGACCACCATGGTCTTTCCCGCACCCGTCTCACCGGTGAGCACGGTCAGGCCACGGTCGAACTCGGCGCTGGCCGCCTTGATGGCGCCCAGCGATTCGATGCGGATCTCGGAGAGCATGCGCCTACTGCCCGCGCCAGCCGGTCACCGGGAGCCGGAACTTACGCACCAGCCGGTCGGTGAACGGTGCACTGTCCAGCCGGATCCATTTCACCGGTTTGGCGCTGCGGGTGACCTCGAGCCGGGCACCCGCCGGCAGCACCATGTCGCGACGGCCATCGCAGAACACCAGCGCGTCGTGCCCGGAAGCCTCGATCTCGACGGCCACGGTGGAATCGGGGCTGGTGACCATCGGCCGGGCGAACAGTGCGTGGGCGTTGTTGGGTACCACCAGGATCGCTTCGAGCGCCGGCCACACCACCGGGCCGCCGGCAGAGAATGCGTATGCCGTCGAGCCGGTCGGGGTGGACACCAGAATGCCGTCGCAGCCGAACGAGGACACCGGGCGACCGTCGATCTCGACAGTGACGCCGAGCACCCCCAGCCGGGGGCCCTTCTCCAGACTCGCCTCGTTGAGGGCCCAGCCGCGGTCCACCACCTCGCCGTCCACCCGGATCGCCACATCCAGGGTCATCCGGGTCTCGACGCGGTAGTTGCGGTTGATCACGTGGTCCAGAACGGTGTCGATGGCGTCCGCCTCGGCCTCGGCCAGGAAGCCGATGCGACCCAGATTCACCCCCAGCACCGGGATGTCGACGCCGCGAGCCAGCTCGGCGGCCCGCAGGAACGTCCCGTCACCGCCGAGCACCAGGACCAATTCGCAGTCCTGCGCGGCATTCTCGTCGGCGTCGACCACGTCGATCTCGACGCCCATGGCGCGCAGATCGTCCGGGGCCAGGTGCAGCGAACCTCGGTCCACCGCCTCCGCGGTCAACACTCGGAGCCCAATGCCGTTGTCGCTCAACACTTTTTCCACCCGACGGCCGACCTCGGTGGCCTCATCGCGGCCGGTGTGCACGACGAGCAACACGGTCCGCTCCCGACGCTCTCGAGTCACTGCGGCCCCTCTTCGACGGCCCGGCGCACCGCGTCGGCCAATTGTTCGTCACGTAGCGGCGCATCGCAGCGCGCCCGCAGCCATAGAAAATACTCGACGTTCCCCGACGGGCCCGGCAGCGGACTGGCGATCACGCCGACGGTCTCCCAATTCAATTCGCGGGCCCGGGCAGCCACCCCCAGCACCGCACCGGCGCGCAACTGCGGATCCGACACCACCCCGCCGGCGCCGACCAGCCCCTTGCCGACCTCGAACTGGGGTTTGACCATCGGCACGATGTCCGCGTCGGGCGACGCGCACGCCGTCAGCGCGGGCAGCACCGTGGCCAGGGAGATGAACGACAGGTCGGCGACCACCAGGTCCACCGGCCCCCCGATCGCATCCGGGGTGGTCAGATCGCGGATGTTGGTCCGTTCGATGACGACGACGCGGTCGTCCGAGCGCAGTGACCAGGCCAGCTGCCCATAGCCGACATCGACCGCCACCACCTCGCGGGCCCCGCGGTCCAGCAGCACCTCGGTGAACCCGCCGGTGGAGGCGCCGGCGTCCAGGCAACGCCGGCCGGTGACCGCGATGCCGAACCCGTCCAGAGCGCCGATGATCTTGTGCGCCCCCCGCGACACCCAGGTCCGGTCCCCGTCGTCCTCGACGGTCAGCGCCGAGGTGATCGACACCGCTGTGGCGGCCTTGGAGGCCGGCATTCCGTCGATCTGGACCCGGCCCTCGTCGATGAGTTGGGCGGCCTGTTGACGGGACCGGGCCAGTCCCCGGCGGACGAGTTCGGCGTCAACGCGTGCGCGCCGTACCACGGCACACCCCTCAGTCCTTCTCGACCGATTCCAGGGCTGCCACCAGCACGTCGTGAGCCTGCGCAAGGCGCTGTGCGGCATTGTCCATGGTGGCAATCGTGGCGTCGTCCTGCGACTCCGGAGTGAGTTCGGGCAGCTCGGCGAGCAGCGCGGCCACCTGCGCGCGGATCTGGTCGGGATCGGTAGTCATTGCGGTGTTCACGCTAGCGGATCGGTGCCCTACAGCAGCGCCCAGCGCTGCAGCGCCGCCCGCGCCGTGTCGTCTGCCGCGGCCAGCTGCGGCGCGGGCCGGCCCGCGTCCCACACGGCCGCCGCCACCGCCCGCACGACCGACAGGCCGTCCCCCTCGTCGGCGCAGCCGGTGCTGACGACGATTCGTTCGCCGTCGACGTCGGTGTGCCACGCGGGTTGCCCGACGACGGCCGCGGCGGCCGTCTCGGTGTGCAGCGTCCGCAGGTCGTGGCCGAGATAGGTGGGCCGCAGGCCGGGCGGTGCGAACACCGTGTCGCGCGCCGAATTGACGCCGCTGAGCACCATCAGGCTGGGTAGCGCGGCAGCCGCCGCACCGGCGATATCGGTGTCGAGCCGGTCCCCCACCACCAACGGTGCACGAAAGTTACCGCGGGACAACGCATCCGACATCAAAGTTGGTGCCGGCTTGCCGGCCACCTGAGGCTCTGCATCGGTGGCGGTGCGCAGTGCGGCGACCAGCGACCCGTTGCCCGGCAGCAACCCACGCTCCGACGGCAGCGTCTTGTCCACATTGGTGGCGACCCACAGTGCCCCGGCCCGGATCGCCAGAGCGGCCTCCGCCAGGTCCGACCACCCGATCGACGGTGAGTACCCCTGCACCACTGCCACCGGATCGTCGTCGAAGCCGCGTACCGGATGCAGCCCAACCGCGGCGATCTCGGCGGCCAGCGAGTCGGTGCCGACGACCAGGACCGCACTGCCGGCCGGCAGTTGTGCGGCGAGTAGATGCGCCGCGCTCTGCGCACTGGTCACCACGTCCTCGGGACCGGCCGAGAAGCCGAGTTCACAGAGGTGGGCGGCGACCTGCTGCGCACTGCGGGAGGCATTGTTTGTCACATAGAGTGCCCGAACCCCGGCCCCCGCGAGGGCGTCCACCGCACCCTCGGTCGGTTCGTGGCCGCGGAAGACCGTGCCATCCAGATCGAGCAACAGACAATCGAAGTCCTCGACGAAGGTGCTCATGTCAGGCCAGTTCGCCGATTCGCTCCTCGGCGTCGGTGGCGCCCTCGGTGTCGGCGCCGGCGGCCTCGAGGAACCACTGGAGCGCGTCCGCATCGCGGCCGAGCGCCAGCAGGGTCTCGGCGTACGCGTAGTACAGCCGCGCCGCCGTCTGGCCCGTGCGGCCGGGGTCCAACGGCGGCGACGACAGCACCGCAAGCGCCTGCTCGAGCTGACCCAGGTCGGCACGGGCTCCGGCCACCACGATGCGCAGTTCATCAGCGTCGTCGCCGGTCAGCGCATCAGCCTCGGGGCCGCGGGCCAGTTCGATCGCACGTTCCGGACGGCCCACCCCGCGTTCGCAGTCGGCGATCACCGGAAGCAGCACCGACTTGCTGCCCATCCGGCGAGCAGCGCGGAACTCGGTCAAGGCCTGCGCCCAGTCCCCGCAGTGATACGCGGCGATTCCCACGGCCTCCCGAACCGCCGCGATCCGGCCGGACCGGACGCGGGCTGCCTGCGCGTGCGCCAGTGCGGCCTCGGGGTCCTCGTCGAGCAGCCGTCCAGCGGCCACGAGGTGCCGGGCGATGTAGTCGGCGGTGCTCTTGTCGAGCGTGATCAGTTCACGCCGTACCTCCGGCGCGAGGTCCTTGGCCTCGATGTCCGGCGGGATCGACGGTCCGCGCGTGCCGACGGACTCATCGGAGTCGGCCTCATGCTGCGGTTGAGCTCGCCGGGCCCGATCCGGACCGGAGCGCATCGGCGTCTGGGTTCGCGGACCTCGACGTTGCTGTCCGCGCGGACCCGGATTGTCTCCGCCTCGCGGTTGACGCCGTTCGCCACCCTGCCTGTTGTCGGCCACGTGAACCTTTCGCTATTGAAGTCTCGATAAAGGATACGGCCCGCGACAGATCTGCCCTACCCAGCCATCGCGGTCCGGATTACGCTGCGGGGATGACCGCGGGGAGGCGGTCCTCATCGATCGGAGGGAAACATGAGAGCTATTTGCGGCGCGGTGCTGACTGCGCTCCTGACAGCGGCATCTATCGGCCTGGCCGGCCCGGCGTCGGCCGAACCATTGAGCGGCACCTACACGGCGCTGTTCTCCGGAAACAACGGTGCATCGCAGACAATGACGTGGACCTTCACGCCCTGCGGGCCCGACTGCACCACCATGGACAATGGCCGGGAATTGCATCTGCAGAACGGCATTTGGAGCGGCTCCAGTCCGGGCACCGATGGAATTGTGTGTTCGACGACGATCGACGCCGCCACGCTTTCCGGTACTCACGGATGCGGATTCATGACGTTCAATTTTCACATGACCCGGAATTAGCAATTCGTCGTAAATACAGAAACGCCCCCCAGGGTGTGGGGGGCGTTTCTGTTTTGTGTGTGTTCGGCGGTGTCCTACTTTTCCACCCGGGTTGGGTAGTATCATCGGCGCTGGCAGGCT
>Ga0116193_1002151_pt1 | contig 15278 bp, 15 predicted proteins | sample AD_UKC115_MetaG_FD_89892 | JGI IMG/M metagenome (GOLD analysis project Ga0116193, IMG submission 89892) | Active sludge microbial communities of municipal wastewater-treating anaerobic digesters from Hong Kong - AD_UKC115_MetaG | ecosystem: Engineered > Bioreactor > Anaerobic > Digestate... | reverse complement strand
GTTCGGCCGCGCGCACCGGCAGGCGCAACCCGTCGATGTGGTCGAGCAGCGCGGCGATCCCCGCGCCGGGGTTGGCGGTGACGAACTGTTCGGCGGCGTCGAACAGCGCGGTGACGGCGTCGAGGGTCTGGGCGGCCCGCAGGCCGGACTGCCCCCCATGCTCCGAGGAAGTGACCAGGCGCTGCGGCAGACCGCTGCGCCGCCACGCCTCCCACAGGGCAAGCCGCGGGTCGTCGGCCGCCCGCTGCGCGGCGCGCAGCACCGCGCGGACCCGCCGTAGTGGTTTGCGGTGCGCGGGGGCCAGGGATTCGGGCACCCCGCGGCGCAGCACCGCCAGCAGCGACTCACCGAAGTTCCGGTCCGGCTCGAGCCGGCGCAGCGCTCGGCGCAGCTGACGCAGGGTGACCGGATCAACCCGCCCGAGGGGACCGGTCAGCAGTTCCTCGGCGCATTGGGCGGTGGGACCGTCCGCAGTGGCCGCCAGCACCTGCAGCAGGGCCCGGACGACGGCGTTGTCGGGCAGCGGTGCGGCCATTGCCGGCGGCGCGACCGGAACCCCGGCGGCCGCCAGCGCCCGCGGCAGGCCCGCCCCGGCCCGCGGCACCGAGCGCACGATGACGGCCATCTGCGACCACGGCACCCCGTCGACGAGATGCGCCCGCCGCAGGGTGTCGGCGACGACGGCCGCCTCGGCGTGCTCGGAGGCCACCAGCACCGCGTGCACGTCGCCGCCGTCCCCCTCACAGCCGGTGATCGACCGAACTGGGGAGTGCCCGGGCAGCAGCGCGGCCATCCCGGTCACCGCCCGCGCCACCGCCGGGGCGCACCGGTGGCTGACGTCCAGGTGCACGGCCGGCCCGTGGCCGCCGAGCAGCGCGCCGGCATCGGCGCCGCGGAACCCGAACACCGCCTGGTTCGGATCGCCGGCCAGGACCGTGGCCCCGGCGCCGCGGGCGAGCACCTGGACCAGCAGCGCGGCCTGCGGGTCCAGGTTCTGGACGTCGTCGACGAGCAGCAGCCCGATCCGGGCGTGTTCGGCCGCCAGCAGCCCGCGGTCGACGGCCAGAGCGTCCAGCGCGGCCCCGACCAGGTCGGCGGCGCCCAGTGCCGGCACGGTGGCCTGCGGTGCGGCCATCCCGACCGCCGCCCGCAGCAGCATCACCTGCTCGTACTGCTGGGCGAACCGGCCGGCCGCGACCCATTCCGGCCGGCCGTGCAACCGACCGATGCGCTGCAGCTGCACGGGGTCGATACCGCGCTCGGCGCACCGCGACATCAGGTCCCGCAGTTCGTTGGCGAATCCGTCGGTGCTCAGCGCCGCCCGCAGCGCGGCCGGCCAGCCGCGGGCACCGTCCTCGAGGTCGCCGGCGAGCAGTTCGCGGATGACGTTGTCCTGCTCGGCGCCGGTGATCAGGCGCGGCGGCGGATCCCCGGCGCGTTGTGCGGCCAGCCGCAGCACCGCGAACGCGTAGGCGTGCACGGACCGCACCAGCGGGCCCCGGATCGCCTGGTGCCCGGCCAGCAGCGTGGCCGTCAGCGCTCCCCGGGCCTGCGCGCCGAGCCGGCCCGAGCCCGTCAGCAGCAGGACCGATTCCGGGTCGGCCCCGGCGCCGATCCGGGCCGCCGCAGCGTCCAGCAGCAGCTGGGTCTTGCCGGTCCCCGGCCCGCCGAGCAGCCGCACGGTGCCGCGCAGCCCGGGGTCGAGCACGCACCCGGTCTGCGCGCTGGAGGTGTCGGAGGGGACCATGTGGAGCATGACAGCACAGGCCACCGACAAGTCGGACCGAGCGCTGCACGTGCACCGGTACGGCCCGGCGGGCGCGCCGCGGGTGCTGGCCCTGCACGGGCTGACCGGGCACGGCCAGCGCTGGCAGCAGCTGGCCGAGCAGCATCTGCCCGGGGTCGCGGTGGCCGCACCGGATCTGATCGGGCATGGCCGATCGACCTGGTCGGCGCCATGGTCCATCGACGCCAACGCCGTCGCCCTGGCCGGCCTGCTCACCGAACCGGTTGTGCTGGTGGCGCATTCGTTCGGCTGCGCGGTGGCCCTGCGGCTGGCCGCCGAGCGGCCCGATCTGGTGTCCGCACTGGTGCTGCTGGATCCGGCGGTGGGACTGCCCGGCGGCTGGATGGCCGAGATCGCCGACGCCATGTTCGCCTCCCCGGACTACACCGACGCCGCCGAGGCCCGCTCCGAGAAGACGTCGGGCTCCTGGGCCGACGTCGACGATGCGCAGCTGGACACCGAGTTCGCCGAGCACCTGGTGACGCTGCCCGGCGGCCGGGTCGGCTGGCGAATCAGCATCCCGGCCATGATGGCCTACTGGAGCGAGCTGGCCCGCGATATCACGTTGCCGCCCAAAGATATTCCCGTCACCGTCGTGCGCGCAGCCAAGACGTCGCCGCCGTACGTCACCCCCCGATTGGTCGAGGCGTTGCAGGACCGGCCGGATTTCCGGCTGATCGAGATGGACTGCCATCACATGGTGCCACTGGCCCGCCCCGCCGAGACCGCGCAGCTGATCCGCGAGCGCCTTTCCTGACATGGCACCGGTCACCGACGACCAGGTGGAGCGGGTGCGGGAGCTGGTGGCGTCGATCCCGGCGGGCCGGGTTGCCACCTACGGCGACATCGCCTCGGCGGCAGAGCTTTCCAGCCCCCGCATCGTCGGCTGGGTCATGCGGACGGACTCGTCGGACCTGCCGTGGCATCGCGTGGTCCCGGCATCCGGACGCCCGGCGCCGCACCTGGCCACCCGGCAACTGGAACGATTGCGTGCCGAAGGAGTGCTGGCCGATGACGGACGGATCCCGTTGCGGCAGTGCCGCTTTCCGCTATAGCGCCAGTCGCACCAGCGCGGCCGTGCGGGCCAGCCCGGGGAACGCCGACGCGGTGGCCCGCGGATGCAGGGCATGGACCGCGAGACGGAACATCAAGGCGCGCAACAACATCTGCGGCCATTCCGGCAGCGCGTCCCACCGGTCGATCAGCCCGTCGTCGGCCTCACCCCAGGACAGGGCGTCGACGACGACCACACCGGCCGCCCACGACGCCGGCCGCCAGTAGGGGGCCATGTCGGTGATCCCCGGCGCGGCCGAGCCGGCGAACAACACCGTGCCGTACAGGTCGCCGTGCACCAGCTGACTGGCGCTCTTGATCGGTTTACGCAGTGTCGCAAGCTGTTCGAGCAGATCCACCGAGCGTTCCCCGTCGGCCGAGGCCGGCGACCACGGCGCCCCGGGCGGCAGTGAATGCAGCGGCCGGTCCTCCCACGCGGCTCGGTCGGCTGCGGTGAAGACGTCGACCTCGGTCCATGGCGGCACGGGCGCCTGGGTGAGGAACCGGGGCCGCTCGAGCGCGGAGGTGGCCTCGTGCAGCCGGACCGCCACCGACACGACCTCGTCGTGGCGCGGTTCCGGGGTGCCCGCGACGAACGTGTCGGCCCGCCAGCCCGCCACCACGAACCGTCCGTCGGTGGACCGCACGGGCCGTGCCAGCCGGATGCCGTCGATGAACAACGTCTCGCGCACCTTGGCCGACCAGGCGGCCCGGGCATGGTCGGCCACCATCGACAACACCACTTCGCCGCAGCGCCAGCCGCCCTCCCAGCCCGCGCCGAGCGGAGTCGGTTGTGTCCCACGGAGTCCGAACGCGACGAGCACCAGATCGGGCGGGGATTCGAGCGTCACCCCGTCACCCTAACGCCGCGACGTTCCAGTTCCGGGCCGCTGACCAGCTGTGTCGCGGGTCAGTACATGACCATGTCGGGTGCGAACGCCTCGGCCCACGCGCTGATACCGCCGCGCAGATGCCGCGCTTCGGGGTGGCCGGCCCTGTGCACGACGGGCAGGATCTCCGCCGAGCGCACGCCGGTCTTGCAGTAGAGCACCGGGATCCGGTCGGCCGGCAGCCGCGCGAGCCCGTCACCGGAGTCGATGCTGGACCGGGGAATCAGCACGGCGCCGTCGATGTGGTTGATGTCCCACTCGACGGGCTCGCGGACGTCGACCAGGACGACGCGCGGGTCGGAGTCCAGCAGCTCGCGCAGCTCTTCCGGGCTCACCGCGGCGCCGTCATCGAGGTCATCGGCGGCGGCCAGTCCGCAGAACGCCTGATAGTCGGTCAGCGCGGTGACCTTCGGCGCCGCGGGATCCTTGCGGATCCGCACGGTCCGGAAGGTCATCGCCAACGCGTCGTAGATGAGGAGCCGGCCCAGCAGCGGCTCGCCGATCCCGCCGATCAGCTTGATCGCCTCGGTCCCCATCACCGAGGCGACGGTCCCGCACAGGATTCCCAGCACGCCGCCCTCGGCGCACGACGGCACCAGCCCGGGCGGCGGAGGGTCGGGATACAGGTCGCGATAGTTGATCCCCCGGCCCTCGGGGGCGTCCTCCCAGAACACCGACACCTGGCCGGCGAACCGGTAGATCGATCCCCACACGTACGGCTTGCCGGCCAGCGCGGCGGCATCATTGACGAGGTAGCGGGTGGCGAAGTTGTCGGTGCCGTCGAGGATCAGGTCATAGTCGGCGAACAGGGCGACGGCGTTGTCGGGCTCGAGCCGGAACTCGTGCAGCCGGACGTCGATCAGCGGGTTCACCTCGAGCATCGCCTCGCGCGCGCTGTGCGCCTTGGACCGCCCGACGTCGGACTGGCCGTGGATGATCTGGCGCTGCAGGTTGGACTCGTCGACCACGTCGAACTCGACGATGCCGATGGTCCCGACGCCCGCGGCGGCCAGGTACAGCAGGGCCGGTGAGCCGAGTCCGCCGGCGCCGATCACCAGCACCCGGGCGTTCTTCAGGCGACGCTGCCCGAGCATGCCGAGTTGGGGCAGCGTCAGATGCCGGCTGTAGCGGGCTACCTCGGTGGGGGTCAGCTCGGCGGCCGGGGCAACCAGCGGCGGCAAGGACGACATCCCACCATTTTGCCGCCCACTTCTGCATGAGGGTCGCTGCCCACCACGATCGACGACCCTCACGCAGAAATCGGCAACCGGCGAATCACGCGATCGGATACGGCCAGGGATTGAACCGGCACACCTTGCCGTCGGGCTTGACCCAGTCGGGATCGAACTTCGCGGCGTCATTGTTGGCCGTCGAGAAGGTCTGCTGCATCATGATCGGCGCCAGCGCGCCGTTCTGGTCGCACGGTTCGTGATGCTGGTAGCCGATCGCGTGGCCGACCTCGTGGTTGATCAGATACTGCCGGTAGGAGCCGATGTCCCCCTGGAACGGCACCGCGCCACGCACCCAGCGCGCCTCGTTGAGGAACACCCGCTGCTCGGGCTCATTGCTGGACGCGTTGAAGTACGCCGGGTTGTAGCAGGACGCCTCGAGTTCGATCTCGTACCCGCAGCCCTCCCGCACGGTCATCGGCGAGGTCAGCGACACACGGAAATCGGGCGGGGTCTCGGAGCTGTCGTCGACCCGGACGAACGCGAACTGCGGGTTGTGCGTCCAGCTCTTGGGATTGCTCAACGTCTGGGTGACCATCCGCGCGAAGCCGTCGTCGCCGCCGTAGCCGGCGGTGTCCACCCCGTCCTCGATCTCGACGGTGTAGTGGAACACCTTCGCCGTGCCCTGGCCGACCTGCGGATCGGTGCCCGGGACGGTGCGCCACGCCTTGTTACCGGCTTCGGTGAAGGGACCGCCCTCGGGGAGGATTCCGGTGGGCAGGTTGACGTCGAACTTGGTGAGCCCGCGCGGCGGCGCACCGATGATCTCGGTGCCCTGCGATCCGATGGTGGGTGGTGCCTGCACGGTGTCGATCGGGTCTGCGGTGGTCTCCACGCGGGTGCCGGTGACTGTTTGATAGAGGACCAGCCCGGTCACGACGGCCAGGACGGGCAGGGCGTAGGCGCGCCAGCCGTAGGTGGCCACGAACCGGCCCAGCCAGCTCTGTCTCGGCAGGTGCCGGTGCTCGTCGCGGTTGGCCCGGACCCGGCCGGCGTCCTCGGCGAGCGGGTCCCGCTGAGCGCGCAGCGGCTCGTTCCACTCGCTGCGCAGCACCGGCGCGCGAGTGCTCCCGCGACGGCCGGGGTCGTAGGTCACCGCCCAAGGATGGCACAACGGCTGGCCTGCACCCTGTCGGCACGCCCGACCGGGAAAGTCCTGCTCCGTGCCTGCAAGGGGTGGACGATGGATGGTAGTAGTGTCATGCCGACCGATTCGCGGCGAACTTTTCGACAGAATCGGCGGTAATTGTGAACAGAAGGTTTTGATGAGCGAATTGGCCCACGGCTCCGCGCGACGCACCGGCAAGCCGGTCACCGGCGACCGGGCGACTTCCGGCCCCAGCAAACGCGGCAACCGGCTGCCTCGGGACGAGCGGCGCGGCCAGCTCCTGGGCTCGGCCAGCCAGGTGTTCGTCGACCGCGGTTATCACGCGGCCAGCATGGATGAGATCGCCGATCGGGCCGGCGTCAGTAAACCTGTTCTGTACCAACACTTTTCGAGCAAATTGGAGCTGTACCTGGCGGTGCTGGCGCAGCACGTCGACAATCTGGTGTCCGGCGTGCGGCAGGCCCTGCGGACCACCACCGACAACCGGCAGCGGGTCCGCGCGGCGGTGGCCGCGTTCTTCGACTTCATCGAGCACGACGGTCAGGGCTACCGGCTGATCTTCGAGAACGACTACGTCACCGAGCCGTCGGTGTCCGCCCAGGTCAAGGTGGCCACCGAGGCGTGCACCGACGCGGTGTTCGACCTGATCAGCCACGATTCCGCGCTGGATCCGCATCGCGCGCGGATGATCGCCGTCGGCCTGGTCAGCATCAGCGTGGACTCGGCCCGCTACTGGCTGGACAATGACCGCCCACTCGGCAAGGACGAGGCCGTCGAGGGCACCGTCCAGTTCATCTGGGGCGGGTTGTCACACGTTCCGAAGATCCGCGGCTGACCCAACCAGGTCCGACCCCTCGGGTCAGTCCTCGGTGATGGGCGGCGTGACCGGGCCTTCGCCGATCCCGAAGCCCACGCGGCGGCTGTCGGCCGGGCCGAGCTCGATATAGGCGACGCGGGAGGCCTGCACCAGGAAGCGGCGGCCCTTCTCGTCGGTCAGGGCCAGCAGCTCGGATCCCTTGCCCAGCGCGGCGGTCACCAGCTTCTCCAGCTCATCGGGTGTCTGCGCGCTGTTGAACACGAGTTCACGCGGGCTGTCCGTGACACCGATCTTGACCTCCACGCTGCAACCCTTTCGCCTGTCGACCGCCCCGATGCGCCGGGAGCGCGTTCTAGATGCAGGTTAGTGGACCCGGGCGCCGGTGCACTCGCGAGGCCGTTCGCGGTCAGCGAAGGGGCCCCGAACAGCGCCGGCACCAGCCGCAACGATCCGGTTGCGGTGTGCCGACACACCCCGCACGGCGCGGCACGATCCCGGACGCGTCGATACCATTGCGTGAAAGAAGTTACGCAAGTGACGAATGTGACTGAGCGACGGTGATAACCCCATGAACAAGCCGTACTGGAGCGGCCCCGGCCGCGGCGGCGCGAGCCGCTTCGCCGACGACCCGCCGGCCTACCCGCACGACCCGTTCGAGCCGACGACCGAGAACTTCGGCCGCGTTCACGACTACCCCGGCCATGACTACGAGGACCACTACGGGGACGACTACGAGGACCACGACTACGACGAATACGACGACTACGGCGCCTATCGGGACACCCGGTGGCGCTGGATCGCCGGCATCGCCGGGATCGTGCTGGCGGTCGCCCTGGTGGCCATCGCCGCCGCCTCCCACAGCGGCGACACCGCGACCCGATCCGTCACCCCCGCGCCGTCCACCGCCCCGGAACAGGACGCCGTGTCCACCACGCCGCGGACCGTGATCGCCACCGTCCCGCCCAGTGCGCCGACGCCGACGGCCGCACTACCGCCCGAAACGGTCGTCACCGTCACCACCACGCCGTCGGCCCAGCAAGCCCCGCCCGCGGCCGCTCCGGCCGAACCGGAACCGCCGTCGGCCATCCCGCCCACGCAGACCATCACCTACACGGTCACCGGCACACGTCAGCTGTTCGACCTGGTCAGCATTATCTACACCGATGAGCAGGGCTTTCCCCGCACCGACGTCAACGTGGCACTGCCGTGGAGCCGGACCATTGTGCTCAACCCGGGCGTGGTCACCAAGTCGGTCACGGCCACCAGCCTGACCGGCCAGCTGAACTGCTCGGTCACCGACGCGACGGGCGCCACCCTGGCGGCTCGGACGAACAACGCGGCCATCACCAGCTGCACCCCGTAGCGCAGTAGTTCGCCGGAATCAGGCCAGGCCGAGTTCGACCATCCGCTCGCCGTGCGTGCGCTGCAACCGGTCGAAGAACTCCGCCATGCGGCCCAGACCGTCGTTGCCGGCCACCACCAGGTCGACGAGTTCATCGCGCTGGGCCAGCACGTACTGCGCCTGCGTGATGGCCTCGCCCAACAGCCGGCGCGACCACAACGCCAGCCGGCTGCGCTCGACCGGACTGGCACTGACCGCCGCGCGCACCTCGCCGACGACGAACTGCGAGTGACCCGTCTCCGACAGCACGGCGCGCACCACGTCGGCCGCGTCCTGCGGCAGCGCACCGGCGATCTCGCGGTAGAAATCGGCCGCCAGCGCGTCGCCGATGTACGTCTTGACCATGGCCTCGAGCCAGGTGCTCGGCATCGTCAGCCGGTGGTAGTTCTCCAGCGCCGCCACGTACTGCCCCATCGCCGGCACGACGTCGACGCCGCGGGCGGCCAGCGCGTCGCGCAGCACCTCGTAGTGCGCCATCTCCGCGGCGGCCATGCTGGCCATGTTGATCCAGCCGTTGAGGTCCGGTGCCATCCGCGCCTCGTCGGTCAGCCGGTAGAAGGCCGCGACCTCGCCGTAGGCCAGCAGCGCGAACAGCTCCGTGATGCCGGGGTGATCCGAGGGGATGCGCGGGGGTTCCGGTTGCGCCTGACTCGTGGGCGTATCCGTCGGCAGAGTCATGGATCCCACTGTAGAGCGCGCCGACGATAGCGGTCCTGCAGGCCCGAACCGTTATCATGGTCGGAGGTGGCGATTCGGCCACCTAGAAATGTGCGTGCACGACATGGGCCCGCCACCTCGGCCACTACGCCGGGAAGAGCCGGGCCACAGAGTTTCGACCGCAGGTCAGAGACTGTTTCCCCGAACTCGTGCGCGCGTGGACGAACGCGATACGAGACCGGGAGAGCCGGCAACGGCACCGGGAACATCTCGCACTGACCGAAAGGCTGTACGCGCAGCAATGACACATCTGGATTCCCATCCCAAACACACCTTCGCCGAGCTCGGCGTCCGCGACGAGATCGTCCGGGCACTGGCCGACCGCGGCATCGAGCACGCCTTCGCGATCCAGGAACTGACCCTGCCGCTGGCGATGGCCGGCGACGATCTGATCGGCCAGGCCCGCACCGGCATGGGCAAGACCTTCGCCTTCGGCGTTCCCCTGCTCAACCGCATCACCGTCGACACCGAGCGGCCGCTGACCGGCGCGCCGCGCGCCCTGATCGTGGTGCCCACCCGGGAGCTGTGCATCCAGGTCTTCGAGGATCTGACCGGTGCCGCCAAGAACCTCTCAGCCGACGGTCGCCCGCTGTCGGTCGTCTCCATCTACGGCGGCCGGCCCTACGAGCCGCAGATCGAGGCCCTGCGCGCCGGCGCCGACGTCGTCGTCGGCACCCCGGGCCGCCTGCTCGACCTGGCCCAGCAGGGTCATCTGCAGCTCGGCGGCCTGAGCGTGCTGGTGCTCGACGAGGCCGACGAGATGCTGGACTTGGGCTTCCTGCCCGACATCGAGCGGATCCTGCGCCTGACCCCGGACACCCGCCAGTCGATGCTGTTCTCGGCGACCATGCCGGACCCGATCATCACGCTGGCCCGCACCTTCATGAACCAGCCGACCCACATCCGGGCGGAGTCGGCGCAGTCCTCGCAGACCCACGACACCACCGAGCAGTTCGTCTACCGCGCGCACGCGCTGGACAAGGTGGAGATGGTCAGCCGGATCCTGCAGGCCGACGGCCGCGGCGCCACCATGATCTTCACCCGCACCAAGCGCACCGCCCAGAAGGTGGCCGACGAGCTGGCCGAGCGCGGCTTCAAGGTCGGCGCGGTGCACGGCGACCTGGGCCAGGTGGCCCGCGAGAAGGCGCTCAAGGCGTTCCGCAACGGTGACGTCGACGTGCTGGTGGCCACCGACGTGGCGGCCCGCGGCATCGACATCGACGACATCACGCACGTCATCAACTACCAGATCCCCGACGACGAGCAGGCCTACGTGCACCGCATCGGCCGCACCGGCCGCGCCGGCAAGACCGGTATCGCGGTCACCCTGGTCGACTGGGACGAACTGAGCCGCTGGACGATGATCGACAAGGCCCTGGGTCTCGAGTGTCCCGATCCGGCCGAGACGTACTCCAGCTCGCCGCACCTCTTCGAGGAGCTCGGAATCCCCACGGACGCAAAGGGTTCCATCGGTTCGGCCACCAGGGCGAAGAAGTCGTCGCCAGCCAAGCGGGAACCCCGCGCACCGCGCGAGGACCGGCCGCGTAGCAACCGCTCGCGCCAGCGCACCCGGGGCGGCAAGGCCGGGACCGGTCACGTCGAGGGTGGCACCGACACCACGGCTCCCGAATCCGGTTCTCCGGCAAACGAATCCGGTTCAGCTGGTCATTCCGGCCGACGCCGGCGCCGCCGTCCGCGCAAGGCCACTCCGGACGCAACGGGCACGCCGACCACCGCCGGCTGAGGGTGATCCGACCCGAACGCCGCACTCGGGGCGACGTCCTCGCCGCGGGTGCCATCGCGCTGGTGGTCGCGATCACCGCCGCCGTCATCTGGTGGACCAGCGACGCCCGCGCCACGGAGAGTCGCCCGGCAGCCGTCCCGGCCAAGGCGTTGACGGCCGCCAAGTCGGTCCCGGCTGCCCTGCGGCAGCTGTGGACGGCGCCGAGCCCGTACACCACGGTGCCCGTGGTCGCGGGCGGCTCGGTGGTGACCGGCGCGGGGCGCACCGTCACGGGCCACAATCCGGTCAGCGGCGAGGCCATCTGGACCTTCGCGCGTGATCGCGAATTGTGCGGTGTCACTTGGATATACAGCCACGCCGTCGCGGTGTACCCGGACGGGCGGGGCTGCGGCCAGGTCAGCACCATCGACGCCAACACCGGTCGCCGCGGCTACACCCGCAGCGGCTACGCCGACAAGCACGTCACCCTGAGCTCCAACGGCACCGAGGTGCTGGCCGCCGGTGACACCCGCCTCGAGACGTGGCGCTCCGACATGGTCCGGGTGATCGGCTTCGGCGAGGTCGACGCCCGCGTGAAGCCGCCGCAGAAGGGCATCGGCCAGGGGTGCGCGCTGCGCTCGGCGGCGGCCAGCCCGGCCACCGTCGCGGTGATGCAGTCCTGCCGCGATCAGGCCGACCTGAAGCTGACCCTGTTGAAGCCGTCCGATCAGGACGACGAACCCGAGGTCCGTGACATCCCGCTGCCCGGCACCGCAGCCGATTCCGGGGCCCGGGTGCTGGCGGTGTCGGACACGTCGGCCGCGATCTACCTGCCCGGCCCGCGGCCGCGCGTGGTGATCTACGACGAGACCGGCAACGAGGTGTCCAGCACCGAGCTGCCCGCACCGCCCGACCTGGCGGCCCTGCAGAACGCGGCCGTCTCCCCCGCCGGCGGCCTGATCACCTGGTGGACGGGCCACGACCTGGTGGTGTTCAACGCCACGGAACTGGCGTTCCGCTACATCATTCCGGGCGGGCAGCTCACGCTGCTGGGCCCGGCGACCATGATGGCCAACCAGCTGCTGCTTCCCGTGGTCGGGGGGCTGGCCGTGTACGAGGCCTCGGCCGGCACCTTCGAGCGGATGATCGCCGTGGACCGGCCGGTCACCCCGGGACCGGTGGTTCCCGCGGTGGCGGGCAAGACGGTGCTCGAACAGCGCGGCGACACCGTCGTCGCGCTGGGCTGATTGCCTCGCTCCTCCGGCCCTGCTCGTCCCTCGCAGCACCTGCGTCGACTCAGCTGGGCTGATCCGGCCGAGCGGCGCTCAGAGCTCCGGGGTGTACGTCGGCAGCGACTTGCCCGACTTCCAGTGCTTCAGCAGCCCCTCGGCCAGCTCGCGGTAGGCCATCGCGCCCTTGTTCTTGCGGCCGGTCAGCACCGACGAGCCCGATGCGGTGGCCTCGGCGAAGCGCACGGTCCGCGGGATCGGCGGGGCCAGCACCGGCAACTGGTAGCGGTCCACCACGTCGAACAGCACGTCGCGGCTGTGGGTGGTGCGCGCGTCGTACAGCGTGGGCAGCGCGCCGAGCAGGGTCAGGTCGGGGTTGGTGATCTGCTGCACGTCGGTGACGGTCCGCAGGAACTGCCCCACTCCGCGATGCGCCAGCGTCTCGCACTGCAGCGGCACGATGACCTCGGCGGCGGCGGTCAGGCCGTTGAGCGTCAGGACGCCCAGCGACGGCGGGCAGTCGATGATGACCACATCGAAATCGTCGGCAACCTTGGCCAGTGCGCGCTTGAGCGCGTACTCGCGCCCCGCCCGCATGAGCAACATCGCCTCGGCGCCGGCCAGGTCGATATTGGCGGGCAGCAGCGTCATGCCCTCGGTCGTCTCGACCAGCGCGGCATTCGGTTCGACGTCGCCGAGCAGCACCTCGTGCACCGAGACCGGCAACTTGTCCGGATCCTGCCCCAGCGAAAACGTCAGGCAGCCTTGCGCATCGAGATCCACCAGCAGAACCCGCTTGCCGAGTTCGGTCATGGCCGCGCCCAGCGAAGCCACCGTGGTCGTCTTGGCGACCCCACCCTTTTGATTCGCCACTGCAAGTACGTGTGTCCCCACGTCACCATCCTGACACGGCCGGGACCGCGCGGCTCGGCCCACGTCGGGTGCGGCAGAATTGGGCGGCGTGAGTGTCGGTGAGCATCGGTTGGTGTTGCTTCGCCACGGCGAGACCGAATGGTCGCGGTCCGGGCAGCACACCAGCACCACCGATCTCGATCTGACCGACGCCGGCGAGGAGCAGGCCCGCCTGGCCGCGTTGACCCTGCGACATCTGGGTCTGGCCGATCCGATCGTGTTCAGCAGCCCGCGTCGCCGCGCCCTGCGCACCGCCGAGCTGGCCGGCCTGACGGTCACCGAGATCACGCCACTGCTGGCCGAATGGAACTACGGCGACTACGAGGGCCTGACCACCCACCAGATCCGGACCGAGCGCCCGGGCTGGCTGCTGTGGACCAACGGCTGCCCGGGCGGTGAGTCGGTGGACCAGGTCAGCGCACGCGCCGATCAGGCCATCGATCTGGCGCTGGATCAGATGGTCAACCGTGACGTCGTGTTCGTGGGGCACGGGCACTTCTCCCGGTCGATGGTCACCCGCTGGGTCGAACAGCCGCTGCACGAGGGCGCCCGCTACGGGTTCGGGCCGGCGTCGGTGTCGGTCTGCGGCTTCGAATACGGCCTGCGGCAGCTGAGGTCGCTCGGACTGACCGCGCACCGCGAACCGGTGACGGGGTGAGTGCCGAACCGTCGTTCGTGCTGGGTGGTCCGACCGGTGCGGTGTTCGGCGACGGGATTGTCGCCGGGTACCGCGACGTTGCCGCCGCGGCGGCCGCGCTGCGCACCGGTTCGGCACGGATTATCTTGGGCGCCTTGCCTTTTGACCTGTCGCATCCGGCCGCCCTGCATGCACCCCGGTCCGCGCGCCGGGTAGCGGACCTGCCGGACTGGGCCGGCGAGGTACCTCATGCCCGGATCGGGCGGATGCTGCCGGAGGCCGGTGTGCACCGCGAGCGGGTGGCCGCGGCGATCGCCCGGTTGCGTGACCCCGACACCGGCCTGCAGAAGGTGGTGTTGGCCCGCGCGCTGGAGTTGACGGCCGAAACCCCTTGGAGCCCAACGTCGGTGCTGCACCGACTGGCCACCGCCGATCCGTCGGCGTATGTGTACCTGGCCGACCTGAGCCCGGCCGGCCCGGAGTACGCCGGCGCTGTCCTGCTGGGCGCCAGCCCGGAACTGCTGGTCGACCGCGACGGCGATCGCGTCCGGTGTGCGCCGTTCGCCGGTTCGGCGCCCCGCTCGGCCGACCCCGACGTCGACGCCGCCAACGGCGCCGCGCTGGTCGCCTCCGGGAAGAACCGCCATGAGCACCAGTTGGTGATCGCCACGATGCGCGACGCGCTGGAACCGCTGTGTACCGACCTGCAGATCGCCCCCGAACCGCAACTGCACCGCACCGACGCGCTGTGGCACCTGGGCACCCCGATCACCGGCCGACTGCGCGAAAGCTCCATCACCGCACTCGATCTCGCGCTGGCGTTGCATCCCACGCCCGCGGTGGGCGGTGTGCCGACGGCCGCCGCGACGGAACTGATCGCCGAGGTGGAGGGCGACCGCGGCTTCTACGCCGGAGCGGTCGGCTGGTGCGACGACCGCGGCGACGGACGCTGGGTGGTGTCGATCCGCGGTGCGCAGTTGTCCGCCGACCGCCGCAGCGCGCTGGCACATTGCGGCGGCGGGATCGTCGCCGAATCCGACCCCGCCGACGAACTGGACGAGACCACCACGAAGTTCCGGACCATCCTGTCCGGGTTGGGAGTTGACACATGAGCGAACTGATCCGCCGGGCCCAGCCGGGTGACGAGATCGCGATCGTCGAGATGATCCGCGAGCTGGCCGAATTCGAGGAAGCCGCCGACGAGTGCACCGTGACCGAAACCCAGATGCACGCCGCACTCTTCGGTCCCAATCCGACCGCGTACGCGCACATGGTCGAGGTCGACGGCGCGGCCGCCGCCACCGCGGTGTGGTTCCGAAACTTCTCCACGTGGGACGGCGTGGCGGGGATCTACCTGGAGGACCTCTATGTCCGCCCGGCGTTCCGGCGCCGCGGTCTGGCCCGAAAGCTGTTGTCCACGTTGGCCGCCGAATGCGTCGAGCACGGCTACACCCGGCTGAGCTGGGCGGTGCTGAACTGGAACGTCAACGCCATCGCGCTCTATGACTCCGTCGGCGGTAAGCCGCAGACGGAGTGGACCACCTACCGGGTGTCGGGACCGGAACTGGAGAACCTCGCGCGCGAATAGCCGGCGAGCGTGCACCCATATGCAGATTCGGGCCAGGCAGATGCATATGGCTGCACCCTCGCGCGAACAACGGGGAGTCAGTCGCGCGACCGGATCACCCACTGCACGGCGGCGGGGCTGAACAGCAGCCCGAGCACCACCAGCGCGGCGACGACCACCAGGGCGGCATACAGCGGCTGGCCTGCGC
>Ga0116193_1002150_pt1 | contig 15285 bp, 14 predicted proteins | sample AD_UKC115_MetaG_FD_89892 | JGI IMG/M metagenome (GOLD analysis project Ga0116193, IMG submission 89892) | Active sludge microbial communities of municipal wastewater-treating anaerobic digesters from Hong Kong - AD_UKC115_MetaG | ecosystem: Engineered > Bioreactor > Anaerobic > Digestate... | reverse complement strand
TCGGTCCTCGCATTGCAGCTGGCTGGCGTCCACGATTGCGCCCCAATAACGCGGCGAGCCGTTGAACCAGACCGGTGCGCGATTCGTGTCGCGCAGCATGTAGGTGTCGCGCCAGAGTTGGCGCCTGGCCTCCATCGCATCGCTGCCGGCGATCTCCGCCACCTGGTCAGCGAGCCCCTGAACCACTGCCATATCCTTGCACGAAACAGGCATTTTGCTTGGATCCCTCACCGCAATTTAGAAAGAAATTGGCTATGTCAAATGTAGGGTGCGGCCTTGGCCCACCAAAGCCTTGCCCGTTGACAGCACCGCCCAAATTATGACAGCACCGCCCAAATTCCTAACGCCACCAGCACCACCCCGCCCAGGATGTCCGACCCTCGGCTGATTTTTTGGCCCATTTTGCGCCCCAGCCGCACGCCAATAAACGTCATCGCACCGGCAATCACCCCAATCGTCACACAGGCTTCGACAAGCAGCCCCGGTTGGAAGCGCAAGCCAATGATAAAACCCGCCCCCAGCGCATCCAAACTCGTGGCCACGGATAATATTATGAGCGTCCAGCCGCGCGAGCGATCCTTCTCCCGGCGCAATTCCTCCTCGGCGCCAAAAAAGCTCTCATACAGCATATGCAGCCCAATGCCCATCAGGATGGCGAAGGAAATCCAGTGGTCGTAAGCATCCAGCCACTGGCTCAAGCCGCGTCCTGCAAACCCGCCGACCATCGGCATCAGGAATTGAAACAGCCCGAAGTGCCACGACAGCCGAAACGTCTGCCGGGGCGAACGCGCCGCCGCCGCCACAGCCACCGACACGGAAAACGCGTCCAAACTGAGCGCAAACGCCAGCACAATGATGTAGCTCCAATCAGAAAGCAAAACGAATGACCTTAATAAATGAAGTCAGAAAAATGGTAAGGCGGTTTATCCCATCCTTCCCATTATTCCCATCGCTCCCATCCCTTACATCCTCGCCATCCCAAACCCGCCATCCTCCACATCGCCGCCGCGCATAATCAGCCAATCCGCCACCTCCGTCTGATCAAAGGCCAGCGGCGCCGACTTCGGTTGTTCGGCCAAACGCCCCCGCAGCGTGGAGCCTTCAATCGACAGCAGCCGCACCCACGCCTCATGCTCCGGTGCGCCTTGCCGCTGAACAACAAACGTGTAATCCGCATTGTCCTTCAGCCGCCCAAATTTCTCCTTCAGCCGCGGCAGCGCCTCCTGTGCGCGCCGCATCACATCCGGATCCACCTTGTCGTCATCGTGAAAAGTCTCGCCATCCACATACCGTCGGCGCAGACGCGAAAGAATCTCCAGCAACCCCAGCGCACTCGGCGCCTCGCCATCCACTCCCGCCGCCATCTGGAAGATGCCGGCCGGGTGTCCTTCCTCGCGCGGCGGCAGGTGATAATCGAACGCAAACTCGCCCGCCACGATCGGGGCGCGCAGATGTCGGCGCGGATCGATTCCCGGCTCGGCATGCACCAAGTCCAGCGCAATCGAGGTCATGCTGATGGCCGCAATGCCCGAAAGATCATGCGGCAGTGAGGCCATGCGCAAATCCGGCAAGCCGAATTTCGAGAGCCCGCGCGTGTTGAGCGTCACGCCATGATTGGAATGGCTCATCTCGATCTTGAAATGCTCGCGCGCCCCCAGCCCATGATGGCGCGACAGCTGCGCCTCCCATGAATGCTCCCCCCAAATCTGACGCGCATGGAAATCCACCACCAGCCCGCGGCGCATCGAGCGCACCGTCTCGGCGGCATGAACCATCAATTCCAAATGGGCGTGATTATGCGCGGTGGGGCCTTCGTAAATCAGGCGGAACGCTCCGCGCCCAATCGTGATCAGGTCGTGATCGGTCGGCCCCATATTGATCTGGCCGACATTGGCCATGTGGCGGCAGGTGCGGAAGATTTCCGGCTCCCGATGCGGCCGCCCATCGACAAACGTCCGCTTCTCGCAGCGCAGTTTCAGGCAATCGCACTGCAATAAAAGCCGCGCCTCTCGGCTCATTGCCCGTCCGCGTTCGCTCATCAACAGTTCATGGCTGAAATCTTCTTCGGGAATCGGTTCGCCGCGTGTGGAAAGGATAATGAACTCAAACGCCACTTGATTGAATGGAAGCGAGGAAGGCGGTTCAGCGCGTCGAGCCATATACTGGACCTGCAGGGCGTCTGGATTTCAGGCCTTTGGACATAATGGCCCTGAGGAAACCGTAGCACAGATGATGCTCATCAGGAAGTGTTTGGGTGAATTGGATTGACCCTTGAAGATATTAATCAATTCAACTTTTGTCATTTCGAGCCGAAGGCGAGAAATCTTGTCCTTTGCGCAAACTATTTCTCAATCGCTCCGCTCGTTAGAAATGCAGTTTCAAGGAATATTTTCGGGATGAATTGGACGTTTGGTTGCCGAGTGGCGAAGGCGCTTCTTCTTTCCTCCCTGTTTGATCAACCACTTCAACCCGGAATATCCCCAAATCAGAATCATTGACGCGAAAAATTCCCACCCGTCAAAACCAGCGATTCGATTCTTCCATGCATACAATAGAACAAGGGTCGGAACGAAACTTTTAAAGAATTCAAAGGACAATAGGAAACCTGGCATAGGTTCTAATTCGTGGTTTGTGTCGGATGATACAACTCCTCCGCCGCCGCGGTAACCGCCTGGTCAATCAGCTGCTTGTCCCCGTCATACACCGACATCGCCTGATCCACATAATCGCTATCAGGGCACCAGCCGCTTTTCGCCAGGTGGGCGATATAGGCGCGCTTGTCGGCCATGCACTGCTCAAAGCCGCGGTAGCGGTCGCGGCAGATGACCTTCATATACCCGACGCACCCCTCATACACTGACTGGAATTTTTCGTAGTATTCGCCCTTATAAAACATCTTATCCGCGCCAACATCACTGCGGTCCTTCATGCCCCAGAAGTTGCACGCCTCCCGCGCCAAACCCGAGGAAAAACGCCCCGTCTCGAAGGATGCCTGCGTCACAACACCCTTGAGAAACTCCTCCACACGCGCCCGTCCCTGTTGGAAAATATCCGGCCGAGACACCCAAGCCGCGCGAATCATTGCGCGCGCAAAACTGGAATATCGCGCCGCCAAATCGGCATCAGCATTGGCATTACTCACCGATGGCTTGGCCGGAGATAACGAAACCTTCGCCACCACCACTGGCTGCTGGGCTTGCGTATTCTGCTTGGTGCGCAGGTCGCGAATGAGCCCGCCAATGGCATCATCAACAGCACTTTTGCTCGGTTGCACGTCCGCCGCAAACGAGGCGCTCGTCAAGATTGCAGTGGTAGCCAGAACGATCAAGCGTGAGTAAATATTTTTCCGCATGGACGGCCATATGCCATTTTTCCCTATTTCAGGTCAAGAAAAAGGAGCATGGGCGCAAACCGTCGATATTGCGGAAATCTGTAGAAGTTTAGAAAAAACATTCCTATGGCAACGGAATTGTTGGCAGGGGACCGATCTTCAGGTTCCTTTTCTCGGGATCCGAATGAATGCGAAACAGCGCTAATTTACCATTCGGATCGAGCGAAAGGATGCTGCGCTCGTGGCTCTGGTCCGCGGCCACGCCGCTGAACATGAACAATGGCCAGACGCCATGCAGATAGCTTTTGGGCTGTTCGCTCACGCTTGGCATTTTTTGGGACTGAAAACTGAAGAACAGCGGGAATAGCATGGTGCGGGTATTGGCCGATCCATCGGGCAGGCGATGGCTCACATACATGAACGTCAGCACCTGTCTGCCCGTGAAATCCGGGCTGTGGTCGAAACTGGCCACAGGGCCCAAAATGCGGCGGATGCGTCCGCCTGTTTCTGTAGGCTTGCTTGTATAGAACGGCCAAAGATTAACCTTGCCTTCCTGCACCGGCTGGCTCATTGGTGCTTGCGCCCGAACCTCAGCGCTGGTGGGCATTGGGCGCGGCCCGTAATTTTTCATCGAAAACCAGCACCCATTCAAAAGGCAGCATACAGAAACCACAAATACAAAACAGCGCATTCGTCTCACCCTCATCGGAAAAGTGGTTCCTTACTTAAATGACTTTCCTCGCCAGATCAACTGGGAACGCGGTTTTCCCGATCGGCAATCTCCATTATTCCCATTTCTCCCATGCCTCCCATACCTCCCATTTCTCCCACCTCCGATCCTCAATTCAACGAACCGTTTTATCACAAAACATGCGCCTTCAAGGGCTTTTTCATTGACAATTCTGGGGTTATGAAAGAAAACTCTGTATGGCTCGGACGTGAAGGCTTGTTCGCGCCCCCAAGTCTTTTGAGGTCAATAGCATGGCATTTGAGGTAGGCAAGCGCGAGAAGATCTTTGTGGGCGTTGTGGGATTGGTTTTCTCCATTGCTGTTCTGCATTTTATGTTGTTCAAGCCACGGCATGATAAGCTGAACCAAGCCAAGGCCGATTATGAGGCCGCCGTGGAATCAAGCAAAGTTGGGCGCGTGCCGAAAGATTGGCGCGCGCAGGTCACGAAATACAACGAGGAAACGGCCAAGCTGACTACGCAATACCGCACAGTCCTGGCCAACATGCGCCTGATTACCAAAGATGGGCAGCCCTATGATCCGATGCTGCTCAAGGCCGCCAGCACCTTTTTCGCTGATCCCAAAACTTATCACCCATATCCGGAAGAAGATCAGGTCGCACAACTGATCTTAACAAAAGTTCGCGCACTGGTGGATTTTGCGCAAAAAAATCCGCAAACCAAATTCAGCTATCTTCTCGATCCCAATAGCGCCTCCAGTTGGAAACTCCCCACCGCGCTGCCCGAAGCCTTTACGCGCGGCCAGGCCGACTTGAATGACGAAGTCAACAAGCTGATCCAATCAATCCGCTTCATCAAGAGCTCACAAGCCACCGATCCCAATCAGCTCATGCAGGCGCAGACCAACTGGTGGACGCATTTCACGCTCATCACCGGCGCCGACATGACCCAGATGCAGGCGGTGATTAATGAAGGCGGGCCGTTTGCCTGGACCATTAAGATGCTCATGACCATTGACCTGATTGACCGGCAGATGAAGGCCGCAGGCAAGCCCGGCGTCCCGCAGGCGAAATTACGCGAAGCATTTGGCGTGGAACTCAATCCGCTGGAATGCATTTACGTGGCGCAACAACTCGATGCGCTGATTGACTTGCAGCAGATCATGCAAAAAACAGGCATTGAAGAAGTGCTGCGGGTGAAACTCGATTCGCGCATGGACAAGATTTTCAATCCGAAATTCCTCGAAACGCCTCCGCCTGTGGGAGCAACCCCGACACCAACCCCAACGCCTTCGCCTACACCCAGCTATACCGGCGGTTACGGCGGCTATGGCGCTTATGGCGGCGCTGGCGGTGCAGCAGCCACTCCGACGCCCGCGGCGCAAGAGAACGTTGGCACAGTGACGCCCATTGAAATCCAATTCGTGGCGCCAAATCCAAAGGTAATAGATTGCCTGTATGCCATCGCCTCGGCGCCGGCGTATTATCCCATTGATGCCCTGACGCTGCGCGGAAGCGTTCCGCTAAGCAATGGTCAGTTGCGGGGCAAAGTCGTGGCCGATGCGTTGGTCAATGTGCTGGCGGATTTTCCTAGCAAGTAAAATCTCCATGCACCGAAGTCTTCAGTCTTTCTCAGGCGGTATGCGATGCGCATGTTTGACACCAATGATCAGCCACTGGAAATGCATGCCGTCTCCCAAAACGGCGATTTGTACATTATTTTGCGCGGCGAACTGGTGCGCGGCGCGGGGCGTCAGGTGGAGCACCTCATCGCGCAGCATTTCAATCCCGATATGCAGCGCCTTATGATCAACTTGCGCGAAGTGCGCTTCATCGACTCCGCTGGCGTGGGCATGCTCGTGGCGCAGAAAGTGCGCTGCGCGCGCCATGGCATTCAATTCGTGGTGCTCGAGCCCTCGGAATTCATCGGCCACTTATTTGCCGTGGGACACCTGCAGCAGGTCTTTTCCATTATGGCCTCCACCGAAGCGCTGCCACTGCGCGAGCAATTCGAAAGCAGCACCTCTTTTCGCCCCGAATCCATTGGCGCTTAATAGAAAGTTCTCTTCGCATGTCGATACCTTCCAGCGGCTCCTTGCATGAATTTCTGCAGTGCGGCAGTTTTGCCGTGGCGGGCGTTTCCTCCAACGAACAAAAATTCGGCACAATGGCCTATCGCGATTTGAAAGCCGCGGGCAAGAAGGTCTTTGGCATCAATCCACGCTTAAAGGATCTGGGCGGCGAGACGATCTACCCCGATGTGGCCGCGCTGCCCGAATCGCCCGATGTCCTGGTGCTGGTGGTCAATGCCGCCATTGGGCTGACGCTTGTGGAACAAGCCGCCCAGCGCGGGATCAAGCGTGTCTGGATGCAGCCCGGCGCCGAGAGCGATGCCCTGCTGCAACGCTGCGCCGAACTGGGCCTGCAGGCCGTTCATAACCAGTGCGTCATGCGCCAGCTGGGCAACCGCTGACCAATGGCGCGGCGTGCTCCCTCCCCCCTGAAACACAGTTTCGAAGCTCTATCGTGGAAACTGTGGATGTGGCCGTTGCGCCATCTTCCCGCCCCTGCATTGGTGATCGTCGCTCGCGCATTTGCCTCCCTTGCCTTTGATATTTTCCGTGCGCGGCGCGCCGTCACGCTGGCCAATCTGGCCATCGCCTTTCCCGAAAAACCTGAGCCCGAACGCCGCCGCATTGCCCGCGCCAGCTATGAACATGCCTTTTATGGTGCAGCGGAATTTGTGCGCATGACGCGCCAGGGCGCGCTGGCGAATAATCATCTTCAAATTACGAGCATCAATGAGCCTGACGTTTCCGAACTGCTCAAAGATCACGGTGTCATCGTCACGTTGGGTCATTTCGGCAGTTGGGAATTCCTGGCGCATTACTGGATGCAACGCGGCGTCAACCTGACCATCCTCTACAAGCCCATGCACAATCCCATCGTGGATGCCGAATTCCTGCGCATGCGCCAGGGCAGCAACGCGCATTTTCTTTCCACGCGCACAGAACCACGCCAAATGCTGAGCGAAATGAAGCGGGCCGCCGAGAACAAAGGCGTTCTCGTGTTCCTCGCCGATCAAGATGCGCGCAAAGACGGCGTCTTCGTGCCATTCTTTGGCAAGAACGCCTCCACCGCCGCCGGCCCGGCCACCATGGCGCTGCGGCTGAATTTGCCCATCCTGCCGTTGGCCTGCATCCGCACAGGGCTATGGAATTTTCAGATGATCTTTGGCGAGTTAATCGAGCCCCTGCCCGGCGGACGCACCCCCGAGAATATTCACCACATGACCGAAATGCATGCCGCCGCGCTGGAGCAGATGATCCGCCTCGCCCCCGAACAATACATGTGGTTTCACGACCGCTGGAAAAGCGCCCCGCGTAAAAAAAGGTAAGTTGGCTCTCCGAGCCCGGTCTGGGGCTTGGGGCTTGTGACTTGTGGCTTGTGATCTTGCTTTTGGCTTATGCTTCAGCCTTTGTGCTCCCAATTCCCACGCCTCAAGCCTCAAGCCCCAAGTCCTAAACTACGCCTTATCCTCATGAATCAATTGCAGCAACTGCGGGCGCTTGCGCAAAGCCGCAACAATCTTGCTCAATGCATATTGCGCTAGCAGCGCCAATTCGCTGCCAACCGGCCCATCACTGCGCCACTGCTCCGAACCCATCACCAGCAAAAACCACATCTGAATGCCTAACTTCGGTTCCGCCAGCACAAACAGTCGCATCTGGTCCACGAATCCCACCGCCGTGTCCTCAACTTCCATCTCCATGCCGAACACTTGATTGCACGCCTGTCGGCTGTGCCGGCAGCATTCGGCATAATCGCCGCTGAGGTAAGCCTCTTCCATCGCCCAGAGCGATTCTCCCGCGCCGTGCACATCACTCGGAAGCATGCGCAGGTCATCGAAAATGGCGCTGCGCAATCGTCCCGCCGCCAATCCCGTGGCGCGCTTCTCCTCGGCCAACATGGCGTAAAACTCGCCATCCTCGCCAAGCAAATTGCCAATCGCCACCGCCACTTGCGCGCGAACCACCGGCTCCTCAATTTGCCGCATCTGCGGAAGAATTGCCCGCAGCGCCTTCACCTCTCCCAGGCGGGAAAGCGCCTCAGCCGCGCTGGCCAATACATTCGAGGAATGATCCGTCTGCATCAGGTTAATCAGCGGCTTCGTTGCGCGGGAACTGTTCGACTCGCCTAGCACGCGCGCCACATGCCCGCGCAGCGTTGCATCCTCAGTCGTCATCAGCACCTGGATCAGCGCATCAATGCACTCAGGCGTGGCTAAAGCGCCCAATGCCCGCGCCGCGGGTTGCTGAATATCCAGTTCCGGCGACCGCAAGGCATACAACAGGGCCTCAATGGACTCCGGACATTCCACCTGCCCCAAGGCCAACGCCGCCGCCGCACGCACCTCCCGGTTGGGGTCGTGAATCGCCTCTAACAATCGCTCCACCGCAATAGCCCCAGGCTTGCGCCGCAGCGCTTGGGCCGAACGCACCCGCTGATCCGGATCCGAGGATTCCGCCAGCACATTCAAATGATGGACCACGCGGAACGGATTGATATCAAAGAACGTGCGCATCAAGTCGCTCGCCGTGCCCGATCCCGGTTCGGTCAGTCGCCGACCTAATGGCCAGATGAGCAGCCGCACAACCACGCTTCCCAAGAACGCCAGATGGATGACCTTCCAATGCAGAGGGCCATAATCCATCGAAAAATCTGGCATATGCTTCATCACCAACCCCGCGCAGATGGGGCCAATGGCAGAGAACAACCCCATCAGCGCATTATACATGGCGATGAAAATCGACTTGTTCTCGCGCGGCGAATAACTCAGCGTCGCGGCCTGAAACGCGGGATTCAGCCCCGCGACCATGAAGCCATCGAAGATATAGGTCGGGATGAGCACCGGCCAGAAGAAGTTCGGATTCGTAAAGAGATAGGCGCCCGGGGTGATGAATTTCAACACAATCAGAAACTCAATCACCGGCCGCTTGCCAAAGTGATCGATGAGGTAGCCCCAAAATTTCGAAAAGACAAGAATGCTCACCCCAAACAGCAAGTTCAGCAACGCTATATGCAGGAGCGTCATGTGCAGGTATTGCAGAAAATAGACATTGATGAACGGGACAAACAACTGGACGGCAAAGTTCCACGAACTCGTCAGCAGCAGAAACTGCCGGAACTCGCGATTGCGCAGCGGCTTGAGCAAAAATTCGCCAATGCTGGCGCGCTGCGGGGCATGCATCGGCGGATGCTTGATCCAGCGATGCAGCAGGATATCGATGACGCCAAAGATCACGCCAATGGCGAAAATCAGCGCATATCCCGCAAAGCCGGAACTGCTGCGAAGCCGGTCAATCAGCATCGCCAGCGGCACGCCGGCGATAAAAAAGACTAATGTCGTAACTGCGCTGCGGCGGCCCCAGAAACGGCCTGAGCTTCGCTCAGGCACGACATCGGCCATCCATGACAACCACGCCGGCGCGGAGGCCGATAATAGCCCCCAAGAAAGAAAAAGCAATGCGAGAAAAACAGGGATTTGCGCCGAAGGATGATGCGGTCCGAGAACATACGGAATGAGCAGGATTGGCACCCACAACACGCGATGCAGCCCACAGGTCAACATCCAGTAGCGCTTGCGCTCGCGCAGCATCTCCGTGGCAAACGCCCCAATGATCTGCGCGCTCAGGGCGAACAACGGAATGGCGCCCATCAACGCAATTTGAAATAGCGAGGCATTCAGGTGCAGCGCGAAGGCGTTGAGGATCGCCCCGCCCGTGGAGGCCAGAAAAATGCTGCCGCATGAGCCGGCGATGAAGTTCAATCGCAGACTGCGCTGGACGGACAACGGATCCAGGCGCTGGGGATCGGATTCAGCTACAGGGGCGCAGACCGACACGCGAAACAAGCCCGTTCATACAAAAATCACTGCGGAGAGGCACACCCTCAAATTCGCAGTCAACAGCCCGAAGGTCAAGCACAGATGCCGCCCTGCTCATTGGGCATTGTGCTGCGTATTACGGCGCTTCCGCGAGTGATCCTGCCTGGTTTGGGGCGTGCTTGAACAGATTTCTCGGCCGCTGCGCTCCCTCGAAATGACAAGTCAATTTGCGTTTTGAGCGTTTTGTCATTTCGAACGGTTTTGTCATTTCGAGCGTTTTTTTGTCATTTCGAACATTTTTTGTCATTTCGAGCGAAGCGAGAAATCTTTCGCATCACTCCAACAGATTTCTAAGTCGCTGCGCTCCCTCGAAATGACAACTCGTTTTGCTACGCCGCAATACATCATTTTTAAAGCGCTCTGCAAAGGCTGCGGCACGAGACAACGCGCTCCGGAGGAGGCCAACGATTAATAGATAACCCTAATATAAGCTCGGCTCCGTTAGGAGTCGCACATCAAAAGAGGAAAACATTCATAAAACAGCTTTTAGTCAAAAATTTCAGTAAGCCAGCACCTTCGCCCCAAACCCCTGATATAAATTCTTTCGCCAGGCCTCATTCACCTTTGCCGTCCATAAGTCCACCGGATTCCAATCATCGGTAATCAGAAATCCTTCATTGCCATTTATCTTTTCCACATGTTCCTTCAGCCATTGCTGATCCTCGAGTTGCTGCGCCGTTGCCTGTTCGCGCGCGATTTCGGCAAAGTCCTTCTCCGCAAAAAACAGCAGCACATTCTGGATCTCATTCTTCGGATCCTGCGGGTCGCCGATAAACGTCCGCGCATGCGAAAACACCGCTCCCGCCGTCTTCACAATCGAACGCGTCATCTGTGCATTCGGTCCCTCGGGATAGGCAATGGCGTTCATGCCCAAATAACCGCCAGGCTTCAAGATGCGCCGGATATCTTCAAAACTTTCTTTTGAAAAAAGATGAAACGGCTGCCCGCCGCCCGAAAACACATCCAGCAGCACAATGTCATATTTCTTCGCGCTGCGCCGGATATAGGCGCGCCCGTCCTCCGTAAGGAGACGATACCAGCGCCGGTCCACGCCAAAATATTTCTCCGCCGCCTCCGCCACGGCCGGATCAATCTCCACGACGTCAACCGTATATCCCATATCCTTCATCGGCTTCAGAAGCGATCCTCCGCCCAGCCCGACCAACAAGACGTCCGTCCCGCTGGTGCGATGCGTGCGCAAGAAGCGCGTCATCAACTCAACATACGGCGAGACGATCTCATTGGAGTTCTTATAAATGCCCGTTTGCGAAGTTCCCTCCAGCATCAGCCAGCGCGTGGGATCCTTCTCGGCATTGATATCGAGCACCTTAATCTGGCTATATTGGCTGTCGCGCTTCTCCAGAACATCCCACCCCATCGGCAATTCATGTTGCGATAACGGCCAGGCGCTAGACAGTCCAACCATCAACACCACCGCAGCCGCAGCCAGCGTGCGCCAGCGCCGCACGAGCGCGAACCAGACCACCGGCGGCGCAAGGATCAGCACGGTGATTACTAGCAGCGTCTTATTCACGCCAATGCCCGGAATAAGCACATATCCAGCAATGATCGTCCCCGCCACGCTGCCGATCGTTGAAATCGAGTAGAGCAATCCGGCGGTTTGACCCGCGCGGCTCAGGTCCGCCAGCGCCAGTTTAATCGCAAAAGGCGAGACCATCCCCAACAGCGTCAGCGGCACTGCGAATAAAATGGCCGAGCCAATGAGCACGCCCGCCTTGATCCCCATGATTTGATAGGCCCAGACCAGCACGGAGGAATTTATGAGCGGCAGCAGCGCAATCCAGATTCCCGCCGCCAAGATGGTCCAATACATCACGCTTGCCTCGGGTCGGCGATCCGCCACCTTGCCGCCCACCCAGTAGCCAATGGAAAGCGAGGCCAGCGTGATCGTAATGAGCGCCGTCCAGATATAGAGGCTCACGCCAAAAATCGGTCCGGCGATGCGCGCCCCCAGCACCTCCAGCATGATAATCCCGCTACCGGTGCATAGGATGGTGAAGATCAGGAAACTGATCGGAACTCGCCGCGCATTTGCGGCGGGAGGGGACGTTTGTGCAAGTGGATGTTGGCGCATGTGGAAATCCTTGCGAGATATCGGCGCGGCGCGAAGTGCCACGACCGATTGGTTGAAACTTTCTGGCAAAGCTGCTAACCTCGACGCCGTTAAGCACGCTGGAGATCGAAGGCTATTCCGCGCAGAGCGGAATCACGAGCAACTTTAGCGGGGATCATTGCTCATTCGCCCCGCCAGGCGCAACGCCCGAATCACAACATGAGCCGCCACGGCGCCAATTTGGAGGAAACGGATGCCACTGAACTTCACCCAGCCTTTGCCGCCGACCGACGACAAACGTTGGCGAATCGTCTCCACAACGATGCGCCGCCATGGGCAATCGCAAAACGCATTAATCGAAACACTGCACACAGTCCAACAGACCTTCGGTTATCTCGATGAATCGGCGCTGCGCTTTGTGGCCGAATCGCTGCGCGTGCCATTGAGCCAGGTCTATGGCGTGGCTACTTTTTATCACTTCTTCTCACTCAAGCCACAAGGCGAGCACAGCATCGTGCTGTGCACCGGCACGGCCTGCTATATCAAGGGCGTGCAGTCGCTGCTGGATGTGCTGCAGAACAGCTTGCATGTGAAGCCGGGCGAGACCACGCCCGATGGCAAGCTCTCGGTCGTCGCCGCGCGCTGCGTGGGCAGTTGCTCGCTGGCACCGGTGGTGCTGTTCGATGGCGAGCTCGTGGGATCCATTACAACCGATATGATCAAGGATCGCTTGCGGAGGTGGGGCATCGATGCTGCCTGAAGAACTAATTGAATTAGCCGAATCGCGCGCCAGCGCCGAAGCCTATCGCCACCGCCTGTATGTCTGCACGGCCGCCGGATGCCTCTCCTGCTCGGGCGATAAGGTGCGCGATGCATTAATCGCCGAAGTGCGCAAGCGCGGACTGGAAAAGGAGTACCTCGTCAAAGGCGTCGGCTGCATGGGGTTGTGCGTGGAAGGCCCGCTAGTCTATCTGCCCGGCGAGGACGTGCTCTATGGCAAAGCCACGCCCGACGATGCGCCCGATATCATAAAAGCCGTGGGACACAAGCCCGTTGAGCGCCTTCAATCCAATACTGTCGTGCCTTTCTTCACACGCCAGAAAAAGATCGTGCTGGAGAACTGCGGCGCGATTGATCCGGAGAAAATTGAAGATTATCTCGCCGTGGGCGGCTACATGTCGCTGCACAAGGCGCTGACTGAGATGACACCCGATGAGGTGCGCCACGAAGTGCGCGACAGCGGCTTGCGCGGGCGCGGTGGCGCCGGCTATCCCACTGGTCTGAAGTGGGGAACCGTGCGTAAGGCCCCCGGCCAACCCAAGTATGTCGTGTGCAATGGCGATGAAGGCGATCCCGGCGCGTTTATGGATCGCAGCGTGCTCGAAGGCGATCCTCACCGCGTGATTGAAGGTATGGCCATTGCCGCTTACGCCGTTGGCGCGAATCAGGGGTTTGTCTATGTCCGCGCGGAATATCCGCTGGCCGTCGAGCGCATGCAAAAGGCCATTCGCCAGGCACAGCGCACGGAATTGCTGGGGCAGAATATCCTCGGCTCGCAATTCAGCTTTAACCTTGAGATTCGCCTTGGCGCAGGCGCCTTTGTTTGCGGCGAAGAAACAGCGCTTCTGTCCTCGGTCGAAGGCCGCCGCGGCAATCCGCGTCCACGTCCGCCTTATCCCGCGGAACACGGACTGTGGGGCTGCCCGACGCTGATCAATAATGTTGAGACGTTTGCCAGCATTGCTCCCATCATCCGCAATGGCGCCGACTGGTATTCGGCCATCGGCACGGAAAAAAGCAAGGGCACCAAGGTCTTCGCGCTGGCCGGCCGCATCAAGAACACCGGCCTCGTCGAAGTCCCCATGGGATTAACCTTGCGCGAAATCATCTTCGATATCGGCGGCGGCATTCCCGATGGACGCCAGTTCAAAGCCGTGCAAACGGGCGGTCCATCCGGCGGCTGCATCCCCGCGCAATTCCTCGACATGCCGGTGGATTATGAATCGCTGGCGCAGGTCGGCTCGATCATGGGCTCCGGCGGCATGATCGTCATGGATGACACCTCGTGCATGGTCGATGTGGCGAAGTTCTTCATGGAGTTTTGCCGCAGCGAATCCTGCGGGAAATGCGTCCCCTGCCGCGTGGGCACGGTGCACATGCACGACATTCTGTGCAAAATCAGCAGCGGCAAGGCCACGCTGACCGATCTGGCGCTGCTGGAGGAACTCACCGACATGGTCAAAGCCACGAGCTTGTGCGGGCTGGGCCAGTCCGCCCCCAACCCGGTGCTCAGCGCCTTGCGCTACTTCCGCGACGAATTCATGGCCCATATCGTGGACAAGACCTGTCCGGCTGGGGTCTGTCGCATTGAACGCCCGGCGGAGGTGATGGCATGAGTCCCATGCGCGTAAAAACATTGCGAATCGATGGCCGCGACGTCAGCGGCTATGAAGACCAGACCATCCTGGAAGTCGCGCGCGAGCACGGCATTGAGATCCCCACGCTCTGCTTTCTGGAAGGCCTGACCAAACTCGGCGCCTGCCGGATGTGCATGATCGAGCTGAAAGGCTCGCCGCGTCTGTTTCCCGCGTGCGTCACCTCCATCGAGGAAGGCATGGAGGTCACCACCAACTCCGAGCGCTTGCAGAAGTACCGGCTGATGGTGCTGGAACTGCTCTTCTCCGAGCGCAACCACATTTGCTCGGTTTGCGTGTCAAACAATCACTGCGAATTGCAGGGCATGGCCGTGCGGCAGGGGATGATGCATGTGCGCTTCCCGTACGTCTTCCCCTGCGCCGAGGTGGACGCCTCGCACCAGCGTTTCATTGCCGACCAGAATCGCTGCGTGCTGTGCCTGCGCTGCGTGCGCGTATGCGATGAGATTGAAGGCGCGCACACGTGGGATGTGATGGGCCGCGGCGTCGATGCGCGCGTGATCACCGACTTGAATCAGCCATGGGGAACAAGCGAAACCTGCACCTCCTGCGGCAAATGCGTCCAGGTCTGCCCCGTGGGCGCGCTGGTGGACAAAGGCAAATCGGTGGCAGAAATGATGAAGGAACGAAGATTTTTGCCATATTTAAGATTAATGAGGGAACGGGAAACCGGAAAGCCTTAGAAGAATTTTACAGGAGAGAACGGAGCGAACGGAGAACAACAAGAACTGACTACTGATCTGTTCATGTCCAAAATGCTTCTCTCCGTTTTCTTCGTTTTCTCCTGTAAAAGAATACCTTGATGAAGCG
>Ga0116193_1002147_pt1 | contig 15307 bp, 15 predicted proteins | sample AD_UKC115_MetaG_FD_89892 | JGI IMG/M metagenome (GOLD analysis project Ga0116193, IMG submission 89892) | Active sludge microbial communities of municipal wastewater-treating anaerobic digesters from Hong Kong - AD_UKC115_MetaG | ecosystem: Engineered > Bioreactor > Anaerobic > Digestate... | reverse complement strand
TTCTGCGCGATTTCAAGCGTCTGTTCCGCCGTGAAGCCGTGCTTGGCGTTGGCTTCTTTTTGGAGCGTGGTCAGGTCGTACAGCAAGGGAGTTTCCTCCGTCTTCTCCTTACGCTCTGCTTTCGTTACCGTTGCGCTGCCTGCCGCCTTTACCTTATTATATAGCTCCGTTGCCGGTTCTTTCGACTTCCATTTCTCGGAGGATGAGAGTTTCACGACCTCGCCGTCGCAACCGTCTGTTGCGATATGGAGCTGCCAGAATGCTTCGGACGTAAAACGGCGGTTCTCCCAATAGCGTTCACACACCATCGCCAGCGTGGGTGTCTGCACACGCCCCACCGAATACGTGCCATGTCCGGCGGCTATGGATAACGCCTGAGTGCCGTTGATGCCCACGAGCCAGTCGGATTCGCTCCGCGCTTTGGCGGCGAGGTATAGGTTGTCGTACCTGCTGCCGTCTTCGAGGTTGCGCAGTCCCTCACGGATAGCCTTGTCGGTGAGCGAGCTGATCCACAGACGCACGAAAGGAGTGGTGCAACCCGTATAGTGGTAGAGGTAGCGGAAGATAAGCTCTCCCTCGCGTCCGGCATCGGTCGCCACGATGATTTGTTCGCTTGTGTCGAACAGTCTTTTGATGACTTTTATCTGCGACACCACGCCGCTGTCGGGCTTGTAACCTTTCTCCGTCCTGACCTGACGGGGGACGAGCGTGAATGTGTCGGGAATAATCGGGAGGTTGTCACGGACAAATCCGCGCACGCCGTAGCCGTCGGGCATGGCAAGCTGAACGAGGTGTCCGAATGCCCATGTCACGGCATAGCCGCCTCCTTCGAAATATCCTTCCTCTCTCTTTGTCGCGCCCACGATGCGGGCGATTTCACGTGCCACGGAGGGCTTTTCTGCAATGATTGTCTTCATGTTTTCTTGCTTTTTTGTTGATACTTTGGATTTTATTTTGGATTCAGTGGCGGACACGGGATTACATTTTCATGCCTTTGTTGTTCTTCTTTTTCGGCTTCTCCTGCTGCTGTTGCTGGCGGTCGTCCTTTGGGGCGGTCTGACCTTTCTGCAAAGGCTCTTTCAGGTTCTTTGTCGCCTCGTTGGTTTTGCCCTCGTTGTTCACCGCCACCTGTGTGCGGCTCTCGTTGGACGGGGCGACCTGCTGGGCGTTGTCGGGGTTCGTTTCGTAGCGGTACGGGCGGCCCTTCTCCGGGTTGAACTTGATATACATCGTGGCATGGAAGCCCTGCTTGTCGGTCACGTTCTCCAGTTTCACGGCTTTACCCGCCACGTAGTCGGCTTTCTGCTTGTCGGTGAAGTTCACGCCGCTCCATTTGCTGATGGGGCGGATGCTGCCGTCCTCGTTCGTCCACGTGTTGCGGCGTTGCTCCTTCTTGGTCTGTGCGGCATTTTCCCCGCCTTGCGCCTGACTTTTCGAGGTGTCACCTTTGGCTTCCTGCGTCTGTGCGGTACGGGGCGACCTTCCGGTTCCCGGCACGAACTCCACGCCGCGCTGCTCCACGTTCACTTGAAGGGTGGTGACGAACTTCCTGCCGTCGTTGCGCTCGATGAGCTTGTCGCGCACGGGCAGTCCGGCGCGGAGCATGTCCTGCTCCTGTTTGGTGATTTCCGTCTTGCCGATGCGCTCCGGGATGCGCACCTTGTTTGCCGGAATGTCCGTGATTTCATTCGTCTTGCGGTCGATGCTGATGTAGGAGGGGATGATTTCGCCCGTTTCCCTGTCCACAATGTCCACGACCCTGCCGAGGTTGCCCGTTTCGCGCAGGTTCTTCCGGTCATCGTCGGAGAATTTGTGTTCCTTGTACTCATCTAACTTCTGCTCCTTGCGGATGAAGTGCGGCACGAGGCTGACATTTCCCTCGCCGTCCTTCTTGAAGGAGAGGCGGGCGTCCAGCTCGAATGATTCGCCGCCGAAGGTGGGCTTGACCTTTACCAAGTCGGACTTGCCGTAGTGGAGCATCTTCGTAAGGTCTCCGGACTTTTCAAGGTCGTCACGCTTCACGCCCCATCTGTCCTCCAGCTCCTGCCAGTTGATTTTGCTCTCGTTGATGGGTTGGTAGCCCTGTCTGCCCTGCGTCTGTTGCGGGCTTTCCTGCTGTTCTTTCTGTTGTTCCATGTTTTCCTGTTTTTGAGGTTCTTGTTTCTCTGTCTTTTGTGCCGCCATCTCTTCCTGCACCTGCTGTTGATAAGGGAAGGTGTCGATTTTGTGCGGTGCAAGGATTTGTTTGTTCTGGTACGGATGCTGAAGCAGGTCTTTCATCACGCCAAGCATGGAATCCACTTGGTCTGCCGCGATGCGGTAGAAACCGAAGCGGCTGGGTTCCTTGCACTGCCGGAAGAAGTTCTTGAAGAAGTTGTCCAGCACGTCGCCGTGTCGGTCGAATTGCAGGAAACTCTGCGCGTTCTCAGCTTTCGCAGGGGTACGCTTGGGTGTGTCGTCTGCATTCAGCCCGGCTACCACGCTGATCTCGCCCGTCTTCTCGTCACGGACTACCAGCACGTCCTTTTCGTCTTTTTTCTTTGCCATTTGAAAAATGTTTTAATGGGTTATTTATGAAAGAAATTATGGATACGAGCCTTGTAGAAGGCTATATCTTCTTTTTTGAAGTCCTTGATATGGTTGGAAAGGAATGTCAGCACATCCTCCTCGCTGTAATAGGTTTTCTTGCCCAGTGTCTTGTAGGGCAATGCGCCGACACTGCGGTAGCGTTGCAGTGTGCGCTTGCTTATCTGGAGCAGCATGCACAAATCCTGATTGTCGAAAAGGCGGATGCTTTCCGTGATAGTAGGCTGTTTCCCCTCAGCCTTCATCGCCAGCAGCAGTTCGTCCTGACGGTCGAGCCGTTCCATCAGCTTCTGCATCCAGCCCTCGAAGTTGTTTCGTGTGAGCAGTTCCATGACCTATGTCCTCCTTCCTTTTGGTTTGCCGCCAGTGCGCAGCGTGTGGTTGCGTTTCAATTCCTGCGGTGTCGCCGCGTCCTCGTTGACGGCACACGCTTCAAGCAGGCGGTCTATTTCCGACTGCCGGTAGCGGCATTTACCGCGAAGCACGACATAACCGATGCGTTGCTCGCTGCGCATACGCTGGAGGGTGCGGGTACTCACGTTAAGCAGGTGCGCCGCCTCGCGTGTGGTGAGCAACCTGTCGGGCGATGCCGCTTTCTTGTCGCCGGAGGCGGCACGGACGTGTGCCGCAATCTCCGCTATCTGTTCCGTCAATGACCGGAAGGCAGAACTTTCCATCGTTATCACTTTCATATTCAGTCCTTTATTTTTGTTTATTTTCATGAACATAGGCTGCGCCTCGGCATACCGTTCAAGCAAGTTTGACGCTCTACACTCGGCTTGCTCTATGTTTCTGCGACAAAATTCGGCAATAAACAAAAGGGGCTTTAACAACTCACTACGTGACTCACGTAAGATTTTTACGGAAGATGGCTCCGTAACCCGGTCAAACGGTGCAACAGGCAGCCTTTCAGCGGAAAACGGTACGTGTTAAGGGCTGCATCGTTACCTTTGCGGGCAAACCGATAATTGCATGAATATGGAAATAGTATCTATCGAGAAAAAGACTTTCGAGATGATGGTGGCGGCATTCGGCGCACTCTCGGAGAAGGTCGCCGCCCTAAGGCGCAAAAGCGACACGGGGCGCATGGAAAGATGGCTCACGGGCGAGGAGGTCTGCGGGCAGTTGAGAATAAGCCCGCGCACGTTGCAGACGCTGCGCGACAGGCGGCTTATCGGCTACTCGCAGATAAACCGCAGGTTCTATTACAAGCCGGAGGAGGTTAAGAGGTTGATACCGCTTATCGGCACGCTCTATTCGCACGGCAGATGATTTGATTTATTCACCCACTGAATCCGAAGTTATGATGAACGAGACCAACGATGTTTTTACGATGGAAGACGAGCCGATAGCCTCTGTGATGCAGGATATGCGCAAAGGCTCGAAATGGCTGTCTGTATTTCTGGAAAGTTACCGCCCTCCGCTGGACGGGGAACGTTACCTGACTGACGGTGAGGTGGCGGAACTGCTCCGTGTCAGCCGACGCACCTTGCAGGAATACCGCAACAACCGCGTGTTGTCCTTCATACTTTTGGGAGGGAAGGTGCTTTACCCGGAAACGGGGCTGCGCGAGGTGCTGGAAGCGAACTACCGCAAGCCGCTGGAGTGAGGCGGCCAACATGAAAAAGGAAACGGGCGACATTTTGTGGTGCTGCCCGTTTACTTTTTATATACTTGGGTGTTTTAATGACCTTAAAACCAGTTTTTTGATTGATCCAACCAATTTCTATCGTTAGAAATTCATATAGTTAATAAAAAGTTGTAACTTTGCATTTAACGCAATCTAAAAATTAATTGTAATGGCAATTTTAAACAACATTAAAAATGTACTATCAGAAAAAGGAGTTATGAGCAAATGGTTGGCAAAACAATTACAGAAAGATCCTGCAACAGTATCTAAATGGTGTAATAATCATTCTCAACCTGATTTGTACACATTTGTTCGTATTGCAAATTTGCTTGATGTTGATGTTCATGAACTTATTTGTCATACAAAAAAATAGTATCTAAAGGAATATAGATGTTTCACCATTTTTAAGCATGTAAATAAAGTGTATGAGCAATAAAATTTGGAATTTTGATATATTAGTTGATGATTGTTTTGTTAATTTTAATACAAAAAAGCAAGAAATAAATCCAGATCATAATGACAGGTTATTATCAGTTGCTAATGGCTTTGAAGATGGCAGTTGGAGATATCGTCAATTCAAAGAATTTGTTTTCAGTAATATTGCAGAAACAGCTTTGTCTGCACAAGAACGAGAGAAATTAATAGATAATGATTACGGTAGGCTTATTGAGGCTGCCAAACATTTACGACTTGTTGACAAAGAGCAGAATGGAAAGGGAAGTGAAATAGCGGAAATTATTCTATATGGCATAATGAAGAACCATTATAAAGCCTTATCTGCAATACCTAAAATTTTTTATAAACAGAATGATAATGATAATGCAAAGGGCTCTGATTCTGTACACATTGTAATTGACCCAAATGGAGGCTTTCAACTTTGGTTAGGAGAAGCTAAATTTTATAATTCTCTTGAGGATGCGCGATTATACGAACCAATAAATTCTGTTGAACAAATGTTGCGCAAACCTATTATGAAAAAGGAATGCGGAATAATGACCAATCTCAATGAACTTGATAAACAAATTGAAAACCAAACATTACTTAAAAAGATAAAAGAATGTTTCGATGAGAATACTTCCATTGACGAAATAAAACCCAAACTACATATACCTATTCTTTTATTACATGAATGCCAGATAACAGCAAGTACTACTGAAATGAGTGATGAGTATAAAAATAGTATTATTTCTTTTCATAGAGATCGTGCTCATTCGTTTTTTAAGAAGCAGATCAACAAGCTTAGTTCTGTTCATAAGTATTCGGAAATAAACTTTCATTTGATTCTTTTTCCTGTTCCTGATAAAACAAAAATAGTAAACTGGTTTATTTCACAAGCAAAAAATCTCAAAAATGATGCAGACGAATGATATATATAATACATGTTTAGATATAAGTAATGTTCTAAATGCTGGTGATATAAGTAATGCAAGATCCAAAGTAATTACATTACTTCATGAGATTAATGGTACTAACAATAATTCATATATGGAATTAGTCAACCATCTTATTCGTGAAGTGGGGCTTTTACCGTATATTGATACATATACTGCATCTTGGGAAGATCGGTTTGTATGTGAAGTTTTTAAAGTTAATATTGGAGAAAGAAAACCTTGTGTCTTACATACTGCTCAATCACAGGTATTAAAGAAGTTATTAGAAGGGAAAAGCGTTGCGGTGAGTGCTCCTACAAGTTTTGGTAAAAGTTTTGTTATTGATGCATTTATTGCGATTAAACAACCAATTAATGTTGTAATATTAGTACCTACGGTTGCTCTTGCAGATGAAACAAGAAGACGAATTTGCCGAAAATTCTCTCATCAATATAAAATAATTACAACAACAGATGTAGAACTTGCGGAGAAAAACATATTGGTATTTCCGCAAGAAAGAGCTTTTGCCTATATAGATAAACTTCCTTCAATTGATATTCTAATCGTTGATGAGTTTTATAAGGCAAGTACAAATTTTGATCTTGAAAGAAGCTCCACTTTACTCAGTTCAATGGTAGAACTCGGAAAGAAAGCTAAACAAAGATATTATCTTGCCCCAAATATCCATGAAATAGAAGAAAATGTATTCACTGAAGGGATGACATTTCTGCGTATGGATTTTAAGACCGTTGTAACGCATGCATGGCGGTTATATAAAAGCAGACCAAAGAATGAAGATAAACAGAGTTTTAAGACACGTAAACTTATTGAATTAATAAATACAGGTATAGGTAAAGCTTTGATATATACCGGCACATATAAGGGAATTGAAGAAGTAACAACAATTCTTAACAGAAATTTATATAATAAAGACTCTGAACTGCTTGCTAATTTTTCTGATTGGCTGGAATGCAATTATGGAGAAAAGTATATTCTTAAAGATTTAGTCAAACATGGTATTGGTATTCATAATGGTCAGCTACATCGTTCTCTTAGTCAAATTCAAATAAAACTATTTGAAGAACAGAATGGGTTAGATTATTTGGTATCGACCTCGTCTATAATTGAAGGAGTAAATACTCAAGCAGAGAGTGTCGTTTTATGGTCAAATAAGAACGGGGCTCATAAGATTGATTATTTTACCTTTCGCAACATCATTGGACGCGCAGGCAGAATGTTTCGTTATTTTGTAGGTCGTGTCTATATGCTTGAAGAGCCACCAAGTCAAGAAAATACTAAATTGAGATTAGAGTTTCCTGATGATGTAGTAAAAAAACTTGATGGAAATGACCCCGGTATAAAATTGAATAATGAACAATATGTAAAAATTCAACGATATCAAGATGAAATGATAGAACTTCTTGGAACGGATATTTGGCATAGAATTGAAAGAATACCACAAATCAGAAGTTGTAAACCATCAATGTTAAAGATAATTGCGGAAAAATTGAAAACTGATTCCAATTGGCCAACAAATTGCGATGCTTTACAAAACAATAATACATGGGAATGGAGGGATGCTTTAGGAGATATCATAGAAATTTTGGAATATCATCGAAAAGGACATTTACGGTATTATGCATGTGCATGTAGTAATGGATGGAAAATGACTATAAAAGAGCTATATAACACAGTAAAAGATTATGGTATTACATATGAGGATATATTTACATTTGAAAGATATGTATCCTTTAATCTCTCATCTATTATTGCGGTAATTAATATTATACGTCAAGAACTTTATCCTAATTCCTCAAATATCGCCAATTTTGTATATAAAGCATCAAATGCCTTTTTACCTAAAATTGTATTTCAACTTGAAGAATACGGATTACCGAGGATGATTAGTAAAAAGATACAAAATGCAGGTCTTATAAATCTTGAAGACGATTCTAAAGAGATTACAATCGTTATACAGGAATTTAACACGATAGGAATTGAATACCTTGAACAAAAAATACCTAATCTCCATTCATTTGACAAATATATTTAAGTACATGACAAAAATTTGAAAACATCGAATTTAGGAGTATAAGCCGGACGCAGAAGTATGGTCGCAATCTCCTCCAAACCATACTTGACAAGCGACTTTGCCTTTCTTCCATGTTTCAGAATCCTTATCGGTTTAATATTTATATCTTTATGTTCACCAACGAGATACGCCCATACAAGAGCCACGCATACCATCGCGACAAGTCTTGCGATGCGCTCCATATCACGCATATGGGTGTCCTCGATGTTGAAGCCGGAAGATTTCATGGCTCTGAAGGCCGTTTCTATCTCCCAACGCTTTTTGTATGTCAAAATCGCACCCTCGGGCCGGTTGAAGCATATGAGAATCTGCAATTCCGGAACTCCATCGGAGTTTTTGATTCGGCTGCCGGCAAGATAGACATACTCGCCTTTGTGAAGAAAAAGCTTATGGAAGAATTTCTCCTGACCGACCTTCAGATCATTGAACAGCCACCAGGCGCGGATTCTCTCACCGGTGGATGGCTTGACAATCCAGAAGTTCTGACGTATCCGGATGTAATACCGTATGCGACGGCTGTTGAGCCACCCTGTCCATTCCTTTCCGATGAACTCGCGGTCTGCCACAAGACTGTCGATGCATTCTGCTCCGAAAAGACGGATAAAACGTTCCATAATCTTCCTGCGTTCGTTCCAGCTGGAGTTGCCACGTTTAGGGAGAAGACTGAATATCAAGGGGAAGGCAATCCCTTTATAGGTGATGCCCAACATAAGAATATTGATATTGAACTCTCCGAACTTCCAGTTGGTGCGATCCATGCTGAGCACAAGACCGGTCTTGACAGGAAGCAGCGAGAAAATCATACGCGCTATGATATCAAGGTCAAGAACATACTTGGCAAAGAATCTTTGGAGCCGTCTGAGGTTGGAATCCTTGTCGACAGCCGTAGGCATCGCGTCTGCCAGTTTGTGGAGGCTGACAGTCTGCACAACACAGAGTGCGTGGAGCAGCAACGCCATAAGTTTTATGCGTGCCAGATTCATACTTTGTCCAAAGTGCTCTTGCATAATCGGGAGGATTTGGTTAACTTTGACCAAGTCCTTGGAATTAGTAGTTTTCATGGAGAAAAGTCGCCAAACTTTTCCTTTAAATTACTAAATTTCAGGGACTTTTGCAAATTTAATCACTTGAAAATTAAATGTTTAACAGCATAAATTTAAATTTTGTCATCTACTAAACAAATATATATTAAAACATTTTATGAACGGAATTCGTTGCATAACGACAAATCAAAAGAATTAAATAATAGCCATATTATTACCTCTATATTTTTTGAGATATGATATGGCTATTTAGATAAGGATCCATATAGAAATTCTTTCGTATAATTTTCATTTGATATCTTCAACAGTACGCAGTTTTTCCGTTCTGTATAAACATCACGTATGTTTGCCGCTTCTCTTGTGAGAGAACCTTTCCTACCAGCCACATGCGGAACAGGTAGGTGTTGTAGGTGTTCAGCCGAAAAGCAATCAGAATAATGATTTCAGGCGCGTACACGTCCGCGTACAGCCCGTTTTCAAGCTGCATGTAGCGGCACACCTTGTAGTCGTTCAGCACGTCAGACTTGCGGACGGCTTTGATGACGGCGTTCACTGCCGGGACGGTCGTATGGAACAGTCCGGCTATTTCGGTGGCGGTCATCCACACATCGTTACCGGTTACGCTGACCGCCTTGTCCTCTATGATGATTATGTCACGTTTCATGGCTCCTCTTTTTTAGATGGTGCAACCTGCAAATTCCTCGACGTTGTTTAACCTTGCGGCAAGGTTTTCCATATCCTGATTGAGTTTTTCTTTGGTTATCTTCGCGTAAATCTGCGTCGTCTTTATGCTCTTGTGTCCAAGCATGGAGCTGACCGTTTCGATGGGTACGCCGTTGGAAAGGAAAACTGTCGTGGCTGCCGTGTGGCGGCTTTGATGCCACGTGATATGCTTGGTGATGCCGCAACGCTTGGCGACGGCACGGATACCGGCAAGGCACGTGTTATAATGCGGAACGGGGAATATCCTGCCGTTCTCGCATAGCCCACGGTATTTGCCGATTATGCGGTTGGCGATGTCAAGCAGGCGGATGTTGGACACCACGCCCGTTTTCTTGCGGTTGATGTTTATCCACTCGTGTTCGTCGAAATAGGTACGGATATTCTCTTCCGTGAGGTTGCGCATATCCGCGAACGACAATCCGGTGAACGCACAGAACAGGTAGAGGTCGCGGTACAGTTCCTGTTTGGCGTTTTTCAGTTTCCCCTCCATCAGCAGGCGTATTTCGTCTTTGGTCAGGAAACTGCGTGTCGTTTCCTCCTTCTTGATTTCATACTCGCGGAACGGGTCGCGTGTCAGCCACTCGTTGTTGATGGCTATGAACACCATTGTCCGTAGCGGGCAGACGTACAGCCACACGGTATTGGTGCAGCAGTGCTTGTCCGTGCGCAGGAACATCTCGAAGTCGGAGATGAAAGCGGGAGTAAGCTCTTTTAGGGCGATGTCCTTCACATGGTAGCGGATGTCGAGGAACTCTTGCAGGTGCTTGTAAACGACACGGTACTTTTCCAGTGTACCTTTTGCTTTCATGCCTGCTTCCACCTGTTTCTCATAGTTCTCGTTGTGCCGACGGAACACCTGCATCAGCGTGTGGTAGCGGTGTTCCAGTCCGAGAAAGGCGTTCTTTACCTTCTCCGCCGTGACGAAGTTGTCACGCTCCATGATTTCCTGATAGTGTCTGTTGATGCGCACCCGCATCTTGTCAAGCATACGGTTCGTTTCGAGTGCCGCCGCGCTTCTGCCCGTGACACGTCCCCCTTTGGTGTCCCACAGCTTCGGATCGACACTCAACTTGCAACTGAACTGCGTCTGGCTGCCGTCCACCGTGATGCGTCCCATGACGGGAACTGTCCCGTCCTTTTTCACTACCTGACGCTTGAGGTAGTAGATTACTGAAAATGTACTCTTCATCGTTCTTAATTTTTGGATTTCAAAATTAGTTGGTGAAGAGTCCGGTGTCGGTACGCAAAACGGGGAGGAACGGCGCAATCTTTTTTCCGTAACCGTATTTGTTACGTGAGTTGTGGGTAACTCACTATAACATAGTGTCTTGTTTCGCCATTCGTACCCGTTTGTCGCATTTTCGGACATGGTTACGAACAAGTAACGTTGCGGCGTCAAGATTTGGCTTCGGCAAGGATTGTAATGGCTTCACGAATTATCGCCACTTTAACTAAAACCCTTGTAACTCAATTCTATCACTATATCTTTCCGCATTTCACTTTTTTGTAGTAACTTTGCATTCAAAAACTGACAGGCCAGACATTTCTCGCTTTAAAACCAATATAAATGAAACCATTGACAAAAAGAATGTTTGCAGCACTATTGCTGCTTTTCTTCACAGTACTCCCCGCCTTGGCTCAAGGACAAGCTTTCGACGTAAAGTTATGGCTAAACGGATTGCCCAACAGCAATGGCCAGGACGGCGGATCTTATGATATTTCGGACCCTGAATATAAACCGGCCATGCGGGTCTTTCTCCCTGCAAAGGATAAAAGTACGGGCAGAGCCATTCTCTGCATCCCCGGCGGCGGCTATGCGAGGACTTCCTACGTCAATTATATGAAGACCTGGATTCCCTTTTATCTGGGACACGGCATTGCCGTCATCACCCTGCACTACCGCATTCCCAAAGGAAACTGCGAAGTAACGCTTTCCGATGCTTACGAAGCCATGAGAATGGTCAAAACTTATGCAAAAGAATGGAACATCGATCCGGAAAATATTGGTATCCAAGGGCTTTCGGCAGGTGGACATCTGGCCTCCTCACTGGTCACCCATGCCCCGGAAAACCTGCGTCCAGCCTTTCAGATACTAATTTATCCCGTCATCTCTTTCGACAAACAATATGATTTCATTCATCAAGGTTCGCGAGATAATTTCATAGGCAAAGACCCCGTTCCTGCAAAGAAAGCCTCAAAGAAGGAAAAGAATGCATACCGGAAGGCGCAAGCCCACGTTGACAGTCTGGCCGTGCTCTACTCAAACGAAAAGCAGGTGTCCAAAAACGATCCCAGGGCATTCATTGCCGCAAGCGATGATGATAAACTGGTGATGAACAGCATCCTTTACTACTCTGCACTCCACAGAAAGGGAGTACCGGCAGAACTGCATATCTATCCGTCGGGAGGCCACGGATGGCACATTGACGACGGAAAATTCCCTTATTCGGATTTGGTGAAAGATGAATTGTTGAAATGGTTGTCTTCTTTCTGAGATTAAAACTCTGATAGTAGAAATATACCTGAATATTTATCCTTTTCTCTTGAATAATTTATACCTTTGCCGTGGAATCTTATAAACGGCACAGAAGTGAAGACCTCATTCTACATGTGTGAATAAAGTAAGCAACAAATGTAGAATAAGTTCTTCACGTATGTGAAATAGTAATCATTTAAGTAAGAAAGGAGAAAAATATGCCTATAGAATTCGATTTTTATGCCTCTCCGAACCCAAACGGGAAAAAGAAGGAAGAAAAGTTTCACGCACGAGTAGTGAACGGTTACACCGTGGAAACCCGACAAATCATTGAAGAACTGGAACACAGATGTACACTCACGGCAGGTGACATCAAAGCCGTACTCACGGAACTAAGCCGGGGTATCGTGGAACATCTTTCCAACGGCGACAAGGTGCACCTCGAAGAAATAGGCTATTTCAGCATCACCCTGAAAGCCCCCAAGGAGGCAAGTCCCACAAATACCCACAGCCAAAGCATCGAGTTGAAATCCGTCGCTTTTCGTGCAGACAAGGTACTGAAAAGACGACTTGCACGAAAGGCATCATTTAAAAGAGCAGAACAAAAGAAACACTCGAAAGCACTGGACATTTACCAGATTGATTCCCTGCTCACGGATTATTTCTATGAAAACAAGTTCCTGACGCGCGTCCGCTTCGAACAACTCTGCGGATTCACCTCTTCCACCGCCGCCCGCCACCTTCGCCGTTTGATAAAAAGCGGACGACTGGAGAACAAAAATACCCGACAGAATCCCGTATACGAACCAGGTCTAGGCTATTACAACAAGCTCTAGAGAGTAGGGAAAGACACTGGAGAGAAGCCTCCGAACAGGTAAAAAAAGATGATAAAAGAGTCTATCAACAACCTGTTAATAAATAATTTGAATATTTTTAGGGAAAAAGTGGGGAATTGTGGGGGAAAATATTTACCTTTACAGCCAAATGTATTAAGAGGTATATAAGCGATGAGATTTCTAGGTAATATTGGAGCTAAAATAGACGCAAAGGGACGTGTCTTCCTTCCCGCCACTTTCAGGAAAGTGCTGCAAGCAAATTCTGAAAGCACACTTATCTTGCGCAAAGATATCTACCAGAAATGCCTTGTGATCTATCCCGAAAGCGTGTGGAACGAAATGAGTGACTCCTTGCGCGCCAAGCTTGACAGATGGAACCCGGAACACCAAAACCTGTTCCGCCAGTTTGTTGCCAATGTAGAAATAGCCAACCTCGACTCCAACGGTCGTCTGCTCCTGTCCAAACGGTTTCTGAATGCCGTGAACATACAGCAGGATGTCAGCTTTGTCGGGATGGACAATACGATTGAAATCTGGGGCACCGAAGAACTGGACAAATCCATGATGGACGTACAGGACTTCAGCGATGCCTTTGAAGCAATCATGAAAAATAAAAAAGAAAACGAAGAATCCTTATGAACGCGGTAAACCCTACATATCACATCCCCGTACTTCTTGAAGAAAGTATCAACGGACTGAACATACGCCCCGACGGAGTGTATGTGGACGTTACTTTCGGAGGGGGCGGCCACTCGAGAGCCATTCTGAAACAGCTTGGAAAGGATGGCCATCTGTATGGTTTCGACCAGGACGAGGACGCTGAAAAAAACATTGTGGATGACGGCCGTTTCACTTTCGTGCGCAGCAATTTCCGCTACATAACGAATTTCATGCACTATTACGGTGTGGAAAAGGTGGATGGCATCCTAGCCGACCTTGGCGTTTCCTCCCATCTGTTCGACGATTCGGAAAGAGGCTTTTCCTTCCGTTTCGATACGGCACTGGACATGAGGATGAACAAGAAAGCCGAACTGAGTGCAGCCGATGTGGTGAATGACTATACGGAAGAACAACTTGCCGACATCTTCTACCTCTACGGGGAACTGAAGAACAGCCGCCGGCTGGCAGCAGCCATCATAAAGGCCAGAAACCGACAGCAAATCAACACCATCGGTGAATTTCTGGAAGTGATAAAGCCACTCACCGGAAAAGAACGCGAGAAGAAAGATCTGGCAAAGATTTTCCAGGCCATCCGCATAGAAGTGAACCATGAGATGGATGCTCTGAAAGAAATGCTAGAGAGTACCATCCGCCTGCTGACACCAAACGGCAGACTGTCGGTAATCACCTACCATTCGCTGGAGGACAGAATCGTGAAGAACGTGATGAAAAGCGGCACGGCCGACGGCAAGATACAACAGGATTTCTTCGGCAACATACTCTCGCCGTTCCGAACCATCAACAACAAAGTGATTATTCCTTCGGACGAAGAGATAGAACAAAACCCGAGGGCACGCAGTGCCAAACTCAGAATTGCAGAGAAAAAAGGAGAATGACAAATGGACGAAATAAAAGAAGAACATAACAACGAAGAAACTGTCAAGCTGAATCCACCCGTACAAGAACAGACCGATGAAGAGGCTCTGCAGGCGGAACAAGATCTGGCAGCAAAAAATTCGGCAGGGTTGTCCTTGAAAACCATCTTGGGAGGAGATTTCCTCACAAGCGATTTTCTGAGGAGACAAGTACCCTTGCTGGTTCTCATTGTCATCTTCACCATTATCTACATCAGCAACCGTTATTCGAGCCAGCAGGAACTGATTGAAATAGACAATCTGAAGAAACAACTGGTCGACATCAAATACGATGCCCTGACACTCTCTTCCGAACTGACGGAAAAGACACGTCAGTCACGAATAGAAGACTATGTGGCAAAACAAGATTCACTGGATGAGGAACAAGGACCGATTATAGGGACAGCCACCAACCCTCCATATAAAATAAAAGAATGAGATGAAAGGTGAATCCAACATAATGCGCCGCTACTTTACCATTATAATTCTAATGGCATTTGTAGGTATATCCATCATAGTGAAGGCTGCCTTCGTTATGTTCGGAGAAAGGCAATACTGGAAAGACGTTTCGGAACGATTCATCAAGGAGAATGTCATCGTCAAGCCAAACCGTGGAAATATTCTGTCGGCCGACGGACAGCTGATGGCAAGCAGTCTTCCGGAATACAAAATATATATGGACTTCAAGGCCGGGGGAGCCGAGAAGGACAGCTTGCTTATGGCCAATCTGGACTCCATCTGCGACGGACTTCACAACATTTTCCCCGACAAGAGCGCAGCGGATTTCAAAAGCCTCATCAAAAAAGGACGCAACAAGGGTTCCAGAAACTGGGAGCTCTATCCTAAACGCATCTCCTACATCCAATGCAAGGAGGTGAAAAGACTGCCCGTCTTCAACCTGAACAAGTACAAAGGAGGATTTATTGACCTGACATTCAATCAGCGCAAGAAACCGTTCGGCTCTCTTGCCATGAGAA
>Ga0116193_1002146_pt1 | contig 15308 bp, 9 predicted proteins | sample AD_UKC115_MetaG_FD_89892 | JGI IMG/M metagenome (GOLD analysis project Ga0116193, IMG submission 89892) | Active sludge microbial communities of municipal wastewater-treating anaerobic digesters from Hong Kong - AD_UKC115_MetaG | ecosystem: Engineered > Bioreactor > Anaerobic > Digestate | place... | reverse complement strand
TCTTGGTCATGTGTGGACATATTTTCATAATCTATCTTAGGAATTACAAAACTGTTATAGCCATGTTTTGCAAATTCAGGAATCCAGCCATCATCTGTGCTAAAGTTTACTGCACCATTCATAGAAGCTGTCATTCCACTTGTACCACTTGCTTCTCTTGGTACACGAGGATTATTTAACCAAACATCTGCACCTTGTTTTAATCTTCTGCTCAGCAATAACTCGTAGCCAATAAGCACAGAAACATTTTTATATTTTTTACTGATATGCACCAACTCATTGAATTGAGAAATAGCAGGATAATCAACAGGGTAGGGCTTTCCAGCCCAAATTATTTGTACAGGATATTTTTCGTTATTTACAATTTGTTCAAAGCGTTCTAAATCGTGTGTCAATAAATCGGCACGCTTGTAACCTGCAAATCTTCTTGCCCAAACTATAGTTAATACATCGGGTTTAAATAATTTGCCTGTTTGGTCTGCAACTATTTCAAAAGTTCTTTTTTTCAGGTAAGCTTTTCTATCATCAATACCCCAATTATTATCAGCATCTAAATGTCTGTATAAAGGTTCATCTGCCCAGTAGGTAAAATTTTGTGCATTGGTAATAGATGTTATTGGACAAATACCATCATATTTATTCCACATTTTATTGCTTACTACGCCATGTAATTTTGATACCCCATTTGCTTTTCTTGCAAATCTTAATGCCACTAAAGAATGATTGAATTGGTCGTCTTGCAAGCCAGTTAAAATTTTTACTTCATCTACAGTTAATCCACAGAAATAACTCATTTTATGGCATAAATAAATGTCGTGTTTTTCATTGCCTGCTTCTTCAGGTGTGTGTGTAGTAAATACTAAATGTTCTTTCAATGCAGCAACTGTTTTGTATTTATTAGCAAGCAAATAAAATGCTGCAGAAATACCATGTGCTTCGTTTAAATGATATACATCTGGGTTAAAATTTAATTCATCCATCAACTTTGCACCACCCACTCCTAATAAAATAAACTGAGCAATTTTTGTAGAAACATTGGCATCGTATAAACGATGAGAAATTGTTTGAGATACATAATCATTCTCTGGTAAATCGGTACTCAATAAAAACAAAGGTGCCGTTTTAAAAGTTTCAGGGCTTAAATACCAAACCTTTACCCAAACAGGTGTATCGTGAATATTTATTTGAAATTTAATGCCTGTATCTTCTAAGAAATGGTAATTTTTTTCGAGCCATACAGGTTGTAAAGTTTGGTCTTGATTTCTTGTTTGATCGTAATAACCATATTTCCATAAAATACCAATGCCAACCATGTTTTGTTTTAATTCGTAAGCACTACGCAAATGTGAGCCAGATAAATAACCTAAACCTCCACTATAAATTTTTAAAGGTTGATGTATGGCAAACTCCATTGAAAAATAAGCAGCTTTGGTAGCATACTGTTCACTAACATGATAAGGCACTTGAAAATTTCTAAAATTCATCTGTTGTTTTAAGTTTTTAATTGAATGAAAATGAAACGATAAAAGTAATAAAACAAAAACAAGCAAGTTGTAAGTTATACAGCATTGTTGAAAAAAATAAACCCTTGAATTTTCGAGGGTTTATTTAAAAAATATTGCTTAATAATTATTCTGCCCAACTCATGGTATAGTTTTCGTTTTCTATTTCTAATGCTTCTTTAGTAAGCATTAAAGGATGAAATGTATCTAACATTACAGCTAATTCTTTGGTTTCTAATTTACCAATACTTTTTTCTATTGCACCTGGGTGAGGACCATGAGGTATTCCTGCAGGATGTAAAGTAATCATTCCTCTTGTTACATTTTTTCTACTCATAAAATCACCATCTACATAATATAAAACTTCATCACTATCTATATTACTGTGATGGTAAGGAGCAGGTATAGCCAATGGATGATAATCGTACAATCTTGGAACAAAACTGCAAATAACAAAATTATTTCCTTCGAAAGTTTGATGTACTGGTGGTGGTTGATGAACTCTTCCTGTAATTGGTTCAAAGTCGTGTATGCTAAATGCATAAGGATAACAACATCCATCCCAACCTACAACATCAAAAGGATGATTGGCATAATGCAACCCATATAAAATTCCTTTCTTTTTTGTTTTAATAATAAAATCGCCTTGTTCGTCTTTAGTAATTAAATTTTGTGGTGCTCTTATATCTCTTTCGCAAAAAGGTGAATGTTCTAACAACTGCCCATGTTTACTCATATAACGTTTAGGAAAACGAACAGGGCTAAAGCTTTCAATAATTAATAATCTATTGTTGGTATCATTAAAAGTAATTTGATAAATAGTGCCTCTTGGCAATACTAAATAATCTCCATAAGAAAAACTTAGCTCACCATATTGAGTTAAAAGTTTACCACTGCCTTCATGAATAAAAATTACTTCATCTGCATCTGCATTCTTAAAAAAATAATTATTCATACTTTTTTTAGGTGCTGCTAAAACCATGTGGCAATCGTTGTTTACCAAAACTGGTATTCTACTTTGTAAATAATCATCTGCAGGTTTTATATTCATGCCTTCAAAGCTGCGATGTTTAAGCATTTTTTCTTCTGCTATTGTTGGCGAAACATTAATTGGTGTATCGGTTTTAATGATTTGTGTGGGAGGATGACAATGATATAAAATTGAATAATCATCACTAAATCCTTCTGTAGAAAAAACTTGTTCTGAATATAAAGAGCCATCTTCTTTTCTAAATTGTATATGTCGTTTTGAGGGTATATTGCCCGATTTATAATAATAAGCCATAAAAAATTTGTTTTAAAAGTGAAAATTAAAAATAAGTGTAAGAGTTGCTATTAGATAATTGAAAGCTCTAAAGTGGATAACAGAAAAATATATTTCCATTTTCGTTTATCTATCCAATAAGTAAAATTTCTTTTGAGTGGCATAAGGCAAATATAAATAGAATTATCTACTCTAATTTGCTCAATATTGTTTGGAGGTTATAATAAATGTAATTGTTCTACTCTTGCTTGTGTTGTTTCATCAGATTGAAAATTATTTTTGTGTCGTCCTGTAAATTCTCCTTTTTGTTTTCTTTGCTTGAAAGTTTTTTGAACGATGTGTTTTTGTAATTCTTCTTGTACAATTTTCATTTCAGAAGATGCATTTTGTAATCTATCTTTTGCATATTGAATGTAATCTTCAGAAATATCTATGCCGATATATTTTTTGTTTAATAAAGAAGCAGCAACTAAAGTTGTTCCACTACCACAATAAGGGTCTAAAACTATTCCATCTGTATCATTAAGTATGGAAGTAATTATTCTACTGGGTAATGTTAAAGGAAAAGGAGCAGGGTGTGGTTTTTTTTTGCCATTTTCTGGAGGAAATCGCCAAATAGATGTAAGTAAAGCATGTTTTGATTCTAATTCTATACCTATTTTATTATTGTTGATGGGTTTATAAAGCCAGTAAATTCTTTCATCTACTTGCCAGTATCTCCAACCTCTTATATTAGCTGCAATCATTCTATCCCAAATTATTTCTTGCCTTATTGTCCATTGAGTTTTTGCCAACCATTGTATAGGATGAAACATTTGCCCTCGTTCCCATCTTGTTTTATGATTATAAAAAAACGAACCACCTTCTTTGGTTATTCTAAATATTTCATTCAAAACTTCAATTTGTTCTTGTTGATATTCTTCTTCTGTTTTTACATCTTTATATGAATCGTATTGTACATTTTTTACTAACCAGCCTTTGTTTTTTTCTTGTTTATTGTAAGGTGGAGATGTAATACCTATATCTATTAAATTAGAATCTATGGTTTTTAAAACACTTAAAGTATTGCCTTTAATAATATTGTTGATATATTCTTTCATTACTTGCTATCTATTAAAAATTGATAGAATTTTTTATTGAAATATTGTTGGTATAATGATTAAAATTAAATTTTTTCTCAATAACTATCCCTTTATTTATTAGTTTTCCACTATCATTTTTCTCTCTGTTACATACAATTACATTTGCAACAATTATGATGAAGTTTGAAGATACATACAGACACAAAGGACTAAGAAAACAATTAACCGATAGTTTAAGAGACAAAGGCATTACAGACGAAAATGTTTTAGATGCTATTAATTCTATTCCTCGCCATTTTTTTTTAGATTCTGCTTTTGATAAAATTGCTTACGAAGACAGAGCTTTTCCTATAGAAGAAGGACAAACCATTTCACAACCTTATACAGTGGCTTATCAAACTCAATTACTGAACATTAAAAAAAACGATAAAGTACTTGAAATAGGAACAGGAAGTGTGTACCAGGCTTCAGTTTTAGCAGAAATGGGTGCTTGGGTTTATACCATAGAAAGACAAAAAAAAATCTTTGAAATAAATAAAAATTTTCACTTCAAAAAAAAATATCCTAACATAAAATTTTTTTATGGTGATGGTTTTGAAGGTTTACCCACTTATGCACCTTTTCATAAAATTATCATTACTGCTGCTGCTCCTTTTATTCCTGCCAAATTAGTTGAACAATTAAAAGTGGGTGGTGTTATGGTTATTCCTGTTGATGAAGGTGATGTACAAAGAATGCTAAGATTAACTAAACAACAAGATGGCTCTCTTGAAGAAGAAGCGTTTGAGCAATTTTCTTTTGTACCTATGCTTAAAGGAAAAAATGGCTAACTGTTTTTTTTATTTTATTTTTAATTTTTTCTAAGAATTAATTTATAAATTTTTTCAAATGCTTCCTGAAAACTTTATACAATCTGTATTGCATGTAAAAGGTTTTGATAGGCAAAGTTTTGAAAGTGTTCATCATGTAGCAGAACCAATAACTTCTGTAAGAATAAATACAGCCAAAAAAACTGATTTATTTTATGAGAATAATAAAGAGCAAGTTGCTTGGTGCAAACATGGATTTTATTTAAAAGAACGACCATCTTTTACTTTAGACCCCTTATTTCATGCAGGTGCTTATTATGTGCAAGAAGCAAGCAGTATGTTTTTGTGGCATATTCTCGAACAAGTTTTTGCTACTGATACCGAAAAAAAAGTTTTAGATGTTTGTGCAGCACCTGGTGGAAAAAGCACTTTGCTTGCAAATTATTTTTCAAATGGATTAGTGGTAAGCAATGAAATTATTAAATCAAGGGCTGCAATACTGGTAGAAAATATTACCAAATGGGGTACAGGAAATGGAATTGTTACGAACAATGATCCTGCACATTTTTCTACTATGCAAGGATATTTTGATGCACTTGTAATTGATGCCCCTTGTAGTGGTAGTGGTATGTTTAGAAAAGATGCTACTGCTGTTGAAGAATGGAGTTTAAATAATGTAGCAGTATGTAGTCAAAGACAACAAAAAATTATTGCAGATGTTTGGCATTCTTTAAAAGAAAATGGGTATTTAATTTATTCTACTTGCTCGTATTCTGAAGAAGAAAATGAACAAATTACAGATTGGATTATGGATAATTTTAAAGCCACAAGTATTGCAATACCTATACCAACAGAATGGGGTATCGTTGCTACACAAAGCAATAAACACAAGGCTTTTGGCTATCGTTTTTATCCTGATAAAATTAAAGGCGAAGGTTTTTTTATTGCTGTATTGCAAAAGAATGAATCTGAAAAAAATAACAAATACAAGCATCAACAAATTGCAAAACCAAGCAAACAAGAAAATGAATTGATTGAAAACTTTTTAACCAAAGATAATGCAGTAAAAATATTTAAACATGGTAATGAAATAAAGGGCATTAACCCTTTGTTTTTAAGTGATGTAGAAATTTTATCCAATTATTTGTACATTAAAAAAGCTGGTACAACTATAGGAGAATTAAAAGGTAAAGATTTTGTACCAAGCCACGAATTGGCTGTTAGTACGTTAAAATTATTTAATATTGCAACCATTGAATTAAGTAAAGAAGAAGCTTTGAAATATTTGCGTAAAAATGAAATTCATGTTTCTGCTTCTAAAGGAATTGTTTTAGTTACTTATAAAGGTTTAGGTTTAGGATGGATAAAAGTATTACCGAACAGAATTAATAACTATTACCCTAACGAATGGAGAATTTTAAAAAATTGACTTTAATACAACTACCCATTTTTATGAAACAAACAATTTGGCTGATTGCTTTAATGTTTCTAAGTTTCACATCTCTTGCTCAAGAGAAAATTATAGTACAAGGAACTTATCCAAATATTTTTATACAACATAAAGTAGCACCCAGTGAAACATTGTACAGTATTGGAAGATTGTATAATTTTTCAGCATCACAGATTGCACGACAAAATAATATACAAGAAAACGATGTGTTATCGGTAGATAAAATTTTAAAAATTCCTTTAAATAAAAATAATTTTACACAAGATGGACAAAGTGGAGAAAATGAAGTATTAATACCCTTACATCATATCGTATTACAAGGAGAAACATTGTTTAGAATAAGTCAAAATTTTGGAAAAATTAGAATTGATTTTTTAAGAGAATGGAACGATTTGAATAATGATGTTATTAAAACAGATCAAAGAATTGTGATAGGACATTTAAAAGTAGATAAGAAAAATGTTAGCATTGTAGCAGAGAGGATTATTAATGAAAACTCTAAAAATAATGTTACTGCACAACAAGAAAATACTGATGAACAACCTACAAAAAAACAAGAAGTAAAACAAACAGAAACAAAAGTTACAGAAGAAGAAACAAACCCTACACCTATTACAAATGGTAGTGATGATGAAGGTTTTTTTGTAGCAAACTATGTTGTAAATAATGAAAATTTAGCCCTAAAAACAGGCACTGCTGCAACTTTTAAATCTACCAGTGGCTGGACAGATAGAAAATATTATGTACTCATAAATGATATTGCACCAGGAACTATTGTAAGGCTTGCTGCAGATAATAACAGAAGCATTTGTGCTAAAGTGTTAGGAGCATTGCCAGAAATGAAAGAAAACAAAAATCTTTTATTGCGTATAAGCAATGCAGGTGCTGCTGTTTTAGGAATTTCAGAAAAAAGTTTTCCAGTAAAAGTTAGTTATCCTAAATAGCAAAATGGTACAATTAAAAATGGGTGCCTAAATATTTTTTAATTACTCTCTAAAAAAATTATTTCATTTTTATTAAAAAAGATGCACCTCGCTGAAAATTAGCATTAATTTTAGTTTTGCCAATTGTTGTTTCGCCTATAATATGACCAAGCAGCCAAATGTTTCCAAGCTTATCAATGGTTATTGTATTTCCTTTTGTAAATGACTCAGCCCCTTTTGAGTCAAAATTTTTCGACCATATAACTGCACCGGAAGGATTTAATTTTACTACAAAAAGATTTTCATTCCATGCATCTTTTTTAGTTAATACTTTATTACCAATAGTTATTATATCATAAAACCAACCAATAATATAAATATTGCCAAGTTTATCAGAAGTCATATTTATAATATTCCCTTTATCTCCATTAACTTGTCCAATTTTTTTACTCCATAATATATTTCCATTTGCTGCAACAGTAGAAACCACTATATCTGAGTTGTTACTATAAATAGAACTTGTGTATATACCATCTTTAATATTTGAAGTAATTAGATTTCCAAATGTACCAGTTTTAATAAGAGTGTTACTGGTTTTTACCCATAGAAAATTGCCTGTTGTGTTCATTTTTGCAATGAATTTATCAGACTTTAAATTATTTTCATCTGTCTCTTTATAACTTGTATTACCTATTCTACTTGGATAATTAGAGAAGCCTGAAAGGTATAATTCATTATTCTTGTCTAAACAGATTTCATCAACAGTAACAAATGCTCCCTCTGAAAAAAGTTTAGTCCAAACTGCTTTTCCATCAGGTGCATATTTTGCAATTACAACACCTGCTTTATCAGTACCTACTGTAAAATTTTGCTCATTAAAAAGTATTGATTCGCTAAAGTTTATGCCTAAGTAACAGTTATTATTTTCATCCATTGCCAAAAGTGGGTTAATTATATTCTTTTTATCTCTAAAATTTTTTACCCAAATAAAATTACCTTTTGAATCAAGTTTAGCAATAAAACCGTTTTCAGTATAATGCCTGTCTATTGCAGGTGTTTGTTGAGGGAGATGTTTTATTTTAATTTTACCAAAATCTGCATCACCGTTTATAATACCAGAAATATAAATATTTCCATTGTTATCCATAACTATTGAAGTTGCTTTATCTTCTTCTTCACTTCCAGCACATTTTGCCCATAAAATTTTTCCTGCTGAATTTATTTTAGCAACAAATAAATCATTTAGGTAATCTATTTTACTTTTTAATGTAAAATCTCCAAATTTTACTTCACCAAAAAATGCACCTACTATAAAACAATTTCCTTCCTTATCTGTAATTATAGAATTAGCGGTAGTGCCTTCATTAAAAGTAATAACAGATAAAATTGATGGTGCAACAGTTGTTTTGGTTTGAGCCATTAACAAAATGGGTAAGCATAAAATTAACGCTGCAAGTATTTTTTTCATAGTTTATAATTGAATTATGAAGGTAAGAAATATGTATTGAAAACTATAGTCAATTTATTTCTTCAACCATTGTAGAGGCTTAGGCAATAAATTATAATGCCAATAAAAATAAGATTGATTGATTGCACCAAATTTTTCATAAAATTTTTTCACACCAGGCAAATCACTTCCTTCAAAATCAAACAACATGTTTTGATTGCATAATTCCTGTAAAATATTGTCGTATAAAAAATAATTGGCTTCAGTTTTTCTGCCTTCTTCTGTTGTTGTGTTTAAAATATTGTAATATCGTTTTTGGTCTTTCATCAACAAAGCAATACTCATTAGTTCTTGTTTTTCATTTTCTACTTTTCGTACCAAAACATTATTATTTTTTTGTAGTTGCAACAATAGTTTTTTTAAGTTGGTGTAATCTGTATCTTTTACATGAGGCATATTTTTTTGGTTGTACAATTTATATAATGCAACTGCTTTTTTTATGTCATCATCTTTGGTATAAATAAAATGTTGCTTTGCTGCTTTTGATAAACTGTAAGCAATTGGTTTTTTATATTTTTTTTTGATTGCTGTGTAATTATTTTTTAAATCAATAATAAAATTATTTTTTCCTACTTTTTTTTCTATAAAATTTTGGTTAGAAAAATTCAAATGAATAGAGCCATATTTTAAAAAAGATTGAATAGCATCTATCAGTATTTTATTATTGATTTTTACATTTCCTATCAAGCCTAATTGTTGTGTAAATGCAGGCATATAAGCATATTGAATGCCTAATTTCTTCTTTACAGGAATTGGAAAAACTGCTTCGTAATCGTTTATTACCAAAGCATACCATTGCTTTGCCATTGTATTCAAATAAAAACTATTGGCATAAATTAAGCCATTTGTATTTTGTGCAATACAATTATCCCACTTGTTATAATTTACTTCCGATGAAGATAAAATTTGAAGCTGTTGCATAATGTTTATAATGGAATATATCTGCTTAGTTTATTCAACTGTAATTGCTGTAAGTCTATTGAAAAAGAAATCGTTTTAGCAAATTTTTTATCGCCTAAAGTAGATTTAAAATAATCAGCAAAAACTTTACTATACAAAATAGGCACATAAATATTTACCAATCCTTTAAACACTGGAACTTGTAAACCTGCATCGTATAAAAATTTTCCAGTAGCAGGATTTTCTTTCCATGCTTCTGAATAGGTACCAATATCTACAAAAAATTTCAAAGGAATTTTTACAGGCAACAAGTTAAAAATATTTATAGCATCAGGAATATTGCCACTAAAATTTAAAGCCATTAACCAATCGTCTGTTTTACCAATTTTGCTACTCAATAAATCTGTTCTTACTTTAAAAAAACCATCACGTTGCATTATTTGTTGGCTTTGCCAGCCTTCAAATTCATTTCTGCCAATAAAATAATCACTATATGTATAATCTTCATAACCCTTTGCACCACTCATGTTTAAATGATAGCGATCTGTTTCGTATTGTTTTACAAAAGTTTTATCTGTAGTGTAGAAAAATTTTCCTGCAAAAAATCTTGCATCAATACCACCTTTTTTATTTTTATAATTGAAATGATAATTTGCTGTAAAACCAGCACGAACAAAACTTTTGCCTTGATCTATGGTTAAATTAAAATTGTAAGGATAAAGTATTCTGTTATCTAATGTTGTAATTTTTATTTGATTAACATAACTTTTTTCAGTTGTTTTTTCTACAACATCAACACCATTAATTGTTTTAAACAACAAGCCATTTTCTTGCAGCAAAAAACTTCTTGCTTGAAATATCCAACGTTGTGTACTTCTTTTATCATTATGGTACAAAGTGTATTTTACTGATGGAACAATTTTTACAACTTGTTGATTAATTGTTGCAGCATTAGTTGGCTTAAAATTATCCATTGTAAATTTTGATGCACTTGTAGCAAATTCTATCCAATATTTTTCTTTATAAGTATTAAAACTTGCTCTTGCATTATAGTTGAACTCCTTGCTACCAAAGGCATACAGAGGTGCAACAAAAAATTGAAAACGATTGAGCGGTAATTGATAATTATGAATAAAAGCCCCAACAGAAATTTTATCGTAAAAATTATATGCAATCAAAGGTGCAATACCAATGTAATTGTATTTATTCGTTTCGTTTAATGAGGCAATAAATACAGGCTTTATTTTTTTATTTTTAGAAGCTTCTATTAAAGGTTCTGTATTGTAAAGTTTAGAAAAAAGATTTTCTGTAAGTGCATTATTGCTAACTATCAGTTGTTTAAAATCTTCAGGATAAGGGTGTTTAAACTTCCAAGTATTATAATATTGTTGCATCGCTTTTTCAAAAGCAGTTTTACCCATTTTATTTTCTAAAGTTTGCATCCACATACTGCCTTTTTCGTACACACTTAAAAAATAATTTAAACCAGAATAAGCAGAGCTAATGGTATCAATAGGTTGAGCCTTTTTTATTTTTATAACACTATTTACCAAAGCATCTTTAATGTTTTGAATAATGGAATTATACTTTTCTGTTTTTTTATGATTATTGTATTTTTCTTGTTCATATTTTTTTTGGTAAAAAGTATTCATGCCTTCATCCATCCAAGCATGTTTTCTTTCATTGCTTGCCAATGCACCATAAAACCAATTATGCCCTACTTCATGTACAATAGTTGCATCTAAGTTTTGTCCCCCACTTTGTGTTGTAATAACTGTAATAGTTGGATATTCCATTCCTCCACTAAATTTATCTGCCTCACCAGCAACAACAGAAACAGTGTTGTAAGGATATTCACCAATCCAATTACTATATTTTTTTAAACCATCTTTTGTGTAAGATAAACTTGCTGCCCAATTTTTTATTTGTTTGGGATGATAAAAACTAAATACATCAACTGTTTTTGATAACAGTTGTACAGTATCGTATTGCACTATAAAATTTTTAGAAGCAAACCATGCAAAATCATGGCAATTTTCTTGTTTAAAATTTAATGCAATAAGGTTGTCATTGGTTTTCTTTTGTATGGATTTATTTTGTTTTGTAGAAGTTATTGATTTTGTTTTTTGTGCTGCTAAATAGTTTAAATAATTAGGTTGTTGTTCTGGTTTTTGTTTGCCTAAAGTTTTTATTTTTTTTAAAACAGCATCATTTTGTAATTGTCCTGTAGCAGCAATTATGTAAGATTCTGGTGCAATTATTTGTACATCAAAATTTCCAAAATCACTATAAAATTCTCCCAACTCTAAGTAAGGCATTTCGTGCCAGCCTTTTTTATCATAAACAGCAGGTTTAGGATACCATTGAGTTATATAAAAATCATTTCCACTAAATCCTAATCTTGAAAAATGTGCAGGAATTTTTACAAAAAAAGGAGTAGTAATAATTATAGATTGATGAGGTGCTAAAGGTGTTGGTAAAATTAATTTTACAACATCAATATATTTTTCATGAGCTTCAACAACTGCAGATGTATTGTTTACTTTAAAATCAAGTTGATTGATGTAACCTTTTTCATCCTCATTACTAAAATAAAAATCTACACTTCCGTTTTCTAATGATTGTTTTGCGTAAGCAGTTCTATCGTTTTTATAAGCATTAGCCCATAAGTGAAACCAAATAAAATGAAGCGTATCTGGAGAATTGTTGTAATAATTTATTGTTGCAAACCCATCTAAAGATTTTGTTTTATCGTTTAAACTAACCTTAATATTATAATCTACTTTTTGTTGCCAATAATTTTCTTGTGCAATTAAATTTTCTGAACAAAAAAGCGTAATAAAAATTCCAACTAAAAAATATTTCACTATTCAAAAATTTGGTTGAAGATAAATAAATAATACTTACAATAATTTTAGAAAATGAGGGTATAAAAATACATGTTCTAAAGATTAATGATTTCTAATTAACATTGCAAAATAATTAAGCAATATGTATCCAAATTTGTATTATTTCTTCAAAGATATTTTTGGAGTAGAGTGGGAGGGTTTGAAAATTATTAATTCATTTGGTTTTTTTGTAGCGTTAGCATTTATTGCTGCTGCTTGGGTATTAACATTGGAGTTAAAACGCAAACAAAAACAAGGATTATTTGTTTTTACCGAACAAGAAATTATTGTAGGAAAACCTGCATCAATTTCTGAGTTAATCATTCATTTTGTTTTAGGTTTTTTGTTAGGGTTTAAAATTTTGGGTGGCTTTTTCATGGCAAATGCTTTTGATGACCCACAGCAATTTATTTTTTCAAGTCAGGGAAATTGGTTATTGGGTTTATTATTTGGTGGGCTTTTTACTTGGCTAAAATGGAGAGAAAAAAACAAACAAAAATTAGCCACACCTGAAAAAAGATTATTAAGAATTTGGCCTCACGATAGAGTAGGAGATTTGGTAATTTATGCTGCTGTATTTGGATTTGCTGGTGCTAAAATTTTTGATATTTTAGAAGCTCCATCTGCTTTTTTTAAATTGCTTCAAGCTGTAAAAGAAGGCAGGCAAGATGCTGGCTCTTTGTTGTTTAGTGGCTTAACATTTTATGGTGGATTAATTGTTGCAGCAATTGCCATTATGTTGTATGCTAAAAAGCATAAAATTCCAGTTATTCATTTAGTAGATGCTACAACACCTGCATTAATGCTTGCTTATGCTGTTGGTAGAGTAGGTTGTATGGTTGCTGGAGATGGCGATTGGGGCATTATTAATAGTGCATTTATTAGTAATGATTTGGGGCAAAGCGTTGTTGCAACAACAGAACAATTTAATGCTGCCATGCAAACTCATAGTGCTTATTTAACTTCAAGATTTGGAGCTTTAGATCAAGTTCATTTTGCACATTTTAGCCCTATTTTAGGCTTGCCTAATTGGTTATTTGCTTACACATTTCCTCATAATGTAATTAGCGAAGGAATTGCTTTGGCAGGTTGCGAAGGAATGCATTGTAATTATTTGCCTTTACCTGTTTTTCCTACACCATTTTACGAATTAACTGCCTGCTTAATTTTATTTTTAATTCTTTGGAGTCTTAGAAAAAAATTAAAAGTACCAGGACAAATGGCTGGTTTATATTTAATATTTAATGGTACAGAAAGATTTTTTATTGAAAAAATACGGGTAAATGCAACATATAATATTGCAGGTATGCATATTACTCAAGCAGAAATTATTGCATTAATAATGATAATTGCTGGTGCTATTTTATTTTTAAACGCTAAGAAATTTTTTGCCAAAACAAAAGCTTAGCATTTACTTAAACTTTATAACAATACTCTTTTTTAAAAAGCGTTATATTTGTAAGTTATAAAAAAACAATATTAAGTTATAAATAATTTTTAAATTATGTGTGGAATTGTTGGTTACACAGGAAGCAGACAAGCCTATCCTGTAATTTTAAAAGGATTGAAACGTTTGGAATATAGAGGATACGATAGTGCAGGAGTTGCATTAAGAAACGAAAGAGGTTTGCATGTTTATAAAAAGAAAGGCAAAGTTGCCGATATGGAAGAAAGCATTGTAGGCAAAGATGTAGAAGCAAACATAGGAATTGGGCATACACGTTGGGCAACACATGGAGAACCCAGTGATAGAAATGCTCACCCTCATTACAGCAACAACAGCAAATTGGCTATGATACACAATGGTATTATAGAAAATTATGTATCCCTAAAACAAGATTTGGTTAATAAAGGCTATACTTTTTCAAGCGATACAGATACAGAAGTTTTATTGAATTTTATTGAGGATATTCAAAAAAATAACAACTGCTCTTTAGAAGAAGCCTTGCGTGTAGCATTGAAACGTGTTGTAGGTGCTTATTGCATTTTATTAATCAGCAAAGACGACCCTGATACAATTATTGCTGCAAGAAAAGGAAGCCCTTTAGTAATAGGCATTGGCAAAGGAGAACATTTTTTGGCAAGCGATGCAAGCCCAATTATTGAATACACTAAAGAAGTGGTGTATGTAAACGATTATGAAGTAGCTATTGTAAAACCAGATGAGTTAATCTTAAAAAATTTAGGCAATGAAAAACAAACTCCTTTCATTACCAAATTAGATATGGATTTGGCAGCAATAGAAAAAGGTGGTTACGAACATTTCATGCTTAAAGAAATTCACGAACAGCCAGATACAATTTATGATTGTTTAAGAGGAAGACTTTTGCCAGAAACAGGGCAAATAATGATGAGTGGAATTGAAAACAATATAGATGCTTTGAAAAATGCACAACGTATTGTAATGGTGGCTTGTGGTACAAGTTGGCATGCTGGTTTGATTGCAGAATATATGATAGAAGAACTGTGTAGAATTCCTGTAGAAGTAGAATATGCCAGTGAATTTAGATACAGAAATCCTATCATCAATAAAGGAGATGTAATTGTTGCTATTTCTCAAAGTGGAGAAACAGCAGATACATTAGTAGCTCTTGAAAAAGCTAAAGAACAAGGAGCTTTTATTTTTGGTGTTGTAAATGTTGTAGGTAGCAGCATTGCTCGTATTAGTCATGCTGGTGCTTATACACATGCTGGTCCAGAAATTGGTGTTGCAAGTACCAAAGCATTTACAGGACAGCTTGCTGTGCTTGCAATGATGGCTTTAAAAATTGCTAAAGCAAAAGAAACTATTAGCAACGAAAGATATATACAGTTAATGAACGACCTGAACAATATTCCAGAAAAAGTAAAAGAAATTTTAGCCGATACATCAAACATTAAAAGAATTGCTGAGAAATATAAAAATGCATCAGACTTTTTATTCTTAGGTCGTGGTTATAATTTTCCTGTTGCTTTAGAAGGTGCATTAAAACTTAAAGAAATT
>Ga0116193_1002143_pt1 | contig 15335 bp, 17 predicted proteins | sample AD_UKC115_MetaG_FD_89892 | JGI IMG/M metagenome (GOLD analysis project Ga0116193, IMG submission 89892) | Active sludge microbial communities of municipal wastewater-treating anaerobic digesters from Hong Kong - AD_UKC115_MetaG | ecosystem: Engineered > Bioreactor > Anaerobic > Digestate... | reverse complement strand
AGCAGGCGATTCGCACGCCACCGACAATAAGCGCAGCGGCTCCTAGGCTGGATGGGTGCGCTCCGACACCCTCGACATCGACACCAGCCGTCGCCGCCTGGTCGATCTGACCCGCGACGTCCAAGGCTTCTGCACCGGGCAGGGGGACGGCCTGTGCAACGTGTTCGTGCCCCATGCCACCGCCGGCGTGGCGATCTTCGAGACCGGTGCGGGCTCGGAAGAAGACCTGCTCGACGCGCTGGAACGACTGCTGCCGCGCGACGACCGCTACCGCCACGCCCACGGCTCCTACGGGCACGGCGCCGACCATGTGCTGCCGGCGATCGTCGCCCCGTCGATCACCGTTCCCGTGCAGGCGGGCGGGCTGCTGCTGGGAACCTGGCAGTCGATCGTGCTCGTTGATCTGAACAGCGACAACCCACGCCGCTCGGTACGCCTGAGCTTTGTGAAGGGCTGACCAGCAGACCGGTAGGGTGGGGCGGTCGATCAACAAGATCCAGGAAGAGACCAGGAAACCAAGTGCAGACACACGAGATCAGGAAACGGTTCCTCGATCATTTCGTGAACGCGGGCCACACCGAGGTGCCCAGCGCATCGGTGATCCTCGACGATCCCAACCTGTTGTTCGTCAACGCCGGCATGGTTCAGTTCGTGCCGTTCTTCCTGGGTCAGCGGACCCCGCCGTACGACACGGCCACCAGCGTGCAGAAGTGCATCCGCACCCCTGACATCGACGAGGTGGGCATCACCACCCGGCACAACACCTTCTTCCAGATGGCGGGCAACTTCAGCTTCGGCGACTATTTCAAGCGCGGCGCCATCGAGCTGGCATGGGCGCTGTTGACCAAACCGGTCGCCGACGGCGGCTACGGCTTCGATCCCGAAAAGCTCTGGGCCACAGTCTTCTACGACGATGACGAGGCCGCCCAGCTCTGGCAGGAGGTCGCCGGCCTGCCGCCCGAACGGATCCAGCGCCGCGGAATGGCAGACAACTACTGGTCCATGGGCATCCCCGGGCCGTGCGGCCCGTGCTCGGAGATCTACTACGACCGCGGGCCCGATTACGGGGTCGAGGGCGGCCCGGAGGCCGACGAGAACCGCTACATCGAGATCTGGAATCTCGTGTTCATGCAGAACGAGCGCGGCGAGGGCACCTCCAAGGACGATTTCGAGATCCTCGGACCGCTGCCGCGCAAGAACATCGACACCGGCATGGGTGTCGAGCGCATCGCCTGCCTGCTCCAGAACGTCGACAACGTCTACGAGACGGACCTGGTCCGGCCCGCGATCGACCTGATCGCCGGGATCGCGCCGCGCGGTTACAACCAGGGCAATCACGCCGATGACGTGCGCTACCGCATCATCGCCGACCACAGCCGCACGGCGGCCATCATCATCGGCGACGGCGTCACCCCCGGCAACGAGGGCCGCGGCTACGTGCTGCGCCGGCTGCTGCGCCGCATCATCCGGGCCGCCAAGTTGCTCGGCGTCGAACGCCCCGTCATGGCCGATCTGATGGCAACGGTCCGCGACGCGATGGGCCCGTCCTATCCCGAGCTGGTCAACGACTTCGACCGGATCAATCGCATCGCGGTGGCCGAGGAGACGGCGTTCAACCGCACACTGGTCGCCGGCTCGAAACTGTTCGACGACGCCGCGCAGGCCACCAAGGCTTCCGGGAAGTCGATGCTGAGCGGCAGCGACGCGTTCGCGCTGCACGACACCTACGGCTTTCCGATCGACCTCACTCTCGAAATGGCTTCGGAGGCAGGGCTTTCCGTCGACGAACTCGGCTTCCGCGAGCTGATGGCCGTGCAACGGCGCCGGGCCAAGGCCGACGCGGCCGCGCGCAAGCATGCCCACGCCGACCTGACTGCCTACCGCGAGCTGGTCGATGCCGGACCGACGGAGTTCACCGGCTTCGACGAATTGACCTCGCAGGCAAGGATTCTCGGCATCTTCGTGGACGGCAAGCGGGTGCCGGTGGTGGCGCACGGTGGTCGCGATCAGGCCGCCGACCGGGTCGAGATCGTGCTCGACCGCACCCCGCTGTATGCCGAATCGGGCGGTCAGATCGCCGACATCGGAACGCTGACCGGAGCCAGTGGCGCTGCCAGGGCGCAGGTCACCGATGTGCAGAAGATCGCCAAGACGCTCTTCGTGCACCGGGTCAACGTCGAGTCCGGCGAATTCGTCGAGGGGGACACCGTCACCGCCGCCGTCGACGCGAACTGGCGCCACGGCGCCACGCAGGGCCATTCCGGCACGCACATGGTGCACGCCGCGCTGCGACAGGTGTTGGGGCCCAACGCTGTCCAGGCCGGTTCGCTGAACCGTCCGGGCTACCTGCGCTTCGACTTCAACTACCAGGGCGCGTTGAGCGACGAGCAGCGCGCACAGGTCGAGGAAGTCGCCAACGAGGCTGTGCAGGCCGACTTCGAGGTCCACACCTTCAACGAGAAGCTGGAGAAGGCCAAGGCGATGGGCGCCATGGCGATGTTCGGCGAGTCCTACCCCGACGAGGTCCGCGTCGTCGAGATCGGTGGACCGTTCTCGCTGGAACTGTGCGGTGGCACCCACGTGCACAACTCGGCCCAGATCGGTCCGGTGACCATCCTCGGCGAGTCGTCGGTCGGTTCCGGTGTGCGGCGCGTCGAGGCCTACGTGGGGCTGGACTCGTTCCGGCACTTGTCCAGGGAACGCGCGCTGATGGCCGGTCTGGCGTCGTCGCTCAAGGTGCCGTCCGAAGAGGTGCCGGCCCGGGTGGCGAACCTGGTGGAGCGGCTCAAGGTGGCCGAGAAGGAACTCGAACGGGTGCGGCTGGCGACGGCGCGCGCGGCTGCGGTGAATGCGGCCGCCGGAGCCGAGCGGGTCGGTAATGTCCGCCTGGTGGCGCAGCGGATGTCGGGCGAGATGTCGGCGAACGACCTGCGCTCGCTGGTGGGGGATATCAAGGGCAAGCTCGGCGCCGAACCCGGTGTGGTCGCGCTGATTGCCGAGGGCGATAACGGTTCGGTGCCCTACGTCGTCGCCGTCAACGACGCTGCGCGCGAGCTCGGTCTGTCGGCCGGCGATCTGGTCCGCGCGGTGTCGACGGCTGTGGATGGTCGAGGCGGCGGCAAGCCGGATCTGGCGCAGGGCTCGGGTAAGAACGCTTCGGGGATCGACGCCGCACTCGACGCCCTGCGCGCCGAGGTCGCCCGGAGCTGACCGCGTGACCTCTTGCGAAGCGCGGGTGCCGGACCGCCCCGGCCCCGATGACCCCGGCCGGGGCCGCAGGATCGGAATCGACGTCGGCACGGTTCGCATCGGGGTGGCCGTCAGCGACCCGGACGCCGTGCTCGCCACACCGGTCGAAACCGTGCGCCGGGCCAAGGACAACGGGCACCTGCGCCGGCTGGTAAACCTGATCGGTGAGTACGAGGCGGTCGAGGTGGTCGTCGGGCTGCCGCGCACCCTGGCCAACCGCGCCGGCTCGTCGGCCGCCGATGCCGTCGAACTCGCCGACCGATTGGCCGGACGCATTGCGCCCGTGCCGGTCCGGCTGGCCGACGAACGTCTCACCACGGTGACCGCGCAGCGTTCGCTGCGGGACGCCGGCGTGCGGGCGAAGGGGCAGCGCGCCGTCGTCGATCAGGCGGCCGCGGTCGCAATACTGCAGGGCTGGCTCGATCAGCGGCGTGCGCAGCTGCCGCAGTACCGGGAGACAGGCGATGGTTGAGTTCGACGACGAGTACGACCGAGGGTCCGAACCCGTCGAGCGCCCGCCCCGGCGCCGGATGGACCGGACCGCCCGGGCGCGTGCGGTCCGCCTCCGGCGGCGCCGCCGCACCATGGGTCTGCTGACACTGATGGTCCTCGGCGTGGTCATCGCCGGGATCGTGATGCTGGGCGGCAAGCTGTTCGGCGGAAAGTCGGCGGACTTCGCCGGTGACGGCAAGAGCGATGTGCTCATCGAGGTGCACCCCGGTGACACCACGGGGGCGATCGGCCAGACGCTGGTCGAACAGCACGTGATCGCCGAGGCCAAGCCGTTCGTCACAGCCGGGTTGAAGAACTCGGGTATTCAGGCCATCCAGCCCGGCTTCTACAAACTGCGCACCGAGATCTCGGCCGACAGCGCCATCGAGAAGCTCAACGATCCGGCCAACCGGATGGGCAAACTGACCGTCCCCGAGGGCCGCCAGCTCGACGACATCACCGATCTGCGCAACAACAAGGTCACCGAGGGCGTCTTCACCCTGATCGCACAGGCGAGTTGCGTCACCCTCAACGGCGACAAGAAGTGCGTCTCCGCAACTGATCTGAAGAACACCGCCGCCACCGCCAGCCCCCAGGACCTCAATGTGCCGGAGTGGGCACTGGAGCCGGTCACCAAGATGGGCAACGACCACCGCCGCCTCGAAGGTCTCATCGAGGCGGGCACCTGGAGTTTCGACCCGACGGGCACGCCGCAGGAGATCCTGGCTTCGTTGATCGGCACCAGTGCCGACCACTATGCGAGCAACGGTCTCGTGCAGGCCGCGCAGACCGCCAACATGTCGCCCTATGAGATCGTCACGGTGGCCTCGCTGCTCCAGAAGGAAGCCAAGCCAACCGATTTCGCGAAGGTCGCGCGGGTCATCTACAACAGGCTGAACCAGCCGCAGCGGCTCGAGTTCGACTCGACGGTCAACTATCCGCTGGATCGCCAGGAGGTGGCGACCACCGACGGGGACCGCGCCCGGGTCACCCCGTGGAACACCTATGCCTCCGACGGGCTGCCGGCGACGCCCGTCGGCTCACCGGGTGAGCAGGCCCTGAACGCGGCCGAACATCCCGAGGCCGGTGACTGGTTGTATTTCGTCACCATCGACATGGACGGCACCACCCTGTTCACCCATGACTACCAGCAGCATCTGGCGAACATCGAACTCGCCAAGCACAACGGCGTCCTGGACAGTGTCAGATAACGGCGTCCGCCGCGCCGCTGTGGTGGGCCGGCCGATCGCTCATTCCCGTTCTCCGCAACTGCATCTGGCGGCCTACCGCGCACTGGGGCTGGACACCTGGACCTATGACCGCATCGACTGCGGCGCCGAGGAGCTGCCGGCCCTGGTCGAGGGTCTCGGCCCGGAGTGGGTCGGCCTGTCGGTGACGATGCCGGGCAAGTTCGCGGCACTGGCACTGGCCGACGAGCGCACCGCCCGCGCCGAACAAGTCGGTTCGGCCAACACCCTGGTGCGGACGGCGACGGGCTGGCGGGCCGACAACACCGACATCGACGGTGTGGTGGGCGCCCTGGGTGCGGTGTCGGGTCGCGCGATCGTGTTGGGGTCCGGCGGTACCGCGCCGGCGGTGGTCGCTGGTCTGGCCGCGCTCGGCGGCGGCTCGATCACCGAGGTCGTCGTCGCGGCCCGCAACTCCGCCCGGGCGGCCGAGCTGCTCGAGCTGGCCGACGCGCTCGGGGTGCCGGCCAGCCACGTCGATCTCGAACTGGGACCGCTGTCGGCCGCGGTGGCCGGGGCCGCCGTGCTGATCAACACGGTGCCCGCCGATGCCGCGGCGCCGTTCGCGCCCGCGGTCGCGCCGATCCCCGTGCTGCTCGACGCGATCTACGATCCGTGGCCGACACCGCTGGCGGCGGCGGTCGAGGCGGCGGGCGGTCGCGTCATCAGCGGCCTGCAGATGTTGCTGCACCAGGCCTACGCACAGGTCGAACAATTCACAGGCCGGCCCGCTCCGCGCGCACAGATGGCGGCCGCGCTCGGTTAGCCTGCGCCGATGGTGGCCTGTGCTGGGGTTCTGGTGGCGCTGTGGCTCGTCGCGCTGACGGTCGTCGACCTGCGTGAGATGCGGCTCCCCAATGCGCTGACGTTGCCCGGCGCGGCCGTCGTCCTGACCATTGCCGCCGGTTGCGGACGCGGGCTGCCCGCGCTGGCCGGTGCTGCCGCGCTGGCGGGCTGCTATCTGCTGATCCACCTGTTGTCGCCGGCCGGGATGGGCGCGGGCGACGTCAAACTCGCACTGGGCACCGGCGCGCTGACGGGAGCATTGGGGCCCCTGCCCTGGATGGTGGCCGCCATCGGCGCACCCGTACTGACGGTGCTGTTCGCGATCGCGTCGAGGCGCCGGACCCTCCCGCACGGCCCGGCGATGTGCGCGGCGACCGCGCTGGTGATGGCGCTGGCGCCGGTTCAGGGTGCGGTGCCGGATTTCGGCAGGACAACCGGTGCGTGGGAGGATGGGACACGTGTTGCGTTGGACCACTGCCGGTGAATCCCACGGCCGCGCTCTGGTGGCCCTTGTCGAGGGCATGGTCGCCGGCGTCGCCGTGAGCTCCGAAGACATCGCCGAACAACTACGCCGCCGTCGGCTGGGCTACGGCCGCGGCGCGCGGATGAAGTTCGAGCAGGACCAGGTGACCATCCTCGGCGGTGTCCGGCACGGGCTGACGCTGGGTGGCCCGATCGCCGTGGAGATCGGCAATACCGAGTGGCCCAAGTGGGAGACCGTGATGGCCTCCGATCCGGTTCCGGAGCGGGTACTTGCCGAAAAGGACGCAGCGCGCAACGCGCCGCTGACCCGGCCGCGCCCCGGGCACGCCGACTACGCCGGCATGCTCAAGTACGGTTTCGACGACGCCCGCCCGGTGCTCGAGCGCGCCAGTGCGCGGGAGACCGCGGCCCGGGTGGCCGCCGCCACCATCGCCCGCCAGTTCCTCGCGCAGGCGCTCGGCGTCGACGTCGTCTCGCACGTCGTGTCGATCGGCGCCTCGCAGCCCTACGCCGGACCGCCGCCGGTCGCCGCGGATCTGGCCGCCATCGACGACAGTCCGGTGCGCGCCTTCGACCAGGCGGCCGAGTCCGCCATGATCGCCGAGATCGAGGCCGCCAAGAAGGACGGCGACACCCTCGGCGGCGTCGTCGAGGTCGTCGTGCACGGCCTGCCGATCGGGCTGGGATCGTTCACCAGCGGCGACAACCGGCTCGACAGCCAGCTCGCCGCCGCCGTCATGGGCATCCAGGCGATCAAGGGCGTCGAGATCGGCGACGGCTTCGAGACCGCGCGGCGCCGGGGTAGCCAGGCGCACGACGAGATGTACTCGAGTGCTGATGGAATCGTGCGCTCCACCAACCGGGCCGGTGGCCTCGAGGGTGGGATGACCAACGGACAGCCGCTGCGGGTGCGTGCCGCCATGAAGCCCATTTCGACTGTGCCGCGGGCGCTTTCGACGGTAGACATGGCCACCGGCGAGGAAGCGGTGGCCATCCACCAGCGCTCCGACGTGTGTGCCGTCCCGGCCGCCGCGGTGGTGGTGGAGGCCATGGTCGCCCTCGTGCTGGCGCGCGCCACCCTGCAGAAGTTCGGCGGTGACTCCCTGGCCGAGACGCGCCGCAACGTCCAGGCGTATCTGGAGTCGGTGGCACAGCGCGAACCGGCCCGGGTGTCGGGGTAGCCATGGCGCCCAAGGCGGTTCTCGTCGGGATGCCCGGATCGGGTAAGTCCACCATCGGGCGTCGGCTGGCCAAGGCCATGGACCTGCCGTTGCTGGACACCGACGCCGCAATCGTCGAGACCACCGGCCGCACCATCGCCGACATCTTCGCCAACGACGGCGAGCAGGAGTTCCGGCGGATCGAGGAGGAGGTCGTCAAGGCGGCCCTGTCCTCCCACGAGGGGATCGTGTCGCTGGGCGGCGGCGCCATCACCAGTCCCGGTGTCCGCGAGGCGCTGGCCGGACACACCGTGGTGTATCTGGAAATCAGTGCGGCCGAAGGGGTTCGGCGTACCACCGGGGGTGCGCCGCGGCCGTTGCTGGCCGGCGACGACCCGGCCGAGAAATACCGCGAGCTGATGGGGCAGCGGGTCCCGCTGTACCGGGAGGTCGCCACCATGCGGGTGAACACCAACCGGCGCAACCCGGGCGCGGTGGTGCACCACCTGATCCACCGGCTGGAGAACCCGGGGCCGCCGCCGCGACGCCGACGCCGGCCGCCGTGGCGCGCCAACGTGCTACCCGGCTCGTCCGTACCGACCCCGGCGATCCCGGCCGCCCTGGCGGCTCGCCGCACCAAGGCAGGACAACGTTCCAAGGCAGGACAGTGAGCGAACACCCAGAACCCGTCACCGTGGAGGTGGCCGTCGACCCGCCGTATCCGGTCATCATCGGCACCGGTCTGCTCGGTGAGCTCGGCGACCTGCTCGACGGCACCCACAAGGTGGCCGTGCTCCATCAGCCGACCCTGGCCCAGACCGCCGAGTCGGTGCGTAAGTTCCTGTCCGACAAGGGCGTCGACGCGCATCGCATCGAGATCCCGGATGCCGAGAACGGCAAGGACCTGCCCGTCGTCGGCTATGTCTGGGAGGTGCTGGGCCGAATAGGGCTGGGCCGCAAGGACGTTGTGGTGAGCCTCGGTGGCGGCGCCGCCACCGACGTCGCCGGTTTCATCGCCGCCACCTGGCTGCGCGGCGTCGACATCGTGCACGTGCCCACCACTCTGCTGGCCATGGTGGACGCCGCGGTGGGCGGCAAGACCGGGATCAACACCGACGCCGGCAAGAATCTGGTGGGCGCGTTCCACCAGCCGCGGGCGGTGCTCGTGGACCTCGCGATGCTGGCGACGTTGCCGCGCAACGAGCTGGTCGCCGGGATGGCGGAGATCGTCAAGGCCGGGTTCATCGCCGATCCGGTGATCCTCGATCTGATCGAGGCCGATCCGCAGGCCGCCCTGGACCCGTCGGGCGCCGTGCTGCCGGAGCTCATCCGGCGCGCGATCGCCGTCAAGGCCGAGGTGGTGGCCGCCGACGAGAAGGAATCCGCACTGCGGGAGATCCTCAACTACGGGCACACCCTGGCCCACGCCATCGAGCGCCGCGAGCGCTACCGCTGGCGGCACGGCGCGGCCGTGTCGGTGGGCCTGGTGTTCGCCGCCGAACTGGGCCGGCTGGCCGGCCGGCTCGACGACGAGACCGCGGACCGGCATCGCAGCGTGCTCACCGCGCTCGGGCTGCCCGTGACCTACGAGGCCGACGCGCTGCCTCAGCTGCTGGAGTACATGGCCGGCGACAAGAAGAACCGCGCCGGCGTGCTGCGTTTCGTGGTGCTCGACGGTCTGGCCAAGCCGGGCCGCCTCGAGGGTCCGGATCCGGCGCTGATCGCCGCGGCCTACTCCGAGATCACCGGGTAGCTACTCGGCGCGCGGGGTCTCGGCCGTCGCCGTGGCGTCGTCACGCACCGCGGCGAACACATCGGTGTCGGCCCGGTCCAGGTCGGCGGCGTCGTGCGCGCTGCCGTGCCGCGTCACCTCCGGCGCGTTGCGATCGATCAGCCACCGGCCGATCGCCACGCCCAGGACCGCGGGCAGGAACACCATCAGGGCGGTGAACGCCGCGAATGTGCTGAGCTCACTGATCAGGCCGGCCGTGTAGAGCGGTTTGTACACCATGGCGATGGCCCACGACACGATCCCGGACAACAGGCCGGCCACCAGACCCGCCAGCAGCCAGGTCATCGCGAAGTCCTCGCGGCGGTCCGGATCGGGATTGGTCCGCGCGTCGGTGCGGCCGTCGACCCAGCCCCACACCAACGCCAGGACGACGAGCACCGCGCACAGCGCGACGCTGATCATCACGGCGTGCGTCTCGAACTGGTTGATCAGGGTGCCCTGCACCACGCGGACGACGACCATCAACGCCGCGAACGCCAGGCCGCGCGGCAACCACTTACCCATGGGGCCACAGCGTAGCGAGTAGCGTCGTGGGCCGTGACACATATCCAGCGACGTGACGCTCTGAGTCACCGGCTGCAGGCCGCGGATCTGGACGCGATGCTGGTCAGCGACCTCAACAACGTGCGCTATCTGTCGGGGTTCACCGGTTCCAACGCGGCACTGCTGGTTTTCGCGGACGACCGGCCCGCGCTGCTGGCCACCGACGGCCGATACCTCACGCAGGCGGCACGCCAGGCGCCCGATCTGCAGACGGTCATCGAACGCGCCTGCGGTCCGCGGCTGACGGCCCGCGCCGTGACGGCCGGCGCCGGCCGGATCGGTTTCGAGGGTCATGTGGTGACGGTGGACGCCTTCGACGCGCTCGAGAAGCAACTCGGCGGGACTGCCCGACTGGTCCGCGCATCGGGCACGGTGGAGGGACTGCGCGAGGTCAAGGATGCCGGCGAGGTCGCCCTGCTGCGGCTGGCGTGCGAGGCCGCCGACGCCGCGCTGGCCGACCTGATCGAGCACGGCGGCCTGCGACCGGGGCGCACCGAGAAGGAGGTCCGCAACGAGCTCGAGGCGCTGATGCTCGCGCAGGGCGCCGACGGCCCGTCGTTCGAGACGATCGTCGCCGCCGGTCCCAATTCCGCGGTCCCGCACCACCGGCCGACCGACGCCGTGCTGGCCCACGGCGACTTCGTCAAGATCGATTTCGGCGCACTCGTCGGCGGATACCACTCGGACATGACGCGCACCTTCGTGCTCGGCGCCGCGCAGGACTGGCAGCGCGAGATCTACTCGCTGGTGGCCACCGCGCAACGGGCCGGCCGGGATGCGCTGGCCCCGGGTGTGGAGCTGGCCGGCGTGGACGATGCGGCGCGGTGCGTGATCGCCGAGGCCGGCTACGGGGAGACATTCAGCCACGGACTCGGTCACGGCGTCGGGTTGCAGATCCACGAAGCGCCGGGAATCAACGCCACCGCCGCCGGTACACTGCTTGCTGGCTCCGCGGTCACCGTGGAGCCAGGCGTCTACTTGCCCGATCGCGGCGGAGTCCGCATCGAGGACACGCTCGTCATCGGCGAGCACGGCCCAGACCTGCTTACCCGGTTCCCCAAGGAACTGCAGATCCTGAACTAGGAGTACCTATCGTGGCATCGACTGCCGATTTCAAGAACGGCCTCGTCCTCAACATCGATGGCCAGTTGTGGCAGATCGTCGAGTTCCAGCACGTCAAGCCCGGTAAGGGTCCGGCGTTCGTGCGGACCAAGCTCAAGAACGTCGTCTCGGGCAAGGTCGTCGACAAGACCTACAACGCCGGGGTCAAGGTTGAGGTCGAAACCGTCGACCGCCGCGACGCCACCTACCTCTACCGCGATGGCAGCGACTTCGTGTTCATGGACTCCGAGGACTACGAGCAGCATCCGCTGTCCGAGTCGCTGGTCGGTGACGCCGCCAACTTCCTGCTGGAGTCGATGCCGGTGCAGATCGCCTTCAACAACGGCGCGGCGCTCTACCTCGAGCTGCCGGTGTCGGTCGAACTGCTGGTCAGCCACACCGAGCCCGGCCTGCAGGGCGACCGATCGTCGGCGGGCACCAAGCCGGCCACCATGGAGACCGGCGCGGAGATCCAGGTGCCGCTGTTCATCAACACCGGGGACAAGCTCAAGATCGACACCCGCGACGGAAGCTACCTGGGTCGCGTGAATGCCTGACGGCAGGGCGGACGGGAAGCCAGGCCGGGTCGGCAGGTCGGGGGGCAGGCACGCTGCCCGCAAACGCGCCATCGACCTGCTGTTCGAGGCCGAGGCGCGGGGTCTGACCGCCGCCGAGGTGGCCGATTCACGCACCCTGCTGGCCAACTCGAAGGCCGGCATCGAACCGCTGAACCCGTACACGGAGACCGTGGCGCGCGGTGTCACCGAGAACGCGGCCCACATCGACGACCTGATCAGTTCGCACCTGCAGGGCTGGACCCTCGAGCGGCTGCCGGCCGTGGACCGGGCCATCCTGCGGGTCGCCGTGTGGGAGCTGTTGCACGCCACCGACGTGCCCGAGCCGGTGGCCGTCGACGAGGCCGTCGAGCTGGCCAAGGAGCTGTCCACGGACGATTCGCCCGGGTTCGTCAACGGCGTGCTGGGCCAGGTCATGCTGGTGACCCCGCAGATCCGGGCCGCCGCAAATGCACTGAGGCCGGAACAGTCGCAGTAGATCGCCGTACACTCACTGCCCATGGGATTCAATCCGAAGGACGCCATCGACTCGGCTCGTGACATCGCCACCTATGCGGTCGAGATGTCGGCCGACATCGTCGACAACGCCGTGGACATCCTCAAGGGCAACGTCGCCGAGGGTGCCAGCAACATCGTCCAGGACTCGATGGACATCGCCAGCCACACCGTGGAGAAGGTCAAGGAGATCGCCACGGGACGCGACTCCGAAGACTGACGGGCCAGCCGTCGGACAAGCTCGGCATCGACCTACAGGCCCAGCGCCTGATACGTCCGGCGGACGAATTTCGGTTGCGCGGTACGCAGTTTGGCCACCGAGGTGTTGCCCGCTATGGCTGCTGCGGCCTCACCGGCCTGAGCGCCCAGGTCGGGCGCGTTCTGGATCAGGTAGATCAGGATCAGGTCGGCGGTCGGATCGGCCTGCCACCAGGTGCCGAACGCGCCGGGCCAGGTGAACGAACCCACCCCACCGGGGCCGAACAGCGGCGTCGACTGCGTGGGATCGGTGACCACCGCGAGGTTCAGGCCGAAACCCCGGCCCTGCCAGTAGGGCATGCCCAGGAACGGGATGCGCTTCTGGGCGTCGGTCAGCCGGTCGGTGCGCATCTGCCGGACCGATTCGGCCGACAGCACCCGGACACCGTCGATCTGCCCGTCCGCCAACAACATTCGGGCGAACCGCAGGTAGTCGTCGGCGGTGGACCACAATCCGCCGCCGCCCTGGGAGAACCGCGGCGGGGAGATCGGCGCCGGACCCATCACGTCGTGACTGAGCCGGCCGTGGGCGTCCAGCTTGTACATCGTGGCGGCCCGCCGGCGCTGCTCGGGGGTCAGCCAGAAGCCCGTGTCGGTCATCTGCAGTGGGCCGAGGATCCGCTCGGCGAGCACGTCCTGCAGCGGTTTGCCCTCGAGCCGCGAGAGCAGGATCCCGAGCAGCTCGGTGGAATGGCTGTAGGTCAGTCGCTCACCGGGCTGGTGCAGCAGCGGCAGCCCGGCGATGTCGGCCAGCCAGTGGTCGGCGTCCTGGCGCAACGACACGCCCGCGTAGGCGCGTGCGATCGGACCCAGCACCGAGAACGCATAGGCCAGGCCGCTGCGGTGGGTCATCAGATCTTCGACCGTGATCGGGCGGATCGCCGGGACCGTCGAGTCCAGGGCGCCGCGAGGGTCCACCAGCACCTGCCGGTCGGCCAGCTCCGGCAACCAGTGGGTGACCGGGTCGCGCAGTGCCAACCGGCCCTGTTCCACCAGCGTCATGGCGGCGGCGACGGTCACCGGTTTGGTCATCGAGGCGATCCGGAAGATCGTGTCGCGCTGCATCGGCAGGCCGGCGTCGACGTCGCGGTAGCCGATCTCGTTGACCTGCAACACCTTTCCGGCCTGCCAGGCGAGCGTCACCGCTCCGGACAGCACGCCGTTGTCGACCGCTTCCCGGATGGATGCCTGGTTACCGTCGAGGTTCACCCGGTCAGCGTACTCAGCGCCCGTGTTCGCCTTCCCGGCTGTGGGCCTGTTAAGCTGCCCGGCAGTTCGACATCCTTTAACGAGCCGTCCAGAGAGGCGGAGAAGGAGGTCAGGCTCTGTGACGAGCGCCTCAGATAGTGACCGGGAACTGATGTCCGATGCGGACGTCGGCCGGACCATCTCCCGTATTGCGCATCAGATCATCGAGAAGACCGCTCTGGACGGTCCCGACGCGCCCCGCGTCGTTCTGCTCGGCATCCCCACCCGCGGGCCCGTCCTGGCGGCCCGGCTGGCCGCCAACATCAAGGAGTTCTCCGGTGTGGCCGTCGGTCACGGCTCCCTGGACATCACGCTCTACCGCGACGACCTGAACACCAAGCCGCCGCGCGCGCTCGAGGACACCACCATCCCCGCGGGCGGCATCGACGGGGCGCTGGTGATCCTGGTCGACGATGTGCTCTACACCGGCCGCTCGGTCCGCGGTGCCCTCGACGCGCTGCGCGATCTGGGCCGGCCCCGGGCCGTACAGCTGGCGGTCCTGGTGGATCGCGGCCACCGCGAACTGCCGATCCGCGCCGACTACGTCGGCAAGAACGTTCCGACGTCACGCGCGGAGAACGTCAAGGTCCGGCTGGTCGAGTCCGACGGGCACGACAGCGTCAAGATCGCCCCGCACGGAGGTCCCACCCGGTGAAACACCTGCTCAGCGCGGCCGATCTGACCCGGGCGGATGCCACCGCGATCCTGGACAATGCCGACCGGTTCGCCCAGGCCCTGACCGGTCGCGAGGTCAAGAAACTGCCCACCCTGCGCGGGCGCACCGTCATCACGATGTTCTACGAGAACTCCACCCGGACCCGGGTGTCCTTCGAGGTGGCCGCGAAGTGGATGAGCGCGGACACCATCAACGTCAGCGCGTCGGGATCCTCGGTGGCCAAGGGCGAGTCGTTGCGCGATACCGCGCTGACCCTGCGCGCGGCCGGTGCCGATGCGCTGATTATCCGGCACTCGGCCTCGGGGTCGGCGTACCAGCTGGCCGAATGGACCAGGGAGCCCGACGGTGCCGGACCGGCCGTCATCAACGCCGGTGACGGCACGCACGAGCATCCCACCCAGGCGCTGCTGGACGCCCTGACCATCCGGCAGCGGCTCGGCGGGTTCGAGGGTAAGCGCGTCGTGATCGTCGGCGATGTGCTGCACAGCCGGGTAGCGCGGTCCAACGTGCTGCTGCTCTCGACGCTCGGGGCCGACGTCGTGCTGGTCTCGCCGCGCACGCTGCTGCCGGCGGGGGTGGAGCAGTGGCCGGTGCGGGTGTCGAACGACCTGGACGCCGAACTGCCGGCCGCCGACGCCGCGATGATGCTGCGGGTACAGGCCGAGCGGATGAACGGCGGATTCTTCCCGTCCGAACGGGAGTACTCGGCCACCTACGGTTTGTCGGCCAAACGGCAGGCGATGCTGCCCGAGCACGCGGTGGTGATGCACCCCGGGCCGATGCTGCGGGGCATGGAGATCGCGTCGTCGGTGGCCGATTCTTCGCAGGCGGCGATCCTGCAGCAGGTGACCAACGGTGTGCACGTGCGGATGGCGGTGCTGTTCCATCTGCTGATCGGGGCCCAGCCGGCCGAGACGGGAGTGGACGCGTGAAGCTATCCAGCAACAGCATTCTGATCAAGGGCGTCCGGCTCTACGGCGACGGCGATCAGGTCGATGTCCTGGTCACCGACGGGCAGATCGCCGAGATCGGTACCGGCCTGGTGGCCGATCTGGATCTGGTCGAGGTGATCGATGCCGAGGGGCAGGTGCTGCTACCCGGCTTCGTCGATCTGCACACGCATCTGCGCGAGCCGGGCCGCGAGTACACCGAGACCATCGAAACCGGTTCGGCCGCAGCGGCTCTGGGCGGTTTCACCGCCGTGTTCGCGATGGCCAACACCGATCCGGT
>Ga0116193_1002142_pt1 | contig 15342 bp, 15 predicted proteins | sample AD_UKC115_MetaG_FD_89892 | JGI IMG/M metagenome (GOLD analysis project Ga0116193, IMG submission 89892) | Active sludge microbial communities of municipal wastewater-treating anaerobic digesters from Hong Kong - AD_UKC115_MetaG | ecosystem: Engineered > Bioreactor > Anaerobic > Digestate... | reverse complement strand
TCGCACGCCTCTTCCAGCGAGCGCGTTTTGACCATCGCACCACGGCCGGCGAGCGATGCGGCGATGATGTCCTTGCGCGGCATGGTCGGCAGCAGCTTGGCGATGCTCTCCTGGACAGCGGCGATCAGCGTGTCGCTCGGCGTGAGCAGTATCGACTGCGCCACCTCGTCGTGCTCGGCCTGCGAAAAGAGATCCATCGCGACCCAGTCCGGATTCGCGCCGTCGTCGGCGATCACGAGAATCTCTGACGGGCCCGCGATCATATCGATGCCAACGATGCCGAACACGCGCCGCTTGGCGGCTGCAACGTAGGCGTTGCCGGGGCCAACAATCTTGTCGACGGCGGGCACGGTCGCCGTGCCAAATGCCAGCGCACCGACGGCTTGCGCGCCGCCGATGGTGAACGCGCGGTCCACCCCCGCGAGGTGCGCGGCGGCAAGCACCGTCTGGTTCTTGACACCATCGGGCGTTGGCACCACCATGATTACTTCACGCACGCCTGCGACTTTGGCCGGCACCGCGTTCATCAACAGTGACGACGGGTATGCCGCCTTGCCGCCTGGCACGTAGAGCCCAACGCGATCCAATGGCGTTACCTTCACGCCCAGCTGCGTGCCATCAGGCTCGGTATAGCGCCAGCTTTCGGCGATCTGGCGCCGGTGATACGCCTCAATGCGGTCGCGCGCCAGCGTCAGCGCGGTCTTCAGCTCGCCATCCAGCGCGTCAAACGCGGCCTTCATTTCGGCTTGCGAAAGCTCCAGCGCCGCCACCGACGGCGCGTGCGCGTCGGTCAGGCGGTCAAACTTGCGCGTGTAGGCCAGCACCGCCGCATCGCCGCGAGCGCGCACGTCCGCGAGAATGTCCGCCACCGCACGATCCACGCCCTCGTCCAGCGCGCCCGCGTGATGCGTCAGCGCATCCAGCGAGGCGAGGAAATCGGGGGCAGAGGAATCGAGGTGCTTCATGAAGAGGATAAGGTGCGATTGAATTGTCTAGAGACGGAAGTTTTCTGGCGTAATATTTCGATTCAGCACCCTGTACGGCACCTGGAAATAGGAAGGACAATTCGCCCGCCAAGGCTTCGCACCAGCTAACTGGGCGGCTGACGACCGCACTGCGTGATTTTCGACTGCACGGCGACGAAGACCAATAATTTTAAGGCGTTGGACCCACCTACCCTTGCCTGCAGTTGAGTCCTTGCCCCGGACACGCCCAGCATCGCCCGATCGCCATCGGTTGTCGCCGTGGCCAGCAACGGTGCTGGTAACAAGACTTGCTAACATCCAACCCGTGTTCGTGACAGGCAGCGGGGTCGCCCCGGGCCCCATACTTGGCAGCACCAATCTTCCCCTGCCGCTATGCACGCAGCGGAACCATTGAAACCTGACGCTGAATGGGCCGTGTTGAATCAGCGCCGTCGGTCAAGGACGCAGACCATGTCGAAGGCACCTTCGGCGTACGCCGAGTGCAGCGATCAGGATAGCCGAGCGCGAGTCGGTTCGCCCACCACCGCGTCGCGCAGACGTCAACCGGGCAATTGCCCGCGTTGATTGAATTCGCATGCCGACACCGTACACAAGCGGTAGCCAAGATGTCATCAAGAGTCGTTGCCCCAACCTCCCGAACTGCGCCGTGTCCGTGCGGCAGCGGCAAGCGATACAAGCACTGTCATGGTTCGTCCTCATGGTCATACCACACAGGTGACGGCGGTGCATCCAACCCACTGATTGACCCCTACGTAGTGCTCAATCGGGCCCTCGAGGCGCAGAGGAACAATCAGCTCGACGTGGCAGAAGGTCTGTATCGCGAGGGGCTCGCGATAGCGCCGTCCAACTTTGATGCGCTGCACATGCTTGGCGTAGTGCTCATGAGTCAGGGGCGGTCGATAGAAGCCATCGAACTGCTGCAACGTGCTCATGCGATCGAGCCGACCAATTCGGCGGTACTGCATAACCTTGGGCTGGCGTCAGCCAACCGATGCGCCGAGATTCAACTACCGTCGAGCTTCGCTGCGATTGAGGCTGCCGCATCCTTGCGAACGTACCCCGACGACCCGGTAATCGCCCCTGATGATGTACGCGTGATCGCGTACTACTTGCCGCAGTTTCATCGCATCCCCGAAAACGATACCTGGTGGGGAGAGGGGTTTACCGAATGGGTGAATGTGGCACGGGCGCGCCCGAACTACGAAGGCCACTATCAGCCGCATTTACCCGGCGAGCTTGGGGCCTATGACTTGCTGGGCGATGAAGGCATTGTCCAAAGACAGGCCGCTCTCGCGCGGGAGTACGGCGTGCATGGGTTTGCTTACTATCACTACTGGTTTGGCGGAAAGCGTCTACTCGAACAGCCGCTCGAACGGGTCCTCCGGTCAAGACAGCCTGATTTCCCCTTCTGTGTTTTCTGGGCGAACGAGTCATGGAGCAAACGGTGGGACGGCGGTAATCACGAAGTGTTGATGCCTCAGACGCACGACGCTGCCGACGATCGGGCGTTCATCGAACACCTGCTGCCGTACTTTGCCGACCCTCGTTACATTCGAGTTCACGGCCGACCGCTTCTGATGGTGTATCGCGTCGAGCTGTTTCCGAGCGCGCGTGCCACAGTAAAGATTTGGCACGACGTTTGCCGGGCCCATGGATTTTTGCCTCCGTACCTCGTAAAGGCTGACACGGGGTCGAGCGATCCGCCGGAGCGTTATGGCTTTGATGCCTCGGTTGAATTTCCACCGCACCGTCTGCGGAAAGTCCGTTCCGCCCGTGGGCTTGTCCCGGGTGTTGACAGGCACTTCAGGGGCAGCCTGTTTGACATGCGCGACGTGATCTCCCAGTTCGCGTGTGCGGAAGAGCCGCTGCATCGTCACTTTCAATGCATCGCCCCGGCGTGGGACAACACCGCGAGGAAGCAGCACGATGGGACGATGGTCGTGGGCGAAACTCCACCACTGTTCAGGGCTTGGGCCCGAAACGCCATCGCGCGTTCCGCACAACAGCATCCCCCCGGAGAACGGTTGGTGTTCGTCAACGCGTGGAACGAGTGGGCGGAAGGCGCACACCTGGAGCCTTGTCAGAAATTTGGGCGAGCGTGGCTGGAGGCGCTGCTGGAGGCCCGAAGCGTTCCTCGAGATTTTCGGACGATTGCGCAAATCAGCGACGCACTACAGCTGGACGCCTTTTCACGCATGGACGGACAGGTGCAATCCTGTGAGCAACTGACCCTCTTGTCAGGGCTCCACCGTCGCAAAGGCGATCTCCAGCAAGCGCTAGCGGCGATAGGAGCTGCATGCAAGGCAGCAGCGGTTGCTACGCCATCGTTGCTGAAAGAAGTAACGGCCACCGTTGATTTACTGGCAGATCGAATACCAGCGGAGGCCTGCAACAGCGTGAACGCAGTGCGCCAGAGACGCGCTGATCAGCGTAAAGCGCAGCCCCTGCCGCTTGTGTCGATCCTGATTCCGTCGTACGGGCACGCGCGCTATGTCACGCAAGCGCTTGAGTCCGCGCTGAATCAAACCTATCCAAATATCGAAATCATCATCATTGACGACGGATCCAAAGACGACTCCGTCCGGGTGATTCGTGACGCCATCGCAGGCGCCAAGCGCCCCGTACGCTTTATAGCGCGCGAAAACCGCGGGGCACACTCGACAATCAACGAGGCGGCAACACTTGCAAATGGCGACTACATCAACGTCCTGAACAGTGACGACGAGTTCTGCGTCGACCGGATTGAGCGATGCATCTCGGCGATTCATCACGGCGGCGCACTATGGGGTTATTCACGAACGGAATTCATCAATGAGGATTCAGAACCACTGGGGGAGATGGATCCGCGAACGCGACCTTTACATGAATCGATTCACCGTGCCAGCATGGCCAGACGGCAAAGCGAAGCCCACGTAAGGTACCGATCAAATCCAGCCATCTCTACCGGTAACCTCTTTGTGGAGCGCACTTTCTTCGCCTCACTCGGCGGTTTCGCCGACCTTCGCTATGTCCATGATTGGGAATTCTGTCTGCGCGCGTTTCTGCTGGAGGAGCCCGTCTGGATCGACACATCGCTCTATCGTTACCGATTCCACGGAAGGAACACGATCCTCGAGAACGAGTCAGCCGCGAGCCGGGAGTCCGACAAGATCCTGAAGCAGTACTACGACAACGCCAGCTCGCCGGTGAATCCAGTGGCATGGTCCCTGCGTGTTGATGGCATAGCGTTTCTCGCCCATCGTACGATCGTCGCTGGTTGCGACGCAAACTCGCTCCGGACTTTGGCCTCTCTACTCGATCAGTATCGCAATGCGAAGTGGCCCCAATAATCGAGGCAACCCATCCGGATGGACGATGCATCAGAGTTGGGTCAGAGTTGGCTCGGGCGAACGACTAGATGCGATTCACCTACTTGGCTCCATCCCTTCACGCTCCCGATAACTGCAGCGATGTACACATGATCCATCAGTGCTACTTTTTGGCCGACCATCAGTCTCGCCTGTTCGGTCACGAGCCCTATCGTCCGTTTGGTTTGGAACCGGACACCAATCCTTCGCTACTGGTCAACTGCCCTGAACTCGCTGCACCAGACGTACGTCTTGCGCTCGTGGAGTACGGCGCCATGTTGCATCAATGGCGAAATTCAGATCTTGATACAGACCCCTGGATCGGTTTTACATCCTACCGTCAGCTGGACAAGAGCCCGGTCGTTTTCAACAGCAAGGATGAGGTCAGAGAGCTGCTCGACGCAGCTGATCTGGTCGCGTGGTACGTTTGGGACGTAAGTCGTGTGCGCCTCGGGTGGTTGCGCGGCGCTGCCGCCCAAGCTGAACTGTCGTCGCCAAGATTGCACGCCTTCACGAACGACGTGCTTCGTCCTTTTGGGATAACAATCCCCGCCGCGTACTTCGACGGCACTGAGATACCGTTTGCCAACTACTGGGCCATGTCGCGTGAAAAATTTGATGACTTCATGGCGTGGTCGTGGCCGGTGATTCAGCACGCCATGCTCATCGATCACCCTTACAAGGTTCACGTGCATCAACTGAATCGGCTTGACCACAAGGGTAAGTCAATCGGTTACTTTATGGAGCGACTCTTTGTAATATGGACGAAGTTGCGAAGACTGAAAACTGCGGTTGTGGGACCGGTTGTGGTTGCGTAAAGTTGTTGCTTCACGCTTCGTTTGCGACGCCGGAACAACTCACTTCCAGCGGAAGACGAAGGTACCGCTACACGCGGGCCTCCACCGACTTCGCAAAGCTCTCCACAATCGGCATCAACGCATCGCGCTTGGTCTTGAGTGCGGCCTGATTGACAATCAGGCGGGCGGAGATGTCGGCGATCTTTTCGACGGCCTTGAGGTTGTTGGCCTTGAGCGTGGCTCCGCTGCTGACGACGTCGACGATGGCGTCGGCCATGCCGACCAGCGGTGCCAGCTCCATTGAGCCGTAGAGCTTGATCAGATCGACGTGCACGCCCTTCTTGGCGAAGTGGGCACGCGCGGTGTGGATGTACTTGGTGGCCACGCGCAGGCGGCGCCCGCGCTGCACTAGGGCATCGTAGTCGGTCTCGTCACGCACGGCGACCATCAGGCGGCACTTGGCGATGTTGAGGTCGAACGGCTCGTAGAGGCCCGCCGCGTCCTGCTCCATCAGCACGTCCTTGCCGGAGATGCCGATGTCGGCACCGCCCTGCTGCACGTAGGTGGGCACATCGCTGGCGCGCACCAGCACCACGCGCACGTCGTCGCGCTGCGTGGGCAGGATCAATTTACGCGAGGATTCCGGGTCTTCCAGCACGTCAATACCCGCCGTGCGCAACAGCGGGCGGGTGTCGTCGAGGATGCGGCCCTTGGAGAGGGCGAAGGTAATCATGTTGCGCTCCGCGCGCGGAGCCCAGGACGAAGGACGAATGACGAATGACGAATTGCATCGCCCATGTGGGTCGGAGGGGCTGAGTTCGCTCGCAGAGAAGCTGTTCCTGCTGGCCTGAGGATCATCATGACGACACGCGCTCGATGGTAGCGCCGAGGCCGATCAGTTTGTCCTCGATGTGCTCATAGCCGCGATCGAGGTGGTAGATGCGGTCGATCATCGTGGTGCCGCTGGCGCAGAGGCCGGCGATGACGAGGCTCGCAGACGCGCGCAGGTCAGTCGCCATCACGTTGGCGCCCTTGAGCTGGCCCACACCGTGCACCACCGCAGTGTTGCCGGTGATGTCGATCTTCGCGCCGAGGCGGCACAACTCCGAGACATGCATCATGCGATTCTCGAAGATGTTTTCCGTCATCACTGCGGTGCCTTCGGCGACGACATTCATCGCCATCAGCTGCGCCTGCATGTCCGTCGGGAACGCCGGGTACGGTGCCGTCTTGACGCTCACGGCCTTGAGCGGCCCCTTGCGCGACACGGTGACGTTGCTGCCATTGACGGCGATGCTGCAACCGGCGTCGCGCAGCTTGTCGAAGATGGCGTCCATCGCGTTCACCGGTGCGTCCAGCAGCGTGACCTCGCCGCCGACCGCAGCCACCGCGCAGGCAAAGGTGCCCGCTTCGATGCGGTCGGGCATCACACGATACGTGGTGCCGTGCAGGTCGTCGCCGCCGGTGATAGTGATGGTGTCGGTGCCGGCGCCCTTGATGTTGGCGCCCATCGCGATCAGGCAGTTGGCGAGGTCGACAACCTCCGGCTCGCGGGCGGCGTTCTCGATGACGGTGACGCCGTCAGCGAGCGTCGCGGCCATCATCACGTTTTCGGTGCCGGTCACGGTGACCATGTCCATCACGATGCGGGCGCCCTTGAGGCGTCCGCCCGGCGCAGTGGCATTGATGTAACCGCCGTCGAGGGTGACCTCGGCGCCCATTGCTTCCAGCCCCTTCAGATGCTGGTCCACCGGGCGCTGGCCGATGGCGCAACCACCCGGCAGCGAGACACGAGCCTCGCCCCAGCGCGCGACCAGCGGACCAAGCACCAGCACGGACGCCCGCATCGTCTTCACCAGGTCGTACTCGGCCACCGGCTTGGTCAGCGTGCTGGCGTCGATCTCCACGCGATGCGTTTCGGTGCGCGCCGCAGTCACGCCCATCTGATTGAGCAGGCGCACGGTGGTGCGGGTGTCGTTCAACTGCGGCACGTTGATGAAGGTGACCGGCGCCTTGACCAGCAGCGAGGAGCAGAGGATCGGCAGCGCCGCGTTCTTGGCGCCCGAGATGCGCACGGCACCACGCAGCGGGCCGTTACCAGTAACGCGCAGCTTATCCATTGTTGACGAGGTCCCCGCCGTTCAGCTCAGCCCATTTCTCGGGCGTGTAGGTTTTCATCGACAGCGCGTGCACCTCGGCCTTCATGCGGTCGCCCATCGCAGCGTAAACGCGTTGATGCTGCTTGATCATGGTGAGGCCGCGAAATTCTTCGCTGACGATGGTGGCGAAGAAGTGCTGGCCATCGCCCTCCACCACAAGGTGGGAGCACGGCAAGCCTGCCGCGATGTAGTTCTTGACGTCGTCTGGAGTAACCATTACTGCCTCAGTTTGTAGCCCGTCGCAAGCATCCGGAGCGCGATGGCCGAGAGCGCGACGACAAAGAATGCGACCACGGCGAGACTGCGCCACGGGCTGACATCGGCGATGCCGAAGAAGCCGTAGCGGAAGCCGTCGATCATGTAGAAAAACGGGTTGAAGTGCGACAGGGTCTGCCAGAAGGGGGGCAGCGAGTGAATCGAGTAGAAGACGCCGCTCAGGAACGTGAGCGGCATGATGATGAAGTTCTGAAACACCGCGAGGTGATCGAACTTCTCCGACCAGATGCCGGCGATCAGGCCCAGCGTGCCAAGGATGGCACTGCCGCCGGCGGCGAAGCCAATCACCCAGAAAGGATGCTGCGGCACCGCGGCGGCGGCACCGACAAACGGGAAGGTGATGAGCCATACGCCCAGCCCCACGGCGAGGCCACGCACCATCGCGCCAAACACGTAGGCGCAAAACAGTTCGAACGACGTAATTGGCGGCAGCAGCACAAAGATGATGCTGCGCATCATCTTCGACTGGATCAACGACGACGAACTGTTGGCGAAAGCGTTTTGCAGCACCGCCATCATCACCAAGCCGGGGATCAGGAACGCGGTGTAGGCGACGCGGCCGTCATACACCTTGACGTTTGATTCGAGCACGTGCGAGAAGATCAGCAAATAGAGCAGCGTGGTCACCACCGGCGCGACGATGGTCTGGAATGCGACTTTCCAGAAGCGCAGGCATTCCTTGTAGAAGAGTGCCTTGAATCCGGGGCCAAGCGCTAACGCGCCTGAGGACGAAGGACGAAGAGCGAGTGACGAGCTGCCGTCGCCGCTATGCCGTTGAGACGCTTGGGACGAGGTCAAGTCGCGATTCGCAGCGTCGCTCATGCGGCCTCCGCCGGTTGCGCTTCACGCGAGGTTAGTTTGAGGAACGCCTGCTCGAGGTCGGCCTCGCCCAGTTTCATTTCACGCACAACAATGTTGGCCTCCCGATAGGCGGAGAGCAGCGTCTCCAGCTCCGGGTAGCCGGAGAGCGTGAAGCCGAACGCGCCCGACGCTTGCACGCTGCCACGTGATTGCCATGCCGCGGGCACCGCGTCGGCAGAGACCTGCACCGTGATGCCCGACATGCCGCGCAGCAGATTGGCCGTGGTGTCGAGCGCCACAACCTGGCCGCCCTTCAGCATTGCGACCCGATTGCAGAGCGCTTCGGCCTCTTCGAGGTAGTGCGTGGTGAGGATGATGGTGTGGCCTTCGCCGTTCAAGCGCTTGATGAAAGTCCACAGGTTTTGCCGCAGCTCGACGTCGACGCCCGCCGTGGGCTCGTCGAGCACGATCACAGGCGGCTTGTGCACCAGAGCTTGGCCGACCAGCACGCGCCGCTTCATGCCGCCGGAGAGGGCGCGCATGTTGGTGTTGGCCTTGCCGGTGAGATCCAGGTGATGCAGGATTTCATCAATCCAGGCATCGGCACCGGTGACACCGTAGTACTTGGCTTGCAGCGCGAGCGTCTCGCGAACGGTGAAAAACGGATCGAACACCAGCTCTTGCGGCACTACGCCCAGGTTGCTGCGCGCTTCGCGGTACTGCTGCACCGTATCAAAGCCCATGATCTTCGCGGTGCCGCTGTCGGCGCGGGTGAGACCGGCGAGGATGCTGATCAGCGTGGTCTTGCCGGCACCGTTGGGGCCAAGCAGCGCGAAAAATTCGCCTTGCTCGACCCGTAGCGTTACGTGGTCAAGCGCGCGAACATTGGGGAAAGATTTGCAAACGTCGACAATTTCGACGGCGCAGCAGGAAGGAGCAGTGGTCACGGCACAGGCTTTCTGGACAGCCTGCGATTTTATCTGGCGGGCGGCTGGCCGGGCGATGCCAATGCCGGATCAGAACAGCGATTCGACGTCGTAGGCGCTGGCCAGTGCCGCCAGTTTGGACGTCATGCCAACCACCCGGCACTGCGGCCCGGCCTGTCGCTTGAGCGCAGAAATCAGCGCCAGACCGGCCGAATCGACCTCCGTCACGCCAGAGACATCGATGCGGTCGGCGCCCTTCGCGTCGACCGCGAAGCTCTCCCACAAGGTGTGGGCGTTGGCAAAGGTGAGCTCACCGACGAGTTGCATGGCGTTGGCAGCGCCTACTTGTTCTTTGCCTGCAGCTGCTTGACCAGCGCATCCACGCCCTGATCGCGCACCACCGTATTGAACTCTTCGCGGTAGTTGGTCACCAGGCTGACACCAGCAACCACGACGTCATAGGCGCGCCACTTGCCGTCGGCGCCCTTTTCCATGGAATAGTCGATGGGGATGCCCTGACCATTGGCCTGGTTCACGACCGTCTTGACGGTGACATCGGTATCGGTGGGCTGCATCCGCAGCGGACGATAGTCAATCGTGTTGTTGCGGAAATTGGCCAGAGCTCCGGAATACGTGCGCACCAGCAGTGTCTGGAACTCGCGGGTCAGCGCAGCCTGCTGTTCGGGCGATGCCTTTGCCCAGTTGCGCCCCATGGCCAGTTGCGTCATGCGGCCAAAATTGAAATTTGGCAGTAACTTCGCCTCGATCAATTCCTTGAGCTTGGCAGCGTTACCCAGCACGCCGGGGTCGTTCTTGAGGACGCCAGTCACATCGGTAGCAACGGCCTTGACCAGCGCGTCCGGTGCTGTCTCAGCATGGGCGCTGGCCAACAGTGTCGCCGCGGAAAATGCGAGCAGCCATTTCGTGAGTTTCATTTGCTTTACTTCCTAGTCTTCTTTCGGACGCTTGCCGTCGAGCACCAGACTTTCGCGTCGTTGCAGATAGGCTGAGCGCATAAAGGTGTATCGATCCAGCGCGGCCTGGTTCATGAGCGCCTCGGCCGGAAAAAGCGCGACACGGGTGTCGACCACCCGCGCGCCCATCAACGAATTACGCAACGGTACGGATGACACCAACGCCACCGGGTCGATCTTGCCGTCACCGTAGCGGCCGACCAAATCGCGGGCAGTTGAAGGACCGAGGAACGGAATCACGAGATACGGACCGGCGCCGAGCCCCCAGTAACCCAGCGTTTGCCCGAGGTCTTCGTTGCCGCGCTCGATGCCCATCGGAGTGGCGAGATCAAACAAGCCACCCAGACCGATCGTCGTGTTGATCATCACACGGCCGAGATCATCGCCCATCTTGGCGCCCTTAAGCTGCAAGGCATCGCTGACAATGGACTGCGCGTCCGACGCGTTCTGGAAGACGTTGCTGACGCCCTTCTTTACAGGATCGGGCACCGCAGCGTCATAGCCTTTGGCGATCGGCTTGAACAGATAGTGATCGAAAGTGCTGTTGAACGAAAAAATGCCGCGGTTAATGGGTTCCAGCGGATCGCCCGGTGCGGCGTTGCGAAACGAGGCGCAGCCGCTCAGCACCAGGGTTGCGATTGAGCAAATGGTCAGGATCGCGGACTTCATGGTTTGGCTCCGGGAACAGCAGCGGGCGCTGCGGGTGTGGCAACAGGTGGCGAGGACGCGGGAGCACCGGCAGGCGGTGCGTCCTGAGCTTTGCTGAACATAAACTGGGAAATCAGTTTCTCAAGTTGTACCGCAGACTGCGTCTTCCGGATCCGCTCTTCATCCTTCAGCATCACGGTGTCGCCGCCGGCTTCGAGACCGACGAATTGTTCCCCGAGCAAGCCAGAGGTGAAGATCGCCGCAATGGTGTCGCGCGGAAACTGGTAGTGCGAGTAAATGTGCAGACGGGCCACGCCCTCGTACGTCTTGTCGTCGAGGCGGATCGATTCGACACGACCAACCACCACGCCAGCGCTCTTGACCGGTGCGCGCGGCTTCAGGTTGCCAATATTGTCGAAGCGCGCCTCTACCTGATAGCCCGTGCGCTCCTCGCTGGTGGTTAACAGGTTGCCCACTTTGAGTGCGAGGAACACCAGCGCGGCGAGGCCGATGGCGACGAAGATTCCGACCCAGAGATCAATGATTTTTCGGTTCATAGTTGTCAGTGAACTCCGCCACGGAACATGAAGACGGTGAGCACAAAGTCGAGCGCGAGAATAACCAGCGCCGAGGTGACCACGGTACGCGTGGTGGCAGCCGACACGCCTTCGGCCGTCGGTTTGGCATCATACCCTTCAAACACTGCAATCAGGCTCACCGCAAATGCAAACACGGCGCTCTTGATGACGCCGTTCATGACGTCATATCGCCAGTCCACGGCCGCTTGCATCTGACCCCAAAAGGCCCCGCCGTCAATGCCGATCAGGCGCACGCCAACCAGATAGCCGCCGTAAATGCCCAGGGTGGAGAACAGCGCAGCCAATAATGGCAGCGAGATGACGCCCGCCCAGAACCGCGGTGCCACCACGCGAGCAATCGGATCGACCGCCATGACTTCCATCGCCGACAGCTGCTCGGTTGTTTTCATCAGGCCGATCTCCGCCGTCATCGCAGACCCCGCGCGGCTGGCGAACAGCAGCGCCGCCACCACGGGCCCCAGCTCGCGCACCAGCGACAGTGCAACCAGAACGCCCATCGACTCGGTCGCTCCGAAGCGGACCAGCGTTTCGTATCCCTGCAGTGCGAGCACCATCCCGATGAACATCCCGCTCATCAACACGATGATCAACGACAGCACGCCCGCCTGATAAATCTCTTTCACCACCAGACCTGGCCGCACGACCGACGTACCGCTCTGGCGCAGGATCGCGGCGAAGAAGCGTGCAGCAAAGCCAAGGCGCTCAACGCCGCCAACCGTCGCGTTACCGAGGCGCGACAGAATACGCAACACCGGCTTCACGAGAAATCCTCTGCCAGACTCTTCGCCGGATAGTGGAAGTGCACCGGGCCGTCGGGCTGCCCATCGACGAATTGGCGCACGAACGGGTCCGTGCTGGCCTTGATGGTGGCAACATCGCCCTGAGCAACGACCTTGCCCTCTGAGATGAAGTAGATGTAGTCAACGATTTTGAGCGACTCGGCAACGTCGTGGGTCACCAGAATCGACGTCATGCCAAGGGCGTCGTTGAGCCGCCGGATGAGCTGGCCCACAACCGACAGCGAGATCGGATCAAGCCCGGCGAAGGGCTCGTCGTAGAGCGCGATCTGCGGGTCAAGCGCGATTGTTCGGGCCAGCGCGACGCGCCGGGCCATGCCGCCGGAGAGCTCGCTCGGCTTCAGGTGTGCGGTGCCACGCAAACCGACGGCGTTGAGCTTCATCAGCACCAGATCACGGATGACCTCGTCGGGCAACTCAGTGTGCTCGCGCATCGGGAACGCGACGTTGTCAAATACCGTCATGTCGGTGAACAGCGCACCGAACTGGAACAGCATGCCCAGACGTCGACGGTGTGCGTACATTTCGTCGCGCTTCATCGCGGCGACCGATCTGCCGCCAACCAGCACTTCGCCGCCACCCGCTCGAATCTGCCCGCACAACAGTCGAAGCACCGTGGTCTTGCCGCACCCGGAACCGCCCATTACCGCCACCAGCTTGCCACGCGGCACAATGAGGTTTACGCCCGACAGAATCTGGCGATCCTTCGTGTAGCCAAAGCTGACGTTCTTGAGCTCAACCAGCGCCTCCGCTGCGGCACAAGCCTTGGCCGGCAGGGCGCCAGCGGCGTCAACGCCAGTTGAAGTGGCGGATGCGGCGGGCGCGGCAGAAGAAATGGAGGCGTCGGCCACAGTCATTCGGAGAATTGTATCGGGCTTGCTGCGGTTTCGTTGCACTGCACAGTACGAGCAACTTTTGAGCTTAGGCCGCATATATCAAGGGCTAAGCACCATTTTTTCAGCTAGTCGACATTCTCACTTTCTAGACGCTGCGCCGCATGAAAAAGCCATTTCACGAAAAAGCTGCTAGTGCGATTTCATTGATTCTGCCAGCGCATAGAGCGACTCCCGGTCCTCGCCGCTGAGCTTCGCCGCCAACTTCGCTGCCCGAGCCGGCGGCAATTCGGTCAGCAGCGCCTTGAGCAGCGCATGCGTATCGATGGAGGCGCCACGTGGCGCCTGAACGGCACCGCCGACCACAACGACAAACTCGCCGCGCAGCCGCTCCGCGTTAGTGCTCAGCCATTCGCCGATGTCGCCGGCCGTCACCGCTGACACGGTCTCGAATTTCTTTGTCAGCTCGCGACCGATGACCACTCTGCGCGCCGCCGGCAAACCATCCGCCAGCGCTTGCAGCGTCTTGTCGATGCGGTGCGGCGATTCGAAGAACACACTGGTCTCCACGCGCGCAGCCACTGCTTCAACGAAGGCGGTCAGCTCGCCCTTCGAAGTCGGCGCGAAGCCAAGGAAGGTGAACGCGGTTGATTCGAAACCGGCGACAGACAAAGCCGCAGTGACCGCGCTAACCCCCGGAATCGGAATTGTCGGAAAACCAGCCGCACGGACAGCGGCGACCAGACGCGCTCCGGGGTCCGAAATGGCCGGCGTTCCTGCATCGCTTACGTAAGCCACCGCCTGACCCGCCGCGATCCTTCCCACCACACCCGCTGCGGCCTCGCGTTCATTGTGCTCGCGCACCGATACGAGCATAGGCGGAGCAATATCCAGCAAGCGCAACAGCTCGCGCGTTACGCGGGTGTCCTCGCAGGCGACGCAGGCGACAGCGGCTAGAACCCGTTGCGCACGCAGGGTGATATCGCCAAGGTTACCCAGCGGCGTCGCCACTACATACAATCCCGGCTGCAGGGGCTGTGGTGGTGTCCCGGCCCGCTGGTCGTCACCGTTTTGCAAATGCGTCACGCCCTGTGCTCCTCTTTCCAGTCCGATCAATGGCTATCTCAACTCAATTGCGCTCACAGCCGAACATTTGCCCGCGACGTGCCGCCAGATGGTATCCGCTGCGGCGATGGGCTCTCGCCTGTGCAGCCATCGCTACCGTGGCAACTGCGCAAACGTCGTTGATACCGCCGGCGACGCTGCCAACGGCGGCCGCCGCGACCCCAGGCTCGAGCGCGCCGGGGGGGGCGCCGCCAACGACGACCACAACGACGACCATTTTGACGCAGCCGGCCGCTAAGAATGCCGCGGGGACCGGCCCCGAGTCTACCGTTGCAGCTGCTGCACAAGCATCGGTCAATGCTTTGCGAGTGGTGCTGCTGCTGCCAACGGAGCAACCATTGTTGCGCCGCGCTGCTGGCAGCGTACGTGATGGTGCCCTGGCGGTCTTCAGCGCACGCAAGCAGGACGTAGTGGTGATCGACTGCGCGTACCCGACAGACGCTGTCGTGGCGACCTACAGTCGCTGTGTTGATGACTCGGTGGACTGGGTCATCGGCCCGCTGAGTCGAGCGGACGTCGCCGCGTTGACAGCAGCCAGGTTGCCCGTCGTACGCCCCACCTTGATGCTGTCGCCGCCGGGTGCGCCGCCGGCAGCCCCGCTCAGCGCGCTGGCACCGGACCTCGAATCGGAGGCGGTAGCGATCGCACAGCAGGCGGGTGAGGACGCCTGCCGCAAGCCGCTGGTCGTGGAAGCCGCCGGGCCGATTGCCAACCGCGTCGCCGTAGCGATGACTGCCGCCTGGCGCGACCGCAACGCCATCGCCATTCAACAAACGCGACTGGGCAGCCGGGAAGGTTGGCGGAAGGCAGCCGATGACTGGCGGAGGGAACGTGTGGATTGCGTCCTCTTCGCCGGCGGCGGAGCGGTGTTGACAGCATTGCGGCCCTACTTGCGCGACATTGCCGTCTATGCGACCAGCGCAGCCTACGAAACTTCGCTGGAACGCACCGTCGACTGGACCGGCGTCCGCATCGCCGATGCGCCGTGGTTAATTGACGCCGACCGCCCGGAATTTGCGGCGTTCGCGCCCGTGATGGCGGCCGCCGGCGCACCCAACGGGGCCATCGTCTCAC
>Ga0116193_1002138_pt1 | contig 15353 bp, 13 predicted proteins | sample AD_UKC115_MetaG_FD_89892 | JGI IMG/M metagenome (GOLD analysis project Ga0116193, IMG submission 89892) | Active sludge microbial communities of municipal wastewater-treating anaerobic digesters from Hong Kong - AD_UKC115_MetaG | ecosystem: Engineered > Bioreactor > Anaerobic > Digestate... | reverse complement strand
TCTTACCGAATTTCACAGCAGAAGGAACCTACATGCACAATGAAAAAGAACTTTCCCTTTTGAATAATGATCAAAAAGAAGCTCTTTCGGGAGTTGGGACCACTACACAAACCCAACTTCAAGGTGCATTGAAGCAACTTATCACAGTTAATCCCAACTTGCAGACCATTCTCGCCCCATTAGCGTCTATGGATATTGCAACTCCATTAAATAGTTTTGGACAATCCATCGTAGATGCATTCAGAACAGATACCCGCAATGTTTATGGTGGTGCTCTTACTCTGACACAGCCTATCTACATGGGTGGAAAAATTATTGCCTATAACAAAATTACCCACTTTGCTGAAAATCTTGCAAAATCCCAACAAAAAGGTAGCATGCAGGACGTAATCCTAAATACCGACCAAGCATATTGGCAAGTGGTTTCACTGGCCAACAAGAAAAAACTTGCAGAGAGTTATCTCACTTTGGTAGAGAAACTTGATGGCGATGTAGAAAAGATGATTAAAGAAGGTGTTGCCACAAAAGCTGATGGCCTTTCTGTGAAAGTGAAAGTCAACGAAGGCAATATGACTCTTACGCAAGTGGAGGATGGATTGAGTTTAAGCAGAATGCTGCTTTGCCAGTTGTGCGGAATGGATATTACATCCGACATACGCTGTGCTGATGAGCAGAAAGAAGAAATACCTGTAGTGGAATCACATCCCACTGCCGATATTGAAACAGCATGGAACAACCGTCCTGAGCTTGAAAGTCTAAAATGGGCAACCAACATCTATAAACAAAAAATCAATGTAACGCGTGCAGATTTCCTTCCACAGGTTGTATTTATGGGAAATTATATTGTCTCCAACCCATCCCTGTACAATGGATTCGAGAAAAAGTTCAAAGGTATGTGGAATGTAGGCGTCGCTGTCACGGTTCCCATCTACCATTGGGGTGAAGGAACATACAAAGTACGTGCTGCCAAGGCTGATGCCCGAAGCATTCAGTATCAGCTTGATGATGCCAAAGAAAAGATTGAATTGCAAGTTAATCAAAGCACTTTCAAGGTCAATGAAGCCAACAAAAGACTTGCTATGGCATTGAAAGACAGAGAAAAAGCCGACGAAAATTTACGATATGCCAATTTGGGTTTCAAGGAAGGAGTTATACCTACAAGCAACGTTCTAGAAGCTCAGACTGCATGGTTGAAAGCTCAATCAGCAAAGATTGATGCACAAATCGATGTTCAGATGGCCGACGTTTATTTGAAGAAATCTTTGGGTATTATTCATTAAAAAATTAATAAAAAACGATATGTCAGAAAGATCACAGAAGAGCAACATGTTGCTTGCATTGTTCACCTTGCTAGGTGTCGTTGCGGGAGTCTGTATCATTGGTTTCCTGGTTTTGGGTCATGAACCGGAAATTATCCAGGGAGAAGCCGATGTTGATGAGTACAGAGTATCAAGTAAGGTTCCGGCGCGTATTCTTCATTTCATGGTTCAAGAGGGAGATAAAGTAAACGTTGGTGATACCTTAGTTATCCTCGAAGCCCCGGAAGTAAAGGCTAAATTGGATCAGGCACAAGCAGCGGAAAACGCAGCTCAGGCCATCAGCAACAAGGCCGAAAAGGGAACTCGTGCTGAGATGATTCAAGGAGCATACGATATGTGGCAAAAAGCCTTAGCCGGATTGAGAATTGCCGAGAAATCATACGTCAGAGTCAACAATCTTTGCGAAGAAGGCGTTATGAGTATCCAAAAAAGAGATGAAGCCAAAGCCAATTACGATGCTATGGCTGCTACTGCCAAAGCGGCAAAATCACAATATGACATGGCTGTAAACGGTGCCCAGCGTGAAGACAAGGAAGCTGCTGCAGCTCAAGTCATGAGAGCAAAAGGTGCCGTGGCAGAAGTAAATTCCTATTTGAAAGAAACTGTACTCACCGCCCCAACCGATGGTGAAGTTACCGAGATATTTCCAAAGCTCGGTGAATTGGTGGGAACTGGAGCTCCTATCATGAATATTGCCATCATGGACAACATGTGGGTAACATTCAATATCCGCGAAGACTTGCTGAAAGGTATTAGCGTAGGAAGTGAAATCAAAGGAAATGTCCCGGCCCTGAACAAAGATATCAATTTAAAGGTTGTTCGCATGAAAGACTTGGGAACGTATGCAGCATGGAAAGCTACAAAAACAACAGGACAATACGATTTAAAGACATTCGAAGTCAAAGCTGTTCCAGAATACAAAGTCGACGGCCTTCGGGCGGGAATGACTGTCAACACAAAGAAATAATCTAAAGCCCAAGCAATGGTGGATGCATTAAAGAGAATATGGTTTATTTCAGTACGTGAATGGAAAAGAATGGTAAGCCGACCTTTATACGTTTTCTGTATGATAATCGCGCCTATCTTTTGTTATGTCTTTTTCACGACTCTGATGGGAGAAGGCTTACCTAACAACATGCCTGTAGGAGTGGTCGATATGGACAATACATCGACCAGCCGTAGCATTGTACGAAATCTGGATGCATTCCAAATGACCGATATCATTGCCCAGTATTCCAACTTTGATGATGCGCGTAAAGCCATGCAACAAGGCAAGATATATGCTTTCTATTATATTCCCCGCCATACTACAGAAAAAGCTTTAGCAAGTCGGCAGCCAAGGGTATCTTTCTATACGAATAACGCATTCATGATACCCGGTTCTCTTCTGTGGAAAGAAATGCGTACCATGTCCGAACTGGCAAGCGGTTCGGTAGGAAGAGCTACCTTGCGTGCAAAAGGATATACCGACAAACAAGCTGTTGCATTCCTCCAGCCGATTGCCATTGATGCCCACGCGCTCAACAACCCATGGCTCAATTATTCCGTTTACCTGAGCAATACCATCCTGCCGGGCATTTTAATGCTTCTGATTTTCCAGATGACCATATATAGTGTGGGAGTAGAACAAAAAGACGATACCGTAAAAAAATGGTTTGGCTATGCCGACAACAATATCATCATAGCTCTGACAGGCAAACTCTTGCCTCAAACCTTTATTTTTTTCATGGTGACCAGCCTCTACGATGCCTATTTATACGGATTTCTGAACTATCCGTGTAACGGCGGGATACTGCCCATGATGCTTGCCTCCTTGCTTCTAGTCCTTGCCAGTCAGGCTTTCGGACTATTCTTATATGGAGCTCTTCCCTCTATTAGATTTGCCATGAGTGTAGCATCACTTTGGGGTGTTCTTTCATTCTCCTTGTCGGGGTTTACATTCCCATGCATGGCCATGCATCCCACTCTGCAGGGACTCGCCTATCTATTCCCGCTAAGGCATTATTTCCTTATCTATGTGAACCAGGCACTCAACGGTTATTCCATGATTTATGCATGGCAGTCCTACCTGATGTTGCTAGTCTTTTTGGCCTTGCCATTTTTTATCATCAAAAGATTGAAAATGGAATTGATGAATTATAAGTATATGCCTTAATTGATTGAAGTTTATGGAACTGTATGATAAAATAAAAGACGGCACCAATGACGTGTTCTATATATGGCGTAAAGAAATACACATGATTTTACACGATGAAGGAGCGCAATTATTCATTTTTTTCCTTTGTCTTGTATATCCCTTACTGTACTCTTTCATTTACAATTACGAGGTAGTGCGTGAAGTGCCGGTTGTGGTGGTTGACGACAGTAGCTCCTTCGAAAGCCGTAAATTCTTGAGATACCTCAATGCCTCGCCGGACGTTAATATAATCGACCACGCCCCAAATATGTCAAATGCCAAGGAAACACTTCGCAAACAAGGGGCATACGGAGTGGTACACATACCCGAATCTTTCGAAAAAGATATTGCAAGAGGAATCCAGGCACATGTTTCAATCTATTGTGACCTAAGCGGCTTGCTCTACTATAAGGCTATATATGGGACTTGTACAGATGTTTCCTTGAAAATGAACAAAGAAATAAAAATAGCAAGACTTGGCAATACGACCAATCGTCAGGACGAAATAAGCACTGCACCGATAGAATATACAGACATTGCTCTATTTAACCCCCAAAAAGGAATGGCCAGTTTTCTAATACCGGCAGTACTGATGCTCATCATCCAGCAAAGTCTTCTCCTCTGTGTAGGTCTGCTTGCCGGCACCTCCCGTGAGAATAACAGATTCAAGGATCTGGTTCCCATACACAGAAAATACAGCGGAACACTCCGAATCGTATTCGGAAAGAGCCTTGCCTACATCCTCATCTATTCACTATTGGCCGCATATGTACTCATAATCACGCCCAAGTTGTTCAATCTGATTCAGTTAGCTAATTTTGGCACATTGGTTATGTTCATATTGCCTTACATTCTATCCTGCGTATTCTTTGCCATGACTGTAAGCATTTTCATGAGGAACAGGGAGAACTGCATGCTCATCGTGGTATTCACGTCCCTTCCGCTTCTGTTCATTTCGGGAATATCCTGGCCTCGTTCCAACGAGCCGATGGTATGGAAAGCATTGTCCTACATCTTCCCTTCCACATTTGGAATAAACGGATTTGTCAGGATCAACAGCATGGGGGCCCTGCTCAAGGATGTGGAACCGGAGTTCCGGATGCTTTGGCTGCAGACAGGAGCTTATTTCATCACTACTTGTCTGGTTTATCGATACCAGATTCTTCTTTCGCGCCGTCATGTACTCGACAGACTAAAAGAAATAAAGCAGAAAGCAAAAGCCGAAGTTCAATAATTAAAATAGCATTCTCATTCCAACTTTTTTTCTTAATACTCTGTTTATCTGATATATAAAAAGTTAGAATGCTCGGACAGATTGAGCATTCTAACTTTTTTTGTGCTCTATTCTTATCTTTCTTATACCCAATAAAGAATGCCCATTACTGGCGTACCAAAGAAAAAAGGTGTGCCAATTTACTCGACACACCTTCTATCTTAATGTATAGGTTTCTTTCTTAATAATTCTCAGCTTTGATTTGGAAATAAGCCTGAGGATGTTTGCAAACCGGGCAAATTTCAGGAGCTTCTTTTCCAATGACAATATGACCACAATTAGAGCACTGCCAAATGCAATCACCATCACGGCTAAATACAACTTTATCCTTGATGTTTGCCAACAATTTACGATAACGCTCTTCATGCTCTTTTTCTATAGCTGCAACACCTTCAAATTGAGCTGCAATATCTTCGAAGCCTTCTTCATGAGCTTCTTTTGCAAAAGTGGCATACATATCTGTCCATTCGTAATTCTCACCCATGGCAGCATCCAACAAATTTTCTTCAGTTGAATGAATTCCGTGAATCAGCTTGAACCAAAGCTTTGCATGTTCCTTTTCGTTATTGGCTGTTTCCTCAAATAAATTTGAAATCTGAACATATCCATCTTTTTTGGCTTTCGATGCATAATATGTATATTTGTTACGAGCCTGTGATTCTCCAGCAAATGCTGTCCATAAATTTTTCTCGGTTTTTGAACCTTTTAATTTTTCATCCATAATATTCTCCTATTTAAAATATAACATTAATTTAGTAACTCAAACGCAAAGTTACATAATCAACGGTATAAAGCAAGAAATTTATAATACTTTTTTTATCTTTGATGAAAATTGGAGATAAGAAGTATTATCTTTGCAATCAAAATCAAAACAAGGAAAAAGAATGAAAGAGTTCCTCCAAATATTGAGAAGGTTTCTGCCTCCCTATCGTAAGTATTTGTTCCTTACGGTATTCTTTAATCTTCTTTCAGCCATACTTAATGTTTTTTCATTTACGCTGATCATCCCCATTCTGCAAATTCTTTTCCAGATGCAGAAAGGAGTTTACGCCTTCATGCCTTGGGACGGTCCGGGCGGATTCAAGACCATCGCCATCAATAACTTCTATTATTACGTTACCCGCATGATCGATACACAAGGAGCCAGTACCACCTTGCTCATCCTGGGCCTGTTTCTTGCCTTTATGACCTTTCTGAAAACCTCGGCTTATTTTCTGTCATCGGCAACAATTATTCCCATACGTACAGGCGTAGTAAGAGATATTCGCAACCAGCTCTACAAAAAGATACTCGAACTGCCGCTGGGATTTTTTTCGGAAGAGAAAAAAGGTGATTTGCTGGCACGTATGAGTGGCGATGTCCAAGAAGTGGAGAACTCTATCATGAGCTCGCTGGACATGCTGTTCAAGAATCCTATTCTCATTATCTCTTATTTTGCCACATTGATAGTCGTCAGTTGGCAACTTACTCTTTTCACTATCATTGTGTTGCCGGCAATGGGTTGGCTCATGGGCTTTGTAGGCAAAAAGCTGAAAGCAAAATCCAAAGACGCACAGAATCAATGGGGTTTACTCATGGCTCAGGTGGAAGAGACTCTGGGGGGACTGCGCATTATCAAAGCTTTTATTGCAGAAGACAAGATGTATAACCGTTTTTTCAAAGCCGATGACAACTACCGGAACACCATCAATAAAGTGAACACACGTCAGCAGATGGCACATCCAATGAGTGAATTTCTGGGTACAGTTCTCATTGTTTTCGTACTTTGGTTTGGCGGCACACTGATTCTGAATCACCACTCTGCCATTGATGCTCCGGGTTTTATCTTTTACCTGGTGATTCTCTATAGCATTATCAATCCGTTGAAGGACTTTTCCAAAGCTTCCTATAACATTCCGAAAGGCCTGGCTTCCATGGAACGAATAGACCGCATCCTGCTTGCCGAAAACAAGATGAGAATAAGTCCGAACCCTATCCCACTAAAGAAAATGGAGTCGGTAATAGAATACCGGAATGTTTCTTTCCGATATGGAGACGATGATGAGAAATGGGTGCTGAAAGATATCTGCATCACCATCAAAAAAGGCAAAAGCATCGCTTTGGTAGGTCAGTCAGGTTCGGGAAAGTCCACTTTGGTAGATTTGCTCCCCCGCTATTACGATACAATCGAAGGAAAAATTCTGATTGACGGCATCAACATTAAGGACACTACCCTGTCCGACCTTCGCGGACTTATGGGGAATGTGAATCAGGAAGCCATCCTATTCAACGATACCTTCTACAACAACATTACCTTCGGAGTGAAATCCGCCACCATGGAACAAGTAATGGAAGCCGCTAAAATTGCCAATGCCCACGAATTCATCATGGCAAGCGAAAAAGGATATGACACAATGATTGGCGACCGTGGAGGAAAACTGTCAGGAGGTCAAAGGCAAAGAATCAGCATTGCACGTGCCGTTCTGAAAAATCCGCCTATACTCATATTGGATGAAGCTACTTCAGCTTTGGACACTGAATCGGAACGCATGGTGCAAGATGCCCTCGACAAGCTTATGAAGAACAGAACCACCATTGCCATAGCGCACCGTTTGAGTACGATTCGCAATGCCGATGAAATCCTCGTGATGCATGAAGGAAGAATCGTGGAGCGCGGAAAACATGAGGAACTAATTGCTTTAAACGGCTATTACAAAAAGCTTTGCGACATGCAACAAGTATAATCTCCCGTCAATTAATTCCATTCAATTAACTTTTTTTACATAGGAATTCGTTCTTCGTAAAAAAAGAAAATATACTTTTGCACGTAGTTAACAACATTGTTAGACAAAATTGATAAAATGAAATCAGAAACAGACAACGAGCAACTTATCCTCCAGGCAGCCGAAGAGGAATTCCTTGAAAAGGGCTTTGACGGAGCCAAGACAACCTCCATTGCCCAAAAAGCAGGTGTCACTCACGCCATGTTGCACTATTACTATCGAACGAAAGAAAAGCTCTTCGAATTGGTGTTCCGCAATAAAGTGAAACTCATAGCTAATTCTTTCAAGCATATTCTGGATGAAGATAAAAGCTTCGAGGAAACCATCAGCGACTTTATACGTGCTCATTTCGAATTCATCAAGAAGAATCCGCGCTTAGTCAACTTCGTGTACAACGAAATCTACAAGAACAAGGAAAACCGCGACATTCTATATCGGACTGTTTTTCCCATTATTCAAGAAGTTATCGGCAAAGTAAATACATTGGTAGAGACTGAAAAACAGAAAGGAACCATACGTTCGATAAGTCCGCTTCAGCTGATTCTCAACATTCTCTCTTTGAACATCATGACATTCATAGCCTATCCGGTCATGATTCAATATGTAGAAAACAGCTCCGAGGAACTCTACGAGCAAATGCTGAAGGAAAGGGAAGAAAGCAATGTGGAATTTATCTTGAACTCCATAAAGAAATAATCAAGTACAGGCCGACCTGCGCAAGGGATGGCCTATATTTTTACGAATCAATTAACAGCATTGTTAGTCAAATAAGTTAAAAACTATACAGTCATGAAAAAGTCATTTATCATTCAATTGGTATTCATAGCAGCAAGCCTTCCGGCCTTCTCTCAACTGACATTGGAAAACTGCTACCAAAAGGCCCGTGATAATTATCCGCTAATCAAGCAATATGACTTGATTGCAAAAGCCATGGATTTCAATCTGGCTAATGCGGCAAAAGGCTATCTTCCGCAAATATCGTTTACGGCCAAAGCCAGTTATCAATCGGATGTGACCAAAATCCCCATTAATATCCAAGGGGTTCAAGGGTTGAGCAAAGACCAATACGGGATGACTATGGAAGTGAACCAGACTTTGTGGGACGGTGGCGCAATAAAGTCGCGTCAGGAAATTATCCGCAGCAATTCGGAAGCCAGCCGTCTCAATCTGGAAGTCAATATGTATGCCATCCGGGAGCGCATCAACCAATTATTCTTCGGGACCTTGCTCATTGATGAACAAATCAGGCAGAACGATATATATCAGAATGACTTGCAGAAGAATCTCGATAAAGTTTCATCGTATGTTCGCAACGGCATTGCCAATCAGGCCGATATCGATGCCGTGAAAGTGGAGTTGCTCAAGTCCGTTCAAAACCGCGTGCAACTGAAACACTCACGGAATGCTTATATCGAAATGCTTTCTTCCTTTACCGGGGAGAAACTGGCAAGCGACATTGTTCTGGAAAAACCCGACATGCTCTCTGATGAGCCCGTCACGATAAACCGCCCTGAACTTCAATGGTATGATGCACAGATGCAAAGTTATGCCAAGCAACGTCTGGCTGTGAAAGCGGATGTGATGCCCAAAGTGGGACTGTTCCTCACAGGAGGATATGGAAAGCCGGGACTCAATATGCTCGACAATAGTTTTTCTCCTTATTACATAGGAGGTATCCGACTCTCGTGGAATCTGTCAAAACTATATACTCACAAGAACGACAGAAGACTGATAGACACACAAATCAATGCCGTGCAATCAAAAAAAGAGACGTTCCTGCTGAACACCCGAATGGATATCTCCCAAAAGGAAAATATCATAGGGTCCTATAGGGAACAACTGAAATATGATGATGAAATCATTGCCTTGCGCAAATCCGTAAAGCAATCTTCCGAAGCCAAGATAGCCAACGGCACCTTGTCAGGTATTGATCTTGTGAGAGACATCAATGCAGAAAATCTTGCCCTGCAGGACAAGAGCCAGCATGAAATAAAAATGTTGCTGGAACTTTATAATTTGAAATTTGCAACAAACAATTAAAAAATCAGAGATATGAAAGCATCCAATTTACTGTTTCTGGGAACTGCCTTACTAGCCGTTTCCTGCACAAACAAAGACGGAGACTATGATGCATCGGGAATCTTCGAATCCACCGAAGTGATAGTATCGGCAAAAGGAAGCGGAGAAATACTTCAATTAAACATTGAAGAAGGCCAGGCCGTCACTCCCGACACACCCATCGGATACATCGACACCTTGCAATTATCCTTGAAAAGGGAACAGATGATGTCTGTAAAAAATTCCACACGCAGCCGCATGGTCGACAGGAACAAACAGCTTGCCTCCATCCGTCAGCAGATATCCATTCAGGAGAGGGAGCGGAAACGTTTCATGAATCTGGTAAAGGACAACGCCGCATCACAAAAACAGGTGGACGATATCAATTATCAGATTGAAGTGCTGCAAAAGCAACTTACCGCCCAAACGGAACAAGTGAACAACAGCAACAGCAGTCTCACTAACGAAAGTTCGAGCGTAAGCGCGCAGGTAGCACAAATCAATGACCAAATAAAGGACTGTATCATCCAAAGCCCCCTTACCGGTACGGTACTGACCAAATATGCAGAACAAGGAGAATATGCAATACCCGGAAAAGCCTTGTTCAAGATAGCCAATGTGAATGATATGAAACTCAGGGTCTACATCACGGCTGACCAGCTCACATCCATCAAGATAGGACAAAAAGTAAGAGTCTTTGCCGATCAGGGAAAATCGGGAAGAAAAGAATATCAGGGAACCGTGTCATGGATTTCGGACAAGGCAGAGTTCACCCCCAAGACTATCCAGACGCGCGATGAAAGAGCCAATCTGGTCTATGCCGTGAAGATAGCTGTGAAGAACGACGGCTATATCAAGATTGGAATGTACGGTGACATCAAATTCTAAACAGTCATGGCAATTGTTTCGGTGCAAAACCTGAATATGCATTACGGCCAAGTGCGCGCCTTGCACAACCTGAGCTTTGAAGCCGGCCAAGGTGAGATATTCGGCATCATCGGTCCCGACGGAGCCGGAAAGACCACTCTGTTCCGCATCCTGACCACTCTCTTGCTTGCCGAAAGCGGAGAAGCCCGCATTGCCGGCTTTGATGTGGTGAAGGACTACAAAACCATCCGTACCCTGATAGGATACATGCCGGGCCGCTTCTCCCTGTATCAAGACCTCACTGTGGAAGAAAACCTGAAGTTCTTCGCTACCGTATTCAACACGACCGTTGAAGAAAACTACAGTCTCATAGAAGATATCTACCGCCAGATTGAACCTTTCAAGACACGAAAGGCAGGAAAACTTTCGGGAGGAATGAAACAAAAGCTGGCCTTGAGTTGCGCCCTTATCCACAAACCGGAAGTGCTGTTTCTTGACGAGCCCACCACAGGCGTGGATCCCGTTTCCAGAAAAGAATTCTGGGAGATGCTCCGTAAACTCAAAGAGCAGGGGCTGAGCATACTGGTTTCCACGCCCTATATGGACGAGGCTTCCTTGTGTGACCGCATTGCCCTCATCAAAGACGGCGAATTCATGCAGATAGATACCCCTCGGGGCATCACGGAAAGCTATACAGAGATTCTCCGTTCAGTCAAAAGCAAAAAGATGCATGCCTTGCTGAAAGACTTGAGAAACTGTCCGCTGATAAAGACTTCCTTCTCCTTCGGAGATTCCTATCACGTGACGGTCAAGGCTGATACCACTACGGAAGCCCTGAAAGAATATCTGGTAAAGGAAGGACATGAGGATATCTGCATAGAATCCATACCCACTACGATTGAAGACTGTTTCATGTCACTGGCAAAAAAAGAAACAATATGAAAAATGAAGATGTAATTGTCACGGAAGGACTCACCAAGAGATTCGGTGATTTCACCGCTGTTGACCAAATTTCATTTCGTGTACACGAAGGCGAGATATTCGGTTTTCTGGGTGCCAACGGTGCCGGAAAGACCACTGCCATGCGCATGTTGTGCGGGCTTAGCCATCCCACATCGGGCAAAGGCACCGTTGCCGGATTCGATATCGACCGCCAATCGGAAATGGTGAAGAAGAATATCGGCTACATGAGTCAGAAGTTTTCCCTTTACGAAGACCTGAAAGTTTGGGAGAACTTCCGCCTGTTTGGAGGCATCTACGGTATGAAGGACAAGCAAATCAAGCAAAAGACCGACCGTCTTCTGGAAGAGCTAGGCTTTCAAGGCGAACGCGGTACACTCGTAAAAGCCTTGCCTCTGGGATGGAAACAGAAGCTCGCTTTCTCCCTTTCCATCTTCCACGAACCGAGGATTGTATTTCTAGACGAACCCACTGGCGGGGTGGACCCCGTAACCCGCCGCCAGTTCTGGGAACTGATTTACGAAGCAGCCGACCGAGGCATCACCGTATTTGTCACCACTCACTACATGGACGAAGCCGAGTACTGCGATCGTCTGTCCATCATGGTGGACGGACAAATCAAGGCCCTCGACTCCCCTGCCCGTCTGAAAGAACAATTCCACGTGAAGAACATGGATGAAGTTTTCCATTTACTGGCAAGAAGTGCAACACGAACAGACAGTTAAAGAATCATGAAACAGTTTATATCTTTCGTCAAAAAGGAATTCCTGCACATCCTGCGTGACAAGCGCACCATGCTCATCGTGCTCTGCATGCCCATTGTGCAGATTATCCTCTTCGGCTTTGCCATCACCAATGAGGTGAAGGACGCCCGGATTGTCGTATTCGACCCTTCTCATGATGCCGAGACATCCCGCATCAAGCAACGAATAGAATCAAGTTCCTACTTCACCATCACCGAAGAAATAAAGGACTACAAGCAAATCAGCGAAGTGTTCAAAAAAGGGAAAGTGAATCTGGCGGTTGTTTTCAGCGAGAACTTTGCCGACAATCTTCTCCACACCGGAGAAGCCTCCGTGCAAGTCATTGCCGACGGCTCCGAGCCCAATCAGGCCAGTTCGCAGGTGGGGTATATCAGTCAGATACTAAGCTCCTGCCAACAGGAACTTATGGCACAGTATCATGTGCCTTTCAGCATAAAGCCTGACACCCACATGCTCTACAATCCACAGCGGAAAGATGCCTACAACTTTGTTCCGGGAGTCATGGGCATCATCATGATACTCATTTGCGCCATGATGACCTCCATAGCCATTGTCCGTGAAAAAGAGACGGGCACAATGGAAATTCTTCTGGCATCACCCGTGAAACCCATCTACATCATCCTCGCCAAGATGGTGCCCTACATGGTGCTCTCCCTCATCAACCTCACCAGCATCCTGTTGCTGGCCACCTTCGTGCTGGGTGTACCTCCGGGAAATCTTTTCTGGCTCGTGATGCTGTCAGTGCTTTTCATCATTCTGTCCCTGTCTCTGGGGTTACTCATATCTACCCTTGTCGATACACAGGCAGCCGCCATGCTCGCATCCGCCATGGGACTGCTCACCCCCACGATACTCCTTTCGGGCATCATCTTCCCCATCGAAAGCATGCCTGCCATTCTGCAATATCTCTCCTCCATCGTCCCGGCACGGTGGTATATATCCGCCTTGCGGAGGCTGATGATTCAAGGAGTGAGCGTGCAATATGTCCTTCAGGAATTCTCTGTGCTTGCCATCATGGCTTTCGTCTTGATAGCGGTGAGTCTCAAGAAATTCAAAATCCGATTAATGTAAGTGCCTTATGTTGAAATATTTGATAGAAAAAGAGTTTAAGCAGTTGCGCAGGAATCCTTTCATTCCGAAGATGATTGTCATCATGTCAGTCGTCATGATGCTGGTGATGCCCTGGGCAGCCAATCAGGAAATCAAAGGAATCAAACTGAGTGTGATTGACCATGACCACAGTCCCGTTTCTCAAAGACTGATAGAGAAGGTGCCTTCTTCGGGCTACTTCAAGCTCACGGATTATTCCCCAACCAACGAACAGGCCTTGAAAAGCATCGAATCCGGAAAAGCCGACGTCATTATGGAAATCCCGGCAAGATTCGAGCGCGACCTGTTCACGGGTAATTCTCCTTCCGTAATGATATCCGCCAACGCGGTGAACGGCATGAAGGCAGGATTAGGCTCCCAGTACCTCTCGGGCATATTGGGCGATTATTCTTCCGATTTGCAGAATGAAAGCGGTGCTCTTGCCGCGCAAACAACCATTCCCCGATTCAAGGTCGTGCCGGAATACAGATTCAATCCCCACCTCGACTATAAAATCTACATGATACCGGCCCTGATGGTGATGCTCCTGACGATGATTTCGGGTTTCCTGCCCGCCATCAACATTGTTGGTGAAAAAGAAAAGGGAACCATCGAGCAAATCAATGTCACTCCCGTATCGAAAAGCATGTTCATCCTTGCCAAACTCATTCCTAATTGGGTAATAGGGCTGACGGTCTTCACCATATGTCTGTGCATTGCAGCCTGGGGCTACGGGCTCTACCCGGTGGGGAATCCATTCGTGATATACCTCTTCGCTCTCATCTACATCCTTGTGGTGTCGGGCATCGGGCTGGTAATATCCAACTATTCCGACACCATGCAGCAAGCCATGTTCGTAATGTGGTTCTTCGTCATGATCCTCATCCTGATGAGCGGACTTTTCACCCCTATTGCCAGTATGCCGGGATGGGCGCAAGGCATCACCTTGTTCAATCCTCTGCGATATTTCATCGAGGTGATGCGACAGGTCTATCTCAAGGGAAGCGGATTCTTCGATTTACTGCCCAATTTCTTTGCCCTTTGCGGCTTTGCTCTCTTGTTCAATCTGTGGACAATTCTCAGTTACAAGAAGAGTAATTAATGAATCGGGAATTATTGCCATGATATAAATACTTATTGCTATTGTAATAGTCACTGATATGCCTGATATTTGCATCATAAATAACAATAACTAAAAATCATACGGAAATGAAAGAATTCGATGCAATCATTATCGGTTTCGGCAAAGGCGGAAAGACGCTTGCAGCTAACCTTGCCAAGCGCGGGAAAAAAGTAGCCATGATAGAACGCTCCAACAAAATGTACGGAGGAACCTGCATCAACATTGGATGCATCCCGACGAAGACTCTGGTGCATCAGGCAAAGGAAGCTTCCAAAAAGACAGGGTTGTCCTTCGAAGAAAAGAATACGTTCTACAAGCAAGCCATCACGGTGAAAGAAGAAGTCACAGGTATGCTCCGGCAGAAGAACTACCACAATCTGGCTGATAATGAACTCATAACGGTATTCGATGGCATCGGTTCATTCGCATCCGAAGATACGGTTCTTGTGCGCACCCAGACGGAAACCCTCACCTTGAAATCGGATCTGATTGTCATCAATACCGGTTCCGAAACAGTGATTCCTCCCATTCCCGGCGTAAAGGACAATCCTTTCGTGTACACCAGCACTTCCATCATGGAGATGCAGGAGCTTCCGCAAAGACTTACCATCATCGGAGGCGGATATATCGGACTCGAATTTGCATCCATGTATGCATCTTTCGGTTCGGAGGTAACTGTACTCGAAAGCTATCCCATCCTCATCGGCCGTGAAGACCGCGACATTGCCGACAGCGTGAAAGCCGCTCTCGAGAAGAAAGGCGTCCGCTTCATCCTGAATGCCAAGGTCACTTCCGTAGAACAAAAGGACGGACTCGCAGCCGTTTCCTTCACTGATTCACAAGCGGGCACCAGCCACATACTCGAATCCGAAGCCGTGCTTCTGGCTACAGGACGCAAACCCAACACCGCCGACTTGAATCTGGAAGCGGCAGGTGTGGAAACCGATGAGCGCGGTGCCATC